>Ga0155339_132_pt1 | contig 32809 bp, 25 predicted proteins | sample RifCSPhighO2_02_FD_106307 | JGI IMG/M metagenome (GOLD analysis project Ga0155339, IMG submission 106307) | Omnitrophica WOR_2 bacterium RIFCSPHIGHO2_02_FULL_48_11 | reverse complement strand
ACGTTGATTGCTTTGTTGCTGCTTTGGCAAAATTAAAGAAGGGAGAACTCGTTACAGCGGATAAAGAGTTTAGAGTTGTTGAGCAAGATATAAAAATTTTTTGGGTGGGATAAAAAATAAGAGAAGGGACTATCAATGGGGCGAGAGGAGATTCTAAGATTGCAAACTGTGGATTTAAGCAAATATGAAGATATTGACCTCGATCGTTTAGCTATATATGCAATAAGTCAATTAGAAAAAATAGGAGCAGAATTATCCTTTGAAAACGCTGTTATGGCTAGTTTTAAATTATTTCCTCAGAAATTTTCATTATTGGGATTTCCTGATTATCCGGATGCAAATCGAGTGATGAAATGTCTTTGGCGCCTTACATCTAAGGTCAAACCATGGCTGAGCGGAAAAATAAAACAGGGATTTGTTGTCACTGAAAGAGGGCGGGCACATATAAAAGAGGTGGAAGATATTTTGAGAGGACAGTATCAGGTTGTGAAAAAGTCACCATCCAAAACAAGAAGGGAAGAATTGCTCCTCAAGGAAGCAATGTCATCTACTGCGTATTTAAAATATATTGAGAAGCAAAATGATTCGATTTCCGAGGGTGATCTTTGCGATATGCTCCAGGGAACGTTAAATTCGGATCGTAAAATGCTGAAAGAGAATTTCTTTTTATTACAAAAGTATGCTCATGAACTTAAGCAGAGAAACCTTTTGGATTTTTTTAATTGGCTGGAACAACGATTCACTCAATTTCTCGACATTGGAACAGAATAGGGGGGTATATCATGGAACAGGGAATAATAGAAGTTGATCCCAGGCATACCGTTCGACGTATAAGAACTGCAATGCAGGGCAATGCGATACGTGCCTTAGTCGAATTAATTACTAATGCCGATGATAGTTACATTAGACTAGAAGAGGGACAAAAAGAAGCAAAAGGACAGATCGATATTGTTTATAAAAAAGACGGCTATTGTGGAATCTTTGCCGTAAGGGATTATGAAGAAGGTATGTCAATTGATGATGTGCGTAATAATTTTAAACGATATGGAGCGGCAACCAGCGGTCTTAAGGCAGGCAAAGGAGTACGCGGCTATTTTGGGCAAGGCGCCAAGGATGCTTTAGCGGGTATGGTAGATGGGCGAATCTGTACTTTTAAGGACAATCAATTTGTGGAATGTAGGATTTTCATTAAAGATGACAAACCTATGTACTCTATTAATGATCCGATACCCGCCAATTCTAAGATAAGAAATGAACATAAAATCGACAGAAATGGGACTATAGCTTATTTTAAAGTGGATCCCCAAAGAACAGCAGGAGTTGTCCCGCGTCTTAACACAGTACAAGGAGAATTGACAAATAATGCTTTTCTTCGAAAGATCATGACTAATCCTTCAAGAAAAGCATTTCTTTTAGACGCTGATACGAATACCGGAGAACCTCGTTTGATACGTTATCAAATGCCCCCCGGTAAGGAGATAATGAAACAAGATTTCTTTATTACTTATGGTAAATATGGAAATTTTCCAATTCATTTTGTTCTTTCTCGCGCTGATAAAGAACTCATGCAGACAGGGGATGATCGTGACGGTGGGTTGCTTTTGGTTGATGGCAAGAATGCGGTTTTAGGTATATCTTTGTTTAAGTACGATAATGAACCTTTGGCGGCCAGATTTTTCGGGGAGATTCGGATCGATCGATTCCGAGAACTATTGGAGAATGAGGAGCCGGTCCTTGATGAAGAAAGAAATGGTCTTGTTGCGCGTCATCCGTTTTGTCAGAAACTTATTGCAGAGATTGAAAGGCGGCTGGAAATTAGCGTTCAAGAAGAAAGGGCCCGTAAACAAAAAGAGGATCAGAATAAGTTTGATCGGGAGGAAACAACTCGTTATAGAAAAGCCTTTTCTATTTTAAATAAGATCGCTGAGGAGGAAGCAGAGGAGATTAAAAATTTAGGACAAGACTTAACCAAAGAGGAGGAGCTCCCTCCAAACGGTTTTTGCTTATACCCCTCTTCTGCTGAGATAACCGTTGGGAAGCGTTATAATTTTGAATTGAGGGCGAATACCAGGGTGGTTAATAGAGGATCAAATGTTAAGATATTGTCTTCTAATCCTAAAATCCGAGTGATTACATCCGAGATTAAGCTGTTGGTCGATGATAGAGGTGAAACAGGAGATGTCTTGCATAAATATATTACTATTGAAGGCCTTGAGCCTAATATCGAGGGTGCTATAACTGCCTCGGTAGGAAATAAGTTGTCCCAGGTTAGAGTACATGTGGTCCCGGAAAAGGAATTTTTATATCAGGAGGGTATGGTTTTTGCGCCTGAGAGTATAACACTGCGACCCAATCAGCCACGAAAAGTTAATTTGCTTGTTTATGTCAAAATGATTGAAGGGGGGAGTGAAGTTAGTATCACATCAGACAATAACACAGTACATGTCTCCAAAGATAAAATTGTGATTAATGATCGCGAAGCTATTAGACAGGTTGTGAAATACGAACTTGAAGTTTGGGGTGATGGGCCTGGACAGGACGCTATCATTACTGCTGAGTTCGGATCATGCGTTGCGCTTTTAGAGATTAGGGTTCGATCAAAAGAAGAGGAGGATGAGAAAAACAGACAGGGTATGTTTAGTGATCCGGATTTTGATATGGAAACAAGAGAACCGCATCAGAGAAGTTCATACAGTAAAACAACAGGCAAGGTTATCATTTTTACCAATTTTGCCTCTGTTAAGCATTATTTGGGAGAGAACTGCCAATATAAAAAGACATTAGTGGGACAGGTTCTTATCGCTGATTTGGTGGGCGAACGGTGCTTTTGGGAAATAGCACAGAAGAAGGTGGATTTGAGCGGCGTACTTATTAATCCGGCAGGACGATTAGATAAAATCCAAAGTGAAGCAAATCAATTATCGAAGAAATATGGGAAAAAAATTCATGAAGCCTTAGTGGACCAAGGTGTTTTGGCTGCACATTTGTCTTCTCGCTGAGAAAGCCGTTTTTTAAAGAGATAGTGGTTAGAAAACAAGAGAATTAAAGTGCTTTGACTATGCCCATCCGAACCCCTCCTAAACATTCCCAATCCTTTAATTCCGTCCCTCGGCAATCTTGGGACTCCGCTCAGAGTAAACCTTTTCTTTCTCCCGAAGTGCGGGTGGTCGAGGCATCCGCCGGTTCCGGCAAAACCTATGCGCTGGCGAAGCGCTATGTGCAGTTGCTTTTGAATCCCAAGCTGCACCTGGAGCACGTTCCGCTGCGCAATATCCTTGCCATCACCTTTACCAATAAAGCCGCGTTCGAGATGAAAGGCCGGATCCTGGAGTTCTTAAAAAAGATCGCGCTGCAAGAAATTTCGCCCGGCGCGGTCGAGGATGTCCTGACTCCCATCGGCGTTGACCCCAAGACCGCCAGTCAAAAGGCGTTTGAGATCATGGAAGCGCTCATCCGCAATTATAATTTTTTTCAAGTCCAGACGATCGATAAATTCATCAACGCGTTGCTTTCGGGCTGCGCGTTCAAGATTGATCTCACCGCCAACTTTCGCATTAAAACCAATTCCGCCGAATATTTGGAGCGCAGCCTCGATGAATTGATCGACCGCGCGCCGCGGGACAAGGCGACGCGTAAGATCTTTGAATATTTTTTGCACCAGTATCTTTATCTGGACAACCGCACCGGCTGGTTCCCGAAAAAAGATATCCTGGCCACCCTGGGAAATCTTTTTATGCAGAATAATCATTACGGGCGGAAATTCCGCGAGAGTCCGTTTGCGCCTGAGGATCTTATCAAGAAGAAGCGCAAGATTCTGGAGCAGATGAAGGAATTGCGCGACATTTTGCCCGAAGGAGCGCATAAAGGTTTTGTAACGAGCTTGGATAAGTTTTTGGTGAACAACGTCATCAGTTTCGATGTCGACACTGTTTCGGATTATTTTGCCCGCGAGGAAGTCCCGGTCAGAAAAGATACGGACGTGCCGCGGAAAGCGGACAATGTGTGGGGGTCTATCCGCAAGAACCTGCAAGAGCTCTGCGCGGCCGAGGCAGCGTCGGTCTTTAATCCTTATATCCAGATTTTTGACCGAGCGATGGATCAGTTCTATGCGTTGACGTCCAAGGATGATGTGCTTTTTTTGGAACAGCTGAACAAACGCGCGGGAGAACTTTTTGACGAAGACCACGTGACCGTTGAGGAACTGTATTACCGCCTGGCCACGCGTTTTCACCATTATCTGATAGATGAATTCCAGGATACCAGCCGCCTGCAGTGGCACAATTTGGAAATGATGGCGGAAGAGGCGCTCTCCACCGGCGGCACGCTTTTTTACGTCGGGGACAAGAAACAGGCGATCTATAGTTTTCGCGGCGGCGATGTGCGGCTTTTTGACGCGATCAAAGAGCGGTTCAGTTCTTTTAACGTTCAGGTGGATTATTTGGCCAATAACTGGCGCAGTCAGAAGGCGATCGTGGAATTCAATAATCATATTTTTGCGGGCGAGAATCTCAAACGTTTCATCGCTTTGAAAGAACAGCATGAGGATGAAAAAAATAGCCGTAAGACGGTGTTTTTCAGCGAGGCGGACCTGCAGGAGGTGGCGGGCATTTTTAGCAATTCGCAGCAGACCCAACAGGCGAAGAATGACAAAGGCTACGTCCGCGTTGAATATATCGATATCGATAAAAAGGAAGAGCGCGATGCGGTTATGCGCACGAAATTGGTGACGCTCGTCAAAGACCTGCGCCGGCGCTTTGCCTACCGCGACATCACCGTCTTGACCCGCGGGAACAAAGAGATCGAACAGCTGACCGCCTGGTTCCTGGAAGAGGGGATCCCGGTCGAGTCCGAGCGCACGTTGAATATTCAGGAAAATAAAATCATCTTAGAGCTCATGGCCCTCCTGAAATTCTTGGACTCGCCCATTAATAACGTGAGTTTTGCGAATTTTATCTTGGGCGATATCTTTGCCGCAGCCACCGGGCTTAAAACGGAAGAGCTGCATCATTTTGTTTTTAGTCTGCGGGAGCGGCTGCGCAATGAAAAAGATCTGTACCTTTACACCGAGTTCCGCCGGCAGCATGCGGAACTTTGGGATAATCTTTTGGACGGATTCTTTAAGAATGTCGGCCTGTATCCGCTTTATGAACTGGTGATCAGTGTTTATAACAAATTTGCCTGCCTGCAGAATTTTCCCGGATCCCAGGGGTTCTTTATGCATTTTCTGGAATTGATCAAGAAACACGAAGAGGACCATAACGATATTGAATCCTTTTTGAAGCATTTTGAAAATTTAAGCGGGGATGATCTGTACGTGCATATTGCCGACAGCGACGCGCTCAAGCTGTTCACGATCCACAAATCCAAGGGATTGGAATTTCCGGTCGTGATCCTGCCGTTTCTGGGTATGGATATTCAGGTGGGGATGAGCAGCGAGAACCAGCAGTCCTATGTGCTGCGGGAAGACCGCGAGGCGATGGAACTGTTGCGTTTAAAAGAAAAATATTATCTGTTTTCCGATGAGCTTTATCAACTCCGCCGCCAGGAATATAAAAAGGCGTTCTTATCGGAATTGAACAACGTTTATGTGGCGCTGACCCGACCGCAGTATGAATTGTACGCGTTTATTCCCAAAAAGGTGGGCCAAGCGCTGAATGTCGTGAAATTTTTGATCCCGGAAGAAATTTACGAACAGGGCGCTCCGGCAACGTATGACCAGCCTGCGGCCAAGGGCGTCTCGATCGTCGAGCTCGGCCCGGCCCAATATCATGACTGGATCGATTATCTTAAGGATGAATTTTTGGAGCACGAGAATCTGCTCAACCGCGGGCAAAGACAGCGCGGGGAGGTGCTGCATTTTATTCTTTCGAAGATCGGGAATCTGCTGGCCGCAGATAAAAAGGAAGAAATGCAAAATGCCGTGCAGGCCGCGAGAAGCAAATTTCCCAACATCAAAGATCTTTCGGAATACCTGCGGATAGTCACGGACGCGTTGAGCGCGCAGAATTTGCATCCGTTTTTTTATATTCAAGAGGGCGAAGTCCACACCGAACAGGACATCGTCAATGCCCAGGGCCACACCAAACGTTTGGACCGGCTGATCGTCAAAAAAGATGAAGTGTGGGTGGTGGATTATAAACCGTCGCCCGACGCGCAAGGACGCTATCAAGCGCAGGTCCGGGAATATATGGCATTGCTGGCCGAGATCTATCCGAAAAAGAAAATCTGCGGGTATTTGGTGTATTTGGATGAATTGGAAATAGAGAGAATTACGTAAATCGGTTATGGTTACGAAGCCCGTTTCGGCGTTCGGCTACGTACAACGTGACCGCACAACGATACGAACTTCGTAACCGTTGCCGTAAACCCAATCAATATGAACAATGTCATTACTTATCCTTTTACCGAAAGTTTCCTTGATAACCTCATCGATTATATCGAGGAAAATTTTGTCAAAAAAGGCAAAGACCTAAGCCGCGTGGCGGTTGTCTTCGGCGGGAAGCGGCCGACGCTGTTTTTAAAACGTGAACTTGCCAAGCGGCTGGGGAAGGGTTTTTATTCTCCCAAGTTTTTTTCCATTGATGAATTCATTACGTACACGCTGAATAAAAAAGAATCTTTTCAGCCGGGCCAGGACATGGATAGCTGTTATTTGCTTTATAAATTGGCCCGGGAACATACGCCGCAGATCTTGAAGGGGCGTGAAACCTTTGCGCAATTCTTACCCTGGACGCGGGAGATTCTGTCGTTTATCGATCAGCTCGACTTGGAAAATATCGCGGATAAAACTTTGGAGAATATTGAAGCCAACGCCGAGATCGGCTACGCGGTCCCGGCAGATATCAATCGGCTTCTGGAAAATATTGTCGTGCTGCGCCGGGCGTATCATCGCGCGCTTCATGAGCAGAAAATATTTTCGCGCGGTTTGCAGTATCTGCGCGCCGGCCAGGTCGTGGCGGAGGCGGAGTTCGCGGAGTTTGAGCAGATCTTGTTTTGCAACTTTTTTTATTTTAACCGTTCCGAAGAGGCGGTGGTCAAAAATCTCTACGAACGCAATAAAGCCACTTTGATCTTTCAGGGGGATGAACGCCGCTGGCCGGTCTTTAAGCGTATCTCGCGGAATTTCGGCGCGGCGATCGAAGAGGGCAAGGAGCCGCTGACGCCCCAATTTGATCTAAAACTTTACGCCGGGTTTGATACCCATTCGCAGGTGGGGCTGGTGCGGGAAATTTTGCAGAAGATCAAAAAGCAGGCGCCGCAGGAATTGAGCCAGACCGTGATCGTGGTGCCTGACCCGGACCACATTATCCCGCTTCTCTCCGAAGTCACCCAGGTCGCGCAGGATTTCAATATTTCCATGGGCTATCCGCTCAAGCGCAGCAGCCTTTACACGCTTTTTGAATTTATTTTTCAGTCGCAGGCCTCGCGAAAGTCCGTCCAATCCGCTGACGGATTGGACGAGATCTCGCCCAATAATAGAAATTCTGGGCGGAAGCACCGTTACTATGCCAAAGATTATTTGAAAACGATCAGCCACCCGTTCATAAAAAATTTAAAATTGAGCAGCGACCCGACGGTCACGCGTATCTTGGTCCATAAGATCGAGGAGATCCTGACCGGCAAGGTGAAAACCTCGCTCTCCGGCAGTTTATTTTTTGAATTGGAAGATGTGGAAAGCCTCGATGAATTGTACATGCTGACCCAGGAAATGCTCGATCGCCTGGGGCTTAAAGCGGAACGCGCCGAGCTTTTGGCCATCGTGGAAAATATCCATGCGCTTTGCTTTGAGGAATGGGAACGGGTCTCGACCTTTAAGGACCTGGGTAATATTTTGGAACGTTTCCTGGATATTTTGACGCACAAAAGTTTTATGCACAATTATCCGTTGAATTTGAATATCGCGACCAAGATGTATGAGATCAAGGATGAATTTGTGCAGGCGGCGTTCAATGAAGAAAAATTTCCGCAGGAGGATCTTTTTAGGATCTTTGACAGTAAAGTCAGCCGGGAAATCGTGGCGTTTATGGGATCACCTTTAAAGGGATTGCAGATCTTGGGACTTTTTGAAACGCGCTCGCTCAATTTTACCAACGTGATCATGCTGGATGTCAACGAAGGCGTCTTGCCGCGGCTGCAGATCTATGAGCCGCTCATCCCGCGCGAGGTGATGATCAGTCTCAACCTTGACCGCCTGGAATTGGAAGAAGAGATCCAGCGGTATCAGTTCATGCGGCTGATCTCCTCGGCGAGAAATGTGCATTTGGTTTATCAGGAAAGTAAAGAGAAAGAGAAGAGCCGTTTTGTCGAAGAGCTTATTTGGGAGCGCCAGAAAAAGTTGGGAAAGGTCGAGGCGATCGCCGTGACCCGGGCGAATTTTGCGGTCAAGGTCGCGCCGCAGAAACTTGCCGTTAAGAAAACGCCGCAGATGGTCGCCGCGCTGCGCCGTCACACCTTTTCCGCCTCGAGCGTAAACAAGTACTTAGAAAATCCTATGGAGTTCTACTACAATTATGTACTCGGCTTAAGAGAAGAAGATGATCTCCTCGATGAGCCGGAGGCACGGCAGGTGGGAACGTTCATTCATGAATTGTTGGAACATTGCTACCGGCCGTTCTTGAACAAAAAACCCGAGGTCAATGCCAAATTCCGTGAATATTTTTCCCGCGCGTTCGAAAAAAAGTTTGCCGACACCTTTGAGCGGACCATGAAGTCGGATTCCTTTTTATTAAAATCCGTTCTGGCCGACCGGCTCAAACGGTTTCTGGACAATGAGGAATTTAACGAGGAGCGCCAGGTCGAAAAAATTTTGTATCTCGAGCACCGTTTTGAAGAAACGATCGAACTTTCGTGCGGTCCTATCCGTTTCAATTATGTTGTGGACCGGGTGGATCAACTGCCGGACGGTACGGTCATGGTCGTGGATTACAAGACCGGTTCGATCGATCAAATGCCCAGATCGCTGGAGCAGGTCGCGGCCTTAAAATTGTCCCGCGAGTCGATCCGCGATACGGTCAAATCTTTCCAATTACCGCTGTATTTTCATTATCTCGACAAACAATTCCCAAAGCAGCCGATCAATGCCGCGTTGTACAATTTGCGCGCTTTGGAGATAAAACCGTTCCTGAATCCGCAGCTGCTGCAAAAAAGGCAGGAAGTCAATGGTGTTTTTTTGCGGGCGCTGGGGTTTGTGGTGGAGGAAATCCTCGATCAGGAGATTCCCTTCATTGAAGACCCACAACACTGATTGACTATCCAACCCTTTTGTGCTATTTTAGCCCAATGATTTCTGCAAGAATTTCCGAAATTCAGGGCAAAATCTCCTCTGTTTGCAAGCGGTTAGGACGGAATCCCAGCGAAATCATCCTCATCGGTGTGACCAAGTTCGCGCCGACCGAAAAGATAAAAGCCGCTATTCAGGCGGGGATCACTCATATTGCCGAGAACAAGGTTCAGGAAGCTCAAAAGAAGTTTCCGGAATTGAAGAAGAAATATCCTCAGATCACCTGCCATTTGATCGGACACCTGCAGACGAATAAGGTTAAAGATACTTTAAAGGTGTGCGATTTGATCCAATCGGTGGACAGTCTGAAGCTCGCGCAGGAGATCGACAAACAGGCGGAAAAATTGGGCCGTGCCGCGGATATTTTGGTGCAGGTGAAGACTTCGGGAGAAGAACAAAAATTTGGAACAGACCCAGCCGAGGCCTTGGCGCTGGTGGCAGAGATCGCAAAATTAAAGCGGATCAGGATCTTAGGTCTGATGACCATGGCACCGTTTGTCGACGATAAAAATATCGTCCGGGCCTGTTTTAAACAATTGCGCGAGATCCGCGACGCAGCAGCCAAAAAATTTCAAGGCTTACCGAATGTAAAGATGCAATATTTGTCTATGGGGATGACCGAAGATTTTGAGATCGCCCTCGAAGAAGGGTCGAATATGATACGCATCGGACGGGCGATATTTGCATGAAAAAATGTCACCAAGTCACAGGGTCACTAGGTCACCAGTGGTTTTAAATTTTTTCGGGTGACGTTGTGACGTGTGACATTGTGACTTTAAAAAAATATGACTACTATCTCTATCATAGGCGGCGGAAACATGGGGACCGCGATCCTGGAGCGCGTTCGCAAGAATTTTAAGGTTCTTGTCTGCGAACAAAATCCGCAGCGGGCCAATTATCTGCGCCGTACATACAAGATTACTCCTGCCGACTTTGGGAGCGCGCTTAAAAAAAGCGATATCGTGATCGTCGCGGTTAAACCGCAGGATATCGAGGGCGTCCTGGAGTGCATGAGTGCCTTGGTCCGAAAGAAGCTGGTCATCTCGATCGCGGCCGGCATTACGACGTCTTATATAGAGAAGAGGCTGGGAAATGGGACTAAGGTCATCCGGACTATGCCCAATCTTAACGCGCAGATCGGACAAGGTGTGACCGCTATCTGTAAGGGAAAGTATGCGGCACCGGCGGATGTTCGGCTGGCGCGTGATATTTTTAATAAGATCGGAACAACCGTTATCGTTCAAGAAAAAAATATGGATGCGGTTACGGCCATCTCCGGCAGCGGCCCGGCCTATGTTTTTCTTTTTGAAGAAAGCCTACAAAAGGCTGCCGAGTCCTTGGGTCTGGATAAAGCGACCGCCAAAATATTGTCTTACGGCACGCTCCTGGGCAGTGTTTTTCACTTGCTAGGATCTAAGGATGATGCACAAACACTTCGTGCGAAAGTGACTTCTAAAGGCGGAACAACCGAAGCAGCCATGAAAGTTTTTTTTGCTAAAAAATTTCAGAATATCATCAAAGAAGCGGCCATGGCTGCAAAGAAAAGAGCCGGAAAACTTTCCAAGAAATAAAAGGAGATCCTGTCATGCCTAAAGTCGGGATTATCGGCGGTAGCGGCTTGTATCAGATTGAAGGAATTGAGAAGGTGGAAGAGATTTCGATCCTGACCCCTTTTGGTGTCCCTTCGGGGAATTATATCCAAGGAAAAATTTCGGGGATTGATGTTGTTTTTCTGCCGCGGCATGGCAAAGGGCACAAGATTTCACCGACGGAGATCAATTACCGCGCGAATATTTTTGGCATGAAAAAATTAGGCGTGGATGCGATCCTCTCGGTTTCCGCCTGCGGGAGTTTGAAAGAAGAATTGAAACCGATGGATTTTGTGGTGCCGGATCAATTTGTCGACCGCACCAATCATGCCCGCGAATCAACATTTTTTGGCGGCGGGCTTGTCGCGCATGTGGCGTTTGCCGATCCGGTCTCTCCGGAACTGCAAAAGATCCTGGTGGAAGCGGCAAAGAAAGCCGGGGTCACGGTGCATAACGGCGGAACGTACATCAATATGGAAGGCCCGCAGTTCTCAACGAAGGCTGAGTCCAATCTGTACCGCAGCTGGGGGATGGATATTATCGGCATGACGAATATTGTGGAGGCCAAGTTGGCGCGGGAGGCGGAGATTTCATACGCCACGCTGGCGGCAGTCACTGATTACGATTGCTGGCATCCGAGCCATGATTCCGTCACCCTGGAGATGATCATTGCCAATTTGAATCAGAACATCGAGAATGCCAAAAAGATTTTGAAATTAGCCATTCCGGAAATCGGCAAGTTAAAAAGTTTTAGCGCGCAAGGGGCACTGCAGTTCGCGCTCATTACCGATCCTAAAGCGATCCCGGAACAGAAGAAAAAAGAATTAGAAATTTTGATCGGGAAATATATTAAATAAGTCACTAAGTCATCAGTCACCAAGTCACAAGTGTAAACTTGAAACGACTGGTGACCGGGTGACTGGGTGACCTGGTGACGTTGTTCATGGATTATCAAAAAACCATCAATTTACCTCAGACGGATTTTTCGATGAAGGCGGGTTTGGCTGAAAAAGAACCTGCCCTGCTCAAACATTGGGAAACCGCCGGGCTTTATCCCGCCATCCGCGCCAAATCCAAAGGGAAAAAACAATTCTTGCTGCACGACGGCCCGCCGTACGCCAACGGCAACATTCACATCGGCCATGCCCTCAATAAAATTTTGAAAGACGTCATTGTTAAGATGAAAACCATGCAGGGATTCGACAGTTATTATGTTCCCGGCTGGGATTGCCACGGTCTGCCGATCGAGCACCAGCTTTTTAAGGAATTGAAAAAACATAAGACCGAAGTCGACACGGTGGATTTTCGCAAGAAGGCCCACGACTACGCGATGCAGTACGTGGGGATCCAGCGTGAAGAATTTAAACGCCTCGGGGTGTTCGGCGATTGGGAGCATCCGTATTTAACGCTCGCGCCGGATTATGAATATTGGATCCTAAAATCTTTTGCCGAGTTGACCAAGAAAGGTTATGTCTACCGCGGGCTCAAGCCGGTCAACTGGTGCCCGAATTGCGAGACCGCACTTGCCGAGGCGGAAGTGGAATACGAAGATCACACGTCTCCGTCGGTGTATGTGAAATTCAAAGTCAATAATCCGCAGGCCATCAAGGGCTTGCCTTCGGGCAAAGATGTTTATCTTTTGATCTGGACCACGACTCCCTGGACCCTTTTGGCGAATGTGGCAGTGGCGGTGCATCCGGATTATGATTATAGGTTGGTGGATATCGGGCGTGAAATTTTAATTATAGAGGGTTCTCTGGTAGAAAAAGTTTTAGCCAAAGGCACGGTCACGGATTATAAAGTTATTGCGGGATTTAAGGGGAATGAGTTAAAAAATATAAATTATACTTCTCCATTTAGCATGATGGGAAGCTATCGAGTGATCACGGTTGATTATGTTACCAAAGAAGACGGTACGGGATTGGTCCACACCGCACCGGGACATGGGCAGGATGATTTTAAGGCCGGTCTAGCAAACAGTTTGCCTATCAGAATGCCGGTTAATGACCGTGGAATATTTACCGATCAGGCTGGCGAATTTGCCGGTCAGCATGTTTTCAAAGCTAATGAAAAGATTATTGAGAATTTACAAGCGCGCGGAACTCTTTTCTATAGTGAAAATATTACTCACTCCTATCCGCATTGCTGGCGCTGCAAGAAGCCGATCATCTTTCGTGCCACCAAACAGTGGTTTTTAAATATTGACCATGATCATTTGCGTAACAAGTTGCAGGAAATTATCAAGCGCGATGTGCAGTGGATCCCGGAAGCCGGTCAAGAACGGATCGCCGCGATGGTGAGTTTGCGTCCAGACTGGTGTTTGTCGCGTCAGCGGCATTGGGGCGTGCCGATCCCGGCGCTGGCCTGTCAGGGTTGTAACGGCGAGCCCAAACTTTTTGTTTCGGTGATCGAACATTTTGCCGAGATCGTGAAAAAAGAGGGAAGCGACGCGTGGTTTGCCAAAGATGTTAAAGATATTCTTCCCAAAGGATTTGTTTGTCCCGATTGCAAGCAAGCCAATTTTGAAAAGACTCATGACATTCTAGATGTTTGGTTCGATTCCGGGGTGAGTCATCAGGCCGTGGTGAAAGCAATGCTGAAAAAAGACCTTCCCATTGAAATGTATCTGGAAGGATCGGACCAGCACCGCGGCTGGTTTCAGTCTTCGATTATTCCGGCAGTGGCGCTGGAAGGGAAGGCGCCTTTTAAAAGTGTTTTAACGCATGGATTTGTCGTCGATGGCCAGGGCCGCAAGATGTCCAAGTCGTTGGGCAACGTCGTGGCTCCGCAGGATGTGATCAAAACCAGCGGCGCGGATATTTTACGTCTGTGGGTCGCGGCCAGCAATTACAATGATGATGTACGGGTCTCCAAAGAGATCCTGGATCGCATGATCGACTCTTACCGCAAGATCCGCAACACTGCGCGCTACCTCTTGGGCAATCTCCACGACTTTGATCCTGACCAGGATCAGGCCGCGTACGGTCAAATGCTCGACATAGACCGCTGGGCCTTGCAGCGTTTGGCCGCACTTTTACAGACGGTGCAGGACGCTTACAACGCTTATGAATTTGATAAGGTGTACCGTTCGATTTATGCGTTCTGTAACGAAGACATGTCCAGTTTTTACCTTGACATCCTAAAAGATCGGCTGTATACTTCACCAACTAAATCCAAAGAAAGACGCTCTGCACAGACGGTTCTTTATCATATCCTAAATAATTTAGTGAGAATCACCGCTCCGGTCCTTACCTTTACGGCAGAAGAGATATTTACCATGATGCCCAAGGATCGCGAGAGTCGTGCGGCAGCCAGCGTGCATGTTTTGGAATGGTTGAAGGTCCCGGGAGAATGGATCAATCCTAGAATTGAAGATCAATTCAAGCTTTTGTCTGAGTTGCGTCCCTTTGTATCGAAGGCCTTGGAAAATAAACGTCAGGAAGGGAAGATTGGGAGCTCTTTGGAAGCCAAAATTGTTTTTAAGACCGCCAGTGACCGGGATTTAAAATATTTAAAAGATTTTGAGAAAGATTTGCCTGCGGTATTTATTGTTTCGCAAGTGGCAGTGGTTGAGGTTAAGGCGGTTCAGAATGCGTTGAGCGAGAATTTTTCTAAAACAGAAGTTCAGATCGAACGCGCCGAAGGCGAGAAATGCCAGCGGTGCTGGAATTACCGCATCCTAGGTTTCGATCCGGATCACCCCAGTTTATGTGATCGATGTGCGTCGGTGGTGAAGGAATTTATAAAGGTCTAAAAGTCACAATGTCACAAAGTCACAAGTTGTTTCCAAGTTTTTAGTTTTTACATGTGACCGTGTGACGTGTGACCTTGTAATTTTAGTAAAGGAGACAACAGCGTCATGCCAGATAAGAAAATGGATAAGAAACAGCTCGAAGGTTACCGCAAATTGATCCTTAAAATGAAGGAGAATATCCTTCATGATATTAAAAATATGACTTCCGCCGAATCCGGTTCGGCGAAGGATTCTTCGGTGGATGTCTCCAGTCATGCCCTGCATATGGCGGACGTGGCCACCGATATGTATGACCGCGAATTTAATCTCGGACTTGCTTCCAATGATCGTGAATTGCTCAGCCGTCTCGAGGCAGCCTTAAAGCGCATTCACGACAAACATTACGGCCATTGCACGGGATGCAAAAAATCTATCCCGGCGGCACGCCTGAAAGCCATCCCCTACACAGAATACTGCCTGAAATGTCAGGAAAAAATGGAAAACGGAGGCGGAAGAAGAATATAAATTTCTTCCGTATCATTCCATGAGAGGTCTTAGCCGATCTCACGTCGACATTTTTCTTTCCCTCTTCACCGTCGCCACCATTGTTTTGGCGGACCGTGTCACCAAGATTTTCTTTTCTGATTTGCTTTCTCTGGGAGAAAGCCTTCCTCTCATTCGCAATGTCATCCATATGACCCTGGTACACAATACCGGTATCGCGTTCGGTTTGTTCAAAAATCACGGGATCGTGTTTATCATTATCCCGATTATCGCGGTGATCCTTTTGGTTTTCAATATTTTTTATTACCGCAACAATAAAGAATTGAGTCGGCTGTATATCGGCGGTTTTTCCCTGATCCTGGGGGGAGCTATCGGAAATCTTATCGACCGGATCGCGTATGGCTATGTGATCGATTTTATTGATCTGCGTGTCTGGCCGGTTTTTAACATCGCCGACAGCGCCATCACGGTCGGGGCGTGTATCATCGCGGTGAAATGTCTCAGATTGTCAGCGAAATAAAATCATGTTTCCCATTATTTTAAAAATAGGGCCCGTCACAATTTATTCGTATGGCCTGATGATGGCCGTTGCGGTCATGGTCTGTGTGTTCCTTTTGAGCCGCGATGCACGGTCGCTGGGGATCTCCTCGGAGAAGATCTTTGATTTTGTTTTTTGGGTTGTGCTGAGTGGGATCGCCGGGGCGCGGTTATTTTTTATTCTGCTGAATCTTGATTATTTTGTCCGTGATCCTTTGGAAATCGTGATGCTGCAAAAGGGAGGGTTGGCGTGGCAGGGCAGTCTCATCGCCGGAACGGTCGCGGCGCTGGTCTATATCAGAAAACAAAAGTTGCCGCTGGCGCCCTTTTTGGACATCATCGCCCCGTATGTGGCCTTGGGTCAGGCCATCGGCCGGCTGGGGTGTTTTTTAAACGGATGCTGTTATGGAAAACCTTTGGCCTGGGGAATATATTTTCCGGTCCATCAGGCCAGTCTGCACCCGACCCAGTTGTATGATGCGCTGGGACTGGTGTTAATATTTTTTGTCTTAAAGAAATATCAGCGGCTCAATAAAATTTCCGGCCGCGTTTTTATTTTGTATTTAATTTTGGCCTCGCTGCAGCGCTTTATGATCGAATTCTTTCGCGCCGATCACCAGATATTATTTTTTGGTTTAAGCATTTTTCAATTGATCTGTTTGTCCGTCTTGCTGGTCGCCCTCTATGCCAACGCATGTCTTAAAAGTCGATCCTGATCACAGCCAATTGCGCCTGGATGTCTATCTGGCGCAAAATCTTTCCGATGTGCCGTCCCGCACCTTTGTGAAACGGTTGATCGAGGCCGGTCAGGTCAGCATCAATAAAAAAACCGCCAAGGCCAACCAGAAGGTCGTCTCCGGCGATGCAGTGGTGGTGGAGTTGTCGGCCCTGCCGCAGGATGAGAACATTGCCCCGGAAAACATTCCTTTAGATATCGTTTATGAGGACGAAAACCTTTTGCTTGTCAACAAACCGTCGGGATTGCTGGTGCATCCGGTCAACGCGCAGAATACGTCGGGAACCCTGGTGAACGCCTTGCTGCATCACTGCAAGACCCTTTCCAGCGTCAACGCAGAAACGCGTCCCGGGATCGTGCACCGCCTGGACCGCGAGACGTCGGGATTGCTGCTGGTCGCCAAAGATAATAAAACTCACACCAAGCTCGCCAAACAATTTGAGCGGCATGAGATCAAGAAGCAGTACCTAGCCCTGGTCGAAGGCAAGGTGGAGTTTGACGAGGGGGTGGTGGATGCTGCTTTGGGCAAGCATCCGCGCTACTATGACCGTAAAAAAATTTCTTTTGATGACGCAGCGAAAGAGGCCACCACATTTTATAAAGTGAAGCGGCGGTTTAAGAATAAAACGCTTGTGGCTTTATTCCCGCAGACCGGCCGGACGCATCAGCTGCGCGTTCACATGGCCCATTTGGGACACCCCATCCTCGGGGATGACAAGTACGGTAAGAAAGATTCTTTCCCCCGCCTGGCCTTGCACGCGCAGGGGATCGGTTTTGTCCATCCGCACAGCAACCAATATATGGAATTTCTGGTGAAGCCGCCGCAGGAATTCTTACAGCTTGATTAAAGGCAAAATTCTTGTGAGAAATCTTTACTTCAAGTGTTTTTCTTTTATAATATTACCGGTGCTTTATTAATCCCCGAACTCAAAGAAATTTTGAGGAGAGCAATTCATGAATAAAGTTGGAAAAGTTTTAACTGTTTTCTTGGTCATTTTTACCGTTCTCTTGGTTTCCTTAACCGCAATATCGATGTTTTTCTTTCAAAAAGAATTGGAACGGCGCAAAGCGGCCGAAGAACTTCTCGAGCAGATTAAAGGACGGGAGGTAAAATTAGACGGCGAACTCACCGAAGCCAAAAAACAAGTCGAACTCCTGACCCAGAAAAATAAAGAAGCGGATGATAAGATCAATGGTCTGCTGGACGATCTTGAGTTGGAACAGGGCTTGCGCGAAGCAATGAAAAAAGAAGGCGAATCGCTCAAGGACCAGTTGACGGCCGAAACCCAGTCCAAAGAACAAGTCCGTCAAGAATTGAATCAAAAGCTGGAAGAATCGCAAAAACGGATCGAAGAATTGCAAGCGCAGCTGACCCAAGAGGCCACGCGCAGCAAAGATCTCGAGGCGGCCGGTCAACAATTGCAGGAAAAGGTCAATCAGCTGGAGTCCGAAAAAAGCAATCAACCATCCGGAAAAGCGGTGCAGTTAGAAAAAATTGTGGTGGCTCCGGGCAGTAAAGAGGGAAAAGTTTTGACCGTGGATGCGGACAATGATTTTGTGATTATCAGTTTGGGCGAAAAAGATGGTCTGACCGCCGGCAGCGTGATGTCGATTTATCGAGGAGAAAGTTATTTAGGAGATGTAAAACTTACCCGCGTGCAACCAGAAATGTCTGCCGCTGATTTTATCCCCCCGCTCTCCAGCAATACTGTTAATAAAAACGATCGGGTTCTTACCAAACAATGATCCTTACCGTGAAACCTGTCCGTTCCTTAAAAGGACAGGCACAACTGCCGTCTTCCAAATCCTATACGATTCGGGCTTTTCTCGTCGCGTCCTGCGGCGGGGAATCCACCCTCATTAATCCCTCGGACTGTGATGATGCAAAAATTTCGATGAACATTGCCAAATGTCTGGGGGCGGAGATCCGTTACCGGAAAGGCAATGTGTGGTATGTCAAAAGCAAAGGACAGAAGCCCCAAACTTCGGTGATGAGTGTCGGGGAATCAGGAACAGTTCTGCGGCTCTTGCTGCCGATGCTGGCGCGGCATCCTAATTATTTTTTGGTGCAGGGAGAAGGGAATCTGGCCGGCCGGCCGAACACGCATTTGGTGAAAACTTTACGCAATATGGGGGTCGCGATCCAGGGGACGGCGCCGCAGGATAGTATTCCGTTGAACCTGAAAGGCGGCACGCTCAAAGGCGGCAGGCTGGAGATCGACGGAAGCCTGAGTTCGCAATTTATTTCGGCGCTTTTGATTACCTGTCCTCAACTCACCGAAAATACGCAGCTGGTCATTACCGGCGATAAAATCGTTTCGGCGGATTATGTGGTCATGACCGAGCAGGTGCTGAAACTGGCCGGCATCCAAATTCAGCGTCTCTCGGACCGGGAATTTAAAATTTCCGGAAATCAGCAGTTCAAGGGATTGAAAGAGTTTGCTATTCCCGCGGATTACGGGTTGGCGGCGTTTCTTATGGCGGCAGCAGCGCTGGTTAAATCGGATATCGTTTTGTCCGGAAATCTCGACGATCGTTTTGTCCAGGCGGACGGTGCTATCTTAGACCTTTTAGCGGCCATGGGCGTAAAATTTACCAAGACAAGCCAGGCGATTAAAATGCAGGGGCCGTTTGTTTTAAAAGGCGGCAATTTTTCGCTGAAGAATTGTCCTGACCTTGTGCCGATCGTCGCGGTTTTGGCCTTATTCGCTGAAGGGAAAACCCGTCTGTACGATATTGCGCATGCCCGCGCCAAAGAATCGGACCGTATCAGTGATTTGCGAAAGGAATTGCTTAAGGTAGGGGCACGTATCACGGAGGGCGACAACGAATTGGTGATTGACCCTCAGCCGGTTTATAAAAAAAACATCCGTTTGAACCCGCACCATGATCACCGCTTAGCCATGGCCTTCAGTGTTTTAGGCGTAAGAATCGGGGCTATCGTTGAGGATATTGAGTGTACCCGTAAATCCTATCCGCGTTTTGTGCGTGATTTGAAGAAAATCGGCGGGAAAATGAAAAAAAGCTAAATAGGGTTTGACACTTTTTACCTTTTTATATATTATAAGTTGATTCATTTGAAAGACTTATAAAAAAATTTAACTGATCGGGGATTTTCAATGTTCCAAAGAGTAATCAAGTTCATCAAAAAAATCATCAATTACATTCTGGGATTATTTTCCAACGATATCGGTATTGATTTGGGAACGGCCACGACCCTGGTTTATGTCAAGGGGGAGGGGGTTGTCCTTTGCGAGCCTTCGGTCGTTGCGATCGAAAAAGACACCAACCGCGTGGTTGCCGTTGGGGATGAAGCGAAAAAGATGTTAGGCCGTACGCCGGGCAACATTATTGCCACCCGTCCGATGAAGGATGGTGTCATCTCCGACTTTGAGATCACGGAAGCCATGTTGAAATATTTTATCAAGAAAGTGCACAAGCGGCGTGTCTTGGTCCGTCCGGCCATGGTCATCGCCATTCCTTGCGGGATCACCGCGGTCGAAAAACGTGCGGTCAGAGATTCTGCGGAACGGGCGGGCGCGCGCAGCGTAGAGTTGATTGAAGAACCCAAGGCTGCTGCCGTTGGGGTCGGCCTGCCGGTTGAAGAAGCGGCGGGCAATATGATCATCGATATCGGAGGCGGTACGACGGATTTTGCGGTGATTTCTTTGGGAGGTTTGGTGTATTCAAAATCTTTGCGCATTGCCGGCGATGAAATGGATGAGGCGGCCATTGATTATATGAAAAAAACGTATAACTTGATGATCGGCGAGCGCACCGCCGAGGATATTAAGATCCGTATCGGATCCGCTTATCCTCTGGATGAAGAATTGACCATGGATGTGCGCGGCCGCGATCTGATTTCCGGACTGCCCAAAACGATTTCGATCACCTCTATTGAGATCCGGGAAGCCTTGCAGGGCCCCATTCAGGCGATCGTGGATGGCGCTAAAATGACCTTGGAAAACACCCCGCCCGAATTAGCCGCGGACTTGATCGACCGGGGCATCGTGATGGCCGGGGGCGGGTCATTGCTGCGCGGTTTGGATAAGCGCATCGCGGAAGAGACCGGACTTCCGGTCCATGTGGCTGATGATCCTTTGACAGCGGTGGTTTTGGGAACCGGCCAAACATTGAACATGCCAGCCAGTTTACGACGACGCTTGGTCGTTTCAACGAAATTAGACTTCTAACCTAAATTCAGTTACCTTTGAAATCGTGTGTCCAAAAGATATTTCAAGTCATTAATTTACCTCGCCGTTTTTATCATCCCTTTCTTATTTCTTTTTTTACACGCTTCGACGTTTAGTCCTGTCAAATTCAAAGTTGCTGAGCTCGTTTCGCTGCCAGCTCAAATCATCTCTTTTCCCGTCCGAGAATTAAAAAAGCTCCTTTATTATCACCGCACGTTCGCGGAATATGTCCGCCTGAGCAAAGAGGTGAATATCCTCAAGACGCGTCTGGTCGGACTGGAAGAGGTGGTGCGGGAAAATAGCCGCTTGGAGCAATTGCTGCGCTTTAAGAGGAATTTAATTTATGCGTCGGTTCCCGCCAATGTGATCGGACGCGATCCGGCCAATTGGAATTCTTCCATGATTGTTGACCGCGGAACAAAAGACGGGGTATCGGTCGGCATGCCGGTGGTGAGCGCCGCCGGGGTGGTGGGGCGTGTCGCTGAGGTGAGTCCTTCCATGAGCCGGGTGATCCTTTTAACCGACCCGCAGTTCAGCGTCGCTGCCTTGGTGCAGAGCCCGCGGGAGAGCGGCTTGATTTCCGGGTCGCTGCAAGGCATCTGCCGTTTGCGGTATGTCTCTTCCGAGGCGAGTATTCAGATCGGAGATGAAGTGATCACCTCCAAACTCAGCACTTCTTTTCCGGAAGGTTTGCTGATCGGGAAAATCATCGGGATTAAAGGCACCGCCGACAATCCGGCCATGGAGTATGTGGTGCAGCCGGCAGTTTCTCTTTCCAAGATAGAAGAGGTTTTGATCATACAGAAATAGAATTCGGGATTTTTTAAAAAATATCATGCGTAAAATTTTTTTTATCATCGTGTTATCGTTTTTGGCCATTGTCAGCGAGTTTGTCCTTTTTAATTTCTTCGGTTCGTGGCTCAAACCCAATTTCGCTATTATCTTGATCGCTTTTTTTAATCTCGCTTGGGGGATCCGCTATGGGATCATCGCGGCTTTGGTCTGCGGAGTTCTGAAAGACAGTCTCAGCGCGAGTTTTTTTGGCCTCAATGTTTTTTCTTTTATTGTTTCGGTTTACCTGGTCACCTTTATCCGTCGGTATTTTTATTATTTAGGGACCCGTTCTTCGCGGGCAAGAATCATTTTTATGGTTTGCGTGGTGAATGTTCTGGTGCAATACATCATTCATGTGGCGTTGAGTACGGCTGATTTTTGGCCGATGGTCAAGTCGATCCTTTTGCCGGAAGTGGTCGCTACGATGCTGGTCTGTTCCTATCTTCTGAAATATTTAAAAAATTGGGCCGTGCAATTCCATTCCTAAGAAAATCCTATGCGCATTAAGATCCTGCAGATTATCATGAATGTTCTTTTGGCGGTGATCGTCGTGGACCTGGTCTATTCTCAGGTGATCCGCGGGCCGTATTACTACCGTTTAAGCACCAATAACCGCATCCGGGTAGTTCCGCTGGAGGGCAAGCGGGGCCGTATCCTCGACCGCCATGGGGTGGTGATGGCGGATAACCGTGTTTCGTTCGACGTGATGGTGACCCCGCAGGAAATGAAAAACAAAGAGGAATTGTTTTTGTTCCTCAGCAAAGTTTTGGAAACAGATCAGACGACACTGGCCAAACGCTTTCAGCAGCGGCGCTATGCGCCTTTTGCTCCGGTTGTGCTGGCGCAGGATATTACCCGTGAACAGGCCTTTGTTCTGGAAGAGAATCGATTCCGGTTTCCCAGTTTGATCATTCAAGAAGGTTACCGGCGGTTTTATCCCATGAAAGATGTCGGCAGCCATGTGTTGGGCTATGTGAGCAAGATCAGTCGTTCCCGCATCGAGAAATTGAAGGACTATGGTTATTCGGCCCTGAGCGTGGTGGGGTATGCCGGCGTGGAAGAGTCTTATGATCAGTATTTGAAAGGGGCGGAAGGCGGTCTGCAGATCGAGGTCAACAGCCGTGGACAGCAGGTCCGCATCCTGGGGATCAAAGAAGCGCAGAGTGGACAAGACATTCAGTTGACGATCGACAGCCGTATTCAACAATTTGCCTTTGAGGCCCTGCAGGGAAAATCCGGAGCGGTCATCGTCATGGATATGGATAACGGGGAAGTGCTGGGCATGGTCAGTTCTCCTTCGTATGATCCCAATATTTTTATTGATGCTAAAATGAATAAACAGACGTCTTCGCTTTTTGCGGATAGCTCGTCGCCGATTTTGAACCGGGCGGTGAAAGGATTATATCCGCCGGGATCGGTTTTTAAGATCCCCATTGCCGTCGGCGCCTTGGAGACGGAAAAGATCACTCCCCAAACAACTTTTGTTTGCCGCGGGGCTTTTTATTTAGGGCGCCGGCAGATCCGCTGCGCCCATACGCACGGAGCGCAGAATCTTTTAGAAGGGATCGCCCATTCCTGCAACGTTTATTTTATCAGCACGGGGTTGAAATTGGAGTCGGATCTTATTTCGAAATATGCCAAATTGTTCGGCTTAGGCCAATTGACCCGCATTGATTTGCCTTTTGAAAAGGCAGGGTTGATTCCCAGTCAGACTCAGCGGCGGATGCTTTTGCGTCAGGGTTGGTATAAAGGCGATACGGCCAACTTATCCATCGGACAAGGCGATGTGATGGTAACACCTATTCAGCTTTTGCGCATGATAACCCTGGTCGGCAAGAGCGGGCAGGATGTTCAACCGCATGTTATCAAAGCGTTAGATTCTCAAGAAGTGGAGCAGCAAAAATATATTTTGCAAAGAACAATTCCCGTGAGCGAAAAAACGTTCGAGACCGTCCGCCAGGGGATACGCGGGACGGTCGTGGATCCCCACGGGACCGCCAATCAGCTGGATATCGCCGGCTTAATCACCTCAGGAAAAACCGGCACCGCACAGTCCGGCGGGCAGAAAAAACATCACGCGTGGTTTGTGGGTTATACGACCTCACAAAAGCCGGATAAGCGGCGGTTATCATTTTGTGTTTTTCTTGAGCAGGGCGGTTCGAGTTATTATGCGGTTGAGGTGACCCGCAATTTACTTATGAAAATGCAGAGTGAGGACATCCTGTAATGAACCGGGAAGCGGTAAGAACGATTTGGGTTTTTACGATCATCATCATCGCTTTTGGATTGATCACTCTTTACAGCGCGTCCTATCAAAATGTCCGCGTTTCGCATCAGGTTTTTTATGACCAGCTGTTTATGGCGGGGCTGGGCTTGGTGGCGATGTTTTTTTTGGAGCGGATGAATTACCGGCGGTTCTTTGATATCGCCTATATTCTTTATGGGATCAATATCCTTTTTCTTTTGCTGGTCCTCTTTGGCGGACGGCACGCCTTGGGAGCCCGTCGCTGGCTTGAGTTCGGAGGCATCAGCTTCCAACCGTCGGAATTGACGAAATTGGTTATTATCCTGGCTCTGGGGAGGTATTTCAGCCAACACCAGGAAGCATTTTCTTTCCGTTCTTCGCGCGGGGGGCAGATGATTTCCCGGGACTTATTGATACCGCTGGGGATCACCGCCGTGCCGATGCTGCTGATTTTTAAACAGCCGGACCTGGGGACAGCCTTGTTGATCTTTGGTATTTTTTTTATTATGTTGTTTGCCAGCGGGGTCAGGTACCGGATCATTTCCGGATTCCTTGCCCTATGCCTGATCGCGGCGCCCTTTGCCTGGCACATTTTGAAACCGTACCAACGGGACCGGTTGTTGGTTTTTTTAAATCCTAACATTGATCCTTTAGGCGCCGGGTACACCATTATTCAGTCGAAAATCGCTATCGGATCAGGTCAAATTTTCGGCAAGGGATGGCTGGGAGGAACGCAAAATCAGCTGAATTTTTTGCCCGAACGGCACACGGACTTTATTTTTTCGGTTATTGCGGAGGAGTGGGGCCTTTTCGGCGCAATGATCCTTATTTTTTCGTATTTTACGATTATTAATTGCGGATTTAAGATTGCCGAGCATAATAAGGATCCGTTCGGGACATTGGTCACGACGGGAATTGTCGGCATTTTGGCTTTGCAGGTGACGATTAATATCGGGATGGTGTCCGGGCTTTGTCCGGTGGTGGGGATCACGCTGCCGCTGGTCAGTTATGGCCGGACTTCGTTTATGATGTTTATCATTATGATCGGGTTTTTGCTTAACTTAGCCAGGCGCAGGACGATATTCTAAAGTATAATCCTGGAAATATCATTGTGAACCAGGGCTAACTATAGTAAAATTATAAATTAAAATACTTATAAGAAGAATACTATGGCCACCCCAAAGTACATTTGAATAGCCAGACAACATCAGGATGTATTTGGGGTAGTCATGATTTCATCTGAAGGTAATTAATTTATTTTAAGGAAAATCATGGCTAAGATTTATTTTAAAAAGCTATTTTTAAGTTCTAAGAAATTAAGAACAGAACTGCAGATTGCCTTTGGTCTCATCGTGGTCGCTATTTTAGTTTTTTTGGGATATTTATTTCCCGGGATTGCTTCGTTTTTTGAGCCGAAAATGTGGCTGCACATTGCGGTTTTGATTGCTTTGTTTATTGTTATTATCGGGTTTCTTATTATTTTGCAGATTGTGGAGCCGATCATCAAGATTTCGAATGAGGCGAAGCTTATTGCCGATGGCAATCTGGAGCGGGAAATCGAAATGGCCCGAGAAGATGAAATCGGAGAGTTGGGATTGGCGCTGAATCAAATGACCCGCCGCATCAAGGATAACGTCGACGAGTTGCAGAAATACAGCAAGCAGACGGAAAGTATTAATATTGAAATCAATCGTCGGGTGGTGATCTTGGCCAGTCTGGTGGAAATCAGCAACCTTATTGCCCAAAATGCCGAATTACAATTGATTCTTAAAGCGGCAGCTGATAAATGTCTGGAGTTTGGCAATATGACTCTGGGGGTGTTGGTCCTCAAGGACCGAGCGAGCGGCGATTTTAAAATTCATTTATTGACGGGCAATAAAAGTGAACAGTTGATGCAACAGGGAATCAAAGACATCCCCATCCGGTTGGGGAAAGGATTGCTGGGGAAGGCGATCTTAAAGCAAAACGTTATCGTCCTGGATCAAAATGTCCCATCCTCTGAGGAAATCGAAGAATTCAATCGGCTGTTTGGCATTAGCAATGCGGTGATTGCGCCGATCACTTCCAAAGGCAATGTCTTCGGTCTCTTGATTGCCGGGAATGAGATCGATAATTTCATTTGTGCTCCGACGGAAAAAGAAGTTTTTGGGTTGCTCGCCAAACAAATCGCCATTGCTGTTAATAACGATATGCTGATTCGTGAAATTGAAAAGTTAGAAGTGACGGACCATTTGACCGGGTTATTTAATAATACTTTTACGCGCAAGCGTCTTACGGAAGAAATCAAACGCGCTTCCAATTCGCAGCAGCCCTGTTCTTTTGTGCTTATTGCCCTTGATCGGTTTGATGAATTTCATAAGGCCTTTGGGCATATTTCCGCCGAAAGCATTTTGATTAAGGTGGCGAGTATTTTAAAAGAAAGTATTTCTCCTACGGACAAAGCGGCACGGTTTGGCGATCACGAATTTGCCGTTATTTTGCCTGGAAAAAATAAAAAAGAATCCATCAAAGTGGCAGACGATATCCGTAAAAGGATTGAGCAGACTTTTCTCAATGAAGAAGATCCTCGCCGAAAATTAACCTGCACGGGCGTGATTACCGAGAATCCGATTGACGGCGTAACGGCCGATGAGTTAATTTTAAAAAGCGGGGTGCTTTTAGCGGAGACCATGCATCAGGGGGGAAACCGGATTGCCCATTAAGCATTTTCATTTATTAAGAAATCATTATGAAACCTTTTAAGAAAGCAACAAATAAACATCTTGGTGAATTATTAGTCGAACGCGGCGTGGTCGATAAGGACCAGCTGTCGATGGGGCTGGCCTATCAAAAAGAAAAGGGCGGGTTGTTCGGAGAAGTTCTTGTCGAGTTGAAATTTGCGACGGAAGAAGACATTGCCCAGGCCTTGACCGCGCAATACGGTTTTCCCTATCTGCCGCTTATTAATTATGAGATTGACCCGGAAGTGATCAACGCTGTCCCCGAAAATGTTTGTCGGCAGTTCTGTCTTATTCCTATTGATAAAATCGGAAAAAGTTTATCTTTGGCGATGGCTGATCCTCTCAACGTGCATGCGGTGGAGGATGTCGAGTTGATCACCGGCTGCGCGGTGCAAACGTTTGTGAGCACGGCCAGTGATATCCGTGAATCTATTAATAAATATTATCAGACAAAATAATCGGCGTAAGAGTCCTCATCATGTTTTCCCTCAAAGAACGTTTGCAGCAAATACTCCTGCGGGACAATATTATCACGCAGCCGGACCTCGAGAAGGCCCTCGCTGAGCAGAAAAAATCCGGCGGCGAACTCAGCAAAATCCTCGTCAAGCTTAAACTCATCGATGAAAAAGCCCTGGCGATGCTTTTAAGCGAAGGCTTAGGCATCCCGCCGATGGATATTTCCCGCCTTAAGATCGATCCGGAAGTGGTCAAATTAATTCCGCAAGAAACGGCCCTGCAATATCAAATTATGCCGATCTCCAAGATCGGCAAGACCCTCACGCTGGCCATGGCCGATCCTTTGAATATTTTTGCCATCGATAATGTCGGCACACTGACCGGGCTTAAGATCAATCCGCTGATCAGCCGCTCGAGCGACATTGTCCAGGCAATCCAGCGGTATTATGCCGTGGATACCGGCGAGGCCAGCAAAACTTTTGATAAAATTATCAAAGACATCAAAGAGTCTGAGGACTTGGAACTGGTGAAGGACAGCACGACAGAATTAGAAAGAGGGGCCATTGAAGATTTAACCCAGGAAGCGCCGATCATTAAATTGACCGATACGATCGTTAAGCAGGCGGTCCTCGCCAAGGCCAGCGATGTTTTTATTGAACCTTTGGAAAAAATTTTGCGCATCCGTTACCGTATTGACGGCGTCATCCGCGAAATTGATCGTATGTCCAAGGCCCTGCTTTTTCCTCTGGTATCCAGGATCAAGGTCATTTCGAATTTGGATATTTCCGAACGGCGGCTTCCGCAGGACGGCCGCTTCCGAACGATTCTCGACGGCGATAAAATGGTGGACTTCCGGGTAAGCGTTTTGCCGACATCGTTCGGAGAAAAAGTTGTGCTGCGTGTTTTGGATAAAACATCGGCGAATTTAGACCTAACCAAGCTGGGCCTGGATGATGAGTCGTTAAAGAAATTGCAGGAATGTGCCGAGCGTCCGCACGGGATGATCTTATCCTGCGGTCCGACGGGAAGCGGGAAGACCACGACGTTGTATTCCATTTTGAAATTTATCGATACTCCGGACATTAATATCGTGACGGTCGAGGATCCGGTGGAATACCAAATGAAGGGGATGAGCCAGGTCAATGTTCAGGCGAATTTCGGGTTGACCTTCTCGACGGCGCTGCGCTCGATCCTGCGGCAGGACCCGGATGTTATTTTGATCGGCGAGATCCGTGATACGGAAACACTGGACATCGCCGTTAAGGCCGCCTTGACGGGACATCTGGTGTTGAGCTCTTTGCACACGACAACGGCGGCGGGGTCGGTGATCCGTATGATGAACATGGGCATTGAACCGTTCTTGATCTGTTCAGCGGTCATTGCGATCATGGGCCAGCGCTTGGTGAGAAAAATTTGTTCTAATTGCAGAGAAATTTATGCCGTCCCCAAAGAATTGGTGGAGAAAATCGGATTAAGCCGCGCCGCAAAATCCAAAGAAGTAAAATTGTACCGGGCCAAGGGATGTAAGAGCTGTTTCCAAACCGGATACCAGGGCCGGGTCTGTATCACGGAGATCTTGGTCTTGACCCCGGCGGTGAAAGAACTGATTTTAGCGCACGCGGGAGAATTTAAAATCAAAGAGGTGGGACGAAAAGAAGGCATGGTCACGATGCGCGAAGACGGAGTGCGCAAGGCCTTAGCCGGTCTGACGACTTTAGAAGAGGTCCTGCGGGTCACTGCTCCCGACGAGGTTATGGAAGAGAAATAAAAAATATGGCCGAGACTCTTAAAGAACGCATTATTCGCACTCTGCTGGAATCCAAGAAGCTGTCGAAGGCCGACTTGGAGCTTGCCATGGCTTTTCAGAAAGAGAAAAATATCAGCCTCGATAAGGCCTTGATGGAAAAAGGCTTGATCAATGAAAAGGACTTGCTGGTTTTGCTGGTCAAGGAACTGCACATTCCCTTTATTAACTTGAGTAAATATAAAATTCATCCTGATCTGAAAGAGGTTATTCCCGAAAAGCTCGCCCGGCAGTATCACATTGTCCCCATCTCAAAACTCCAGACCACGATCACGATCGCCTTGGCGGATCCTTTGAATATTTTTGCTATGGATGATATTAAAAATATCACGGGGTGCGACATCGATGTGGTGATGGGAACGGATTCGGATATTCTTAAGGCGATCGATATATTTTATGGGATTAGAAATGTCAATACGGTCCAGGATGTCAGTAAAGATATCGATGTGACTGATTTTGAGATCATTTCCGAACAGTCCGGCTTTCAGCAGGAGGATGTGCGGATCGATGAGGGGGAGCAGGCTCCGGTTATCCGGATGGTGAATTTGGTGATCAAGGAAGCCTTGAAACAGCGGGCTTCGGATATCCACATTGAACCGCAGAATGATGCGGTGCGGGTGCGTTATCGCATCGACGGGATTTTACAGGATTTCATAAATATCCCCAAAGAAAATCAAAGTGCGGTTGCTATCCGTATCAAAATTATGTCGCAGCTGGATATCACCGCTACGCGTACGCCGCAGGACGGCCGTTTTAAGATGAAGGTCGGAAATCAGGAAGTGGATTTTCGCGTGTCGCTTTTGCCCACGACCTTTGGCCAAAAAGTGGTCATGCGCGTGCTGGACCGCAAAGGTCTTTCGGTGGGATTAGACGGGCTCGGGTTCACCAAAGATTCGGAGGAGATCATCAAGGAAGGCATCCAGAAACCGTTTGGGATGATCTTGGTCACCGGCCCAACGGGGAGCGGAAAATCGACGACCTTGTATTCGATCATCAGCGCCTTGAACACGGTGGATAAGAATATTATCACCGTCGAAGATCCGGTGGAATATTTGATCGAGGGGCTCACTCAGATCCAGGCGCGGCCGGAGATCGGATTGACCTTTGCCTCGGGCTTAAGGGCGATCCTGCGGCAAAGTCCGGATATTGTCATGGTCGGAGAAATCCGCGACAATGAAACGGCGGATATCGCCATCAAGGCGTCGCTGACCGGGCAATTGGTTTTCTCGACGCTGCACACGAATGATTCGGCGGGGGCCTTAACGCGTTTGGTGGATATGGGTGTCGAGCCGTTTTTGGTGGCTTCAAGTTTGGTATTGGTCATGGCGCAGCGCCTTTGCCGCAGAGTATGTCCGCATTGCAAGGAACCGGTGGACGTGCCGGCCCAGGTGCTGAAAGATTTAAAATTTGATTTTAAACCTAAAGCCAAATTTTATCATGGGAAAGGCTGCAAAATGTGCCGGCAGACCGGATACCTCGGACGTATGGGGGTCACGGAGATTTTGGCCATAGATGATGAGGTCCGGGAGATGCTTATCAAAGGGGCTTCTTCCGATGATATTAAAAAATACGCCATCGAAAAACAACACATGGCGACTCTTTGGGAAGATGCGATGCGCAAGTTCTCTGACGGATTGACCACGGTGGAAGAGGTCCTGCGCATTACATCGAATGATTAACTGAAAAAGTGAGGCCGCCATTAAATTTTGAAAAGGGCGAGTCCGCCGATGCACCGGCGAGATCTCGCTGAAGGCGGACCTCGTCATCCCTTCTTGAGGGATTGATGAAAATGACGGGAGAACTATGGTTACTGCGAATAATTCCACTTCTGCCGAGCGGCCGCGTTTAGGAGAGATCCTTATCCAGCGCAAGCTGCTCAGCACGGAACAGCTGGACAAGGCGTTAAAAATTCAAAAGGAAAAAGATGAACTGCTCGGGCAGATCCTGCTGGGGCTGAAATTCGTCGAGGAACGGGATATCGTGGTGGCCCTCATCCTGCAGTGCGGCATTCCGTATATTTCGATCACCAAATATACGATCGATCCGAAGATTGTGCAGCTGGTGCCCGAAGCCCTGGCAAAAAAATTTCATTTGATCCCCATTGATCGTATCGCTGAAATCTTGAATGTTGTCATGGTCGATCCCTTTGATGAGAAAACGCGCAAAGAATTAGAGCGCGCGACAAAGTGTAAAATTATGCCTTTTATCGCCACTTTGACCGAGATCGATACTGCGATTGCCAAATGGTATAAGAAGGATCGCAAATAAATTTCTGCGCAAACGGTTGCTTCCTTGACTTTTTATTGGTATAAAATAAGGAAGACGTTCAGCCGCAATAATAACAATTTCAATAGAGGAATAAGGTTATGCCGACATTTAAATATGCTGCAAAAACTGTAGATGCGCGTTCGATTACCGGAAAAATGGTGGCAGACAGCCAGTCGGCGGTTATTGAAGAGCTCCGCAAGCGCAAACTCACCATCATCTCCATTAATGAAATTAAAGAATCCAGTTTTAAAATTTCCTTCCAGTCCAAAAAAGTCAAACAGGAAGATTTGGTTATTTTTTCGCGTCAGTTGGCCACCATGATTGAAGCAGGGATCCCTATCCTGCAGTCGCTGGAAGCCCTTCAGGAACAGATGACGCAGCCTTATTTTAAAACGGTTATTACCACTATTCGGGATGACATTCAGTTGGGGAGCAGTTTGTCCACGGCGTTTACAAAGCATCCTAATGTTTTTGACGTGCTCTTTACAAATATGGTGCGGGTCGGTGAGACCGGCGGTGTGTTAAGCGCCATTTTGGACCGTATCGCCAGTTATATGGAGAAAACGTTAAAACTCAAACAAAAAGTTCAAGCGGCGATGATTTATCCGGCGGTGGTTGTGACGATGGCCATGCTCATCACGGTATTGCTTTTGGTGAAAGTCGTTCCGACTTTTGCTTCGATTTATGCTTCTTTCGGGCGTGAGCTGCCGGGTCCCACACAACTCCTTATTAATATCAGCTCGATTCTGCAGCATCAATTGCCTTATGTTATTGCCGGGATTGTCATTATCGTCTTTTTGCTTAACCGCTGGTATAAAACAGACCGCGGGGCCTTGGCGATTGACCAAATAAAATTAAAACTTCCTATTTTTGGGGATTTGTTCAGAAAAGTAGCGATCAGCCGTTTCAGTCGGACTTTGGCTACGCTGGTGCAAAGCGGTGTTCCTATTTTAGAATCATTGGATATTGTAGGGAAGTCGATCGGCAACAGAGTGATCGAGATGGTTGTTGCGGATATCAAGACCAATGTCCGCGAAGGTGAAAGTATCGCCGGTCCTTTGATGAAGAGCACGGTTTTTCCTCCCATGGTCACCCGCATGATCGCCGTCGGCGAAAAATCAGGGCAGCTGGAGAAAATGTTGACGAAGATCGCAGAGTTTTATGATGACCAAGTGGATGCCGCGGTCGCCGGATTAACCAGTATTATCGAACCGTTGATTATTGGTTTCTTGGGCATTGTGGTCGGCTTCATCGTTATTGCTTTGTTCTTGCCGATTTTGCAAATTACACAAATTGTCTAAAATAGCATTATTCCAGGAGTAAATTTGAAAAAAATATTCTTTTGCGGGGCGGGTATTCTTTCAACCGTTTTGCTGATATTTTTATCTTTGGGGTCGGGGATCGCCGAAGGGCGAGGCCGCGATTGGGATGATCGCTCGGCGTGGGATGAAGAGTATTTAAAAAGCAGTTTGTTGGATTTGAAGGCCGACGTCCAAAAGCTGCAGCAAGCGAATCGTTTATTGCTGGAGAAAATGAACCGGTTCGAAGCCCGGGTCCCTCAGCTGCAGCAGGAATTGAGAGCGGTTGAACAACAGAAGGACAGTTTGCTGCAGGAAGGCCAAAATATGCAGGAAGTTTTGGCGGCGGAAAAAATAGAAACAGAAGTCATTAAGACAGAAGTTTCAGAGATGGAGCAGTCCATTGAACAGTTCAATGGCGGGAATTCAGATATCCATGCAAGGATTTCGCAGAAGCAGGCGCGGCAATATGACCTGCAGAGAGAAGCGGACCGGCTGCAGGAAGAAATTGCCCAGATCAAAGAAAAGTTGTCCTCCGCAAACGAGTCCCCCAAGGCTGCCTGGGATGAAAAAAACATAAAGTTGAATCAGCTCTATGAGAATAAAAGTCAG
>Ga0155339_117_pt2 | contig 35324 bp, 39 predicted proteins | sample RifCSPhighO2_02_FD_106307 | JGI IMG/M metagenome (GOLD analysis project Ga0155339, IMG submission 106307) | Omnitrophica WOR_2 bacterium RIFCSPHIGHO2_02_FULL_48_11 | reverse complement strand
CACCTGCGACGGTCCGTTGGAAATCGACCAGCTCAACAACAGCGCTGTCTTCAATGATAACGTGGTGGCGATCCAAACCGGCCGGGAATTAAAGGCAGACAAGATGGAAGTTTTTTTTGATCCGCAATCGAAAAAAATTCAAAAAGTGGTCTGCACGGGCCATGTGGAAGTGACGCAAGGCGAAAACAAAAGCTATTCGGAAATTGCGGTGTATTCGGCGGATGACCAAAAACTCATTTTGACGGGACGTCCCAAGCTGATCATGTCGACCGAAGGCGGTAATGATATCAATATTTTCGGAAACCTTTCACAATAACGTAAGGAAACAATGAACCTTCTTGAAGCGCGTGGATTAGTCAAACAGTATGGCGGTCGACGGGTGGTTGACGGGTTGAGCATTTCCGTCGGGCGCTCAGAAATTGTCGGTCTCTTGGGGCCGAATGGTGCCGGAAAGACCACCACTTTTTATATGGCCGTGGGCATCATTTCTCCGGGCGAGGGAAAAATTATTTTTGACCAGGAGGATGTCACCCAAAAGCCGATCCACGAGCGCTGCCATTTGGGGATGGGGTACTTGGCTCAGGAATCGTCGATTTTTCGCAAACTGACCGTGGAAGAAAATATCTTGGCGATCTTGGAAACCCAGAAGATCAGCCCGCGCGAGCGCCGTAAACGGCTGCAGTCGCTTTTGGAAGAATTGAACATCGCTCATCTGGCAAAAAGCAAGGCCTATACGCTTTCCGGCGGGGAGCGCCGCAGATTGGAAATCACCCGGGCCCTGGTGACCAATCCGTCGTTTCTGCTTTTGGATGAGCCGTTTTCCGGGATCGACCCGATCGTGGTCGCGGAAGCACAAGAAATAATAAAAGATTTGAAAAAAAAGGGATTAGGTATATTATTAACGGATCATAATGTGCGGGAAACGCTCTCTATCACGGACCGGGCCTATTTGATCGCGGATGGAAAGATTTTGATCTCCGGATCCGCGCAGGATTTGATCAATGACCCGCGGGCGCGCAAGATCTATCTAGGCGAAAAGTTCACGATGTAAAATACAAGCAAGGAGTTGGTGGCATGAAAATTGAAGTGAAGAAGTTGGATGGTTTAAGAAGAGAACTCAAATTCGAGATCCCTAAAGACCGGGTTTCGCAAACGATGCGTCAGGTTTATGACGAGATCGGCCGCGTGGCCAAGATCAAAGGATTCCGTCCCGGAAAAGCTCCCCGGCACGTGGTTGAAACACATCACAATAAACTGGCTGAAGAAGAGGCGCTTAAAAAGCTGATCCCGGAAATTTATCACGAAGGAATTCAAAAAGAGAAGATCAATCCCCTGGATTTTCCGGAAATCGAGAATGTGCTTTTTAAGGACGGGATCATCACTTTTACGGCGACTTTGGACATCAAGCCGGAGATCAAATTAAAGCAATATAAAGGTATCAAGGTGGAGCGTAAGAGCTCGCAAGTGACGGAAGAAGAAATCAACAAGACGTTGGATTTTATTAAAAAAGGCCAAGGGCAGGATAAGGAAGTCACCATCGACGATCAATTTGCCCACGGTCTGGGTTATCCGAACCTGGAAGAATTTAAAAAATTTTTAGCGCGCCAGATGGAAACGGATAAAGACCGGCAAAATCGCATTGACGTCGAGAACCAGATCGTCGAAGACCTGCTGAAACAGGGCAGCTTCGATGTCCCGCAGTCTTTGGTGAAAAAACAGATCGAGCGGCGGGTGGCGGATGCCAAAAAACATTGGCGCTCGCACCGTCTTTCGGAAGCAGAGATCACCAAGAAAGAAGAAGAGCTCCGCCAGGATAAAAAATTGCAGGCAGGCGTGCAGAAAGATATCAAAGTTTATTTGATTTTTGATAAGATCGCGGAATTGGAAAATATTCAAGTTCAGGAAGGCGAGAATATGCCGGGGAAGGTTATGGAACTTTTATTAAAAGAGGCCCAGTGGGAAACGAAATAGCGATAGCGACCCTTAAAGGAGGTTACGGCATGGAACCAAAATCACAAGCGTTAGTTCCTATTGTCATTGAAAAATCAGGTCACGGCGAGCGGGCGTATGATATTTTTTCACGCTTGCTTAAAGAGCGGATCATTTTTATCGGTACCCCGATCGATGACGTCATTGCCAACTTGATCATCGCGCAAATGCTTTTTTTGCAGTCGGAGGACGCCACGAAAGATATTAATTTGTATATCAACTCGCCGGGCGGCTCGGTTACGGCCGGACTGGCGATCTATGATACGATGCAGTTCATTAAACCGGCCGTTTGCACGTATTGCATGGGCCAGGCGGCGAGCATGGGGGCCGTGCTGTTGACGGCGGGCGCCAAAGGCAAACGTTTTGCGCTGCCGTATTCGCGCATCATGATCCATCAGCCCTGGGGCGGAACGCAGGGAACGGCCAGTGATATTTCTATCCAGGCTCGCGAAATTTTAAGAATCAAAGAGGATTTGAATAAAATATTAGCGCGGCACAGCGGTCAGTCGCTGGAAAGAATTCAGGCGGATTCCGACAGGGATTTCTTCATGTCCGCGGAAGAAGCTAAAGAATACGGTTTGGTCGACGAAGTTTTGGACAATATCAATAAAAAGAAATAATTACGTTAAAGGAATGATGTCATGAAAAGAAATCTTTTACTTACGCCGGGCCCGACACAGCTGCCCGCGCCGGTATGTGAGGCATTAGGCCGGCCGATCATTCATCACCGCACGCCGCAATTTCAGGCGATCCTCAAAGAGGCCGTGGACGGTCTCAAACATATTTTCCAAACCAAGAACGATGTGTTGATTCTGACCTCTTCCGGGACCGGGGGGATGGAAGCCGCGGTGTGCAATTTGCTGTCCCCGAAAGATCAAGCGATCACGGTGGACGGGGGAAAGTTTGGCGAGCGCTGGACAGAATTGTGCCAAGCTTATGGCGTGGACGCAAAAGTCCTCAAGATTAAATGGGGTCAGGCGCCGACTGCCGCTCAGATCAAGCAGATTTTGGATGAGGAAAAAAATATCAAAGCCGTTTTTGTTACACTGGTGGAAACTTCAACGGGTGTCACGACGGATATCAAGGCGATCGGCGAAGTGGTTAAAAAGACCAACGCCGTTTTAGTCGTCGACGCCATCAGCGGTTTAGGCGCGGTGGATTTGCAGACGGACAACTGGGGAGTCGATGTGGTCGTTGCCGGCTCACAGAAGGGACTGATGCTGCCGCCGGGATTGGCTTTTGTCAGTGTCAGCTCCAAGGCCTGGGCGCTCATGGAAAAATCCACCAATCCGAAATACTATTTTAATTTAAAGGAAGCCAAAAAGGCCGCGGAAAAAACCGATACGCCCTTTACCCCGGCGATCGGAATTGTCATAGCCTTGAACGAAAGTATCAAATTGATGAAGGCCGCGGGCCTGGAAAAACTTTTTAGTCATTACGCGCGTTTGGCCAAGGGAACACGGGCGGCGGCCCAAGCCTTGGGGCTGAGCCTGCTGGCCGAGGATTCCTGCATTTCGAATGCCGTCACGCCGATCAATCTTCCGGTGGGGATCGATGGAGAAAAGCTCGCCAAGATCATGCGGGATACGCATGGGATCACGGTCGCTGGCGGCCAGGACGCGGTGAAAGGGAAGATCATTCGTATTTCTCATATGGGTTGTCTGGACGAATATGACATGCTCACCGGCATTGCCTGTTTGGAAAAGGTTTTGCACGAAATGGGACACAAGTTTCAACTGGGCGCAGGTGTGGCAGCCGCTCAGAAATTTTTTAACACTAAGTAAGCGGAGCCGTACATGAAAATTCTCATCAGCGATAAATTAGCCGACGAAGGCATTGCGATCTTAAAAGAAGTTAAAGAGTTCCAGGTAGATTGTAAATACAATTTAAAGCCGGAAGAGTTGAAGCGCATCATCAAGGATTATGACGCCTTGATCGTACGCAGCGGCACGACCGTTACCGCTGATATTTTGGAAGCTGCCAGCCGTTTGAAAGTGATTGGCCGCGCTGGTGTGGGACTGGATAACGTGGATTTGAAGGCCGCCACCAAACGCGGGGTCGTGGCGATGAACACGCCCGGCGGGAATACCACGTCCACCGCCGAACACACGATGAGCCTGATCCTGGCCTTGTCCCGCAATATTCCGCAGGCCTGTGCGTCTCTTAAAAGCGGCAAATGGGAACGCAATAAATTTAACGGCGTCGAATTATTTGATAAATCGTTAGGCATTGTCGGATTGGGGCGGATCGGCTCGACGGTCGCACGGATGGCCAAAGGTTTTGGTATGAAGATCTTGGCGTATGATCCTTTCTTGTCTTTGGAGATCGCCTCTAAAATGGGCATTGAAATGGTCGAGTTGGATTATCTGTTCCGCAATTCCGACTATATCACCATTCACATCCCCAAGAGTGATGAAACGACGCACCTGATCACGGCCAAAGAGATCGCTAAGATGAAAAAAACCGTGCGTATCATCAACTGCGCCCGGGGAGGGATCATCAAAGAAGATGATTTGGCGGAGGCATTAAAGAGCGGTAGGATCGCCGGCTGTGCGGTGGATGTTTTTGAGCAGGAGCCGCCGGATCCCAATTTGCCGCTTTTAAAATTGGAGAATTGCGTGGTCACGCCGCATTTAGGGGCCTCCACATCCGAAGCGCAGGTGAACGTCGCTATTGAGATCGCCAAGACGGTGCGGGACGCGCTTTTGGGACGCGGGATCGTCAACGCCGCGAATTTTCCGTCGGTGAACGCCGAAGAATACCGGGTCCTGGAGCCTTATCTCGATCTCAGCGAGCGGATGGGAAAATTTGCCGGTCAGCTGGTCGCGGGGCGCCTTGAGGAAGTCAAAATTACCTACAGTGGAGTTGTCACGCAGCAAAAAGTTGCACCGCTTACCATGGCGCTGGTGTACGGAGTTTTGTCGCCGATCTTGGGGGATACGGTCAACCGCATCAATGCCTTGGACCTGGCAAAAGAGCGGGGCATCAACGTTCAGGCGATCCAATCCACGACGGAACAGGAATTTGTGAACCGGGTGAGCGCCGAGGTGAAGACGGACAAAGAGACCTTTTCTGTCTGGGGAACCCTTTCGAACAATAATAAGCCGCGCATCGTCAAAGTGAATAATATTTATGTGGAAGCCTTGCCCGACGGCTATATGCTTCTTGTCAAAAATAATGATAAACCGGGATTTGTGGGGGCTGTAGGGACGATCCTGGGGGAGAGCAAAGTCAATATTGCCGGTATCACGTTAGGACGCGAGGCCGAAGGCGGCGAAGCCATGAGCCTGGTGAATGTAGACAGCAAAGTCCCCGAGGCAACGCTGGAAAAATTGCGTAAGACCAAGAATATTTTGTCCGTAAAATTTATTAAGGTCTAATCTGGTTATGGGTGATCTGATTCCAGCCTTTGCTGCGGGATTAACCGACAGCGTCAACCCGTGTGCGTTAGCGACGAGTGTTCTTTTTATCATTTTTTTATCGGTCTTTGGAGTGACAGAAAAATATATTCGGGTCGGTGGGATTACGTTCATCATTGCGTTTTTCTTAACGAAGCTGGTGTTGATTCTAGGGTTATTTGATTTTGCGTTGGGGCCTTTAAAAGTGCAGATGTACTTGCGGTTTGGGCAGCTTTTGGTGGCTGTCTTTTTTATTGGGTTGGGTTTGGTGCATTTTTATGATTGGGTGACGTATTGGCGGTATCTTGATGTCCGGCGGTTATTGATAAAAATGCCTGTTTTCTTAGGGCCACGCGATACCGCAGTTTCCGCGCCGCAAATCAAAACCGGGAAATTCGTTTTCCTTACCATTATCCTAAGCATTGCCGCTGCCGTTCTGGAATCGGTTTGGCCGCCTCATTATTTTTTGGCGTCGTTGTATTACGGATTGTTATTTCCCGGGCAGCGTTTTCCGTCGGTCATGGGCTTTGGCGTTTATGGGATCGTGTCGGTTTGGCCGTTGATCCTTATTTTGGGCGCAACGCTGGCGGTGGTGAATTCTCCAGACTGGTCGGCGCGTTTACGCTCGGTTATCACAAAAGTAAAAATTATCAGTGCGACGGCTTTAATTTCTTTAGGGATGGGTCTTATTCAAATTTTTAGATAAAGGATCCGGCAATGAATATTGTTGTGGTGGGCGCCCAATGGGGCGACGAAGGCAAGGGAAAATTGATCGATATCCTTTCGCAGGATACCGATATTACCGCGCGTTACCAGGGCGGCAACAACGCCGGGCATACGGTCGTTGTGGGAGATCAGGAATATGTTTTTCATTTGCTTCCGTCGGCGATCTTACACAAGAGTAAGGTTTCGGTCATTGCCAACGGTGTCGTGGTTGACCCTAAAGTTCTTTTGGAAGAGCTCAATGCTTTAAAGAAGCGCGGGATCACTGTGACACCCAAACAGCTGAAGATCTCGGGGCACGCCCATGTGATCCTTCCGTACCATCGGATCTTAGACGGCCTGCGCGAGTCCATCCGGGTTAACAAAATCGGCACGACCGGACGGGGTATCGGGCCTTGTTACGCGGACAAAGTGGCCCGCTGCGGTATCCGGATCATTGATCTTTTGAATCCGCAGGTTTTGAAAAGCAAGCTGGAAGATAATATTAAGGAAAAGAACGAAATTTTTACCAAGGTCTACGGGCAGAAGGATTTTTCGTTCGGCGATGTCTATAATGAGTATTTGGAATACGGCCGCAAGCTTGCGCCGTATGTCTGCGATACTTCTTTGTATCTCAACCGGGAGATCGAAAAGGGAAAAACGGTCCTTTTCGAGGGGGCCCAGGGGACATTTTTGGATATTGATTTTGGAACGTATCCGTTTGTGACTTCTTCGAATTCGATTGTTGGCGGGGCCTGTGCCGGGACAGGGGTGAGCCCGACCAAGATCGATAAAGCCATCGCGGCGATCAAGGCCTATACGACACGGGTGGGTGAAGGGCCGTTCCCTACCGAATTCTCCGACAAACTGGAAGAGGAGATCCGCTGCAAAGGCAACGAGTTCGGCGCCACGACCGGCCGGCCCCGACGCTGCGGGTGGTTCGACAGCGTTATGGTGAAATACGCGGTCATGGTGAACGGTATTTCGGAACTCGCTGTCATGAAATTGGATGTCCTGGATGATTTAAAGGATATTAAATTTTGTGTGGCTTATAAATATAAGGGAAAGACGTTTAAGGATTTCCCCATGGATTTTGAGGTCTTAAGTCACGCCGAGCCGGTTTATGAAAGTGTTCCCGGTTGGCAGGCCTCAACCCGGGGGGTGCGCAGTTACAAAAAACTTCCTTTAAACGCACGAAAATATATTGAACGGTTGGAAAAGATTTTGGGAATTAGAGTAAAGTATATTTCGGTAGGCTCAAAAAGGGATGAGATCATTATCCGTTAGTTTTGAGGATGTTTCGTTTCAGCGAAAATCTCATATCTTATTAAAACACATTGAGTTGAAAGAGAAATTGCTTGACTTTGATTTGGGGCTATGTTAACTTGAAATCCTGGAAAAAGGAGGATGTAATGTATAACGCAAAGACAATTTTAACTTCATTTTTAATCATTTTTTTAAGTTTGGCATTAAGCGGCTGTACGCTTATTTTCCAAAAAGGACGGCGTACGGATGTTGAAAAAATCACTCAATTGAAAACCCAGTTGAGCGAACTTGAACAAGCCAAAAAGGAACTCGAAGACCGCCTGCGTAGCGAAATTGACGGCAAGCAAGCCAGGGTCGATATGACAGACCGCGGGTTGGTGGTGACATTCGTCTCAGAGGTGTTATTTGATTCCGGAAAAGCCAAATTGCGTGAGGATTCTTTGGAAAAGCTTGCCAAAGTCACGGGTGTTCTCAACACGACGGTGCGGGACCTTAACATCGGGATCGAGGGTCACACGGATAATGTTCCGATCAGACACTCCGGATGGAAATCGAACTGGGAGCTTTCTTCGGCCCGGGCCATGAGTGTACTGCATTACATGATTGATGATCAGGATGTCGAGCCGGCTCGGTTATCCGGGACGGGTTATGGTGAATATAAACCGGTCGCTGATAATGAGACAGTAGAGGGAAGACAGAAGAACCGCCGGGTGGAGATCGTCATTTTGCCCAATGTGGTCAAAGAAGCCGCCCAAACAAGCGACTCGGATGCAGAGAATTTAAAGTAATTTGAGATAGAGAAAAGTTTGTGAAAAACACTCTTGTTCCTATTGCTGTGGTCGCGGTGCTCTTGGCGTGCCTCTTGATGTTCAAGGCTTATCAGACAGAAACAAATGCCAAAAAAGCCTTGGATTTGGAGCGCTATCAAAGGATCACGGCAGAAGAGAAGTTGCAGCAAACTGAGATGAAGGTCAGCAGCCTGCAGGGAGAAATTAATAGTACCCGCTCTAAGTTAGAAAAAATCCAGCAAGTCTTGCAAGAGGGGGAGATAGAAAAAGACGATTTAGTTTCACAGATTGACAGTGTCAGCCAAGAGAAAGCAGCTTTGGAGCAAAGATTAAAGGAATTAGAACTTTCTGCAGGAAATGTTCCGGCGGGCGGGGAATCCCGGAACAGGTAAGTCCAATCAGCCGCAGACCCAAAAGAAGTGATTTTATGCTAAGTTGATTCTGTTGTCTTTATTTTTAAGGAGCTTGTGGTGATGGGGGATGGAGATATCCCTCATTTTTTTTGAAAGGAACAGGTAAGGTGAAACCGGACAAGGAAGATCTCCCTCAACATGTAGCCATTATCATGGACGGGAACGGCCGTTGGGCAAAGAATCGCAATCTTCCCCGTACGCGCGGTCATATGGAGGGAGTGAGACGGGTTGAAGAGATCATTGACGCGGCCAGCGCCCTGGGCATTAAAGTCCTGACTTTATTTACTTTTTCGACGGAAAATTGGAATAGGCCTCAGGCGGAAGTCGCTATTTTGATGCGGACTTTGAGTGAGGTGTTGGTCCAGAAAATCGGTAAGCTCAATCAAAAAAATATCCGTTTTCAACTGATCGGCCGTGAAGCCGGGATCCCCAAAGAAGTCTGGCAGAGTATCCATACGACGATGAAACGCACGGAAGATAATACGGGGATGATCTTGAATATGGCCTTCAATTACGGTGCGCGCGTGGAGATCCTTGATGCCGTTAAGAAAATTGTTAAGGCCGTTCAGGAAGGCAAGCTTCAGGTCGAGGATATTGACGAAGCGACGATGGACCAGGCCTTGTACACCAGGGGATTGCCGGATCCGGATCTGTTGATCAGAACTTCGGGAGAGAAACGGATCAGCAATTTTCTGCTTTGGCAATGTTCCTACGCCGAGTTTTATTTTACGGAAAAATGTTGGCCGGATTTTGATGAGGAGGAATTTAAAAAAGCGGTGGAAGATTTTCAAAGCCGGGAAAGACGTTACGGAAAGGTCGAGGAGGGATCCTGAGCGTGAGCAAAGTGATGCCGTATAACCGTTTGCTGAGTTCCAGTTTGATGATCTTGCTGACGATTATGGCCGTCGTCAATGAGTGGGTTTTTATTTTGGTGATCTTGGCTTTAACCGTCGGCGGGTTATACGAATTTTTTTACATGATAAAGAAGAAGGGTGTCCCTATCTACAGTTATGTGGGGATCTTTATCGGCCTGCTTATTCCGCTTTCGATTTATCATAGTTTTGAATTTACGAAGAATTGGGAATTGTTATTTATCGTTCTGGCTTTCTTGCTGATATTTCTTTTGCAGCTGGGAAGAAATGACAACAACAATGCCACCGTCGGGATTTCGGTGACGTCTTTCGGCGTCCTGTATGTTTCTTGGTTCTTCAGTTTTCTCATTAAGATCCGGTTCTTACTGCCGGGAGATGAGGGGGTTAAGCTGTTGGCCTTTATCCTGTTGGTCACCAAAGTCGGTGATATCGGGGCCTTGTTGGTCGGCAGCCGTTTTGGCAAACATCCCTTATTTCCCAGGATCAGTCCCAATAAAACAGTGGAAGGGGCTTTGGGAAGTTTTGTTTTTAGCGTTACGGCGGCCGTGTTGAGCCGCTCTTGGCTGCCGGAGCATCCGCCGTTCCCGTTGATCCAAGTGGCCTTGATGGGCGCTTTCTTTGGCGGGATGGGCCAGTTGGGCGATATTTACGAGTCCCTGATCAAACGCGATTGTCAGGTGAAAGATTCCGGGAAAATTTTGCCGGGCATGGGCGGCGTTCTGGATGTGATCGACAGTTTGCTGTTTGCGGCCCCGGCTTTTTATTTGTACATGAGCGCGACCCTTAATACCGTATATAGAATGTAATTATGCCACGTAAGCAGGTCGTCATTCTCGGATCAACCGGATCGATCGGGATCAATACGCTGAAAGTCATTGATCGGTTTCCGGACCGGTTTAAAGTCGTTGGCCTGACCGCGTATCATAATATTCGCTTGTTGGAAGAGCAGATCAGGAAATATCAGCCGACGCACGTTGCCGTTGCCGATGAAGGGGTCAAATATTTCAAGCGGCATGCTTCTTTGAGAAAAATAAAGATATGGGATGTGCACCATGATCTTGAGGATCTCGTGAGTTTGCCGGCGGTGGATGTTGTCGTCATCGGGATGCGGGGGAGTGCGGCGCTGGCGCCATTTCTTAAAGCGGTCCGTTGCGGAAAAACCGTCGCGCCGGCCAACAAAGAGGCGTTGGTGATCGCCGGGGATATCCTTATGCAGGAGGCGAGAAAGCACGAGGCGCGGATCATCCCGGTGGACAGCGAACAAAGCGCGATCTTTCAATGCCTGGAAGGACAAAAGCGCGAACAATTAAAGAAAATTTATCTGACGGCGTCGGGCGGGGCGCTAAATAACGTCCCGCAAACCAAGTTTGACCAATTGTCCGTGAAACAGATTTTGGATCATCCGCGCTGGAAAATGGGGAAAAAAATCACCGTCGATTCCGCGACGCTGATGAATAAGGGTTTTGAAGTGATCGAAGCGACGCGTTTGTTCGGACTGCGGGTTGAGGATATCGAAGTGGTGATCCATCCGGAGGCGATCATTCATTCGATGGTAGGGTTTAAAGACGGTTCGATCCTCGCCCAGTTAGGGGTGACCGATATGCGGCTTCCTATTCAATATGCCTTGACCTATCCGGACCGGTGGGAATCAGGCCTGGCGCAGATCGATTTTGCGCAATTGGGGACGCTGACTTTTAAAAAGCCGGATTTCAAAAAATTCCCTGCTCTGGCTTTGGCCTTTGATGTTGCAAGACGCGGCGGGACGTTGCCGGCGGTCCTTAACGCGGCGGATGAAGAAGCCGTGGAGGCTTTTTTAAACGGTCAGTTGAAATTTTCCGGCATTTACCGTACGGTCGAGAAGGTCGTAAAAAATCATAAAAACACCGCACGCCCGAAACTCAGCGATATTTTATCGGCGGATGTTTGGGCCCGGGAAGAGGCGAAACGTTTTATCTATAATTAATGGTGGAAAGGTGATATGGATATTGCCATTTTAAGTTTTCTAAAAAATACAGGGATCTTTGCTGCTGTTTTAAGCGTCTTGATCGTCGTCCATGAGTGGGGACATTTTATTACGGCCCGCAAGCTGGGGGTAAAGGTCGAACGGTTTGCCTTAGGATTTGGCCCCAAATTGTTTTCGTGGGTTTATGATGGAACGGAATTTTTGCTTTGTCTCATCCCTTTGGGTGGTTATGTGAAGATGGCTGGTGATGAACGGGCGAATTATCATGGCGCGCCGGATGAATTTTTTTCAAAGTCGCCTGGGCAGCGCGCCCTCATTGTCCTGAACGGGCCGGTGGTCAATTTTGTATTGGCTTATGTTTGTTTGTGTTTTGTTTTTATGCTGGGATATCCGGACTTGGCCCCTAAGATCGGTAAGGTTTTGGAGAATTACCCGGCACAGGCGGCTGGTTTAAAGCCGGGAGACAAAGTCCTCAGCGTCAACACGCAAGCGGTGGAAACCTGGACGGACGTGCAGAGAAATATCGCGGAATCCAAGGGCTCTGAGATCGTGTTCGTTATCTTGCGTGACGATAAAGAAATTCAGAAAGCCATTAAACCCAAAATTGAGGATAGAAAAAATATTTTCGGGCAGAGAAAAACAACTCCCGCCGTGGGCATTGTCCCGGAAGAGGAGATTGTCGTTTTTAAATATCCTTTTGGGGAATCGCTGGTCCGCGCCTATAAGAAGCTGGTCGAGGTTACGGTGCTGACCTATAAATCCATTTATTATATGATCACCGGATCCATGTCCGCTAAAGAATCGATGACCGGGCCCATCGGAATATTTTATATTGTTAAAGCCGCTGCGGATATGGGGTTCTCGCACTTGCTGTATATTGTGGGGATTATCAGCGCGAGTTTGGCTATTTTTAATTTGTTGCCGGTGATTCCCTTGGACGGCGGGCATTTATTTTTATTGGCTCTTGAAAAGATCCGCGGCAAGGCTTTGCCTGAAAAAGTTGATGAGGCGATCGCCCGGCTAGGGTTCAGTCTCATTATCTGTTTGGCGCTGTTTGTTTTCTATAGTGATTTTTCGCGCTTTGGTCTGTTCGAGAAAATTTCCAATATTTGGCGTTAGTCAACATCTTTAACAGGAGAGGGACATTATTATGGATATTGATAAAGATCTGCGGTCGCAAATCCATCAGTACCTCATTCAGAAAACAGATTTTCTTCAGGTCAAAGACCGGCTCAACGAAGACCAGCTGCGGGTTTTCGTTGATCGGGCGATTTCCGAATTATGCAGGGATCTGAATATTGTTTTGACGACGGAGAGTCGGATTGCTTTGATCCGTGAATTGGTCAGCGCGGTCATGAGCCTGGGGCCTTTGCGGCCGCTGATGGAAGATAAATCCATCTCCGAAGTTATGATCAACGGTGCCAATGCGGTCTATATCCAAAAAAGCGGAAAGATTGAATTAACCAAGATCAAATTCAATGACAATCAGCATTTGAGTCATACGGTTCAAAAGATTCTGGCGGCTTCCGGCTCCAATAAGCGGGTGGATGAATCATCGCCGTTTGTGGATTTTTCCCTCCCGGATGGATCGCGCGTGAATGTGATTTTACCGCCGTGTTCTTTGATTGGGCCGGTGGTAACGATTCGAAAATTTTCTTCCGAAATCGCTACGGTGGATGATCTTCTTAAGCTGCAGATGCTTGATAAAAAAATAGCGACGCTCTTGATCGCTGCCATGAAGGCAAAACTCAATATTGTTTTTTGCGGATCGACCGGAACCGGGAAAACCACCGCCTTAAACGTTCTTTCGCGGCATATCCCGGAAGAGGAACGTATCATTACGATCGAAGATACGCCGGAATTGCGTTTGATGCAGAAGCACGTGGTGACCTTGCAGTCGAAGCCGGCGAATATCGAAGGCCGGGGGGTCATCACCATCCGTGATCTTTTTGTGAACTCTTTGCGCATGCGTCCGGACCGCATTATCATCGGCGAAGTCCGCGGGGAGGAAATGTTGGATTTGATTCAGGCCATCAGCAGCGGCCACTCCGGTTCGTTGGCGATCGTGCATTCGGATTCTCCCGACGATTGCTTCAGCCGCATGGTCATGATGACCTTGATGACCGGCATCCGCTTGAGCACCGAAGAAATCAAGCGCCAGATCGCCAATGCCATCGATCTGATCGTGTATATCGAATTGTATCAAGACGGAAGACGGCGCATCGCCAATGTTACGGATATTTATTATGATGAGGACAAGGACAAGGTCACGCTTACGGATATTTTGACATTTGAAGAAGAGCGGCGTACCGAAAAAGAAATTATCGGTCATTGGAAATTGAATCCCCGCAAACCCGAATTTTTGAAAAAATTTGCCAAACGCAATGTTCCTATGCCCGACGGATTTTTTGTTTAATGCAGAATTAAAATTATGCGCTGGTCACAATATTATCTTCCGACGATGAAAGAAGTTCCTTTAGGGACCGAGGCGGTGAGCCATCAGCTCCTGCTGCGCGCCGGGCTCGTTCACATGCTGACTTCGGGCGTGTATTCCTATCTGCCTTTGGGATACCGTGTCCTCAAACGGATCGAGACGATTATCCGCGAAGAAATGAACGCCATCGGGGCGCAAGAATTATTCTTGCCGTGCCTGCAGCCGATCGAACTTTGGCAGAAGACCGGCCGGGATCAGACGATGAAAGAGGTCATGATCCGTTTTGAAGATAAGCGCGGCCGCAAAATGTGTTTGGGCCCCACGCACGAAGAGGTGATCACGGATTTGGTGAAGGACCATGTGCATTCGTATCGGCAGCTGCCGGTCGTGCTGTATCAGATCCAAACTAAATTCCGGGACGAAATCCGCACGCGTTTCGGTATTGTCCGGGCCTGCGAGTTTATCATGAAGGATGCTTACAGCTTTGACCGGGATAAAGCCGGTTTGGAAAGAAATTATCAATTGATGTACGGGGCCTACCAGAAAATATTTCAGCGCTGCGGGTTGGATGTGGCGATCATCAAGGCGGATTCCGGTGCCATGGGCGGGGATGTTTCGCATGAGTTTATGGTGCCGGCGATGATCGGGGAGGATGCCATCATGCAGTGTCCGTCGTGTAAAGCCATGAGCGGCGCCGATGACAAACATGCAGAAGGCAAGACCTGCCCGCAATGCCACAAGGGAAAACTGGAGAAACAGGTCGCGATCGAATTGGGACATATCTTTCAATTGGGAACAAAGTACAGTCAGGCCCAGGGCGCGGTATTTCTCGATGATCAGGGGAAGCAGCAGCCGATGATCATGGGCTGTTACGGGATCGGAGTGAGCCGTCTTATTGCCGCCGTGATCGAAAAAAATTATGACGCGGCCGGCATCATCTGGCCGCAAGACGTGGCGCCTTTTGATGTGGAAATTCTGCCGGTGCAGGCGGCGGAAAAAGCGATCATGGATCTGGCGAATAAATATTACCAAGATTTTCGGAAAAACGGCTGGGAAGTCCTTATGGATGACCGCGAGGAGAGTGCCGGCCGGAAATTTAATGACGCCGATCTCGTCGGAATTCCCTGGCGGGTAACGATCGGCAAGCGCAATTTGGCCGAAGGTAAGGTCGAGCTCAAGAATCGCCGGACCGGAGAGACTTTATCCGTGGCCAAAGAGGCAGTCCAGCAGAAGTTGCAGGAAGTCCTTTGATAACCCATTTTATTAAAGAGAACACGACCATGGATATCCGGGAAGAATTAACAGTTAAAGTCAGCGATCTGCTGAAACCGTTTTTAGCAGAATTGAATCTTGTTTTGGTGGATCTTGTGGTGAAACGCCGCCAGAAAGAGTATTACATTGAAGTCATTCTCGATCGGCCGACGGGCGGGATCACGATCGCGGAATGTTCAATCGTCAATAAGCGTTTGAATGAACAATTGGGGATGGTCAGTGCTATTCGTGAGGATTATATTTTGGAAGTTTCCTCTCCCGGGTTGGATCGGCCGTTGAAAACACAGCAGGACTTTTTGCGGGTGATTAACCGGCTGGTGCATTTTCATTTGGCAAGTCCGATTCACGATAAGCTGGACCATGAGGGATTGGTCAATAAGGCGGAGAATGGAAGTGTTGTGATCATCTCGGATTACGGAGAAGTCACCATTCCTTTGAACACTATTAATAAAGCCGTACAAGTGATTAATGATTAAATCAATGATGAAGAAGGAAGGATTGAATTATGGAAAGCGAATTATTAGGAATTCTTGAACAATTAGAACGCGACAAGGGGATCAATAAAGAGATTTTGATCCAGGCTGTCGAGTCAGCGGTGGCTTCGGCCGCCAAAAAAATTTGGACGATCGGCAAAGAAGAAGAAATTAAGGTCGTCTTAAATCGTAAAACGGGAAAATTGACCGCTTTTGCCGGTGAACAAGAGATCCGCTCCAGTGAATTCGGCCGGATCGCCGCCCAGACCGCCAAACAGGTGGTGGTGCAAAAGATCCGCGAGGCAGAGAAGGATGTGATCTTTGCCGAGTACCAAGCGCGGATCGGACAGATCATCAGCGGGAGCGTTTATCGTTTTGAAAAAGGCAGCATCATTGTGGATTTGGGTAAAACCGAGGCCTATATTCCCCGCAGTGAGCAGTCCAAGCGGGAAGAGTTCCGTCAGGGAGACCGCGTCCGTGCCTATATCCTCGACGTGCGGCGGGAAAACAAAGGCCCGCAGGTGATCCTCTCGCGCGGCAATCCGAATTTTATTCGCCGGCTTTTTGAGCTGGAGGTTCCGGAAATTTATGAAGGTATCGTGGAGGTCAAAGCCATTTCCCGCGATGTCGGTGAGCGGACCAAGATCGCCGTCTATTCCAAGGACGATAAGGTCGATTGCGTGGGGGCGTGCGTGGGAATGCGCGGGGCCCGGGTCAAGAACATCGTCTCGGAAATCCAGGGAGAAAAGATCGATATCGTCCGTTATTCTTCGGATATCAAAGAGTACATTCAGGCGGCTTTGTCTCCGGCGGAGATTTCGCAGATCCAGGTGAATCACCAGGATAAAAAAGCCAATATCATCGTTGCCGACGACCAATTATCTTTGGCCATCGGCCGTCATGGACAGAATGTCCGTTTGGCCAGCGAGCTGGTCGGCTGGGAACTGGATATTTTTTCCGCTGCCCAATGGCAGGAAAAATTGAAAGAGGTCGAGGCGGAAGAAGGTCAGTCCGGCCAAGAGGAAGAGAAAAAAGTGCCGGAAGAAAAAGCAGCCAAAGATCAGCGGGAACCTTCGCTGGTCGATTTGAGCGGTGTCGGCGATAAAGTTCTGGAGGCTCTCCAAGAAGCCGGTTTTGACAGTCTCGAAAAAGTCGCCAAAGCGGATGTCGAACATTTGACACAGGTCAAGGGTTTGGGTAAAATCAAGGCGGCTAAACTCATTAAAGAAGCTAAAAAATTATTGAAAGAATAATAGAAAGAAGTCATTTTATGCGTGTTGCTGATTTAGCAAAAGAATTAAATACGACGGACGCGGCGATCTTGGCCAAGTTGAAGGCCCTGAAGCTCAAAGCCAAAGGCGGCGAGCAAGAATTAAATTCAGTGGTTTTAAGTGTTCTGAAAAGCGAGCATAAGAAAAATCCTAAGGATTTCCCCGCTGCGGCTTCCGTAAAAAACGCTGCCAAAGAGTCTAAGGTCAAGGCCCCCGAGCCCAAGCAAGAAAAGGCCGCAATAAAAATTTCCAAAAAAGAAGAGCCCAAGACCGCGCAGAAAAAAACGGGAAAAGAGAAAGTAGAAAAAACCAAGACGCCCGTAGTCAAAAAAGCCGCCAAGCCCGCCGTGCAGGCTGTTGAGAAAACCGAGAAGGTTGAGAAGAAACCTGCCGCCGTTGAGCCTCCCAAAACCGTTGAGGTAAAAGCTCCTCCCGTCGCCGCAGTCCCGGTCGTGAAAGCGGTTGAGCCGGTCAAACCCAAATCCAAGATCAGTGCCGAACCTTTTGTCACCCTCAAGCCTTTGCCTAAAAAGAGAAAAAGATTTCCGGAGCGGGGTATGCCCGGGGCGCCGGAGTCAACTTCTGATATCGGTGCAGCCGCGGCTGGAGCAGGCGTAGAATCTCATGCGCCGGAATCCGGACAAGCTTCGCTTGCTGAAGCTAGAGACACCTCACATTTCCCGGAAATCGAAGTGAGCGTTCCGATCACGATAAAAGATCTAGCCACGCGTCTTCAACAAAAACCCAGCATTCTTTTGACGAAGTTGATGCAGATGGGCATGCTGGCCAACATTAATCAGAGTTTAGGAGAAGAGATCGTCCGCAAGCTGGCGACCGAGTTTGGATTTAATATTGCAAAAATTAGAACACAGGAACAGCAACTCCTCGAGTCCCATCAAGTCGAAGAGCAGGATCCTAAATTATTAAAGCCCCGGGCTCCGGTTGTGACATTCATGGGGCATGTCGACCACGGAAAAACGTCCTTGCTGGATAAAATACGCAAAAGCAAGATCGCGGATTCCGAACACGGCGGGATTACGCAGCACATTGGGGCCTATTCTGTGCAACTCCCGAAGGGAAAGATCACTTTTCTTGATACTCCGGGTCACGAAGCCTTTACCGCGATGCGGGCCCGCGGAGCGCACATTACGGATCTGGTCGTTTTGGTCGTTGCCGCCGACGAAGGGATCATGCCGCAGACGGAAGAAGCCTTGGATCATGCCCGGGCGGCGGAAGTGCCGATCGTTATTGCCTTAAATAAAATTGATAAAAAGAATGCGGATCCCGATCGGGTCAAAAAGCAACTTATGGAACATGGCTTGACGCCGGAAGACTGGGGAGGAAAAACTGTGGTGACCGGTGTTTCCGCAACAACGGGCGAAGGTATCGACAGTTTGCTGGAAATGATTTTGCTGGAAGCCGAGCTTTTGGAATTGAAAGCGAATCCGGATAAAAAAGCCTCGGGGATCGTCGTGGAGGCGCAATTGAGCCGCGGCCGCGGAGCCGTGGCTGATCTGATCGTGCAGAGCGGAACTTTGCACGAGGGAGATTTCGTCGTCGTAGGGCCTTATTACGGAAAGATCAAGGCGATGTTTGATGACCGGGACCGGGCCGTGAAAGAGGCCGGACCTTCCATGCCGGTTCAGATCTTAGGTCTGCCGGGCGTGCCTGATGCCGGAGAAATTTTTTATGTCATGTCGGATGAGCGCCAGGCTCGGGAAATTGCCTTACGCCGGGAACAGCAGCTCAAGGACGCAAAATTGTCCTTGAACCAAAAGATCACGCTGGAAGATTTGTACGCGCAAATCCAAAAAGGATATATGAAAGAACTGAACGTTATCCTCAAGGCGGATGTGCAGGGGTCGGTGGAGGCGCTGCGGGATTCTTTAGGGAAGATCCCCAGCGATGAGGTGAAGCTGAAATTCATCCATGTCGGGGTCGGGGATGTCAATCTCTCCGATGTCCTTCTGGCAGTGGCATCGACGGCGATCATTATGGCGTTTCACGTCGGCATTGAGCCCCGCGCCAAAGAAGAACTGGAAAGAAATCCGGTGGATATCCGCCAGTACCGTATTATTTATGATGCGGTGAATGATATCCGCAATGCCTTGGAAGGTTTGCTCGAACCGCGGACAAAAAAGAAATTTGCCGCGCGCGTTGAGATCCGGCAGGTCTTTAAGTTGAGCCGCTCCGGGATTGTCGCCGGGTGTTATGTGCAAAAAGGCCGGGTGCAGCGCAAAGACCGCATGGATATCGTGCGTAACGGCGAAGTGATCTTCTCCGGGGTCCTGTCGAGTTTGAAAAGATTCAAAGATGATGTGCGGGATGTTACGGAAGGCATGGAGTGCGGTATCACGATCACGGGATTTGACAAGATTGAGGTCGGCGACATTATCGAGACTTACGAATTAGAGCAGATCACGAGAAAATTATAACTCAAAATGCAAAAGTCAAAAATTAAAATTGAGGTATCGCGAAGCGATTCTGCAGTTTTTAATTTTTATTTTTGCGTTTTAAACTTAATAAGTGTTTTATGAAAAAGACTGTCTTCAGCGCCATGCGTCCTACCGGAAAGTTGCATTTGGGGCATTTGGTGGGCGCTTTGCAGAATTGGTTAGAGCTGCAAGAGAAGTATTCCTGCATTTTTGGTATCGTGGATTGGCATGCGCTGATGGGCGAATATGAACAAAGTGCCGAGATCGCCGACAATACGCTGGACATGGCGATCGATTGGCTCGCCTGCGGTATTGATCCCAAAAAATCCATCCTGTTCGTCCAGTCGCACGTTCCCGAACATCTTGAACTGCAAATGATCTTATCCTGCCTCACGCCCTTAGGCTGGCTGGAACGGAACCCTACCTACAAAGAACAATTACGTGAAATCACCACGCGGGACTTGCAGACCTATGCCTTTTTAGGCTATCCGGTTTTGCAGGCCGCGGATATTCTGCTTTATAAGGCCAGCCTTGTTCCCATCGGCGAAGACCAGCTGCCTCATTTGGAATTAACGCGGGAGATCGCCCGCCGGTTCAATCACATTTATAAGCAAGAACTTTTTTCCGACTGCGAAGCGATCTTGACAAAAACGCCGCGCCTTTTAGGGACCGACGGCCGCAAGATGAGCAAGAGCTATCAGAACGCCATCAATCTTTCTGATCCGGGAAAAATGGTGCGTACCAAGACGCAAAGCATGTTCACCGATCCTAAACGCATTAAGTTGAGCGATCCCGGCCATCCGAACGAATGCAACGTCTATAGCTACTATCAAATTTTTGCTCCTCAGAAAGAAAAGGACGTGTATGCCTGGTGCACGAAGGCCGAGAAAGGCTGCACCGATTGTAAGAAAATTTTAAGCGATGCCTTGTGGGAAAAACTCAAGCCTATTCAGGAAAAAAGAGAACATTTAGCTAAGGATAAGGACCGCATTCGTGATATATTAGAGGAAGGCCGTAAAAAGGCGAGTGCGATCGCGCAAAAAACCATACAGGAAGTAAAAAAGGCGGTCTTTAAACATGAGTTATAAACTGAAGCTGGATATTTTCGAAGGTCCGCTGGATCTGCTGTTATATTTGATCAAGAAGGACGACATTGATATCAAAGATATTCCCATTGCCGCTATCACCGAGCAGTATATGGAATATATTGAAATGATGAAACTGTTGGACCTGGATATCGTCGGAGATTTCCTGGTGATGGCCGCGACGCTTATGCAGATAAAATCTAAAATGCTCCTGCCCCCGGATCCTTCCGAACAGCAAGAAGAGGAATTTGACCCGCGCGATGAATTGGTCCGCCGCCTGCAGGAATATCAGCAGTTCAAACAGATCGCCGAAGAATTAAAGGTGCGCGAGTCCGCCCGGCAGGACCTTTTTGCGCGGCAGATCGATGCGGCCACGACCAAGGAATTGATCGCGGACGCCAAGGAAGTTTATTTTGAATCGACGCTGTTCGATCTTATCAGCGCGCTTACGACCGCCCTCAAGAAAGTTCCCGGCGATGCCGTCCACAAGATCGTTAGAGAAGAATTTACCGTCGATCAGAAAATCCATGAGATCCTGCATTTATTGATGGATCAGGCCACGCTCCGGCTCAACGAGCTTTTTGCCCGGTGCCGCAGCAAAGTCGAGATCATTGTGACCTTTATGTCGATCCTGGAATTGATCCGTTTGCGGGAAATTGTGGCGATGCAAAAGAGGATGTTTGAAGAGATTGTGGTGATGCGCAATAAAGAAAATATTCTGTCCAATACCAATCCGGAGTAATCCCCGTGTCAGATTCCATGGAAGAAAAAAGACGGTTGATCATCACCCAGGAGACCGAAGAAGACAACATCATCAGCCTGTCGCTGCGGCCGAGCAAGTTGGATGATTTTATCGGACAGAAAGATCTGGTAGAAAATCTTAAAGTTTCTATCCAGGCCGCCCAGCAGCGTCAGGAGCCGTTGGAGCATTTGTTGCTTTCCGGTCCGCCGGGTTTGGGGAAAACATCGCTGGCCTATATCGTGGCGCATGAGATGGGAGCGCGGATCACGATCACGTCCGGTCCGGCGATCGAGCGGGCAGGAGATTTGATTGGGATCTTAACCAATCTGGAGCGAGGGGACATTCTTTTTATCGATGAGATCCACCGGCTTTCCAAGGTCGTGGAAGAATTTTTATATCCGGCGATGGAAAATTATAAGATCGATTTTGTCGTCGATAAAGGCCCTTACGCCAAGACCATCAATTTTAATCTGAAACCTTTCACGCTGATCGGCGCCACGACCCGGAGCGGCCTGCTGGCGTCTCCTTTGCGGGACCGTTTCGGTATCTTTTATCATTTGGATTTTTATCACGTCGAAGACCTGCAAAAAATTATTCTCCAGTCCGCCGGCCGGCTGAACGTTGTGGTTGATGCAGAGGCTGCCTTAGAGATCGCGCAGCGCGCCCGCGGCACGCCGCGGATCGCCAATCGCCTGCTTCGCCGGGTGAGGGATTTCAGCCAGGTCAAAAGCACAGAATCCCGCATCAACAAAGATATTGTGCAGCAAGCCATGCAGACTTTAAATATCGACGCTAAAGGCCTGGACGATATCGACCGGCGCCTTTTAAGATTGATCGATGAGCATTATAAAGGAGGGCCGGTGGGGATCGAGTCTCTGGCGGCGACCTTGAACGAAGAAGTCGATACCCTCGTGGATGTGGTTGAGCCGTACTTGTTAAAAATAGGATTATTAAAACGCACTTCCCGCGGCCGTGAATTGACCGAAGCGGCGGTACAGCATATTCGCGGCACCTCCCGTATTAAAGAAAGCCTGCAGAAAGAATTCTTTAATCATTAAAATTTCCATATCTTTCCAGCTGTCAGGAAGGAAATGACGTTTATGGGAGACTTTGCAAAAATATTGATCTTTTTCGGGATCGTGTTGATCGTGGTGGGGGGTGTCTTGCTGCTGCTCGGAAAAATTCCCGGATTCGGCAAACTCCCGGGCGATATCCTGATTAAACGCGAGAATTTTACCTTTTATTTTCCGCTCACCACGAGTATTCTTATCAGCATCATTATCAGCTTGGTCCTTTTCTTTTTTAATCGGCGATAAATTTTATCCGACGATGACTCGATTCTTTAAAAATAGCATTCTTGCCGGCGCGATCTTTTGTTCTTTTAAACTGCTGGTCGTTTCGGCCGCCGTGCCGGAATCGCCTCAGCAAAAATTTATCCGGGTGGCGGTCTTGCGGCATGTGGATAAGCTCAATATTGAGATCCGCGGCCGTTATGAGATCAGTGATCCGAAGACGCAGGATATTTTATTGCAGGGGCGAAGATTCCGTCGGACATCCATCGCGGCCAGTCCCGGCGGCATAAACATCGGCCAGGTGGAATATCCCCTGGATCAGGTGAAACTTGTTTCCAACAAAGATGTCACGGTGCATATCGGAAAGAAGGACAAGCGGTTTCGCGGCGCCATTGATATTTTTAAAGAAAAAGACGGCCGGCTTTTGGTGATCAACACGGTCGAGCTAGAAGATTATATCCGGGGGATCCTCTATCATGAGGTTTCGCACCGCTGGCCCCTGGAAGTTTTTAAGGTGCAGGCCATCGCGGCCCGCACCTACGCGCTTTACCGCATGGAACGCAGTGCCAAACAGAAGTACGATGTCACGAATGATATTTATTCTCAGGTCTATGGCGGGCGCAGCGCGGAACGGTACCGCAGCAATCTCGCCGTTGATCAAACCAAAGGCTTGGTCATGTTTTATAATAAAAAAATTCTGCCGGCGTATTTTCACGCGACCTGCGGCGGGACAACGGAAGATGTCAGCGAGCTCTGGAAACTGGACCTGCCGCCTTTGAAAGGGAATATCTGCGAATTCTGTAAGAAATCGCCGCACTACCGCTGGAAAAAAAATTTTCGTTCCAAAGACATTCAGGAAAAATTGAACGCGCACGGCCATGCCATCGGCCTGATCCAGGAGATCGCTGTTTTAGAGCGTAACGCCAGCGGCCGGATCAGACGGTTGCAGATCAAAGACCGCAGCGGCCAGGTGCTGACGGTGGCCGGTAAGGATTTTCGCGAGATCGTCGGGCCGAATGTTTTAAAAAGCAATAATTATGAGATCGTCATGCAGGGATATTATTTTGACGCCTATGGCCGAGGCTGGGGACACGGGGTGGGGCTGTGCCAATGGGGGGCCTACGGCATGGCGCTCAAAAAATATTCTTACTCCGAGATTCTCCAATATTATTATCCCGGCATTGCGATCGTTGACTACCAATCACCGGAGTTTGCCGATTCTTCGTTTGCCCAACCCAAGCCTCTTCCGGCAGAATAAAATTTTATGAAGCGCGCCGAATTTTTTTATGAACTTCCTGAAGGGCTTATTGCCCAGCAGCCGCTTGTTTCCCGCGACCAGGCCCGCCTGATGGTGGTGGACCGCCGCGCCAAGAAGATCACTCATGATGTTTTTGCCAATCTTGAAAAATATTTGCCCTCCCAAAGCCAGATCGTTTTAAACGACAGCAAGGTCATCCCGGCGCGGCTCTTTGGCCGACGGGAAAAAACCGGCGGGCAGGTGGAAATTTTTTTGCTGAAACGCCTCGCCCAGAGTAATTCATACCGCACCATGATCCGTCCGCTGAAGAAATTAAAGATTGGTGAGAAGATCTTGTTGAATGGGAATAGTGTCTGGGCGACACTTGAAGACGCGAAAGAAAGGGTCGTTTCGTTCAATACCAATATCGAAAAGTATCTGGATAAGATCGGTCATATGCCCTTGCCGCCGTATATCAAACGGAAAGATGAGGTGAGCGACCGCATCTTTTATCAGACCGTTTACGCGAAAAATCCCGGCTCGGTCGCGGCGCCGACCGCGGGGTTGCATTTTACCGAATCGCTTTTGAAAAGTTTAAAACGCCAAGGACATGACCTGGCGAAGGTGACCCTGCACGTCAATCAGGGGACGTTTAAGCCGGTCGAAACCGATGACATCACGCAGCATCCGATGCATTTTGAAGATTACCGCGTGTCCGTCCCGGCTTTTAAGAAAATTTTAAAAGCGAAGGAGAGCGGCCGGGCGATCGTTGCTGTCGGGACCACGAGCTGCCGTGTTTTGGAAAGTGTCGCAGCAACAGGGAAGCACGCCGGGGAGACAAATCTGTTCATTTATCCCGGCTACCGTTTTCGCCTGGCGGATATTTTAATTACCAATTTTCATCTGCCGTATAGTACACTTCTCATGCTGGTGTATGCCTTTGGCTCGCCGGAATTGCTGCGCCGGGCGTATCAAGAGGCAATTGAGGAAAAATACAGGTTTTATAGTTACGGCGATGCAATGGTGATTAAATGACCAATAACCAAGATCCAAATACCAAAAAATAACCAAGAGTCAAATTTCAATAAACCATTTGGTGTTTGGTTATTGAAATTTTTTTGGTGATTGGTTTTTGATTATTGGTGATTTCAATTATGTTTAAACTTCTTAAAAAAGATTCTCAGACCAAGGCTCGTCTAGGCACGCTTAAAACTTTTCATGGCGAGCTGCAGACCCCGTTTTTTATGCCCGTGGGGACGAATGCCGTTGTGAAAACTCTCTCCACCGAGGATTTGCTCGAGATGGACAGCCCGATCGTTCTCTCCAATACGTACCATACGTATTTGCGCCCCGGGTTGGAGGTCCTCGCACTTGCCGGCGGCCTGCATGGGTTTATGCAATGGGACCGGCCCATGCTGACCGACAGCGGCGGGTACCAGGTCTTTAGCCTGGCGAAACTGCGCAAATTGAGCGACGAGGGCGTCAAATTTCAATCGCACGTGGACGGCTCCACGCATTTTTTTACGCCGGAGAAAGTCATCGATATCGAAAAAATTTTAGGCGCGGATATTATCATGCCTTTGGATGAATGTGCGCCGTATCCGTGCGATCTAAAACTGGCCAAGGAATCGGTGAAGCGCACAACCCAATGGGCCAAACGCTCCCGCGAACATTTTTTAAACCATTCGGACCCGCGGCGTCAGCTTTTGTTCGGGATCATTCAGGGGGCGACATATAAAGAACTGCGCCATCAATCTGCCGAAGAGATCATGCAGATCGGTTTTGACGGCTACGCGATCGGCGGGGTCAGCGTCGGCGAGCCGGTGGATCTCATGTTCGAAACGCTGGATTGGGTGATGCCGCTCTTGCCGGAGACTTCGGCGCGGTATTTTATGGGCATCGGCCTGCCGGATCAGATCGTACGCGCGGCGGGTGAGGGCATTGATATGTTTGATACGTGTATCCCGACGCGCTACGGCCGTCACGGGAGCGCGTTCACGGCAGCCGGCAAGGTCACGGTGCGTAACGGCGAGTTTGCCAAGGACCTGGGGCCGCTCGATGCGACTTGTGATTGTTATGTCTGCAAAAAATACACGCGCAGTTACCTGCGCCACTTGGTCAATACGGGAGAGATCACGGGCTTGCGATTTATTGCTTATCATAATGTGTATTTTTATGTTAAATTAATGGAAAAAATTCGGGCTGCGATCGCCCATGACCGTTACGCGGAGTTTGCGAAGGAGTTTTTGAAAAATTATAATTCTAAAATGGAATAGGTCGCAAAGTCACAAAGATACAAGGTCACAAGTTGTTGCAAAGTTTTACATGTGACATTGTGACTCTGTGACCTTGTGACATTACATATGCTCACTTTCAATATCCTAACGATTTTTCCCAACATGTTCTCGGCGTTGACGGATGAGTCCATCATCAAGCGCGCGCAAGAGAAGAAAAAGGTCGCGATCAAAGTCCACGACCTGCGCGATTACACCAAGGGCAAACACCGCAGCGTCGATGACCGGCCGTTTGGCGGCGGGCCGGGCATGGTGATGCTGCCGGAACCGATCTTTAGCGCGATAAAAAAGATCAAAGGCCGCACCAAGGCCAAAGTGATCCTGACCACACCGAGCGGAAAACCTTTCAGTCAAAAGATCGCGAAAAATTTAGCCAAGGAAAAAAACCTTATCATCCTCTGCGGCCATTATGAAGGCGTGGATGAGCGGGTGGCGGCGCTGGTGGATGAGAGTATTTCGATCGGCGATTATGTGTTGACCGGGGGAGAACTGCCGGCGATGGTCGTGGTCGATGCCATCACGCGGCTTATCCCGGGTGTTTTGGGCAAAGAAGCCTCGCTGGAGTCCGAATCTTTTGAAAATAATTTATTGGAGTATCCGCAATACACCCGTCCGGCGGATTTTAAAGGGATGAAAGTGCCGGCGGTTTTACTTTCCGGCAATCATAAAGACATCCATGCCTGGCGTCATCAAGAATCCCTCAAACGCACTAAAAAATTTAGGCCGGATTTATTGAAATAAGCGGTTGGACCGGGAACCTCAAGACAGTCGCCTGGGAAAGTACACATTTGACATTCGCAAAATCGCGTGGTAAATTTGTTTTGTAGTTCCCTCCTCGATTTCCCTATTCGCAAGCTGCTACCACATTAGAAAGGGGAATCTCATGAAGTCTGCCTCAATTCCATCTGAAGTAGTCGAAAGTAAAATTTATTTGATCCGTGGGCACAAGGTGATGCTCAGCATACATTTGGCTGAGTTATATGATGTACAAACAAAAGTCTTAATTCAGGCGGTTAAGCGGAATTTAAGAAGATTTCCTGAAGACTTTATGTTTCAGTTAACCTGGAAAGAGGCGCAATCTTCAAGGTCACAAATTGTGACCTTGAAGAAAGGGCAAAATATTAAGTATTTACCCTACGCTTTTACCGAACAGGGGATTGCCATGCTTTCGAGTGTTCTTAACAGCGAGCGGGCGATTGATGTGAACATCGCCATTATGAGGGCCTTTGTGAAGTTGCGGGAAGTGCTCTCCAGTCACAAGGAGCTGGCGCTTAAATTTAAAGATCTTGAGGCGCGGCTCGGCAAGCACGATGAAAAAATAGAAGTTATTTTTGATGCTATTCGCCGGCTTATGGCAACACCGCTGGAACCGCCTAAACGGAAGATTGGTTTTCACACCGATTAGGTAGCTTTACATTTTTCCTCTGAAATGCTAGATTAGGCGAGTGAAAAGTTCGGTCCTCACAGCCTCCCGCCAATCTTACCCGCAGCTGGTCAAGGCGATCAAGAACGAAATCGCCTCCGGCCGTCAAATAATCCAACAAACCCAAGCCCAAATGTACTGGAAAGTCGGAAAATATATTTCCGGTTATATTTTGCAGGGCAAAGACCGCGCGCAGTACGGCGTTCATCTTTATGAACGGCTGGCCAAAGATCTGGATGTCAGTGTTGATGTTCTGCAGCGGGCTGTCCGGTTTTCCAAGGAATTCCCAATTTCCGCCGCGCGGCAGAAATTGACCTGGACCCATTATCGCAGTCTTTTAACCTTACCGAATCCAGCTGACAGGCGCGCTTTGATTCAAAAAGCCCTCAATAGAAATTTGACCAGCCGGGAACTGCAAAAAGAAATAACCGTGCGCAAACCGTTTGCGATCGACCCCAACGCGCCGATTCCGCAACTTAAAAGCGAGCGTGGAGAACTCTACACCTACGCAATTATCGAACCCCCTTCATTACAGCCGGTCGAAGGTTACAAATTTGTCGATTGCGGGTTTGACGTCTGGCGGCAAATTCCAACTCAATCCTTAACGAAATTCGACAATGGTACGATCGTCGAATCGGTGAAAACGGACGAGACTTACAAAATAAAATCCACTGACCGCGCGGTCAAAGATCTCTACACCTTTAAAGTCACGGTCGAACGGATTATCGACGCTGACACGCTGGTAGCTCACATTGATTTGGGTTTTAACACCTGGACCAAACAAAAATTGCGCTTGCGCGGCATCGACTGCGCGGAAATTTTGACGGCGGCAGGCCAGCGCGCTAAACGTTTCATCGAATCCAAGATCAAGCCGAATGATTTTGTGATTATTAAGACGCATAAGGACGACAAATACGGACGGTATTTAGTGGACGTGTGGTATTTTTCACGACATACGAAAGACGATATACTAAACACTGTCTTTCTCAATCAGGAGTTATTAAACGAACGCTTGGCGGTAAAATTTTAAATAGGGAATCGGGTGCTGCCTCAGTTTTCATATGCAAAGGGGTGTCCCATTTGGGGTCAGACCCTTTCGCGATAGCCGTTGGGCCAGTCGTATATTAATTGTTAGGTGACCGCATTGTTAAGAACAACACGGAGAACGATGATGACTCGATACTGCACGCCGATGCTGCTTGCTGTTGCATTTATGGTGGGCTGCGCTTCGATGAACACCGTAATGAGTTCTTGGGAGGGTCGCTCTATTGACGATGTAACCGCTGCATGGGGTGCGCCTGAGTTAAGAATCAACCGCACTGATGGTGGAGCCACCTATACTTGGACCACTTTTAGTTCCAACCAGTATGGTGTTCAACAATGCCGACAAACGTTCGTAACTGACTCTACAGGAAAAATAGTTACGTGGTCTTATACTGGCTGCCCTAGATTTGTTAGGAACTGGTGATTTACCACCTAACCCCGCGTTCAACATTGACCTTCGGGTCATTGCGCGCTCCTTCAGCCGGTTAACCTAAGACCTAAGGACTGGGTACCTGGAAATGACGGGAAAGGAGAAGGGAAAGATAAATATGATTAAAACATTCTCAAAAATATTTTTTTTATTCGTGTGTGTCGTGTGCCTGGCCGTTGCGCTGATCGTTTTTTGGGCTTATTTCGTTGCCGGGAAACTAACACTTGATGTTTTCATCATAACGGTGCTGTTTTGCGGGTACGTGATCGTCTTTGAACTGTATCAGATGCGCCGGAGCGTCAACAACGGGCTTCTCCCCATTTTATCCCCGAACAAGGCTCAGTCTTCTTTATATCTTGTCGGCAGCTTGATCTTTGGCGGTATTTCTTTATATTTAGGTCTTGTGGAAATGGCGGATATTTCTCCGTTCGAGCGGAAGCTGTTATTGGCCGGAGGAGTGTTCTTTCTTCTCTATCCGATAACTTCTCTTTGGTGGAAATTCGGCGGAAGCGTAAAATATGATGCTTTGCCGTTGGAAAAGAGGAAGGAAATGGAAACGAGAATGCATTCTCTTCAAAAAATAACTCCGGCCGCGGCTATAATTTTTGCGATCCTATTTACTATATTTTATCTGGCAACACGCTGACTGCTGTAGAAAAGGCGACGGTTCTGTTTTTCAATCGTAGAGCTCCTGTAAAATTTTCCTCCCCAAAAATTATTTTGCCTCGCGTAGATTTAAGTGATATTATTTAAACGCTCCTCGATTTCCCTATAACTGGCAGTCCTCCACTGCCGGCAATTTGTTTTAACGAAAGGGGAATCTTATGAAGCCTGTCTCAATTCCATCTGAAATCATCGAAAACAAAATTTTTTTCATCCGTGGGCACAAGGTGATGCTGGATAAGCATTTGGCGGAGCTTTATGGCGTGTCGACGAAGCGGTTAAAGGAACAAGTCAGAAGAAATTTAAGAAGATTTCCTGAGGATTTTATGTTTGAGTTGACTACTACTGAGGCCGAGACTTTACTTTCAAGGTCGCAATTTGCGACCTTGAAACAAGGTCAAAATATTAAATATCGCCCTTTTGCTTTTACCGAGCAGGGAGTTGCCATGCTTTCCAGTGTTTTAAACAGCGAGCGGGCGATTGATGTGAACATCGCTATTATGCGGGCTTTTGTGAAGTTGCGTGAAATACTCGCAAGCCATAAGGATTTGGCTCGTAAATTTGAGCAGATGGAAAAGAAATATGACACCCAATTTAAAGTGGTATTCGATGCTATCCGTCAGCTCATGACGCCGCCACCGGAGACGTCCAAGCGAAAGATAGGATTTCATACTGATTAGTAGAGAATAATTTAAATCGTTTCCAACTTTGCCTCCGGGCTTTAAGTTGCGGCAGATCCCAGGAAAATGGAGTCCCACGGGCAAAGCCCGGGGCACCTGGATATGACCCGTCTTCGCCAAAATGTTTTCACTTTTGGCTTCGCCGGGTTCATCCGCCTCAATATTATTGGCGGAATCCGCCGTAGCCATTGATCCATCTTTTGGCATTCCTCCACGCGCAATGATCTCCTGCGAAGGCGGATGACCCCGTAATTATCCTCTTTTCCGCATTGCTTTCCACCCGCTTCTGTTATAATAAAAGTGCTTCGTAAGATTCACCCCTTTAAGAATTTCCCACGGAGGAGCGGATTTATTCTCTTTGATATGCATAAAAATTATGTTTGGCTGTTGTTGGCGGGCGTAGGATTAAGCCTGCTGGCCGGCGGTTTAGCTTATGGCGAGGAACCAATGAGCGACGGCAAGCATAAGACTTACTATGACACGGGTGAAAAACAATATGATTCCAAGTATAAAGACGGCAAATTGGAAGGGTTGACCACGGAGTATAAAAAAGACGGAACGGTTAAAGACAAATTTTATTTTAAAGACGATATTCTTATCAGTAAAAGAGCCAATGATCCGGCCCGGGATATGGGAGCGATCGCTTTCCTGTTCCGTCCGTGGTTCTGGATCATTGTTGCCGTTTTAGGGACGGGGGGTTGGTTTTTATTCTCCAGAGTCCTGATGCGGGGAAAATGAAAATTTTTTTGTGGGAATGTTTGAATGTTTCGGCTAGCCCTAAAGTTGCGCGGGAACACTTGAACATTTCGGCTAGCCTTTAAGTTGCGTGGGAGCACTTGACTGTTTCGGCTAGCCCTTACGCCGGAATGCTCATTGGCTATAAAAAGATTCTGAATTGCTTTTTTCGGGATCACTTGTTTTGTCCCGGCGAGACAAAACTGCGTTCGGTTGTCCTCCGCGCTCCTCCGCTGGTGGCGGAGACCGTGCCCGCTTGTCGGACAAACGTCCCTACAAAAGCAATCCAGAATCTTGAGATAAAAAATGGATTGGCGGAATAAATTTTTTCAGGATGTTGCGAGGCCGAAACGGGCAAGGTGTCCCCAACGCTTTGCTTCGCAAAGCGAAGCAGTGGGGACGAGCGAAGGTTTTCATCGAGCGAAATTTTTCACGCTGGGAAAAATAAGCGTTCCGGCGTAATGACCAGCCGAAACAAGTTCCAGGAAAAATTTATGCAGCCAAGCCATAGGGAGCTCCTTCCTCTGATTTTTTAGCACAAAGATACATTTGCCGAAAATTTTGCTTTACGGTAGAATAGCCCTCTGTATGCCCATGGATTTCGAGAAGGTTTTTAAGTTTTTACTGGAGAATTTTGAAAAGCAGGGGGTCTGCTACGCCCTGATGGGAGGGTTCGCCCTGCATGCCGCCGGATATACCCGGGCGACCCAGGATATCGATATCTTGATCCTGAAAGAGGATATGCCCAAGGTCAAGAAATTGCTCCTCAGCTTGGGCTATGAGCTGCTGCATGAAAGCGCGGATGTCTCGAATTTTAAGGGGGCGCTCACGGAATTGGGCCAGATCGACTTTTTGCACGCCCACCGGCACTACACGAAGAATATGTTGAAAAGGGCGCAGGAATGTGGCATACTAAACAACAAATTGACGGTCAAGGTCCTGATCCCCGAGGACATTATCGGCTTAAAAGTTCAAGCCATGGCCAATGACCCCGCCCGGCATACGCAGGATTCGGCGGACATTGAAAAGCTCCTGAAACTCCACAAAGACCGGTTGGACCTCAAACTTTTAAAGGAATATTTCGCATTGTTCGGCCGTGAAAAAGAATTGGCCGAACTGCTGAAGAGAACATAAGATGCTTAGCACGAAAGAAAAAAAAGAAATGCTCCAAGACGCCGGGTGCGCGAAGAGAAGGGATTCTTTCCGCAGAGCCCAAAGCAGCGTCGAGACAGCAGCGTCCAACCCTTCCTTTGATGCTTATCTGAAATTCTTAACGACCGTCCATAAGGTTTTTTCAAGAGTCGAAATATCCAGCCTGAAGTCCTCCGGCAAGAATTTTAAGTTGTAAAAAATCCGAATTGACAGAGGCTGACTTATGTGTTAAATTTGTTCACTCAATCGCAGAAAAAAGCGGCCTTGATAAGCCAAGTATTCATCCGCCTACGCCGAATACCGCGAGCTTACCGGTCGAGGAAGGCGAAAGAAGAAAGAGGCTTCGGCGGATGTTCGCCCTTATCTGAATAAGGCGGATGAACCCGGCGAAGCCCAACGCATAAGCCATTGGGCGAAGACGGGTCATAATTTAGGTCTTACGGCTTTAGCTGTGGGGCTTCATGGAAAGGATTTAAAATGGTCAGTATAGCTGAAACAATCAAAAATATCGAAAAACAATATCTGCGCGCGGATCTGCCCGCCTTCAACGTCGGCGATACCGTCAAAATGAAAGTTAAGGTCGCGGAATCCGATAAAGTCCGTCTGCATCCTTTTGAAGGAATTGTCATCCGTAAGACCGGCAGCGGTGTCAAATCCACCTTTACGGTGAGAAAAGTTTCATTCGGGGAAGGGGTGGAAAGAACGTTTCCCATCCATTCACCGGTGATCGAAAGCCTCAAAGTTGTCCATAAGGGCCTGGTCAGACGCGCCAAATTATATTATCTGCGTGACCGCGTGGGCAATAAAGTCAGTGTAAAAACCGATCATGCCGAACCAACGGCAAAGCCGGCACAACCGGCACAGCCTGCGGCCTAATAGTTTTTTTGCAGGTCATTCCCTTCGTAAAAATTCAGCGGTTTAATCCTTAAGTTTTTATCCATGACCCAATCAACAGCTTTCTCGATGCTGACATACGAACAGCAAGCCAAACGGGAAGGATTTGATTTTATTATCGGCGTGGACGAGGCAGGCCGCGGTCCGCTTGCCGGGCCGGTGGTCGCTGCCGCGGTTTTTCTTAAAAGTGAATCTTTCCAGAACACCATCCGGGATTCCAAAAAGATCAGTGCTCTGCAGCGGGAAAAAGCCTTTGACGAGATCCAGGCCAATGCCCAGGTGGGTGTGGGCCTGGTGAGCGAAGGCATCATCGACCAATGCAATATCTTGCAGGCGACCTACCAGGCGATGAACATCGCGGTAACGGAATTGCTGGGAAAAATTTTGACCAATGAAGCCGCGCCTGATCTGCGGCGCAAGGTATGCCTTTTGATCGACGGAAATTCTTTCAAAACAGATTTGCGGGTTGCCTACAAGACGATTATCGGTGGGGATGATCTGAGCCTTTCGATCGCCTGCGCTTCGATCATCGCCAAGGTGACCCGGGACCGTATCCTCAATGAGTATGATAAAGTGTATCCGCAATATGGTTTTAGCAAACACAAAGGTTATCCGACCCCGGAGCATAAATTAGCCATCAAAAAACACGGCCTTTCGCAAATTCATCGAAAGACATTTAACTCTGTTTAATGAACCGATCTAAAAAAGAATTAGGGCAGCATGGCGAAGATCTGGCGGTGGAATTCTTGCAGCGTCAGTGTTATAAAATTTTGGAGCGGAATTTTCGCAACAAACTGGGTGAGGTGGATATCATTGCGCTGGATGCGGGTGTCATCTGTTTTATCGAAGTGAAGACCCGCCGCACGGCGTTGTGCGGCACGCCGTTCGAGGCGATCTCCCGGCCCAAACAGTTCAAGCTCGCCCGGCTGGCCCTGAGTTATTTGAAATACAAAAGATTGCTGGAGCGGCCGGCGCGTTTTGATGTGATGGCGGTCTCGCCCAATGCCGGCGAGGCAGAACAGGTCGAGATCATCAAAAATGCTTTTGATTTTCCTTGCTGAGATTATTTTTCTTATGAGAAAATTTCCAGGTAGTTGTTGAAAAGGATAATGCTTTACGCTATCATAAATTCATTACTATTTTTGTGCAGGCCCGTGCTAACAATATCTTCGCTTCCGCCGGTTGAACCTTATTGACCTTTGTACAACCAAATAATAAGGAAGTCAATACCAGGCCTTTTCTTCCAGATGGCAAAGGTCTAATACTGGTTTCCATCATTGTTATTGGTTAGGAAAAGACCAGTAATGTCAAATTTTAAAAGTTTTACGCTTACACAATACCTCGACGTTCTTTCGCAGCGGACGCCTGTTCCCGGGGGAGGCTCGGCCGCGGCACTGACCGCGGCATTAGGCGCGGCGCTTTTATCGATGGTCGCCAATTATTCTTTGGGCAAGGGGAAACCCCAGGCTATCGAGAATAAAATCCAGAAAATTTTAAATAAAAGCGAACAGCTGCGAAAAAGGTTTTTGGAACTGGTGGACCTGGACGCGGAGGCTTATTTGAAAGTGGCGCAGGCCGGTCAAGGCGATGCCAAGGCGAAAAAGGCGGCCTTGAAAGGGGCACGGGCGGTTCCTTTAGAGGTGGGGCGTTTGTGTTATAGCGCGGTTCAGCTGGCGCCGGATCTCGTCAAGTACGGGAACCGGTATCTGATCAGCGACGTTCAGGTGGCGGTGGAATTTTTGCTGGCGGCTTTTAAATCGGCGATGATCAATGTGGAGATCAATAAGTGAAGGATGCGGTCATGAGTACCCAGCTTTTGGACGGAAAAGTTTTGGCAGGGAATCTTAAGGAGTCTTTGAAAAAGGAAGTTGAAAAGCTTAAGCAGACGACCGGGGCGGTGCCGCATCTTGTCAATGTCATGGTCGGCAATGACCCAAGCGCCGGCGCGTATGCCAATTCACAAAAAAAGATCGCCGAGCAGATAGGTCTTCATTACGAATTGGTCAATCTGCCGCAGAGCACTACACAGTCCGAACTCATTCAGTATATTAATAAATTAAATAAAGATCCCGGCGTGCACGGGGTCATGGTGTATAAACCTGTTCCGGCACAGATCAATCACCGGGAGGTGAGCAATTGTATCGCGGCTGTCAAGGATCTGGAAGGGGTCAATGCGACGAATATCGGCAAAATTTTTTTGGGCGAGGCGAGCATCATTCCCTGCACACCGGCCGCGGTCATGGAGCATCTCCGGTCAACCGGTGTGAGCCTGCGCGGCAAGGAAGCGGTGATCGTGGGCCGCAGCGACATCGTTGGTAAACCGCTGATCCTGCTCTTGCTGCAGCAGCACGCGACGGTCACGGTCTGCCACAGCGCA
>Ga0155339_113_pt1 | contig 36855 bp, 37 predicted proteins | sample RifCSPhighO2_02_FD_106307 | JGI IMG/M metagenome (GOLD analysis project Ga0155339, IMG submission 106307) | Omnitrophica WOR_2 bacterium RIFCSPHIGHO2_02_FULL_48_11 | reverse complement strand
CGGGTCGTTTTAAAATACATCCAGTTGAGTTTTTTGCCGGTCGGTCAGAATGTCGACTATTATTTCCGGTGGTCAAAAACATTTTTTGAGCTCGACACCTTTCTGTCTTTTCTCGCCTTGGCCGGTATCCTCGTCTATGCCGTTTATTCCTTGAGACGGCACGCCTTGCAGGGGTTTGGGATCCTGTGGTTTTTTATTTATCTTATCCCGACCTCTTCGGGTTTAAAACCCATGGACCCGATCTGGGAGCACCGGGTGTATATATCGATGGCGGGATTCGCGATCTTTTTAATGGCATTCTTATTCGAAAAGATGCCGGATGCCGGCCGCCGCAACAAAAGTATCGCAGCGATCCTTTTAACGTTGTGCCTATTGACCGTTGCCCGCAACTCCTTATGGCGTTCGCCGCTGGCCCTTTGGGAAGATACCATTCGCAAATCTCCGCGGCATGCCCGGCCTTATCAAGTTTTAGGAGTGCATTATTTGACGCGCCAAGATTACCCCAAGGCGATAGAACTTTTTAAAAAAGCCATTGAGTACAACCCGACCTCCCCGGAGCTGTACAATAATCTCGGGGTGGTTTATTTGAATTTAAAAGATTATGAGAAAGCGGAAGCGGAATTTCAGAAATCGATGGTTTTTCCCCAACAAACAGCCGACGCGTATATCAACCTGGCGTATTTTGCCGTGCTCAAAGGTCATTATGCGAAGGCACAAGGTTTACTGCTGGATAGTTTTAAAGTAGTGCCGACGGATAAAGCCTGTGTTTCGTTGGGCGCGATCTATTTTGACCAGGGGGAAGTTGCCTCTGCCGAGGTGTTTTTTAAGAAGGCCCTGGATCTGAATCCCAAAAATTATAAAGCTCTCTTAGGGGTGGGAAATATTTATGCCAAGTGGGGAGAGTATGCCAAGGCGATCGGCCTGTACCGGCAGGCGATGGCCATTGCTCCGGCGTTTCTGGAAGCCTATATCCGCAGCGGAGAGGTTTACGGCCAAATGGGGGATTGGGAGAGCGCCCGGCAGGCCTTTGAGCAGGCGCTCGTGATCAATCCGTTGCGGGCCGATGTTTACCGGAAAGCAGCGGCGGTTTATGCTGCTTTAAAAGACCAGGCCAAGGCCGAGGAATATTATAAAAAAAGCGAGGCATTGTTCTCGCGGATGCTGAGCGGCCCTGCGGGAAAATAGCCGTGGCAATTTCATCCGCCTACGCCGGATACCATGGGTTTACCCGTGTAGGAAGGTAGAGGCTTCGGCGGATGTTCGCCCTTATCTGAGATTTTAGCCGTAGGGCTCCATATTTCTTAAATATCTGCAGAACATTCCCGCCATTTTGCTTGTCGTTGCTTCGCTTCTCAGTTAGAATATATCCAACCTACAACACTTAGTGAGAAAACCATGAATTCATTGCGGATTTTTATCAATCTGTTTATCGCCCTTACTTTATTCGCCGCTTCCCGCGGGGAAACGGCGGCCCCTATTCCGGAAAATATCCGTTTTATCCAGGCCTTCAGTGCCGGACTGAGCAAACCGGTGGATGTGGCGGTTTCCAATTCCGGAACAGAAATTTACGTGGTCGACGAAGAGACCTCGCAGATCGTTATTTTTGAACCCGATGGGACTGTCCGGCTGAACTTTGGGGAGAAGGGGACAAAACCGGCGCAATTGAATAATCCGCATTCCATCGCTGTTTCGCCCACCGATAAGATCATCGTCGCTGATACCGGCAATCACCGTCTGCAGGTCTTTAATAAGGCAGGAGAATTTATTTCTCAATTCGGCAGTCCGGGATCTTTGCCGGGGCAGTTGAATTCGCCCGTCGGCATCGTCATCGACCAGTTTGGTTTTATCTTTGTGGCCGACACCGGGAACCGGCGCGTAGAGATTTTTAGTCCCAACGGCGTGTTTTTGGGGATGTTCGATACGGAATTTCGTCCAGTGGATATCGGTGTCGACGTTCAGCGCAATATTTATGTGCTCTTGCCGGAGGCCGGTAAAATTGTCAAATATTCCGTCTCCGGAAGAAAATTGCAGGAAATCTCCGGCGTGGTGAATAAGCGCAATTATCTGAGTCAAGCCAACGGTTTGGCCGTGGACATGCGCGGCGATATTTATGTAACGGAGAGCGCGGAGCAGAGTATCAAAAAGATCGATAAGGATAATGTGGTCCTTTTGTCGTTTGGATCTGCCGGTGACGGCCGGGGACAGTTTGCCGAAGCCGTCGGGGTCGCCTCGGACACGTTAGGACAGATCTTTATCGCCGATGCAAAAAATAAACGTGTTCAGATCCTGAAGATCACGGGGGGCAAAAAGAATTTTATTCCCGCAGTGGCCAACTCGCCGCCGGTCGTCGATTTTGACTTGGTCCGTAACGCGGAAGAAGGCTTGGTCGATCTGGTCTCGGTCCCGGGACGGGGATTGTTTGCCCTTTCGGACAAGGCCGCGCATTTTTTATGGTACAGTTCTGCCAATAATGTGTTCGGCAAGGAAGGTAAGAACCCCGGGGAATTTAAAAAACCGATGGCCTTGAGCGTTACTCTTGACGGCAGGATATTTGTGGCGGATACGGGAAATCATCGTCTGCAAATTTTTAATGCGGAGGGGTCGCTGCAGTATGAGTTTGGAAAAAACGGGACCAGGGCCGGACAATTCAGCAGCCCCCAGGGTGTCGCGGTCAATAGCAAGGGAAAGATCCTGGTGGCTGACACACAAAATAACCGTATTCAGATTTTTAGTCATGACGGGATCTATTTAACCGCTTTCGGCGGCAAGAGCGAGGAGCCATTCCTGCCCGGCTCAGAAATAGAACTGCGTTTGCCGAAGGCGCTGGCGGTTGATTCCAAAGATCAAATTTACGTCCTTGCGCCGGAAAGTAATAAAATTTATATTTTCGGCGAAGAGGGAAAATTCTTGGCGGCCTTGGGCGAAAAAGGCAATGACCCCGGTCAGTTCGACCGTCCGGTAGATATTACCCTGGATGAAAATGACAATTTGTACGTGGCCGACGCCGGGAACCATCGTATCCAGATCTTTGATCCCAAGCGAAGATTTATCCTGACGTTCGGATCATTCGGCAAGGAATTCGGTTCCTTCGAGAGCCTTTCGGCTGTCGCGACGTCGGAAGGCCGGATCTTTGTCGCGGATTATAAAAATCAGCAGGTTGAAATTTTCCGGTATTTTCCCGACGGATTGCTTAAGGTGGAACGGATTTATGCCACCAAGACCGCTTATCCCTCGGATGATCCGGAATCGAACGACATGACCAAATATGCTTTAGCGCAGGAGGCGGCTGCCCGGGCGGCGATCAAGGAACTCATGACCAGTTTCAGCATCCGGGAAGAATATTTAAAACAATTTGTCAAAATTGAATCGGTAGAAACGCTGAATGACGGACAGGTCAAGGTCACCGTCAGTGTGCCCAAAAATATTCCTCCGGAAAAGAAACCGGCTAAGAAAAAGAAATAATATGGATAAAAGACAAATTTTCGGATTGGTGTTGATCGTTTTTTTCATGACGGGGAGAGAAGCCGCGGCTGAGGATGCGGTCATCCTGCCGGCGGCCAATATGATCTCGGGTGAAGCCCCGGTGCCGGTCATTGTGAACCCGCATAAACGTTATCTGGTCGAGTCGGGGATCATTGAGTACGTGATCAGCGGGACCCAAAACGGTATTGAGATCGCCTATTTTGACCGTTGGGGAATGCGCGAGGCCCGGTATACCCGGTCCGAAACTGTCGGGTTGGGTTTTTCCAATACGCTGACGGTTATCGATGGGGAATGGATTTATATGATCGATCTGGATAAAAGGATCGGTAATAAGGTCAGGAATGAATTATTAAAAAAAGCCCTGGAACAGTCGAGCCCGGGTGACAAAGTTCCTCTGGGAAAGAGGATGATGGCGATCGCCGGCGGAGAAAAAATGGATAAAGAATTGATCGTTGAGAAAAAGTGCGACGTCTGGCAGATCGTGCCGCAGGGGCGTAAATTTTGGATGTGGAACTGGATCCCTTTAAAGAGTGAAACAAAGTCAGAGACCGTTGATACAACGTTTGCGGCCGCGAGCCTGCAGACCGGAGTAATGATCCCGGAAGAAAAATTTAGTATTCCGGAAGGCATACAATTTATTGAAGGCAACATCAGTGATATTTTATTGAGTTTGCAAAGGATGCCGGATTCAACCCTTTTTCAATAGACCTTTTTCTCGCCCATGGCACGAATTTTTTCTAAAATGAGTTTTTCTGCGATCCTGGTTTTCGTGATCCTCGCGTCCCGGCCGGCTTTGGCTTCCCTGGAGGGTGAGCGGATCACGCATCTTTTTGAGAAGCAGGCGGATTCCGTGGTGCTGATCGCCGTCTCGCAAAAAAACCATCAGGAGAATAAATTGGGCAGCGGATTTGTGGTCAGTGAAGACGGCTTGATCGTCACCAATGCCCATCTCGTCAGCCAGGCGGATCAGATCGTTGTTAAACTGCGCAACAACCGGGCCTATCGTAACGTGCGGATCATCGGGGCCGACGCAGAAAAAGATATCGCTTTATTGAAAGTGAACGCGCAAGGATTAAAGGCCGTCAAATTAGGGAACAGCAAAAAAGTGGAGATCGGCCAGCGGGTGGTCACGATCGGCAATCCGCTCGGCTTGGAAAGTACGGTTTCCGACGGGCTGATCAGTTCGGTGCGGGAAGGCGAGCCGGGATTTAAAATTTTTCAAACCAGCGTTCCTTTGTCGCAAGGCAGCAGCGGCGGTCCCTTGTTTGATCTCAAAGGCAAAGTGGTAGGGATCACCACGGCGTCTCTCTTGAAAGGACAAAATTTGAATTTTGCGATACCGATCAATTATGTCAAACCGCTTTTGCGGCGGGTGCGGCGGGAAACAGCGCAGGTTAAGGGATCGGCCAGACATTCTCATAAAGAATCAGCCCGGCGGAATATCCCCCGTTCCACAACTCCTTTGGCCTGGGAGGAAAGTATTGCGGCAAAATTTTATACGGTCCAAACCGGAGACACCTTGTACGGGGTCGCCAAGAAGTTCGAGCAAAGCGTTGAACAACTGCAAAATTGGAACCGCCTGACCAGTCCGACTCTGCGGGTGGGACAGCGTCTGCGGGTGAGGGAATAATATGCCGAAGATCGTTTTTGACATTGAAACCGTGGGGCAGGATTTTGATCTCCTGGACGAGGCCTCCAAAGAATATTTTTTAAAATTTGCCGAGACAGAAGAAAAGATCGAGGAGGCCAAAGCCAGCCTCAATTTTTATCCCTTGACCGCGCAGGTTGTCGCGATCGGCATGCTGGAGGTGGAGAGCGAGCAGGGGATCGTGTATTTTCAAAACGGCTCGCCGCAAAAAGAAAAATTTGTCGAGGGGAGCATCACATATATTTCCGGGAGCGAAAAAGAGATCCTCAATCATTTCTGGACGCAGCTGAACCGTTATGAACAATTTGTGACCTTTAACGGACGGGTCTTTGACTGCCCGTTTGTGATGATCCGCTCGGCGATCCAAAAGATCCGCGCCGTCAAGAATTTGGTGCCCTACCGGTACGATTACAAACAGCACGTCGATCTGGCCGATCAGCTGAGTTTTTATGACGCCCTGCGCCGCAAGTTCGGCCTGCATATGTGGTGCCAGGCCTTTGGGATCCAAAGCCCCAAGCAGGAGGGCATCACCGGCCTGCAGGTCAAAGATTTTTTTCAGCAAGGCAAATACCACGACATCGCCCGCTACTGCATGCGGGACATCATCGCCACTAAAGAACTGTATTTGTATTGGGAAAAATATATAAGATTTTAATCCCCCCGTCGCCTCGTTCACGTCGGAATATTCCCTTTTTTAGAAAACGCTTTCCGCAAAAGGCCGTTCCTATCTTCTTTTCCCATCTTTAGATGTTATATTTTCAATAGAAGTGTAAAAAGTAAACCATCCGCGAGGATGGGGCCTTCCAACCACTGGAAGCAGCGTTAAAAAGTACTCCCGACGCTGACAAAGCCAAGGACCTCACTTCTTCTCACCGAGGCAGCCTGGTTGCCACTAGAAATAATATGGAGGGTCAATAGTGCGCAACCAAAAAAACAATTGCGTAAAACTATTTATTTTGTTATTTTCTCTTTTATTCTTCCTATTGCGTATCAGCGAAAGTCACTCTGCAGTCCCCGACATGTCGCCCGGAATCTTTCAATTTGAAAGCCACGCCCCACTGACAGATGTCCAGATTGAAGGTCTCAAAATAGGTAATGATGGCGTATTTTTATACAAAATGATCAGCAGCCGTCATTTTGTCGGCGAAGCCCAGGGAGGCTTACCGCTGCCAAGCTATATTCGTAGCTACGCGGTTATTGATCCTTCGACCAAATATGGTATCAATCTAGCCAGCATTGATATGAGTAAGTTGCAAGTTTTCACAGAACCTAATAGCCCTATTATGCGCTGTCAAATCGATGTCCGCTTCTTTAATAACACGAATGATTACAGCTCTTATTTAACATCGCTGGGACTAGCCAATATTTTTAGATTTAGCGACAATTCTTATCATACGACCTTAATAGGATGCAGTCCCGGAACCATACAGACCGTAATGAACAATCTGATACAGCATGCAGCGGTTGATTTTGTCTCTCCTGCCCCAGCCTCTGTTCCAACACTCATGAATATCGGAACCAGAACCCATGCTTATGATATTCAAAATGGTCAGACCCCATTTAATAGTCCATACAAGGGGACATCCCTCAAATTTGGCCTTTGGGACGCTGGCGGTGCAAAAGATCATCTGGATTTTGGCTGGCGGCTGCGTTGGAGCGAGTGCCACCACTGGTCCTGCCCTATTTTTAGTCAATACAATGAAGACCATCCCACACAGACCATGGGGGTCGTATTCGGCGATGGAACAGCTAGCAGCGGCCTGCGAAAAGGGGTTGCTCCAGAAAGCGAAGGCTATTCATTTGATGTGTTATATGCTACAGGAGAAATGGAGTGGTTCCATGACATCTATGGCATGGAAGTTAGTTCAAACTCCTGGACTTTTGCCAATACAGGTCCGGGTCCAATAGTAGGAGGGAGCTTTGACACAATAGCATTCAACACCCTTGCCCGTCGGATCCACGATACTCCGATAGTCTTCGCAGCCGGCAACACTGACTGTAATGAGCAAGATCCCCCAGGCAATTGTCCCTATGCCATATTCGGCCTTTGGTGTGATCCCGACAATTATTGGCCGTCAACGGCTCCCCGGGGTGGACGTTGGGAGTGTCTCAATGTTCCTGCTGATAGCAAAAATATATTAACAGTCGGGTCAATTGACCCCAATGGACTGACTTCGGGCTTCTCAAGCCGCGGCCCTACCTACGACGGCCGTATAAAACCGGACGTTGTATCTCTAGGTGAAAATATCGTGACAACAACCGTGTCAACGACCGGGGCCAGTCTATACACAACTTGGGGTCTCGATGGAACATCCTTTTCCGCGCCGTCAGTTTCCGGACATGTGATCCTCTTAAAAGAATTTCTTAATGAAAGATTTCAAAATACGGGAAGAGCAACGGCGGACTATGAATCACCTCTGATCAAAGCCGCCTTGATCCACACCGCCAGAGACCTGGATAACCCCGGACCAGATTTTGGATCCGGCTATGGTGAGATCCAGCCCATGGCAGCGATGGATATTTTGGAAGGAAACAATTTTGTATTGGATACCTTTAACAATTACAATAAGCATCTTGTTAAAAAATACCCTATACCGCTTCCTGCTTGGATCAACGTGACTGAGCCGCTAAAAATTACCCTGGTTTACCTGGATCATGGATCCACTCCTGACAACTGGAACAAACCCAGAGATGAAGTCAGAGAGTTGGTTAATAACTTGAATTTAAGTTTTTGCGATGCAACTGGTGTGCCTATTGAGCACCCTTACAAACTCGATTGGCAGCATCCTTGGCTACCGGCCACCCGCGGATTCAATGATCGCGATAACGTCGAACAGGTTTTTGTTACGCCCGAAGTGATCCGAAACAATATGACCGTACAGACAACGCATTTGTACGCCTGTGTCCGCTTTCAGAATTATTTAAACTCACCGGATGTTAACCAAAAATTTGTTTTGATCATCGGCGATCTCAATAATTATGTGCCGACCTGCGGTAACGGTCACTTCGAACCTAATCTCGGAGAAGAATGTGACCGGGTCTACGGCGGAATTAACTATGGCGGAAAAACCTGCCAGGATTTCGGCGGGACGACCGGAGCCGACCGGTTGCTGTGCACGGCCCAATGCACCATCGATCCGATCCGTTGCCAATCGCCTCTGTGCGAAAATGACCGCAAAGATCGCGGAGAAATGTGTGATCCCACTGTGAACGACGACAGTTGTGCCCTGGGCTGCTACAGCGCGATGGAAGGTGAGGGAAAGGCCTGCAAATGCAGCTGTACAAACGATTCCGACTGTTACGGGACCGGCCGTATGTTTATGGTCTGTGAAAACGGAGTCTGCCAAGGATGCGGCGATGGAGAATTAGATGTGAATGAGGAATGTGATGATACCTCAGCGGCATTCACATCACAAGTGTGCGCGGAAAAATACGGAGAGCCCCAAGGGACCGCGCAATATTCCTGCTGGGACTGCGGCTGCGCCGGTGGAAACAACACTAATACATTTTATATGTGTAAAGGAAAGAAAGTTTTATCCAAACCGAAGTGCCAAAAGGATAGTGAATGCGGAAGAAACGAGATCTGCAATCCTGGCTGCCGCTGTGAACCCGGTTTTCGCTGTAAAGGCAGGCCCGTCAAAAAACGGCCCAGATGTCAGCAGGATGTTGAGTGCGGACCAGGGAAATATTGCAAATTTAATTGCGAATGCGCGCCAAAGTGCGGAAATGGGTTACCGGATGCAGGTGAAGAATGCGATCCACCCGGTTCTACATGCGGTGGGGCAAATGATGGCACCTGCGATAATTCTTGTCAATGTGTGTACTGCGGCAACAACCGCAAAGACATGGGCGAAGAATGCGATCCGCCGGGAAGCGCCTGCACTGTTCCGGGTACAGGCGCCGCAGGAACCTGTGATACGTATTGCGGGTGCGTTCAAAATGAAACTATCTGCGGTAATGGGACCGTAGAAGCAGGGGAAGAGTGCGAACCACCCGGCAGCCAATGCACTCAATGCCCGAGCAACTCAGGTACATGCAATGCTGTATGCCAATGCATTGATAATTGCGGAGACCCCAGTTACTGCAGCGACCAATCATCTGCGGCACAAGAGAATCGTGGAACCCTTGAATAAGTTGCAATTCATCCGCCTACGCCGGATACCACGGGCTTGCCAGTGGAGGAAGGCGAAAGAAGAAAAGAGGCTTCGGCGGATGTTCGCCCTTATCTGGATAAGGCGGATGAACCCGGCGAAGCCAAAAGCGAAAGCATTTTGGCGAAGACGGGTCATAATTTAGGTACCACGGCTAAAGCCGTGGGGCTTCATTATATTCCAATCCAATTAATTCATATTCTTAAGTAATTGCAATATAATATGTTATGATACAAATATTGTCGTGGCCGACCTTGCCGCAAGGCATAATATGTGATATATTTAAAACAAGCCGATAAAGGTAAACCCGGGGAAACCCGGGGACACAAAGCCAACAGGCCTACGTTGTCGCAAAACCGGGAAGGCCCTCAACCCCCCGTGGGGTGGGCATAAAATGACTAACTGGTGGGAATAGAGACAATAGGGCGGCTGGGTTGCCGAAGAGCGATGGGGATAAATCCCTGTCTTTATCGGCTCTTCTTTTTTCCTATATGACCTTTGTACAACTAAACAGAATAAGGAAGTCAATACCAGGTCTTTTCTTCTAGATAGCAAAGGTCTAATACTGGTTTCCACAGATTGTAATTGGTAGGGAAAAGACCAGTAGAGCCGTTTCACCGATCCGCAAGTTTTTCCGTTCTGCAATTCGTTCCGTTTTTCTTTCAAAAATCCAAAATCACCTGTCAGAAAAATTTGCTCTTGTGTTATAATGAACACCTGTAATTTAAAATTTATTACGGGGAACAGGAGCATGCAGGAGAAATTTATCCGGGTTTATCAGAAATTGGATATTCACGACATCCGGGATCATCTGCTGATCTACGGCGATCTGTCGGCGAGTTGTTCGAAATGCAAGCAGCTGGACATCAAGTTCGAGGTGTTCCGCTGCCCGTCGTGCCAGACCGATTTCAAATACGTCGCCTTCCGGAACGTGAAACAGCATCTTCCGAAGGTCCAGAAACTGCAGGAATCCCATCCCTACATCACTTTGGTGGATTATGACGATTATGCCCGGATCAGCGGGGCTTTGAAAGCCGAGGAGTTTTTGAAATGAGAAATAGAGGAATTAAGGCCACTCAACCCCTCAAATCCTTAACCCCTAAAAGCCTTTAAAAAGTTTCTAATATGATTAATAAATCCCGATTAGTTAAATTGACCCAAAAAGTCATTCGTTTTAATTCCGTCAATCCGCCGGGGAACGAATTGGCCCTCTCGAAATTTATCGAGAAAGATATGCGGTCTTTGGGCCTGGAGGTCAAAAAATATTCTTTTGAAAAAAACCGTCCCAATATTGTGGCGACGCTCAAGGGAACCCTGCCGCGGGCCCAGGCGGCCAGGGAAGCGGTGCTGATCACGCCGCATTTTGACACGGTCCCCATCGGGACAGGCTGGAAATTTAATCCGCTCGGCGGACAGATCCATCAGGGGCGCATTTATGGCCGCGGAGCGAGCGATGACAAAGGCAATCTCACCTGCTGTATGGAAGTGATGCGCAGTCTGGTGGAAGACGGGGCCCGGGTGCGCAAGGATATCATCATGGCGGCGACGGTTGATGAGGAAACCGGGAGCCATTGCGGCATTATTCCGCTTTTGGACAAGAAAATTTTGCGGCCGAAGGTGGCTTTGATCATGGATTCCGACGAGTTCGACACGATCATCGCCCAAAAAGGACTGCTGCATTTGCGGGTCCAAATTTTTGGAAAAAAGGCGCACGGCGCGTACAATTGGCGCGGGGTTAATTCCATTGAACTGGCGGCCAAGGTGATCGAAAAATTGAAGGCGCACCAATTCTCCGCCAAAGGCGGATCCGCCTCAGGCGGAAAATTAAAAAAACATCCTTTGCTCCATCCTCCGACGAAGAATATCGGAACGATCCGGGGCGGCGATAAGGTCAACATGGTCGCGGATTTTTGCGAATTTTCCCTGGATATGCGATTTTTGCCCGGGATGAAAGATAAAGCGGTCCTGCGAAAGATCACCGAGATCGTCGGCAGTGTCGCTCAAAAATTTAAGATCGAGATCGATGACCTGCAGCAACCGTATGAGATCGATCGTCACCATCCGTTTGTCAAAACGTACGTTGACACGGCGCGGCGCATGGGTTTTAAGGCCACGCTGAAAGGGAGCGAGGGGGCGACGGTCATTACATTCTTTAAAAAACACGGGATCCCGGCTTTTGCGACGGGATATGGTTCGTCAGGCACGGCGCACACCACCGATGAGTACGCGGAAGTCAATAAACTTTACCAGGGTTCGCGCTTACTGGAACGATTCTTAAAGGAGTACGATCAGCAATGACCCCGGCAAGTCATGTCGTGATCTCGGCGGCAACAGGCGGTATTTTTCTTTACTCTACCCATTCCTGGGCAGGAGCGGTGGCTTGTTTTTTTAGCGGGATCTTTATCGACCTGGATCACCACCTCGATTTTTATTTGGAAAAGGGAAAAATTCCCTTGCGCTACAGCGAACTGCTGTATTTTTGTGAAAAAGAAAAGACCGGAAAATTGTACCTGTTTTTTCATTCCTACGAACTGCTGGCGCTTTTCTGGCTCCTTATCATGTTCTTGCATTTAGGGTATTTTTGGAGCGGGTTGGCCTTAGGGCTCACGACGCATTTGATCGCCGACCAGATATTCAACCCCTTAAAACCGTTGGGGTATTTTTTGATCTACCGGATCAGAAATGATTTTGATAAAGCCAAAATATTCGTCGATGACTTCTATCACAGTCTTAAATAAAGCCCGGGTGCTGAGGCTGTGGCTGGCCCTGACGGTCTTTGTTGTGTGGCCGGGGTTGGCGCACGCCCAAAATCCGCCGCGGCCGCTTCCGGTGGGGGAATCGATCAGCTACACGATCAAAAAGTTTGGGGTCAAGGTGGGGGAAGCCACGTTGGCCTTTGGCGGGTTGGAAAAGATCGAGGGACGGGAATTTTATCGGATCACTTTTGTCGCCAAGGCGCCGAATTTCTTCGACGAGGAAAAGATATTTATCGATCCCCAGACGTTCTATCCCCGGCTTGTGCAGCGCAATTTGAATATCTTCGGCAAAAAAGAAAGAATCACGGAACATTATGATGCGGCCTCGGGAGATATTAAGATCGTTAAGGAGGCAGGCGGCAAAATTTCCGAACAGGTCATCGCGGGCAAGAAGAATGCCGATAATATTTACTGTTTTCTTTACCGTTTCCGGGGGCAGGGCAAAGCCGATAAAGGGCTGAAATTTACGATGCAATTGCCCACGAAAAATGTGCAGCTGGAGGTCAAGGACAAGTCCAAGGTCAAGGTGGCCGGCCGTACTTATGAGGCGGTTTACCTGGAAAGCGATCCCAAGGAATATAAGATCTGGTTCGAGGCGGGCCCGCGGCTGGTTCCGCTGCGTATCGACGGAGCCATGGGCATTGTCAACACCTCGCTGGTCTTGTCGGAATATCACCCGTGAAGCGGTATTCATCTTTTGACAGACCAAATAAATTGTGGTTTAATTGAAACTCAAAACGTAAAATTAAAGGTATTACCAGGCAACGGAATATGACCTACCCTGATAAAAAAGGCCATTTTGGCGAATTCGGCGGCAAGTATGTTCCAGAAACTCTGATGTCGATGTTGGAGGAATTGGAAAAGCAATTCGTGCGCCTAAAAAAGAGCAAGGCATTTCAGAAAGAATTTCATTTTTATCTTCAAGAATACGCCGGGCGCCCGACCAATCTTTATCTTGCCGAGCGCTTGAGCAAGCACCTTAAAACATTGAAGGTATATTTAAAACGGGAAGACCTGCTGCATACCGGTGCGCATAAAATTAATAACACGCTGGGACAGATCTTGGTCGCCAAGGCCATGGGGAAGCAGCGGATCATCGCGGAAACCGGCGCCGGACAGCACGGGGTCGCCACCGCAACGGCCGCGGCTTTATTTGGTTTGCCTTGCCGGGTTTACATGGGAACGGAAGATATCGAACGCCAGGCGCTGAATGTTTTTCGCATGAAATTGTTGGGTGCGGAAGTTTTTCCGGTGGACAGCGGTTCTAAAACCTTGAAAGATGCGATGAACGAAGCGATCCGCGATTGGGTCACCAATGTGCGCGAGACTTTTTATGTGATCGGTTCGGTGGCCGGGCCGCATCCGTATCCTTGGATGGTGCGCGAATTTCAGTCGGTGATCGGCCGCGAAGCCCGACGGCAATTCTTAGCAAAAGAAAAACGTCTGCCGAATTATCTGCTGGCCTGTGTCGGCGGCGGCAGCAATGCCCTGGGATTGTTCCATGCTTTTTTAAAAGATAAAAATGTCAAGATGATCGGCGTGGAAGCGGCCGGGGAAGGAATGCGCACCGGCAGGCATGCGGCCGCGATCGCCAGCGGTCAGATCGGTGTTTTGCACGGCAGTAAAAGCGGACTCTTGCAAACCAAAGACGGACAAGTGAAGATCGCGCATTCTATCGCGGCCGGCCTTGACTATCCCGGGGTCGGGCCGGAGCATGCTTATTACAATAAGATCGGCCGGGCCCAATATGTTACCGTGACCGACCAAGAAGCCTTGAATGGATTAAAACTTCTCTCGCGGGCCGAGGGCATCATTCCCGCCCTGGAAACGTCCCACGCGATCAGTTATTTGCAGAAGCTCGCCCGGAAGGTCAAAGGAAAAGCCAGTGTGATCGTCTGTCTTTCGGGCCGCGGGGATAAAGATGTGGGATCTTTAAAAAATCTGAATGGTTAAAATGTCACAAAGTCACCAGGTCACAAGTAGTTTTAAGTTTTTACGTGTGACGTTGTGACCATGTGGCCTGGTGACTTTTAAATATGAATCGTATCGACCAAGCATTTAAAAAATTAAAAAAGAGAAAAGAGAAAGCTTTCATCGCTTTTATCACTGCGGGCTATCCCAACCTGCATGTGACCGAGCAGCTGGTTCTGTCTTTTGAAAAAGCCGGCGTCGATATTGTCGAGCTGGGCGTGCCGTTCTCCGATCCCTTGGCCGACGGCAAAACGATCCAGGCCGCTTCACAGCAGGCGCTGCAGCACCACATAACGCTTGAGAAAATTTTCCAGATGGTAAAACGTATCCGCACCCGTTCCCAGATCCCGATCGCCTTGATGACGTATTACAATCCGGTTTTTCATCTGGGGGAAGAAAAATTTATGGCCCGGGCCAAGAGCGTCGGCGTGGACGGGGTGATCGTGCCGGATCTGCCTCCGGAAGAAGCCGCGTCCCTTAGCAAGCTGGCCCGCAAAAAAAGTATCGCTACGGTATTTTTTCTCTCGCCGACCACCACTCCTAGTCGTATGAAAAAGATCGTCGATGCCTCAACAGGTTTTATTTATTATGTTTCGGTGACCGGTATTACCGGAACCAGCCAAACGATCCTGGCGCAGCAGATCAAAAAACAGGTCACCGCGGCACGCCGTTTAACAGCTAAACCGGTGTGTGTCGGGTTCGGTGTTTCTGATGCCCGGCAGGTGAAGGCGGTCGCCCGGTTGGCCGACGGGGTCATTGTGGGGAGTGCGATCATCCGAGCTATTGCAAAAAACAAAGGTAAGAAAAATTTAATACAAAACGTCAGTCGTTTTGTCGCACAATTAGCCAAGGCGGTATAGATGAGTTATCGAAAAACAGTTTTAGAGAATGGTTTGCGTATCGTTACGCATGAGATGAAGCACCGCGACAGCGTTTCGCTGGGATTTTTGGTCTCCACCGGCGGGCGTTATGAAGAAGATCAGGTTAAAGGGGCGGCGCATTTCTTGGAGCATATCCTGTTCAAAGGAAGCCAAAAATATTCCTGTGATAAGATCAAAGAAAATATCGAGGGGATCGGCGGGACCTTGAACGCCTTCACGGCCGAGGAGATCACCTGTTATTACGCCAAGATCCCGGCTAAGCATTTGGCAGGGACTTTTGCTGTCCTGGCCGACATGGTTTTTCACCCGGTCATTGCCTTAGAAGATGTGCAGAAGGAAAGCGCGGTCATCATTGAAGAGATCAAGATGTACCATGACCTGCCCCAGTACCGGGTCATGGAATTGCTCGATGGGCTGATGTGGCCCGATCATCCTTTGGGAAAAAATTTAGCCGGCACCGAAGCGACCGTGGGCAGCATGACCAAAGAAAACCTGCACCAATTTCACCGGGAATATTATTCTCCTAATAACATTGTGGTGGCGGCGTGCGGACACCTGCCGCACGAAAAATTCGTCAACCTCGTCAAACGGGCCTTAAGCAAGATCCCCCAAGCCAGCAGCCGCGATTTTCAGCCGGCGGATAATTCCCAATCCCGGCCGCGGGCTGACTTTCTGCAGCGGGATATTGAGCAAATGCATCTGGCGTTAGGGACCCTGGGGCTTCCCGAAGGGCACAAGGACCGCTATGTTTTAACACTATTGAATATCATTATGGGCGGGAACATGTCGAGCCGCCTCTTCAATGAGATCCGGGAAAAACACGGCCTGGCGTATTCGATCGGGACTGGAGTGAAATCTTACAAGGACACAGGTGTCTTTATGGTGCGCGCCGGAGTGGATAATCAGAAGATCGTCAAAGCGGTCGAGGTGATCCTGCAGGAATTGAAGAAGGTCCAGCGGGAAGGCATCAGCAAGAGCGAATTCACCCGCGCCAAGGATTATGCCTTGGGGCAGCTTTTATTGAGCATGGAAGAGACGATGGACCATATGCTGTGGATCGGCGAAGAGATCGTTTCGCACGGCCGGGTGCGTACGCTTCCGGAAGTTATCAAGCAGGTCAACAAGGTGAGCATGAAAGAGATCCAGCGCCTCGCCGTTGATATCTTTAATGAGCAGCGCTTTAACCTGGCGCTGGTCGGGCCCATCACCGAAACACAAAAGCGGGACCTCGCTGCTTTGATCGGTGCGGGACAAGATATCGCCATCAAAAATACTTTTTGATTTGACAAGCGCTTGATTATTGGATAGACTGGGTCAGATTCTTCAACCTTAACAGCAAAAGTATTAAAGGAGGATGTGTATTATGCCAGAAGAACTCTCATTCTATGATGTAAAGACCAAAGCAAAATTTAAGACAGGTGAATACTCGGTGAAACAAAAATCTGGCCGTTTTTTTGCTGTAGCCAAATCCAAAGCCGGCACGCATGAGTGCTGGAGAGTTTTGAGCAAAGACCAAGCTGCCAAGGCAAAGAAGTAAGGAAGAAAGGCTGTAAGTCGTATTAAAGACGTATCTTTAACACCTCTGAAGCTTGCCAAATTAATCGCAGAATGCGCCTCAGATAAAAAGGCTACTGAAATCACTGTCCTTGATATGCGTAAGGTGGCAAATTTCTGCGATTATTTTGTTATCTGCACCGGGAATACGGATCGCCAAGTTCGAGCGGTCGCCTTAGGGATCGAAGAGAAATGCTACGAGCTTGCTCTTCGATCCCCTAAGAAACAAGGTATGAATGATTCGCGTTGGATCGTGATGGATTTCGGCAACGTCGTGGTTCATATCTTTGAGAAGTTCACGCGTGAATTTTACGGCCTGGATTACCTCTGGCAGGATGCCAAAAAGGTGAATTAGGAAAAACCACCCCTCATTTTTTTTAAAAATATTTCCCGCACGTTTGAGATGATTTCGTATCGCCATGCTATCGACTCTACAAGAGCAGTTAAAAGAAGTTGTTGTTCAATCCCTTCGCGAATCCCACAAATCCCTTAAAGAATTTCCTCCGGTCATCCTGGAGATCCCCAATGACAAAAAGCACGGGGAGTTTTCGTGCAATATCGCTTTGCAGTTGGCCAAGCCGCTCAAACAGCCGCCGCTGGATCTCGCCGCGCAGCTGGTCGTCTCCATTCAAAAAAATATCAAGGCAAGCCCGATCAACGCCAATGTTCAAAAGATCGACGTGGTGCGGCCGGGCTTTATCAATTTTCATTTAAGCCCGCAGGCGTTGTACGGCACGTTAAGCGATGTCCTGGCGCAGGGGGAGAATTACGGCCGCGCCTCGTTCGGGAAAAATAAAAAGATCCAGGTGGAATTTGTCAGCGCGAATCCGACCGGGCCGTTGAGCGTCGCACACGCCCGGCAGGCAGCGGTCGGCGATGCGCTCGTGAATATTCTCAATTTCACCGGCTTTGCCGCTAAAAAAGAATTTTATGTCAATGACGAGGGCAACCAGATCAATATCCTGGGCCGCTCGGTCGAATTGCGCGCTCAAGAACTCTTGGGCGAAAAAGTGGAATTCTCGGAAGATTGTTATCAGGGCGATTATATCCGCGACATGGCCCGGATCTATCTGGACCAAAATAAAATAAAAAAGGCGGCGGACCTTTCCGCTAAAGCCGACCATATCCGGCAGTTTGCCGTGGATTATTTGCTGGATGTGATCAAAAAAGAATTGGATGATTTTGGCGTGCACTTCGATGTCTGGTCGCACCAGTCAAAGATCGGCACGCAAGGCAATATCGAAGCGGTATTGGATTTTTTGGGCGAAAAAGGGTTTCTCTACGAAAAAGAAGGCGCGCTGTGGTTTAAATCAACGGATTTCGGCGATGATAAAGACCGGGTCGTTGAGAAAAGCGACGGCAATTATACCTATTTGACCCCGGATATTGTTTATCACCAGAATAAATTTAAGCGCGGTTTCGAGAAGATCATTAATATCTGGGGGCCGGATCATCATGGGTATATCCCGCGGATCAAGGCAGTGGTTGAAGCGCTCGGCTATGACCGGGATGATGTGGAAGTGTTGATCGTGCAGCTGGCGACACTTTATCGTAACGGCCAGCCGATTTCGATGTCCACCCGCCGGGGGCAATATATCAGTTTGCGGGAGGTTATGACTGAGGTGGGCGTGGATGCCGCGCGGTTTTTCTTTCTCATGCGCCGGATCAGCGCGCATCTGGATTTTGATCTGGAATTGGCCAAAAAAGAAACGCCGGAAAATCCGGTGTATTACATTCAATACGCTCACGCGCGGATCTATAGCGTGTGGGACAAGGCCAAAGAACTGAACTTGCGGGCGAAGCACGCGGATTTTTCTCTCCTGAATAATGAGGAAGAATTGGACCTGTTGAAAAAGATCGGGCAATTTTCCGGAGCGTTGGTATTATGCGCCGAGCAATTGGACCCTTACGCGTTGGTCAATTATCTGCACGAGCTGGCCACGATCTTTCATCGATTTTATGATAAGCACCGGGTCATTGACCAGGATCACGCCCTGGCCGCAGAACGCTTGGCTCTCCTGGATGCCAGCCGCATTGTCTTTGCCAATGGCCTTCGTTTGTTAGGCGTGAGCACGCCAAAGAAGATGTAGAATTTAAGGGTCACACGTCACAAAGTCACAAGGACACAAGTATTTAGGTTTTTCCTGTGACCATGTGACCATGTGACCATGTGACCATGTGACCATGTGACATATGAGCCCTTTACTTACCACAAAACGTTGGTCCACAAAACCGCTTAATCCGCATTTGCAAGTTAAGTTAAGCAATGCCCTGCAGGTCCATCCGATCATTGCCCAGCTTTTGATCAACCGTGAGATCACGAGCGAAGCCGAGGCCCGGCAATTCCTCTCAGGGGATCTGGCGCAGCTGTATGATCCTTTTTTGCTCAAAGATATGGACGTCGCCGTTAAGCGCATTCATCAAGCCCGGGACAATAAGGAACTGGTTTTGATCTTCGGCGATTATGACGTGGACGGGGTGACTTCGTCCGCGCTTTTGAATTTTATTTTAAAAAAGATCGGCGTACAAGTGATGCACTTTATCCCGCACCGGATGCACGACGGGTATGGGCTGAACCATGACATCGCGGATCTGGCCAAAGAAAAGGGAGCGAGCCTCCTGATCGCCGTGGATTGCGGCATCACGGCGCACAGTGAAGTGAAAAATTTGAACCGCTTAGGTGTCGATGTCATTATTTTTGACCATCATGAGCCTTCCGAAGAGGGGATCCCGGAGGCTGTGGCCGTGGTGAACCCTAAACGGGCGGATTGTTCCTATCCTTTTAAAAATTTGGCTTCTGTCGGTTTGATGGCCAAATTGATGCAGGCGCTTTGGGGGAAGATCGATCCCGAGTATTTGGATCTGGTGGCGCTGGGGACGATCGCGGATGTGGTGCCGTTGCGGGGAGAGAACCGGATCTTTGTAAAGAACGGCTTACCTAAAATTGCGCAGACGAAAAATCTCGGGCTTTCTGCCCTCTTGGACATTGCCAAAATTAAAGGCAAAGAAATGAGGCCGTTTTATGTGGGGTTTATTCTAGGCCCGCGCATCAATGCGACCGGCCGGATGGACTCTGCCCAGAAATCTTTGGAATTATTTTTAAGTGAAGATGCCGTAGAGGCGCATACTCTGGCGCAATTTTTAGAAAAACAGAATTCCCATCGGCAAAAAATGCAGCGGGATGTGGTGCAAGAGGCGCTGGCGATCGTGGAGCGGGAGGTCAACTTTAAGGACCATAAGATCATCGTGGTAGGCAAGCAGGGGTGGCACAAAGGTGTTTTGGGCATTGTGGCCTCGCGCTTGACCGAAACGTATTACCGGCCGAGCATTGTGATCTCGTTCACTGACGGCATGGGGACAGCCTCGGCCCGTTCCATCGACGGCTTTCATCTGCACGAAGCCCTCGCGCATTGCGCCGAGGTGCTGGAAGGCTACGGCGGCCACCGCCTCGCGGCAGGCTTGACCATCAAAGAAGAGAACATCGACCCTTTCCGCGACCTGATCAATGAATTCGCGCAGGGTGTCCTGCTGGAAGAACAGCTCATTCCCACTTTAAAAATTGACTGCGAAATTTCTTTGTCGGATCTGAACTTGAAACTGGTCGAGATCATTGATTCGCTGGAACCGTACGGGGAAGGGAATCCTCTGCCGGTGTTTTGTTCCCGCAACCTTATTGTCAAAAGCCCGCCTTCTGTCTTGGGAAAAGACACCCTCAAATTCTGGGTCAGCGACGGCCAGGCCGCTTTTTCCGCGGTCGGTTTTGGTATGGCCGGTTACCGGGATCTGATCCGCATCGGACAGACCGTAGATCTCGCCTACAATCTCTCCATTGATGATTGGAATAAAGAACCGGTTGTGCAGTTGAAGTTGAAAGACATCCGCGCCACGATGTAGTAAGGGGTGAAGTAAGGTGGGGTGAAAATGATATACATATTATAAGTTGTATTATATTGACAATACTACATATATGTTGTATACTTTGGCCATGGAAATAAGCTTTTCACTTCCTGATCAGGTTCTGCCATTTTTGAAAAACAAGGCTGACGGCTATTATCTGGCCGGAGGCACAGCCCTTTCGATGTTCTATTATCAGCACCGGGAATCATTTGATCTGGATTTTTTTACTCAAACATTTTCCAGCGAGCAGGTCCTTAAGATCTCCCGGAATTTAGAAAAAGATTCCGGCTGGCAGGTTGAGCTTTTGTCCGAGCAAAACAGGGAAAATCTGATCCGGGTCGCTATTTATCTCGTCCATATCGGGGATGAGAAAAAATGCAAGATTGACTTTGTCGAGGATTATGTGCCGCTCATTCATCCGTTAAAGCGCGTGGACGGCGTTGATATCCTCTCATTGGAAGATATTTATTTACGTAAAATTTATGCCATCGCAGGCCATGTCCCGGCGCTGAATGAGATAGGCCAAAAGGTGATGCTGGGCGGCAGGCAAGTCGCCAAGGATTTTTATGATATATACTGTTTATCGACGATCACGATGCCTTTATCGGAATTCGTTTCGCGGCATTGCAATAATGCCGTTCAGGAAGGCGTTGTCCGCTGGTATCGCACGTATGACCGCACCGATATGAAGCTCGGCCTTTTAGGGCTTGTGACAGCAAATGAACCTGATTTTAGATTGATTGAAGCTCATTTTAAAAAAGAGATCGACAAACTTTTAGAAACTCTGATCGGAGGTTGATTATGCGCCCGGAATGGTTATGGGATAAAAATATTTCTTCGGAGGAAATTAAGAAGATATTGAAAGACCCGCGTCATGAACGTTTTCTTAATATAGCGGCCCTTCTTTTGTCGCGTAACAACACTCCTCGGGAAGTTTTTGCGCGGTATCTTGACCAGAAAATTTTTGTTCAAAATTGGGCGCGGATCAAGCGCCAGATGCGCAAAGACGCCTGGAACGATCCGCGGATCATTTTTTGGCAGGCGGTGTATGAAAAGCTCGGGGCGGAATTTATGGCCAAGGGGATAGCGCTTCGTCCGGCCAAAATGGAGGAGCCGGCCGATCAATTGATCCGGACAATTGCCGAGAAGGTCAAGCTGTGCCGCCGCTCTTTGGGGCTCACGCAGGGTGAGTTGGCTGAAAAGATCGGCATATCCCAGCAGATCATTTCCCGTGTGGAAAAAGGACGCAACGATATCCGGCTCTTGACGCTTGAGAAGATTTTTAATTTTTTAGGAGAGCAGATCATTATAGATTCAAGACCCAGCTGGATTGAGAGAAGGATAAGTCATGCTTAAGGAAGTAAAATGTTTATCTTGTGGGAATACCCTTTATCGGATCGGCCCCTTGGATCAAAAGGGTTTAGCGTGGGGTATTTATGAGGAAGATGAAGATAAATATGAATCTATGAAAAAGGGGACCGGGGGCAGCGAATATCTCTTGTGCGTTCATTGCAAAAAGAAAAACTGGTTTGCTTATAAAGACAGGAGTGCCGAAGGTTTGGGCCTGCAGGTTTGGCTGTCGCATGTGACGGAGTGAGGCATTGGGGGGTGGGGGGAATGAAGCTTGACTTAAAAATGGGTCAAGTCCCTTTTGTTAGTGGTGAAATGGGAGTTGACCCCGTTTCCGAAGCGGAGAATAATATATGTCAGTGAGAAAAATTGGGAAAGCGAGCTTAATAGTTCCCCAGTTCTGGTTGACGAATACACTTATTACATGTGGGGTTGAAGGCACTTTGGATATGTTTGTATCTCCTAGATTAATATCTTTATCAAGGGAATTGTTTAGGGGCGAATCAGAATCAAAGTCTGTAAATTGGGAGGAATCGAATGAAGAAATTAAGGAGCGCGCAAATAAAATTTCAAGTGACCTACGAAATGAATCGTTTTTAAAACCAATTCCATTATATATTTTAAAGAGAGACCCCATCCGCCCTGAACAGGGAAGTAGCTTAATTTACTGTTTATATAAGGATAATATGTATAAATTTGATCGAGCCGGGTATTCAGAAGAGGAAATGCTTTTACAGATCATGGATTTAGAAGATGAAGAGCGGCGTAAGTTTGAGCGGCTCAAGAAAAAATTTAGTCAAACAGAGGAAATTGAAAGAGAAGGTTTGAGGGAAAGCATTCCTGAGGAAACCAGGATTGCAGTTTGGCGGAGAGATGAGGGCAAGTGTGTAAAGTGCGGAGGTAGAGAAAAGCTAGAATACGACCATATAATTCCTGTTTCAAAAGGTGGAGGCAACACAGTGCGAAATATAGAATTACTTTGTGAAAGATGCAACAGAGCCAAGGCAAATAAGATTCTGTAGGGACACGAAATGACCCAAACTAAACTAAGGACCGGGTACCAAAAAATAGGCGCTCGTCGCTCGCGCAAAAGAAGAGAAGGGGACAGTTCCTTTGCTTTCGGGTGCCTTGGGGCGAAGAATTTTCAATGGAAGATTTTTCTTACTACATAAGAAAACTAACTGAAGACACGTCTTATAAACTGAAATCCGGGGTTTTCGGCTACAGGATTTTGGGGATGTATTTTACTCCTTTATTTACGCTGCGCAGTTCGGGGATTGAATATAAAAATGAATTTATCCCTTGGAGCAGGGTCGAGCGTGTCAGGATCCCTCATGATTACGTCGATGATGACGGCAATCCCATGCGCTATTTGATCATTCATTTTCCGGGAAAACGGATATTAAAGGTCCGTAACTTTGTGGTGCAGAGGGAAGATGGCGGGTCAATTTTGTCGTGGCTTTTCCCTGGCCGCCAAGCCTTTGATTTTCTTGTATCCGTGGTCAAAAATAGCGTGAAATGTCCGGTCTTTGAAGGCCAGGAGCACATCAAAACCTGGATCGGGGTCATTGTTATCGCTCTGGCGATCATTGTTTTCCTGATTTTGTCGATTTGCTATTTCATGAGGCAGTGAGATTCCCGGATTTCCGGGGACACTTAGATAGTCATGTTCAAGCGAATAATCGAAATCAACTGGTCAGGCCCATACACTTGCCGCCACGTTATCAATAAAATGAAAGACGGTGGGTCTAAAAAGAATAAATGGTCAGGCGAGGATTACGGCCTCTACCAGATTTACGGTAGGCACATTCTGGCAGGGAAAAATGCTTTGCTTTACGTCGGCCAAGCTGTACAACAGACTTTTTCGGCGCGGTTCAAACAGCACGAGAAGGACTGGATGCGGTACGAGCGTGGTTGCAAGATTCATTTGGGAAAAGTGAAAGCTGACCCAAAGAAAGACAGAGGTTCGCGGCAGTGGAAAAAAGATGTCGATATCGCCGAAGCGATCCTGGTTTATAAATATACTCCTAATTACAATTCGAGTTTGAAACAGGACGAACCCGATTTAAAGAAATATTCTTATTCCTGCGTCCGATTGATTCATAAAGGTAAGAAAAAACGGCTAAAGCCAAAAGACCATGCACCGGAAGATTATGGATATAAGAAAAAAGATGACAGGCCCTAAAAAAGGAGTCTATATGAGAAAAAGATTATTATTGCCGTTTTTCATTCTTTTGACCGGTTGCGCCACGATGCAGGCGACGAATATCCCAGGCCAGACAAGCGCTTCGCTAACATTAAAAGCTGACATTCTTAACATGATTAATATGATTGAGAATGCTCAGGCGCCTGGGTGCTCACATAAAGTAGTGGATACAAAATTTATTGGAACGACCGGCAATAGCGTTAATGAAGAATGGATTGTGGAGAGTTGCGGAAAGCAGATTTCATATCCTGTTACCTTGACCCCTGATCCAAAGGGAGGGACTTATTTTGGTGTTAAGACCCCGGAAAAGGGAGTGCGGTAAAGCTTGTAGCTCGAAATTAGAGAGATTCGCAGCGTAGAGGTGGTCACAGTTGTGACCGCCCTTTTTTTGAAATTACGCTTTGGTGATCTTGCCAGCTTTGATGCAGCCGGTGCAGACCAGGACTGTTTTGATCGGGGCAATCGGGACTGCGCAATCGGGGACAGCGCCCAATTAAAAGAGTAACGACAGGTAGATCCCAGATTCGACTTCTGTACATCAAAGTACTCCAGATAGGACGCCAGTGCGAAACCAGGCGTCAAAATAGCCCTGCTTCGATTTATCGTCGGAGTAGGGCTATTTTATGAATTTTAATACCATGAAATAAGAAATTGACATATTCTATTTTCATGGTATAGTTTAAGCATGATCAAAAGAGAGCAATATAAGAAACATATTGAAGAGGCGCTTGGACGAAGCCGGGCTGTGGCTCTTTTGGGGCCGCGTCAATGCGGCAAGACCACCTTAGCCCGGGAATTAGTCGATAAAGATTCACCTAATTATTTTGACCTTGAAGATCCAAGTAGCCTGGTTGGTTTAGCTGATCCAAAAACTTCACTTTCTTCATTAAAGAACATTGTTGTCATTGATGAAGTTCAACGTCGACCTGATCTTTTTCCTATTTTACGTGTACTTTTAGACCGCAGTCCTTTGCCTGCCAAATTTCTAATTTTAGGTAGCGCCTCACCTGATTTACTACAGCAATCTTCCGAGTCTCTTGCTGGACGCCTAGAAATGATCGAGATGGATGGTTTTGGTTTGTCCGAGGTCGGACAAAAGGAAGCTTCGCGTCTTTGGCTGCGTGGAGGGTTCCCATTATCATTCCTCGCTAAGAATGATGCGGATAGTTTTGCTTGGAGAAAAAGTTTTATTCAGGCATTTTTTGAACGAGACCTGCGTCAGCAGGGCATTAATATTCCAGCTGTATCATTGCATCGGTTTTGGGCTATGTTGGCTCACAGTCACGGTCAAATATGGAATGCTGCTCCTTTCGCGACTTCATTGGGGATAACGGAACCAACAGTCAGGCGGTATTTGGATATTTTGACGGGCGTATTTATGGTGCGCCAAATTCAACCGTGGTATGCAAATATTAAGAAGCGTCAGGTCAAGGCGCCGAAGATATATATCCGTGATACGGGAGTGCTTAACTCACTATTGGGGTTAAAGACAGAAGCGGAAGTTTTGCGTCATCCTAGTTGCGGTGCCTCGTGGGAAGGATATGTGATCGAAGAAGTCATCCATTCAGTGGAACCTGATGACGTATATTTCTGGGCGACGCATCAGGGCGCTGAGATTGATTTAGTTTTCACGAAGGGTGGAAGGATGTATGGTATTGAAGTAAAGCGTGCCGACGCGCCAACTATGACGCCATCCATGCGTATTGCGTTGGAAGATTTGAAACTTGAACGTATTGCTGTCATTTATCCTGGAGAGAAACGATATTCACTTCATAAGAAGATCAATGTCGTGCCGCTTCAAACAATTACCGGTGGGATGGCAGGAATATTTGGATAATCTTGGATGAAGGTGGATGATTGAATAAAAAGCATCCAAAGAATACAGAATTCATTGCAGAAGCATTAGGTCATCTTATTTTTAAGATGGCGGATAAAGATATCTATGATTTAGAACACAATGAAGAGTTCAAGGAATCTGCGGCTGAATTTAATAAATTATCCAGGCTAAAGCGTCTTTTAGATCTTTATATTATTTATTTTTGGGAAATCAACTTACAAAAGAGGAGACGAATGTTTTGAGGCTCCAAATTGGAACCTCAAAAGGAAGCGGCGGACGAAGATACTTACGCTTTGGTGATCTTGCCAGCTTTGATGCAGCCGGTGCAGACCAGGACTGTTTTGATGGTTCCGCGGAGGTTGGCTTTAACTCTTTGGAGGTTGGGGAAGAAACGGCGCAGGGTTTTACCGGTGATCTTGGAACCGGCACCACCGGTACGCTTGATGGCACCGCGTCTTTTATATTTGTTCCCTGGGATGGAACCTTTTCCGCAAATTATGCATGTTCTCATAGAATATCCTCTTGGTAATAAAGTTGAGATTCAAAGTATACTTTAAAACATAATTTTGTCAATCCCTATTTTCCTCAAAAAGATTAATAGATTAATAGAGGAGATAGGGGTAGTCCTGATTTCTTCTGAAGATATATTAGTTGTAAAAGGAAAATCAGGGCAATCTCTATTTTCCCCAAAGATGTTTTAAAAGAGAATAAGGGCTTTGGTAGCAAATCCGTGCTCAAACATGTCCTCACTCGCTAAATTTTTCAATATGGTTTAGCCATATTATCACCGAGCGAGTTCCACAGCCCACGGCTTTCATTAAATTTTATTTAGGTAAAAGACGTGGTGCGAGGACTGTCTGAGCGAATGATAGTATGGCTAAACCATAAGCTAAGGAAATTTATCGGTTGCGGAACTGCGCGCGTGATTTGCTACCAAAGCCCTTAGCTTATTTGTTACGAAACTCTCCTTGTCTCTGCCCTGAAATTTGTTATAATCGAAAAAGTCATTCAGCAAAGGAGAAAAAATGTCGTCCACTGAAAAATCCTCATTAGAAAAACTCCCCCGCTATCAAGAACGCAAATTCTTGCCGAAAGAGATCGATTTCAGCCAAAAAGCAGAAGTCATTGCTATCTATGAGAAGCTGCTGGGCCGGGCCATTGCTTCCGCGCCGGAGTTGGAGCAGTGGCTTTTGGACCGTTCGGAACTGGAAACCGCCTTGGACCAGGCCGGTTCGGTGCTTTACATCCGCATGACCTGTCAGACCAATGACCAGGAAAAGGCCAAGGCGTACCAGCATTTTATTGAGGCGGTTATTCCTGCGGTTAAGCCCTTGGATGATCAGCTGAATAAAAAATATTTGGAGGCGGCGCGTGATTTTCCGCTGGACCCGGCGCATTTTGCCTTGTACGACCGGCGGATCCGCAGCGATATGGACCTCTTCCGTCAGGAGAATGTGGCTTTGCAAACCGAGGTGGCACTGCTTTCGCAGGAATATCAGACGATCTTTGGCGCGATGACCATAAATTTTCAAGGGAAAGAGCAGACCCTGCCGCAAATGGGAAAATTTTTGCTGGAGCCGGACCGCGGGGTGCGTGAGGCAGCCTGGCGGGCCACGGCTCAAAGGCGCCTGCAGGACCGCGCCAAGCTCGACGAACTTTTTGATAAAATGTTAAAACTCCGCGACACCATCGCCCGCAACGCCGGGTTGCAGAATTTTTGCGAATACCAGTTCCGTGGCTATCATCGTTTTGATTACACGCAGCAGGATTGTGAAAAATATCACCAGGCCATTGAGCGCTTGGTGGTCCCTCTCTGGAAGGAAATTTTAGAAAAACGCCGGCAAAGCATGCAGGTCGATAAACTTCGGCCCTGGGATACGGCCGTGGATCCGCTGGGCAAGGGGCCGCTGAAGCCGTTTCAGGAAGTGGCGGAGCTTGTGGAAGGCGTTAAAAATATTTTTTTGAAAATGGATCAGGACCTGGGCAAACAGTTTTCTGAGATGATGAAGCTGGGACTGCTGGATCTGGCCAGTTATAAAGGGAAAGCGCCGGGAGGGTATCAGACGGTTTTGGCCGAGGCCCGCAAGCCGTTTATTTTTATGAACGCGGTCGGCGTGGATGATGATGTGCGCACACTTTTGCATGAATCAGGCCACGCGTTCCATGCCCTGGCGAGCAGCCACCATCCGTTGTTTGCGTACCGGCACGCGCCGATGGAGTTTTGTGAGGTGGCTTCGATGAGCATGGAGCTCTTGGGCGGGGAATATCTGTCGGTTTTCTATAATACCGAGGACTGGCAGCGTTCTAATTTTATTCAATTGGAAGAGATGGTTTATATCCTGATCTGGGTGGCGACGATCGATGCGTTCCAGCAATGGATCTATGAGAACCCACAGCATACAGCGGAAGAGCGGTCCCAGGCGTGGCTGCGCGTGCAGCGGCGTTTCGGGGCGGACCTGCTTGACTGGAGCGGCTTGGAAAAAGAACAAGGCTCGCTATGGCACCGGCAGCTGCACATTTTTGAAGTCCCGTTTTATTACATTGAATACGGCATCGCGCAGTTAGGGGCCTTGCAGCTGTGGGCGAGGGCCAAAAAGAATTTAGGCGAGGCGTTGAGCGATTACCGCAAGGCTTTAAGCCTCGGCTCCTCGCGTCCCTTGCCGGAATTGTTCGCCGCGGCCGGCCTCAAATTTGATTTCTCCGAAAAAACCATCGCGCCGCTCATGCAGGCGATAAAAGTGGAATTGCAGTGATACTTAAGGTAAAATAAATGCCGATCAAAGGAGAAAGACATATGCCCACTCGCTCTGCCATATTTTTTATAGCACTCACGGCTTTTTCTTTTAGCGCGCCGCCGCAAGCCAACTCTGCCGACGACGAATTACAGCAGAAGGTCTTTGAATTGAACACCCGGGTGCGGGAACTGGAAGATTATATCGATACGATCCAGCCGACCCTGAATAAAAACCAGCAGGATATCGCGACCAATTTTACGAGTTTGCAGCAGGGGCTGCAGGCCAACCTGCAGAATTTTGCCGATCATTTGCAGTTCAATCTTGATCAGCGCCTGCAGGGGGTGAACGACCGGGTCGCGGTCTTGGATATTTTGTCCAAGGAATACCGTAAGATCGACACCAACTCGGGCTATTTTCTCATCGGGATCAAGAAATTTGAGCCGATCAAGGGAGGATACAAGCTGACGTTCCATATCGGCAACCCTAATTTTGGCAACTACAGCGGCCTGAAGCTCAAGGTGTTATGGGGCAAAAAATTCGATTCCGATAATCTGAAAGATTACGAGGCTTGGCGCAACAGTTTGACGGGCGCGGCGTACACGTCGACGCTGCGGCTGAACGCCGGGACCTGGAATGAATTGCACGTCGATATCCCGGTGAATTCCCCCAAGAATTTGGAATATATGGAATGCTCGCTGGATGTCACTTCGATCGAATTGGACCTTAAGAAGCCGGAGTAATGCCGTGATCAAGAGAGCGTGTGTTTTTGCGATTATTTTTTTGTCCGTTTTAAGCGTCCCGGCGGTCCGGGCGGCGCAGGATCTGGATGTCATTTTTAATAAGCAGACGAGTTATGATATCTATTTGCAGAGCGATGAAAACACGCTCAGCGTCATCACGCAAGTCAATATTATACGGCTGCAGGAAATAGGGGAGCGAATTTTTTTGGTGGTTCGTCCGGCCGAGTTTACCCTCAATAATACCGACGGTTTTGTTCTGCTCGACGCGGTGCAAGCGATCCTGCCCAATCAGAAACTCAAGATCAGAAATACGGCCAAATTTAACGCCAATTGGTAATTTTGTCAACAGAGGGTCACCCGTATTTGTGGGGAGAAGTGTCAGTTCATGACTTTGAGCAAGAACAGTTTTAAAAATAAAAAGATCAGCGTTATTCACGAAGGAAAATATATCCGTTTTTTGAAATTGGGTAGATGGGAATTCGTGGAGCGGACCAACTGCACGTCCATCGTGATCATTTTGGCGATGACGGATGATCGTAAGGTCATTTTTACGGAACAGTACCGTCCGCCGGTATCAAAGAGGGTCATTGAATTTCCGGCCGGGCTGGTCAATGACGAATCTAGGAACGAAAGTATTTTTACGGCGGCGAAGCGCGAACTCTTGGAAGAGACGGGGTACCGGGCCGGGCGAATGGTGAGATTGCTGGACGGGCCGGTCTCGAGCGGTTTTACCTCGGACATGGTCACGGTTCTGCAGGCGAAGGACATCAAGAAGGCCGGGCCGGGGGGCGGGGATAAATTAGAAAATATTGCTGTTTACGAGGTCCCGCTGGCTAAGGCCGAATCCTGGCTGGCACAAATGCAAAAAAAAGGACGCTTGGTGGACCCGAAAGTTTATGCCGGGCTCTATTTTCTCAATAAGAACGGAAGGACGAAAATTTCTTGAAAAAAGGTATTTTTTTGATATTATTAGCCTCTATTGCCGCGGGGTGCGCCAATTCGACGATTTCGAACATTCCCGCGCAGTATAAAATTAACGCAAAAACGCAAAGCAGCCTTGTTCTTGGAAAAATAACTTTTGTCGGGATCGAACCGGGTTTTGGCCAGCTCCTGTTCGTTCTTCAGGACGCCGCCACCGAGCAGGATCATCCGATCAAAATTGCGCCGGCCCGCACTCGTCAAGACGAGCGGACCACGGATTACTACTACTTTATCGAGCTGCCGGCCGGACATTACAGTATCCGCGAGATTACCGCGGTCCATCAAACGTTTGAGATCGTTGACGCCTATTTGCTGCATGCCAACGTGACGATCCCCAAAAGTTCGATCGTGTATATCGGGACGATCAAGGTAAAAAATCTCAAGCATTCGCTCAATCGTTTGGCTCCGATCACCGAGAATGAAATTGTAGACGAGCGTCAGGATGTCAGCGGAGTTTTTAAGGAGCGGTATCCGCAGTTTAAAGAGGCCAGGGTCGAGACGAAACTTATCGATGAATATGAACTTTTTAAAGAAGACGGCATCGGCGGAAAATTTTAAAATTTAAAATAGGTTAACCAGTCAAGAAGGAGCAGGAAGTAATGAATATCACGAAAATAACGGAAGTCTTGGGAAAAGACGCGAAAACATTGCTTGATCATAAATGCAATACCATTCCTAAAGAAGATCTGACCTTACCGTCCGGCGATTTTGTCGACCGGAGTTTTATAGGATCGGACCGCCCCAATAATGTTTTAAAGCATCTCAACTGGATGTATCACCACGGCCGCTTGGGCGGAACCGGGTATCTTTCCATCCTGCCGGTTGACCAGGGGATAGAACATTCCGCCGGGGCGTCATTTGCTCCGAACCCGCAATATTTTGACCCGGAGAATATCGTAAAATTAGCCATCGAAGGCGGCTGCAATGCGGTCGCGTCGACGCTGGGTGTCTTGGGCCTTACCTCGCGCCGTTATGCCCATAAGATCCCTTTTGTGGTAAAGATCAATCATAATGAATTTTTATCCTACCCCAACAAATATGACCAGATCCTTTTCGCGAATGTTCAGCAGGCCTTTGATATGGGCGCGGCCGGTGTTGGGGCGACGATCTATTTCGGTTCGGATGAATCCGCCCGGCAGATCCAGGAAGTCACCCGGGCCTTTGCCCAGGCGCACAAGTTGGGATTGTTCACCATTCTTTGGTGCTATACCCGTAATGCCGCTTTTAAGCAGGGGGATAAGGATTATCACACCGCAGCGGATCTGACCGGTCAGGCGAATCATTTGGGGGTGACGATCGAAGCGGATATTATCAAGCAAAAACTTCCGACAAATAATGGCGGGTACAATGCACTTAAATTTGGAAAAACACATAAACTGGTCTATGAAAAATTGAGTTCCGACCATCCGATCGATTTGACCCGTTATCAGGTCGCCAATTGCTATATGGGCAAGATCGGCTTGATCAATTCCGGCGGCGCTTCCGGGGACAATGATTTGCAGGAAGCGGTGGCTACAGCCGTTATTAACAAACGGGCGGGCGGCATGGGGCTGATTTCTGGCCGTAAAGCGTTCCAGAAGCCCATGAAAGAGGGTGTAGCGCTTCTCAATGCTATTCAGGACGTGTATCTCTGTAAAGAGGTCGCGGTAGCCTAAAAAATACGAGAAAATAGGGCAAAAATTCAAGGCCTGGTGCTCAAACAGCACCAGGCCTTTGTGTTTTACCATAACTCATTATATTTCAAATATTTATGTAATAATAAGGCCCGGATATATGGGCTGGCAGGCCCCCTTGAAATGTTTTATACTTATAGTAGATCCAAGGGGATCAATGGGTACTGATAAAAGGGGGTGATTGTCATGAAAGGCTTAAAAGTCTTCTTGATTGTCACCGGACTTATCGTTATCTTAGCTACAGCCGGTGGCATCGCGGTTTTAGTGCTAGGGAAGTAAAACAGAGAAACAAATATGAAACAGAACTTGAAAAGAAACCTTGTCCAGTCTAAGATGAAAACATGGCTATCCGCTATCATAACGCGCGAGGTTTTGCGGGATTCGTTGGCCTGCTTTTAACGGTTTTCATTTTAGGCCTGCTCTACTATTTTTTCTTTAATCGCAATCCTACCCGGCCAGCCCTTGATGAAGCTACCAAAGATATCGTTCATGATCTCAATATCGATACCTCCTCGCATCAAGGAATTCTAAACAGTACGGTCAGCGAAATCAAGCGTCTTGAAAAAATGCAATTGGAGCAAGCCGAACAGATCGACCTGTATCATCTCCCGGGAACGGAAAATTAACGCCGCCGCAGCAAGCGTTCCTTATTCGTCTTAAAGCTTTTTTCCCCTAAGATCTGCAAAGCCATCTTATCTTTGTCCTGCCCGTTGTTAAAATCATACTCGACAATTGCCACCACTCTTAAGATATTCGGGAACGGCTGCTTGAGCATGGCCGTATCACCGCCCGACATCGTGTCAATGGCGTTGACGTAGAGGGCCGGAGGATTTTGAATGGCGATCCCTTGTTTTTGAAATTCGGCGATGTAATGGGCCACGACCGTCTCTTTGGCCTCATTGTCGATAATCAGCGGCCAGGCCTCGCTCGAGGTCTCGAAGGTGGCTAAAAGCCGGGGAAGGTCTACGACCTCCTGGACCTCGGATTCATCGACCGGTTCTCTGGCAGCGGCTTTTGCCCGCTCCTGCTGCTGCATTTGCTGCTGATACATGATCTGTTGTTTTTCTTGCATCTGCTGGCGCTGAGCTTTTATTTGTTTCGGCCGGGCCACGGCGCCTCCGGCCCAGCCCCATTGCGGAACGAAAAGCACAAGCCAAAGAACAAGGGAAAGCGAAAGTCGGTTCATGGGAAGCCTTTGTAAGAAGTTTTAAAGTTTAGTATTTCTATTTTAGTATAGACGATAGTTTTTTAAAACTATATAATGAAAAATCAAAGGAAAAGAAAAATGCGTAAAGGTGTGATTTTTTTAGGATCGGTCTTGAGTCTTTTATCGTTGGGTCCTTCTTTGGTGCAGGGCTGGCCGGGGGCCGGTCAAATTCTCCCTGCATCGGCAACCGCGACCGCGGAAAATCCCGACCAAGCCGGGCTTGCTCTTTTTGAGGATCTTCCGTTGTCAGCCATTCCCAGTTCTCCGGTCACGCCCCGTTTTTTGGTGCACCACCGTTCTGCCTTGAATGGAAAAAAGATAAAAATTTCCGGGTTTGTGGTGGAAGCGATCTTGGGAGAAAAGGCCTGTCCCAGCGGCGCTGGAGGGTGCGGTCAGCCGCGGATCTTTATCGCGGAAAATTTATCCGGCAACCGTGAAATGGGTTACAATGTCATGGTTTTGGTCGCGGAAAACGAAGCAGGATATTCCGTCGGCCAAGCGGTGGAGCTGGAAGGAACCGTGCATGCCAGTAAAGTCGCGGTGTATATTGAAAAGAAATATTAGGAGGTTACATGTCTGAGCAGGTTCTCGCCTGGGTTTTGTTCAACGTTTTTGTGGTCGGCGTTCTTGTTATTGACGCCTTTGTTTTTCACCGCAAGGCGCATGAGATCAAGATGAGAGAGGCCGTCCTGGGGAGCGCTATTTGGGTCGGCTTGGCCTTTCTGTTCAATATCTGGATATATTTCTGGAAGGGAAAAGAGCCCGCGTTACAGTTCCTGGCCGGTTATTTGGTTGAACAATCTTTGAGCGTCGACAATCTTTTTGTTTTCCTGCTGATCTTTTCCTATTTTAAAGTTCCGCATCAATATCAGCACAAGGTGTTATTCTGGGGGATCCTCGGCGCCCAGGTCATGCGGGCGCTTTTTATCGTCTGTGGGGTAGCGATCATCAATCAGTTCCATTGGGTGATCTATATCTTCGGGGTCTTTTTGATCATTTCGGGGGTTAAGTTATTTGCAGAAAAAGGAAAAGAGATCCATCCCGAAAAAAATATTGTTTTACGGCTCTTTCGTAAAATGATGCCGGTGACGACAGATTTTGAGAACGGCCGGTTTTTAGTGAGAAAAGGAAGTGTCCTTTACGCCACGCCCTTATTGGTGGTCCTGGTCGTGGTAGAAACGACCGACCTTATTTTCGCTGTCGACTCGATCCCGGCCATCTTGGCCATCACCAAGGACCCGTTCATCGTTTATACCTCGAATATCTTTGCGATCCTGGGATTAAGAGCGATGTATTTTGCTCTCGCCGGGCTGATGAAATTATTTGAATACCTGCATTACGGTTTGGGAGCGATCTTGATTTTCGTGGGGCTCAAAATGCTGAGCGAAGAGTTTGTGCATGTTCCCATTTGGGCTACGTTGGGTTTTATTGTCGTGACCTTGATCGTTTCGGTGAGCGTTTCTGTGATAAAGGCGAAGGGGAAAAACGGGATCGGGAAGAGTTAATCTTCTTTGTGGCGGTGCGGCTTATCGAGATAGAGCCTGGTCAATTCGCTGGTGAGGAATTTAAAAGTTTCGTCGACATTGTCAAATTGGTGGAAGAGCTTTAAGTCTTCGGCATTGATGACCCCCCAGCGCACCATGGCTTTAAAATTGATCAATTCATTCCAGTATTCTGTCCCGTACATAATAATGGGCATGTATTTTTTGGATTTTCTGGTCTGCACCAAAGTGAGCAACTCAAAGAGTTCGTCCATGGTCCCAAATCCTCCCGGGAACACAATCAAAGCCTTGGCTAAATAAAAAAACCAAAATTTGCGGATAAAGAAATAGTGGAATTCCGATGAGATTTCGGGAGTTTGATAAGGATTGGGGGATTGTTCAAAGGGCAGGCTGATGTTCAGTCCTACCGAATGGCCCCTGGCTTTTTGCGCGCCTTTGTTCGCTGCCTCCATGATCCCGGGGCCGCCGCCGGAGCAAACGATAAAACGATTTCCCGGGTCGCGCAGTTCAATGGACCAGCGGGTCATTCTTTCGGCCAGTTCTACGGCATCCTCATAATAACGGGACATCTTCAGATCAGATTGGGCCTTTTCATACTGCGCCAGGAGTTCCAGCGGTGCGGAAGATCCCTTTTTTTTCATATGAACTTCAATTTCTTGAAGATTTTTTTCAGCAGCCTCCTTTGAAATGGTGCGCGCCGAGCCAAAAAAAACGATCGTATCTTTGATCTTGTGGTGCCGGAAGCGGACCTCCGGTTCAATAAGCTCGCAGAGGACCCGGATCAAACGGGCGGGAGGACTTTTAAGAAATTCCACGTTCTCATAAGACTTTTGCAGATGGATGGGCTGTGTTGGCTGTTCCTCAGGAGAATGTTGTTCTGACATGATCTATCCTTTTTTTATGCTACAGGAATCATAGCAAATCGAAAATAAATTGCAATAAGATATAAGGAAATGTCATTGTTTGGCGTGGCCAGGACGCGGGAGCGATGAAAAAGCGATTTATAAATTGACACTGTTTTCGCTGTTGAGTAGTATATTGATATTCAAACTGATTTTGTTGTCCAAACAATATCGTCATATATGACAAACCCGCTGCCTGATCCTGTTTCTCGCCGGCCAAATTTTTGGCAGGTGCTTTATGAGAAACTGGTGAAGATCAATGACACGCCGCAAAAGATCGCGCTAGGGTTCGGATTGGGGGTCTTTGCGGGAATATTACCGGGAACGGGGCCGGTGGCCTCTCTGGTCTTGGCGGTGATTTTTCGGGTGAACCGCGTGGCGGCTTTGACCGGAAGCCTTTTGACGAATACCTGGTTGAGTTTTGTGACTTTTTTATTTGCGGTCAAGGTCGGTTCGTGGGTGACGGGCGCGCAATGGAGCGAGGTTCAAGAGAGCGTGAAAACTCTCTGGCAGGATTTTCGTTGGGAAAATCTATTTGATGTTTCAGTGATGCGAATTTTTTATCCGCTGATCGTAGGGTATGTGCTGATCGGCTTAACGTTGGGACTGGTGACCTATTTTTTGGCCCTGACCGTGGTCACGGCCCGGCGGAAAAGAATCAACCCCGGTAATCGTTAGGAGCCGCCCACTTTTTAAAAGTTGGCGAGCCTCGCTATTCGAAGTAATGAAAGGCGGGAATACATGCAGGCATTGGAAAAAATATTGGGGGATATCAGCAACCTGGTTTGGGGACCGCCGATGCTGCTGCTTTTATTCGGTACACATCTTTTTCTTACCTTCCGTTTGAGATTTATTCAACGTTACATGGTCCAGGCGATCAAGATCTCTCTGGGACGGGGGAAAGAAGGCGACGGCGATGTCAGCCAGTTCGGCGCGTTGACCACGGCCCTGGCCGCCACGATCGGGACCGGAAATATCGTCGGGGTTGCTACCGCGATTGCTTCCGGCGGGCCGGGAGCGGTATTGTGGATGTGGCTCACCGGAGTTTTTGGGATCGCCACTAAATATTCGGAAGCTCTTTTGTCGGTCAAATATAGGATTACGACCTCGCAAGGCGTCATGGCGGGCGGGCCGATGTATGTTTTGGAGCGCGGCATGAAATGTCGCTGGTTGGGAATTGTTTTTGCCGCCTTGACCGCGGTAGCGGCGTTTGGGATCGGCAATATGGTGCAAGCCAATTCCATTGCCTCGCTGGTCAAAGAAACATTTAATATCTCACCGTGGTGGACCGGCATTGTCATAACTTTTCTGACCGCGGTGGTGATCCTGGGAGGCATTCAGTCCATTGCGAAGACCTGTGAAAAATTAGTTCCTTTTATGG
>Ga0155339_141_pt1 | contig 40975 bp, 41 predicted proteins | sample RifCSPhighO2_02_FD_106307 | JGI IMG/M metagenome (GOLD analysis project Ga0155339, IMG submission 106307) | Omnitrophica WOR_2 bacterium RIFCSPHIGHO2_02_FULL_48_11 | reverse complement strand
CAGGAAAAAGCGCAGCTGGATCAGCTGAATACTGATATTGAAGAACTGACGCAGCGCCAGGACAGCTTGCTGTCCGTCCTTGAGGAGCAAAAGCCGCTGCAGGTCAATATCAATCAATTTGAGGCCAAAAAGAAAGAATTTTTAGACACGATCCAATCTTTGCAAAAAGAAAATCAGCAGCTGCAATACCAAAAGCAGCTGTTGGAGGAGACCTGGCAAAAAGGGCAAAAAGTATCAGGCTCTGAGGGGGCTGCGGCAACTGTTGAGGTGCTCAATCAGCAAATCGCTCAGCAGGGGGAAGAGCAGACCCAGCTTAAAAATGAAATTGCACAAAAAAAGGATGAATTTTTCTCCACTGAGAAGATCTATGAGGATTTTAAAAAGGAGATCCCCCAGCTAAGAAAAAGTTTAGATGCTGAGAAAGAGAAAACCAGCCGCCTGCGGCAGGGAGAGCTGGCGCGCTACAATCGGTTGATTGCGGAACATCAGCAAAAATTGAAAAAAGCGAATGAGGAAACGGTTTTGCTTAAAGATCCCTCTTGGGGGCAAAGAGAGATCAAAAGGATGGAAGGGGAAAAAGAAAGATTAAATAAACACTTGGCTATGGTGCAGGGGGAGCTGCAGACAGTTGTTGACGAAGGTATGAAAATGGCAGAAGTCTCGTATGCGCCGGAAAATGTGGCCCAATTGGACGCGGGGATTCAACAGCGGCAGGTGTATGCTCGGGAGCAGCAGGCGATGTTGGCGACAGTGAAAAAGAATTTTATTATAAATGGCCTCAGCCGCGGACAATTTCAGACGGAAGAACGGCAACTCAAAGAACATTGGGACACCTTAAAGAACGAGCATCAGCATTTGCAGACGGAAGTTCTGAGCCTTATGGTCCAGCATGACCGGTTATTGAAGAAATAACTGCTTACCCCACCTTGACAGCCGCAAGATTTCATTACACACTTATTATAAGGAGTGGAGTTTCTCCGAGCACCTTCACTTGATCAAGGTAAACTATCCGTAAGGATGGGACACAAAGCTACAGGGCCCCCGCGCATTCTTGCAGAATGCAAGAGCGGGGGGTTGCCAGCTGCTCCAGGTGATAGGGAATGAAAATGACCTATTCTTCAAGTGAAGAATAGGTTTTTTTATTTAACGTTCATTGACAAGGGAACAGGGGATTGTTAAGATAAAATAAATTTGATGGTTCAAGCCAGTACGGTCATCAGTCCAGTGGAAAAAAGAGGAGCAATACCATGGTTTTATTCATACATTATACCTCGCTACTTCTGGGCCTGATCGTTCATGGTAATTAGGATCCAGAAGGGAGGTCGGGAACATGCGAAGCAGTAGTCGCGGGTTCACGCTTGTTGAAATAATGATTGTGGTGGCAGTCATCGCGCTTTTAGCTGCTATCGCCATCCCGGGTTTATTAAGGGCAAAGGCTTCAGCTAACGATACTTTAGCAAGAGCGACGTTAAAGACATTAGCTGTGGCATCAGAAACATATGCCAACAATAATGCCGGTTATCCTATGGACATAACAGCTTTAACTGGGGCTGTCCCTCCCTATATCATTATAAATGATCCTTGCAGTAACTCGATATCAGGTTTTACTTATACATGTACAATGGTGGCTGCGGGATATACATTCATTGCGACGCCAGATATTGTAGGGAGAACGGGGACTACAACTGTTACTTTGAGCACGGGAGGAATTTGGACTCCTTGAGTTCAAGACTCCCCCTTGACAGCGATAGAGTTGCATTGTATGCTTTAGTTGACAATTTGCCGTTTACCAGAATCACTTGATAAAGGTAAACCATTCGTAAGGATGGGACACAAAGCTATAGGGTCCTCGCACAATTAGAATTACGCGAGGATTGCCAGTTGCCAAGGTAAAAGTGACGATATAGCCTATTCTTCGAATGAAGAATAGGTTTTTTTATTGGAAACACGTTGACAACAGAAAGTGTCATGTTACAATAAAAATTGTTGCAATTTGGTCAAGGCCAATAGGTTACAAACTTGTTGCCAGTCGATAAGAGAAAAAATGGTATCATCCTTCGTTATTCGACATCTTCTGGAAAATAGGTTTGGCGTATTGGCTGAATAAAGATCGGGAAAGGAGGAATTAAAATGAAAAAAGGAAATCGTGGTTTTACATTAGTTGAAATTATGATCGTTGTGGCTATTATTGCTCTTTTGGCTGCGATCGCAATTCCTAACTTGCTGAGAGCAAAGATTTCAGCCAACGATGCTTTAGCCAAAGGTTCTTTAAGATCATTATCAACGGCCTCGGAGACGTTTGCTACTTCTAATAACGGTAATTATCCGGGTGACATGACATCGTTGACGACTGGTGCTACGCCACCGTATATTAATAGCAACCCATGTCTTGCTATCCCAACTTCTGGGTTTAACTATACTTGTACGGTGGGTACGGGTGGTTATACCTTCATCGCCACACCGGCGACTGTTGGGACTACCGGCACGACAACGTTTACGATGTCCACGGGTGGTGTTTTAACCCCGTAATTGTTTATGTTGACATAGGTTTAACAACGAGGGGGGCTTTGGATGCCCCCTTCGTTGTGTAGGGAAAAGCCGAAGTTTCTGTAGGGGGAAATCTTTTATATGAGACGGCAAAAAAGAAAATCACAAACTCAAAAGGGATTTACGCTGGTGGAGTTGCTTATTTCATCGGCGATTTTGATGATCACGATTGTCGGGATCCTGGTCAGTTATCTGCGCTGTTTGGAATTGGCCGAGATCGCCAAAAATAAAACCACTGCCATGAACGCGGTAAAAAGCCGCATGGAACAAATAAAAAATACGGATTTTGCAAATGTTATGGCCAATTACAATAGTGTAACTTTTACAACACCGGGGTTAAATGGTATGGGGGTCAGTTATGTGACCACAACCATAATTAACCCGGATGTTTTGGAAGTAACGATTTCTTTTTCTTGGAAACAGACAAATACACATTTGATTGGCGAAGATACGAATTTAAATGGTGTGGTTAATGGCGGTGAAGATAAGAACGGAAATGGGATTTTGGATTCCCCGGTGCAGTTGGTAAGCAGTATCTACAATGTTTAAGGAATACAATGAAAAAAAGGATATGGACAAAGCGCGGGTTTAACATTGTTGAGTTGATGGTCGTCACTTTTATCATGACGATGATCATTGGTGGAAGTTTTATGGTGTTGTCCTCAGGTCAATCCGCTTGGTTCTTGACGGACAGCAGCATTCAGCTGGAAGAAAATTTAAGACAGGGGATGACGAGAATGACGCGAGAATTGGCAGAAACAACATCGGCGCAATTGACCCTTACCGACAATGGCGGGGTGGGTGGATCGGACATCTTGAAATTTTCCATACCGGTTGTTTGTCAAAATAACGTCTCGGTGATTGATATCGGCGGAAATGTCGCTTATTGGAGGGCCCCGCTGACGTGGGGATGCACCAGTTCAACGTGCATGGATGCGGATAATGATTGCAATACTATTGATTATAAATTTTTAGAATACAGATTGAATAATAGCAACCAGTTGGTTCGGCACGTTCTTAATAATGCCGGTGGTCTGGTTCGCGAAGATGTGGTCGCGCGGAATATGACAAATCTCCAAGCGACTTTGGATGCCGGTCAGGAAATATTGACGCTCGTTTTGACAGCCCAGGCTACTTCAGTTACGAACAGGGTCGTGACAACGTCCAAAACAATTGATATCCGGTTTCGTAATTGAAAATACAATAGCCCTCGCACATAGAAGCGGCTTGCTTGCAAACGGAGGTAAGGAGTATGAGAATTACAAATAATAAAGGGGTGGCCTTAGCAATCACGCTATTGGTCATTATCGTATTGATTACGCTCGGCGGGTTATTTGTCCTCAGGGCAGTCAACGAGAAAAATATTTCTGACCACCAACAAATGGCGGCCAAGGCTTTTTACATTGCTGAAGCGGGGATCAATTTAGGGATAGACAAACTGGATACGCTTATTAACACCAATATGCTCACCACCGTGAACGCCCTGAACCCTCAGGTCTTAAGCAACAAGGCGCAGACTGCGGTGAGCAATGCGGATGGGATCACTTTTTTGATTGATACAGTCAAGGTGGGCGGAGCGGCTCAATTGACATTAGTCGGGACTAACGCTGAATACAATGTCGGCACAACCGCATTTGGCAGTGGGAATTATCAATATAAAATTACTATTTCGGAAAAGTCCGATCCCGCTGTCGTTCCCCCTGGTCCGGATAAGTGGAAACTAGAGTATTATTATGCGATTAGCTCGACCGGAAGTTCCTCATCGGAAACGAAGCGAGTTTTGCTCACGGGTGATTTTACAGTTGAAGTCCAGCGCGATAACTTTGCTAAGTACGCGTTATTTACGGACCATCATGGGACGCCCAGCGGCGGGACAGTGTGGTTTACTGACAAAACAAATTTTGCCGGGCCGCTCCATACCAACGAACGGTACAGTTTTGCTTTTAATCCGAGCGGGACTTTTGACGGTGCGGTAACACAACAGCTTTCTACGGCAAGATTCTATAATAATGGAAACCCTTTCTTGACGAATGCCAGCGCCAATGGAACACTTGACGTTCCTGTTTTTAATGTGAGTTATACCAGAAGCGTTGCTGAAATAGTTTTGTCTTCCTCAGTACAGAAACAGGACTTAATTGACCAGGCCCGGGGCGGGGACACGACGCCCGGTAACGGGATTTTTGTCGCGAATAACGGTACGGCATTAACCGGCGGGATTTATGTTAACGGTAATGCGACGGTGAGTTTGGGGGTCGACGGAAATGGCGATGCGGCTTACACGATCACTGAAGGAACGACAACAAAGATCGTCACCGTCAAGCGGGCTTCTAACCAGACGAGCGTCGAGACCGTGGGCGTCTCAACAACAACCTATGGCGGGCTTCCCGATGGCGTGGATGATGTGGGGACCATTATTTATGTCAACGGCGCCGTTAATAGTTTGAGCGGAACGGTACAAAAAGATACGGAAGTCACTGTCTCGAGCGAAAACGATATTATTATTACAAACAATATAAACTATCAAGAATACACACCAGCCGTTGGAACGCCAGGAACAGCTGGATATGTGCCGCCGAATGCAGATGGCAAAACAAATCTGCTCGGCATTGTCGCTTGGGGTGGGAATGTGCGTGTTGGAACCAGCGCTCCCAACAATATTAGTATGCACGGGATTGTTATGGCCAGAAACGGTATATTCACTGTAGACAACTATACTAGCACAACTGTCGGTCCACGGGGAACAGCGACACTTTTAGGCGGAGCCATTACCCAGTTCTATGGGGCATTTGGGTTGTTTAACGGCTCTACGAGCACGCAGATTGCCGGGTATGGCCGTAATTTCGTTTATGATAGCCGCACGCTACTCGGGAAAGCGCCGCCCTATTTCCCCAGCATGAGAGCTTTTATCGCTTTCACCAACGACTTAACGGATAAATTGATTTGGCAAAACAGATAAGGGTTCAATATAACTTTATTAAAGAGGCGTAACCTATGGGAAGCGGAAACGAAAACAGCAAATTAGTTGTCCTTATCGTTCTGTTTTTTGCTGTGATGACGATTATGTATGTCACGAACAGTTGGATCAAACGTGAGCTAGATGAATCTTCTAATAAGTCAGCGGCTGTTCAGCAGCCGCTGGTGCGCGTTGTCGAGAAAGAAAAGTTGGCTAACGGAGATGAGCCGGTCGCTCAAAGTTTGCCTGCCAGTTCAGAGCAAGATCCTCAGACGCAAGCAGCTTCTGCAACTACAGCCGATCACCAAGAAAAGGAGCCCAAGAAAGTTGTTTATGAACTGCCTATTCATGAAGTAAATCTGCCGCTCTAGCCGCGGCAAGGTCAGGGTTCTAGATCTTTGGGGAGAGGTTCACAGAACGTCAAATCATAGTTTCAAAAATTTATTGATTTATCTCGTTTAATTGCAATAATTTTGGTAAAATATATCCGTTTAAAAGGGTACTGATTATGGAACCTATGTCTTTAAAAAAATTGCTAGAACAGTATCTCTCCCTTGTCAAAAAATTACTTCCTGAAAAAGAGGGAAGTTTCGCAGTAGGGATTGATATCGGTTTTCATTCCTGTAAGATGGTTGAAATCTCTAAGGCGGGGAATGCTTACCAGCTGAACAGTTTTGCCATAGAGCCGGTGGTCGATGGTAACATCGCTCAGGCCATCAAGGCTGTCCTGGCGAAAGCGAAGAAGCCTAATAAGTCCCCCTATACCTCTGTTTTTGGCAAAGGAACTCTGATCCGTTGCCTTCCTATGCCGCGGATGACCCTTGAGGATTTAAAGAAATCGCTCGCTATTGAAGCGGATAAATATTTCCCATTTGCTCAGGATCAAATCTATACCGATTGTTTTATTCTGGACAGCAGCGGGGAAGATAAAAGAATTCCCGTCCTGGTTGCTGCTTCCAAGAAAGAAATCATTGATGCCCGGGTCAAACTATTGACCGATTTGGGTCTGCATACAAACTTTATTACTTTAAATCCCATTGCTGTGGCTAACGTGCTCTATGTTTTAGGCAGCAGTGGAGCCGCCGAAAAGAAAGAGCCGGCAGGTCAAGTTGCCCCGGCGTCGGCGGCATCCTCGGGAGTGGCCATCTTGGATATGGGAGAGACCGTGAGCAATTTAACTATTCTGGTGGGACGTCTGCCGCGGTTCACCCGAGATATCTTTTTGGGCGGCCAGGATTTAAATAAGCGTATCAGCAATGCCTTAGGAATTAGTCTCCAAGAAGCAGAAAAGTTAAAACGTCAGCCTCCGAAAGACAAACTGACCGAAATCCTCAATGCCTGCGACTCATCCTTGACCAATTTGATCTCCGAAATGCGCTTATCGTTTGATTATTTTACGACCGAGAATAATTTGCATATCAGCAAACTGCTTTTAACGGGCGGGGCTTCAATGCTGGAAGGAATGAAGGATTATTTTACGAAGAATCTGGATATCCCTGCAGAAAATTTGAATCCTTTAAGCCTGTTTCAAATCGCGGAAGATGTCTCTCAAGAAGAATTAAAAAAGAATGCCACGCGTTTATCTGTGGCAATAGGATTGGCGCTCTATCACTATGATTGATATTAATCTTGTTCCACCACATCTGCAAAGAAAAAAAGGCCGGGGCCTCCTGGGCAAAGGGATCAATATCCCCCGTGAGGTGATCATCGGCTTGGTGGGAGGGTTCTTTGTGATCCTTTTATTGATTTCGATTCTTTTTCAGATTACGATTTTTGCCCAATATGCCCAGCGCAAGCGATTAAAGCAGGAGTGGGAAGCCATTCTTCCTGCCAAAACACGCGCCGACACCGTGATCAATCAGCTGCGTACGTCGCAGACGAAGATCAAGTCGGTGGAAGATATCACCGGAGGCAAGAAAATCAAGTGGGCACAAAAATTGAATACGATCAATGATAGTTTATCGCGCGGTGTTTGGCTGAAGAGCGTCGTCGGGAATAAGCAGCGCCTGGTGATCGAAGGCAGTGCCGTCTCCAAGGGGAAAGATGAAATGAGCAATGTGCATGAATTTGCCGCCAGTTTGAAGAAAAATAAAGGTTTCGGCGAGTATTTGAGCGATCTGGAATTAGGTTCCATTCAGCGGCGGGCGATAAAGACTGTAGAAGTGGCGGATTTTTCCATGACCGCTAACGTGCAGAAAGCGAAATAACCATGGCTGAAAAAATTCCCATAGCGGTACAGATCAATGATAAGAATCGGAATTATATTCTGGGAGGCATCCTCTTCGCTATTTTTTTTGTTTATTATTTTGTGATCATGCAGCCGCAGTTGATGACCCTGCGGTCTTTAAGCCCTGAGATCACGATTCTTTCGCAAGATTTGAAGAAGGCCAAAGACGATATCGAGAAGTTGCATGTGTATCAAAGCCAGGTCAATCAATTGCAGCAGAAAATTTCCCTGCTGGGAGAGAGGATCAAGAGCAAGGAAGAGGTCCCGGTCATCCTGGAGCGGATTTCCAATCTGGCGAATCAATATCATATCCGTGTTGATCAGATCACGCCCATGCTTGATACGCAAGAACTGCTTATGAAGGGGAAAGAAGGGAATTATTTTTCTCTTCCGATCATGATCGAGGCGCGCAGCAATTATCACGATTTCGGCCGATTTTTAAACGATATTGAAAGTGACAGCATTTCTCTGACGGTAGAAAAATTTTCTATTTTGGCCAATGCCCAGGATACGCTTAAGCATGAGATTAAGCTGACCGTCAATGCCGTTGTCCTGGAACCGGCGGGTGAATAGTATGAAAAAATACACATTCAGCATAATGATTGTCCTTATGGCGATGACAACTGCGGCGGCAGAGCAGAAGGAAACCCCGTTTACTTATAATGATCATGGCAAGCGTGATCCCCTTTGGCCTTTGGTCACGTCGACGGGTGGGGTCATGAATTATGACGCCGAAGTGTTCGTCTCGGATATGGTTTTAGAAGGAATCATTGTGGGATCCAAAGGAGAAGGCAACTTGGCCATCATCAATGGAGTGATTGTGAAGTCAAAGGATTTGGTCGGACAGTATTCGGTGGCCGATATTACACCCAGTTCTGTCGTGTTGATTAAAGGACAAGAAAGATTTATTCTTAAATTAAAAAAGGAGGACTAAAATGAGCCAGAGAGCAGCCGTAGCAATTGTCACGGTTTTATTTGCCTTCTCATGGGCTTATGCTCAGGAACCTGTCATAGAAGCACCGGGAGTAGAGATGCCGGTAAGTGAGGTAACTGAGATAAGTGCTTTGACTGAAGAAAGCACCCCGGACTATCAAATGACGGGTGGAGAGGAGGTGGCGGGAGGAGAGGCAGTGGCAGTTGAAGAAGCTGTCCCTACGGAAGAATCGCCGGCTGCGGTCGCTCCTAGCGAGGAAGAAGCGGATTCTGCCCATAAGGGAGTGGTCAGCCTGGATTTTCGCGATGCCGATATTCAAAATGTTTTACGGATTTTGTCTTACAAAAGCGGCGTCAATATTGTGGCTGGCCCGGAAGTGACCGGTCTTGTGACGATTCAACTCAAGGAGGTGCCTTGGGAACAAGCCTTGGCGGTCATTTTAGAGACCTACGGTTATAGTTATGACCGCAGGGGAAATATTATCACGGTCACGACGATTGATAATTTAAAAAAGCGGCGTGAAGATGCTTCCATTTTAGCGGAGCAAATACCGCTTATTACCAAAACGTTTATCCTCAATTATGGAAAGGCCAAAGAAATCATCGCTTCTATCGATAAAATGAAGACCGATCGGGGAAGCATCAATTACGATGAGAGGACGAACACGATCATTGTTCAGGATATTCCGGACAATGTCCAATTGATCGGCGAGGTTATCGCCCAGTTAGATATGACAACGCCGCAGGTTTTGATAGAGGCCAGGATTGTCGAGACAACCCTCAATAGTCAGGAGAATTTAGGGGTGGATTGGACAGCCAAGGCCACGATCAGCGGGTCCAAACGGCCCACGGTGTATCCTTTTACCAAACATTCGGCGGACAAGTATCTTCCCACAGACATCCCCGCTGCCGCGAGTTCGGAATTTTCGTATGGAACGCTCAATTTCACTCAAGTGCAGGCGGTTTTGGAGATGTTAAGAACCCGGACAGATACGAATATCCTTTCGAATCCGCGGATTGTCACGCTGGACAATCAGCCGGCCAAAATCAACGTGGGTAGCCAGTATCCCATTCCGACCTATACCTACAATGAAGAGCAGGCCAGATTACAGATTTCCGGATGGGAATATAAAGACATCGGGATTATTTTTAATGTAACGCCGCATGTCAACAATAAGGGGTATGTGACATTAGACATCGAACCGACCATCACCGAAATTTTGGATTTTGTTACTGTCGAGAATACTTCCTTGCCAAGATTGAGCAATGAATCGGCCAAGACGCGGGTTATGGTCAAAGACGGAGAAACGTTGGTCATCGGCGGCCTTATTAAAAGTAAGGTAACCGACGTCAAGAAGAAGATCCCTATTCTCGGGGACATTCCGCTCGTGGGCCTGGCGTTTCAGAAAAAAGAAAAGGGTGTTGTGAAAACCGATTTATTGATTTTCCTAACACCGCGCATTGTCACGCAAGATGTGCCGGCCGCGGAAGTTAAAGCTGACGCCACGGCTGAGACAGAATAAAAAATTTTTTGTTGAAATGAGATTCAGAAAAGGTACGCCTATGGGAGTTCTCATGAAAAGACAGAAGAAAAATTTTAGGGTTAATACATTTATTATTCACATTTTTGATAGGAGATATTGTGTCCAAAGAAATTCTTATACAGATTCAAGCGGGCGAGAAGCGTGTTGCGATCCTCAACAATGGCAAACTGGATGATTTTTATATAGAGGTTGACCGGTATCAGTCAATCTTGGGGAATGTTTACAAAGGGCGAGTTGAATCGATTCTTCCTTCGATCAACGGGGCCTTTGTCAACATCGGACAGGAGCGAAACGGTTTCCTCTATTTAACTGATGCAGTGAATCCTCTGGTGGAAGAGGATCTTTCCGGTCCCCGCCGTCTTTTCAATAAAATCCTTAATAAAAAAGAAGATCCCCCGCCGGCTAAACCCCACAACGAACCTCCGCAATTAAAGCAGGGTCAGGAAGTTTTGGTCCAGGTCGTCAAAGAGCCTTTTGCCAATAAGGGAGCTCGTTTGACGACGCATATTTCTTTGGCAGGGCGGTTTATCGTTTATATGCCTTATGACGCCCACCATGGGGTATCAAAAAAGATCGAAGACCCTGAGGAACGGAAACGTCTGCGGGAAGCGCTTAATGAATTTACTTTTGTCACGCACGGCGGGTTTATTGTCCGTACGGTCTCGATGGAGCAGGGAAAGCGCGAACTGCTGCGCGATGCCAAATTTCTTGTCAAGATATGGCAGCAGATCGTCAAATTGTCGGAACGCAAGACCGCCCCTGCCTTGATTTACAAGGAGTACGACCTGCTTTGGAAAATTGTGCGTGATTTCTTGCGTGATGATGTTACGACGATGCTGGTCGACTCGCGCGACGAGTATATCAAGTTAAAGAAATTTGTGCATACCCTGATCGGGCGGGAAATGGTCAATAAGGTTCAGTTGTATAAAGGGACCGAGGCGCTGTTTGATTTTAAGAATGTTTCCAAAGAGCTCGAGAAGATCTATGATACGCGTGTTTTTCTAAAATCCGGATCGCATATTGTCATTGAACAGACGGAAGGCTTGACGGTCGTCGATGTCAACAGCGGGAAGTTCCGCACCAAGGCCTCGCCGGAAGACGCGGCTTTTATGGTCAACCTGGAGGCCGCTCCGGAAATTGCCCGGCAGTTGCGTTTGCGCGATCTGGGTGGTATCATTGTCATTGATTTTATTGACATGACCCGGGAGGAGCACAAGCGCAAGGTCTTGACGGCTCTGCAGGCAGCCCTAGAAGACGATTATGCAAAGACCGAAGTCAACCGCATCTCATCGCTGGGTTTGGTGGAGATGACCCGGGCCAGAACCGGAAAAACGCTCGAATCCATTGCCTTTGAATCCTGCCCGTATTGCGGAGGCCGGGGTCGCGTCAAGGTTGATTAGGATTTCTCCGTCTCGCCGGAGCAAATAATATATTGACATTTTGAGATTTTCGGCTATTTTATAGAGTTTACGTTAGTATAAATTGTGAGGAGGTTTATATGCAGGCTATTGTGAAAATAGGTTCTCTCCAATATACCATCACCGAGGGAGATGTGATTGAAGTCAACCGCCTAGAGAGCCAAGATGGCAAGAGCATCACCCTGGATAAAATTCTTTTTTATTCGAACGGGAAAGATGTGCGGGTGGGACAGCCTTACCTGAAAGATGTCAAAGTCACGGCCAAGGTGGACGGTCATGTTCTTGGTGAAAAGCTTCGTTTCCACAAATATCGACGCCGCAAGAATTCTGCTTGGACCAAAGGTCATCGTTCGAAATTAACCGCACTCACCATCACTAAGATTGCCGCAAACTAAGAATGCTGCGCCTGATGTTTCTCAAATGATGAGTAAGGTGATCAGGCTGTCCCAATCTCATCGTTGTTAAATTTTAATAGTTAAAGGAAAATCGGGATGGCTTTTGTCGACGAAGCAAGGATTGCTGTCAAGGCCGGCAGTGGCGGCAAAGGATGCGAGAGTTTTTATTCTGATAAATTCACGCGTTATCCTCGTCCGGACGGCGGCGACGGCGGAAACGGCGGCGACATCGCTTTTGTCGCAGACCAGGGCATTCAAACACTCCTAGATTACCGTTTTAAACAGCATTATACGGCCGCCAGCGGCGGACACGCCAGCAGTAAGGGAAAAAGAGGCCGGGATGGTGTGGATTGTTCTTTGCGGGTGCCTGTCGGGACCATTATTCGCGATTATGACACGGGTCTTTTAATCAAGGATTTGACGGAGCATGGCCAGTCGGTCGTTGTGGTCAAAGGCGGCCGCGGCGGCATAGGAAATGCTCATCGGAAGGTTGTTAAGCCTCCTCAACCTGGTGAAGAGCGGATCATCCATCTGGAATTAAAAATTATTGCGGATGTTGGTTTGGTCGGCTTTCCTAATGCCGGGAAATCAACTCTGATTTCGGCCATTTCAAAAGTAAAATCAAAAGTCGCCAGTTATCCGTTCACGACAAAACAGCCGATCTTGGGTATTGTTGAGCAGGAGGATTCCAAATTTGTCATGGCGGATCTGCCTGGCTTGATCGAAGGCGCGCATTTAGGGAAGGGACTAGGGGACCGGTTTCTTAAACATGCCGAGCGTACCAAGATCCTGGTGCATGTCATTGACATGGCCGGCAGTGAAGAGCGCGACCCGTATGATGATTATAAGAAAATTACGCATGAGCTGGAAGCTTACAGTGATGACTTGTCTATCAAGTCGACCATGGTTGTCGCTAATAAAATGGACCTTCCTGCAGCCGCGGGAAATTTAAAAAAGTTTAAGCGGAAATTTAAAGGTGAACTTTTTGAGGTCTCCGCATTGGAAAAACAAGGATTAGAAAAACTCGTCGATAGAATTATAGAGGTTTTATGTCGCGAAAATTCCCCCAAAAAGTCAAACGTTTAGTCGTCAAGGTCGGCTCCAGTCTCATTGCCACTTATAAAATGCGGCCGCAGGAAAGCCGTTTGCCTTCGCTGGTTGAGCAGATCTGCAAGCTCAACAGCCGCGGCGTTGAGGTGGTGCTGGTGAGCTCGGGCGCGATTGTTTTGGGGATGGTGGAGCTGGGCGAACAGCGTCGACCAACGGATTTGGCCTCTTTGCAGGCCCGGGCCGCGATCGGGCAGGGGGTTCTGATGGGGACGTATGGCGACCTATTCATCGCACCATCGTCAGAAGGCAGAAAATGCGCCCAGGTCCTTTTAACGTGGGAGGATTTTGATAACCGGCAAAGGTATCTGAATGCCCGCAATACCCTGAACGCTATTTTGGAACAGAACGTTGTTCCTATTATCAATGAGAATGACACGATATCGACGGATGAAATCAAATTCGGCGACAATGATAAGCTGGCTGCTTTGGTTGCCTCTTTAGTTCAGGCGGACTTGCTGGTCATTCTTTCTGATGTGGAAGGCCTGTATGATCCCACGCAGGGAGAGAAAAAAATACTAGAAGAAATTAAAGAAATCACCGGCGAGATCGAAGGCTTTGCTTCCGGGACAACCAAGAAACAGATGTCCCGCGGCGGAATGGTCACGAAGCTTGAGGCGATCAAGATCGCCACCCACGCCAATATCCCCTGTGTTATCGCTCATGGAGAAATGGAAAATGTTTTGCTCCGCATATTGGAGGGAGAACGCATTGGGACTTTTTTTGTAGAGAAAGAAGAGAAGCTGCTGGCGCATAAGCACTGGATTTCTTTCGGTGCCAAGCCCAAGGGAAGAATTACTATTGACGACGGCGCTAAAAAAGCTATTTTAGAAGGTGGCAAGAGTTTGCTTTTGCCGGGAGTCGTTGCCTGGGACGGGCATTTTAGAGCCCAGGATGTGGTTGTCGTTCACGACCGCCAGGACCGGGAGATCGCCCGCGGCGTGATCAATTATTCCGTTTCCGACCTGCACCGCATTGAAGATAAAAAAGGTAAAGCGGAAGTTATTCACCGGGATGAGTTGGTGTTGAGTAAACGGTAAGAGGGTAGGATGGCTGTCGAAAAACATATTATAAAAATGGCGCAGGCCGCCAAACAGGCGGCGCACGAGTTGTCGTTGGTTTCCACCGGCACCAAGAATGCGGCGCTGCGCAAAATGGCCCACGCCCTTGTGCGGCGGAAAAGTTATCTTATTTCCGAGAATAAAAAAGACCTTAAAGTCGCGGAAAAAGGGAATTATAGTAAAGCCCTGATCGAACGTTTGCGGCTCAATGATAAAGTCATTAAAGAGATGGCCAAATGCCTTATCGCCACCGCACATTTGAAAGATCCCGTCGGTGCGGTGCTGACCAGCTTCAAGCGGCCGAACGGTCTTTTGATCAAGAAGGTTAGAACGCCGATCGGGGTGATCGGAATTATTTTTGAATCGCGGCCGAATGTGGTCAGCGATTGTGTCGGTTTGTGTTTAAAATCCGGCAATGCGGTAATTTTAAAGGGAGGGCGCGAGGCATTTTATTCGAATAAAGCGATTTTTCAGGTCTTGCGCGATGCCTTGCAGGGAACCGGAGTTCCCCCGGAGGCGGTGTATTTGATTTCTTCGGTTGATCGGGAAGCCGTGAATGTCTTGCTCAAATTGGACAAGTATATTGATTTGATTATTCCCCGCGGCGGAGAAGGATTGATTGAATTTGTGGCGAAGCATTCGCGTATCCCGGTGATCAAGCATTATAAAGGCATTTGTCATGTTTATGTGAGCGACCACGCGGACCTCAATAAGGCGCACAATATTTGTTATAATGCCAAAGTGCAGAAGCCGGGCGTTTGCAATGCCATGGAATCGATGCTCGTCCATAAAGACGCGGCGATCCGATTTCTGCCGGGGATGGTGAACGATTTAAAGAAAGCCGGGGTAGAAATTCGTGGCTGTCCCGTCACGCGCCGTATCATTAAAAAAGGCATTAAAAAGGCTTCTAACAAAGATTGGGAGACCGAGTACCTTGATCTGATCCTTTCTGTGAAGGTCGTTGCTGGCACGCAAGAGGCCATAGGGCATATCAACACGCACGGCTCGCACCATTCCGACGCCATTGTGACCGAAAATAGAAAAGAAGCTGAAGAATTCCTGAAATCGGTGGATTCCGCGTGTCTGTATGTCAATGCCTCGACGCGTTTTACCGACGGATACCAGTTTGGATTTGGGGCAGAGATTGGGATCAGCACGGATAAACTGCATGCCCGCGGGCCGATGGCTCTCGAGGAACTGACCACCTATAAATATTTGGTTTTTGGCAAAGGACAAATTCGAACGTGAGACGGATAGGTTTATTGGGCGGGACCTTTAATCCGATTCATATCGGCCATTTAACCATGGCGCAGGTCGCCATGGAACGGATGAATTTGGACAAGATCATTTTTATCCCTTCCTGTATTCCTCCGCACAAAAAGATCAAGAATCTTGCTGCGGCCCGGCATCGGTATAACATGGTCCGTTTGGCGCTGCAGGGGAATCCGGATTTTGCGGTTTCGAATTTTGAAATACAAAAGGCAGGGAAATCGTATAGCATTGATACGGTCCGCTATTTTAGGAAAAAATACCCGCGCGGGACAAAACTTTTTTTTATTATTGGCGCGGATGCTCTGGCGGGATTACGTGATTGGAAAAATATCGATCAGCTTTTAAAATTGGTCACATTTGTCGTTGTTAACCGGCCGGGCTATATATATAGAGGAAGCAGGATCAGATATAAGTACGTTGCCATGCCGGATATTGACATTGCCTCTTCATTTTTGCGCAGCCGGGTGGCGGAAGGCCGATCGATCAAATATTTCGTTCCGGATAAAGTTTTTGCCTATATCAAAAAGCATCGTTTATATAAGGAATGATAATAAGAAAAAACGCTCATTGACTTGAGCCGTATTTTCTCTTAAATTAGTGGAAACTGTTAAAGCGGTATACATCAAAGGAGCAGGCATGCCTGAACAAATCAATACTGAAATCAAATTCGGCACCGATGGCTGGAGAGGTGTCATTTCGGATAATTTCACATTTAAAAATGTGGCCATCGTCGCGCAGGGGATCAGCGAATGGGTCAATCGGCATTTGCGCAAAAAGACCGGCGCCTCAGCCAAGCGCGTGGCGGTGGGGTATGACACTCGCTTTTTATCCGATGAGTATGCGCGGATCGTCAGCAGTGTTTTGGCGGCCAACAATATTGAGGTTTTGCATTCCCAGGGCGCTATTCCCACACCGGCCTTGAGCTTTGGCGTTATCCGTCAGGAATGTGTCGCCGGCGTCATGATCACCGCGAGCCATAATCCCGGGAAATTCAACGGTGTGAAGATAAAGACCGGCCAAGGCGGCGGCGCTTCCAAAGATATCACGGATACGGTCGAAGATTATTTGTATCAGTCAGAAGTGAGAACGGTTGATTTTGACGTAGCTAAAAGCGAAAAGAAAATCATTCTGCACGATTATAAAGACGAATACATCAAATTTATCCGTGACTATATCGATTTTAAGAAAATTAAAAGTGCGAATTTTAAAGTTTTGGTGGATGCCATGCACGGCAGCGGCAACGGGTTGATGGCGAAGGTGCTGGAAGGGACCAAGATCCGTTTGTCCTTGATGCGCGATGATGTCAATCCTTCTTTCGAGGGCGGAAAGCCCGAGCCGGTCGTGGAATATCTGGAAGAGATTCTCCGGCGCGTTAAACAGGAAAAATTTGACCTGGGTCTTGTTTTGGACGGGGATGCGGATCGGATCGCGGCGGTCGCCTCGGGGGGAGAGTTTATTCATCCGCAGAAGATCTTAGGTCTGTTGATCCTTCATCTGGTACGGAACCGGGGGCAGGAAGGCGGGGTCGTCAAAACGATCTGCGGTACGACCATGATCGACAACATTGCCAAGAAATTAGGTTTAAAACTTTTTGAAACGCCGGTGGGCTTCAAATACATTTCGGAATTGATGATCACCGAGAAGATCGTGGCCGGCGGGGAAGAGGCCGGCGGGATGGGGCTGCCGAATTATATTCCGGAACGTGATGGAACGCTCGCCGGGTTGCTGCTTTTGGAAATGATGGTTTATCAAAAGAAGAATATCCGCAAGATTATCGAGGACATGGAAAAAGAGTTCGGCCGGTATTCCTATGAGCGCTTTGATTTGAAAATTCGGCCCGGGACAAAATTCGATTTGGAAGCGTTCCAGAAAACAAAAAGGCTTCTGGGGAAAAAAGTTGTTGAGATGAAGGATTTTGACGGCGTGAAACTTATTTGCGATGATGAGAGCTGGCTCATGCTCAGGCCCTCCGGGACAGAACCGCTGGTCCGTGCTTATTCTGAAGCTAAATCAGCGACGCGCGCCAAGCAGTTAATCAAGTACGGCGAGTCACTCTTGAAAAAGCGATAGTATGGTCTATTGGACTGCCTATTATATTGCTCTTTTCTGCAGTAAAATTTTCTTTCCCATCAAGACCACTGGCCGCGAACATCTCCCCCGGCAGGGAGGTTATATTCTGGCCAGTAATCATGTCAGCAACCTCGATCCGGTCATTCTCCGCTTATCTACGAAGCAGAAATTGCATTTTCTCGCCAAAGAATCGCTTTTCAAGAATAAAATCTTCGGGGCCTTGATTGCTTGCCTGGGGGCTTTTCCCATCCGGCGGGATTCCGCTGATATCGGAGCGCTGAAAGAAGCTATCCGCCGCTTAAAAAAAGGCCATCCGTTACTGGTTTTTCCGGAAGGGACCCGTAAGGTGGAGCAGAAAGAGAATCATCCCGGGATAGGGCTGATTGTGATCAAAAGCGGCGTGCCGGTCATCCCTGCCTATGTCAGCGGCTCGGATGCCGTACTGCCCTTAGGGCAAAAAATACCGCGGCGTCGCCCGGTTTCGGTCGTTTATGGCAAGCCGATTTCCTTTCAACAAGCTGATTCTTACCAGGCCATGGCGGATCAGATCATCAAGGTTATCTACACTTTAGCCCCGGCTTCCCAAAGTTCCTAACCCTAGCGTTTCTACTGAGTTTAGTCCTTGCAAAAAATTTGTTTGACAAAATAACTTTTTTTGCGATAATTGAATACTTTAGATTTTGAGAAGATTCCTCAAAAATCTCTCAGGTCTAAAAATTCTAGAATAAGAGAGGCTAAAAAAAGTATGAGCGATAAAGAATCTACAATGCTTGAGATGTATAACAATACCCTTCGTGATTTCAAAGAGGGGGATATTGTGAAAGGAATCGTTGTCGCGATCAATGCGAAGGAAGTTGTCGTTGACATTGGATTCAAATCCGAAGGATTTATTGCGATTGAAGAATTTCGCAATCGTGAAGATTTGTCGGTAGGCGAGCAGATCGACGTTCTGATCGAAACCGTTGAGGACGATGACGGGCGCGTGGTCCTTTCTCGGGCTAAGGCCGAAAAAATGCAGGGCTGGATGACTGTCGGTGATGAGCTCAATGAAGGAGATATTGTCGATGGCCGCGTTCTTAAGCAGGTCAAAGGCGGTTATATGGTTGATGTCAACGGCATCGACGCGTTTTTACCCATGTCCTTGTCATCCTTCCGGGGCGTGACCAATCAGGAGATCATGTCGAACAAGTATAGTTTTCAGATCGCTAAATTGAATAAACAACGTCGGAATATGATCCTTTCTCGACGAGATATTGTGCAGAAAGAAAAAGAACAGGTCCGCGAAAAACTTTGGACAGAACTTGAAAAAGGTCAGCGTCGCAAAGGAACCGTCAAGGGCATCACCGATTTCGGTGCCTTTATTGATCTGGGCGGAGTGGATGGACTTTTGCACATCACGGATATGAGCTGGTCACGGATCAATCATCCTTCTGAAGTTGTCTCTATCGGCGATAAAGTTGAAGTCCTGATTTTGGATTTTGATAAAGCCAATTCCAAGGTATCGCTCGGGTTAAAGCAAATCCTGGCCAATCCCTGGGATGATGTGTATCAAAAATTCCCGGCAGGGTCGAAAGTCAAAGGCAAGATCGTCAATATTATGCCATATGGCGTATTTGTCGAGATCGACCGCGGGATTGAAGGTTTGCTGCACTCTTCCGAGATCACCTGGCAGAAGAAGATGGTGAATCCGCAAGAAATATTCAAACTCGGCGATATCGTCGAAGTGCAAATCATCAACGTAGATAAGGATTCCAAGCGCATTTCTTTGAGCATGAAACAGTTGGAAATGAATCCTTGGCTGGAAGCTAAGATTAAGTTTCCTATCGGTTCCAAGGTCAAGGGGATTGTCCGCGGGTTTACGGATTACGGGGCCTTTGTGGAGCTCGAATCCGGTCTGGAAGGGATGATTCACGTTTCCGACATGTCCTGGACCAAAAAAATCAATCATCCGCAGGATGTCTTGAAAAAAGGTCAGGAAGTGGAAGTTTCCATCATCGCTGTCGACGGTGAAAATCGTAAGATCACGCTCGGATTGAAGCAGTTAACTCCCAATCCTTGGTCTAAGATTGCTGAACGGTTTCCTATCAACGCCGAAGTCGATGCGGAAGTCGTCCTGAATTCTAACTTTGGGGTTTTCGTGAAGCTCGAGGATGAGATCGAGGCTTTGGTATATTCATCCGAAATCGATAAAGAAAAAGCTGCAGCGCTTAAACCTGGTGAAAAAATTCGCGTCAAGATCATTAAGGTTGATGTCGAACAAATGAAGATCGGCGTCAGTGCCAGGTTATCTTAAGCTTCGTTAATCATTTATAGATAGTAACCTGATAAGATAGAGGAAGAACCACCTCGTTGCTTGAGGGGCGAGGTGGTTCCTTTATTATTTTTTATGCAGATTCAGGATAGTATCGCCAAAATCATCCGCGGAACAGCCGAGATCATCAATCGCGAAGCGCTGGAAGAGAAGCTTATTGAAAGCGAGAAGCGCAAGAAACCCCTCTGCATTAAGGCGGGGTTTGATCCGACCGCTCCGGATATCCATCTGGGGCATTATGTCCTTCTAAAAAAATTACGGCAGTTTCAAGATTTAGGTCATCAGGTCTATTTTCTCATCGGGGATTTTACCGCGCAGGTGGGGGATCCTTCCGGGCGAGATCAAACCCGTCCGAAAATGGATGCCAAACAAATCGCCCAAAATGCCAAAACTTATAAAGCACAAGTTTTTAAAATCCTTGATCCTAAAAAAACCAAAGTCGTTTTCAATAGTGCGTGGCTGGAGAAATTAAGCGCTCAGGAAATTTTAGAGTTGTGCGCTCACTCGACGGTGGCGCAGATGCTGGTGCGTGCGGATTTCAAAAAACGTTTTGAAGATAAGCGGGAGATCAGTCTGTTGGAATTCATTTATCCGCTTTTGCAGGGATATGACTCGGTCCATTTAAAGGCGGATGTCGAACTGGGTGGTTCCGATCAGAAATTCAACTTGCTGATGGGACGGCAATTGCAGGAGGCCTTTGGTTTTAAACCGCAGGTCGTGATCATGACGCCGCTTTTGGAGGGAACGGACGGCGTACAAAAGATGAGCAAGTCGCTCGGAAATTATATCGGCATCAATGAGCCGCCGAGAGAGATCTTCGGCAAAGTGATGTCGATCAGTGACGCGCTCATGCTGCGGTATTATGAGCTGCTTACGGATTGTGATCTTGCGGAGATAAAAACATTGCATCCGCGGGAGGCAAAACTCCGTCTGGGATGCGAGATCGTGAAGCAATTTTACGGGGCAGCGGCCGCCCAGGCAGAAAGAGAAAATTTCGAAAAGACTTTCAGCCAAAAGAAAGTTCCCGATGACATCGAGGCGTACCGCTTGGGGACGGAGAGCCCCGAATCCCTGGTGGATATTTTGGTAAGGACAAAATTGGTCGAGTCCAAGAACGAAGCGCGGCGGCTTATCGGGCAGGCGGCGATTACCCATGACGGGAATAAAATTACCGCTGAAACCTGGGCTGTCAAGCCGGGTGTATTGAAGGTGGGAAAACGGCGTTTTTTGAGGCTGGTAGAGTAAGTTTTAAAAGAGCGTAACTTGAATATTCTGAGGTAATTATATTTCAAATAAAATAAATAAAATTACTTGACAAAAATAACCTTGGTGGATATACTTGAAACTCAATAATTTTTTTAGAAAAAGAAAGTATTATAGTATTAAAAAAGATTGCCCTGCCTGGTATTTCCGCGTAATGAAAATAAGAGCGGCCAGCACTGGATGCAATTTCAACTGATAAAAATTCAAGATAACATGCCCCTGCACTGGTTTTCCAGAAATGAAAGTAACCAGTACTGGGTGCAATTTCAGCTAGAACAACATTAAAGAAAAATTGCCCCTGTAGCTCAGCCGGTAGAGCACGTCCTTGGTAAGGACGAGGTCACCGGTTCAAGACCGGTCGGGGGCTTATTCAATGGAAGAAAGTTATTAGCGATGCGTGAAAATATTCAGTTTGAATGTACAGAATGCCGGCGAATCAATTATTGCAGCACCAAAGATAAGAAAAAACACCCCGATCGAATTGAGCTAAAGAAATATTGCAGATTCTGTCGTAAGCACACGCCGCATCGGGAACTTAAGAAGTAATTTAGCTCGACGAGATTTGGAGTAGGCCAGTAGCTCCAATTGGTAGAGCAACGGTCTCCAAAACCGTGTGTTGTAGGTTCGAGTCCTACCTGGCCTGGGATTCGAATAAAAAAAAGAAAATGATAAGCCAAGTAAGAAAGTTTGTTGGGGAGGTTGCGGTCGAACTTAAGAAAGTGTCTTGGTCGACACGGCAAGAACTCATTGATTCCACCTGGATTGTATTAATCAGTTCCGCTCTTTTAGGAGTTTTTATCGCGACAACGGATTTCTTTTTAGCAAAATTTTTAAGTTTGATAATCAAGTATTAGTCTATGACAATGAAATGGTATGTAGTTCACACGCAAACGGGTGCCGAGGACAAGGCGAAGGCTGGCTTGGAAAACAAGATAGCCACAACGAATTTGAAGAATTACGTTGCCGAGGTTGTCGTGCCGACCGAGCAGGTTTCTGAAATTCGTGGTGGAAAAAAACGCATCACGGCACGAAAATTTTTTCCCGGGTACATTCTCCTTAAGATGGAGATGAACAAGGAAAGCTGGTATTTGGTAAAGACCACACCCGGGATCACGGGATTTATCGGTCCGGGACGAACCCCGACCGCGCTGACGGATGACGAAGTCAATAATATCGTCAAGCGGACGCACGATACAGAAACAAAGCCGAGTCCTAAGATCATTTTTGAGATCGGGGAGCCGGTGAGAATTGCCGAAGGGCCGTTCGCGAATTTTAACGGATCGGTGATGGAAGTTTATCCGGACAGAGGGAAATTAAAAGTGAGCGTTTCTATTTTTGGTCGTTCTACACTCGTGGAAATGGAATATTGGCAAGTAGAAAAAATATAATTCTAGAGGAAAATCATGGGCAAAGAAGCAGTAGCACAAATTAAGTTATATGTTCCGGCCGGACAGGCAAACCCGGCGCCGCCGGTTGGCCCGGCGCTAGGTCAGCACGGGGTGAACATTATGGGTTTTTGTAAGGCCTTCAACGAACAAACCAAGGGAAGAGAAGGTCTCATTTTACCCGCCGTTATTACCGTCTACAAAGACAAATCATTTGATTTCATTATTAAAACCCCTCCCAGTTCAGTACTCATTAAAAAAGCAGCCAATTTAGCCAAGGCCTCCGGCACCGCCGGCAAGGAAAAGATCGCCACCTTGACCCGCAAACAAGTCGAAGATATTGCAAAAATAAAAATGGAAGATTTAAATACCGCTGATATGAAGCAGGCGACTCTCATCATTGAAGGGACCGCCCGAAGTATGGGGATTGAAGTCGTTGGATAAAATTTAAGCTAGTGGAGTGATAAAAATCTTATGAGTAAAAGAATGAAAAAAGCTGTGGAAGTCGTCGATGCGGTGAAGCTCTATCCTTTGGAAGAAGCGGTCGGGACCATCGAAAAATTTCCTAAAGTGAAATTTGATGAAACCGTCGAGCTCCATTTTCATCTCAATGTGGACACGAAAAACACCGATCAGGCTATCCGTGGAACAGTGGTGTTGCCGCACGGAACGGGAAAGAAGGTCATCCTGGCGGTTTTTTGTAAAGGCGAGCAGGCGGCGAAGGCCCAGGAGCTGGGGGCCGAGCACGTAGGCGCGGAAGATTTGATTGAAAAAGTTTCCAAAGGTTTTATGGATTTTGATTGTGTTATCGCGACGCCGGACATGATGAAAGATTTAAGCAAGTTGGGCCGGGTCCTTGGGCCGCGCGGGCTCATGCCGTCGCCTAAAGCCGGGACCGTTTCTATGGATATTGCGAAGGCGATCCAGGATGTCCGTGCCGGTAAGATCGAATTCAAAATGGACAAACAGGCGGGTATTCATGTCGGGATAGGCAAGCGTTCTTTCGCGACGAATAAGTTGGTCGATAATGCAAAACAGATCATTGAAGCTATTAACCATGTCAAACCCGTGGCCGTCAAAGGGAACTTTATCAAGAGTCTTTCGGTTACCACGACGATGGGCCCGGGAATAAAGGTGGCGCTATAATGAAAGTCGGAAAAATATTTCGGGAAAAAATGACCGGCCAAGTCAAGGCAGCCGTGGGCAACACCAATGTTTTCTTGGTCAGCTATAAAAATATCTCCGGTCCGCAGATGAATACGCTGCGTAAGGATTTGAAGAAGATCGGGGCGCAAATGTACGTGAGCCGTAATTCCTTGATCCAGCTGGCGCTGAAAAGCGCAGAACAGGAAGTGTTGTCGGAACGGGTCAAAGGTCAGACCGCTTTGATCTGGGGCAATACCGATTCTGCTGTGATTTCGAAATTGCTGGTCAAATTTACAAAAGATTTTGAAGGGATAGCGTTAGGTGGTGGGCTTTTTGACGGGAAATTATTAGAGAAAGATGATATCAAACGACTGTCAGAACTGCCTTCGCGCGAAGTACTTTTAGCGATGCTCTTAAGAACCATGCTCTCACCAGCCACACAGTTCGCTGGTGTTTTGAATAGTAAAACACGTGATTTGTTGTCGATTATGAAACAGTTAAGTGAAAAAAAGGGAGGTAATTAAAAATGTCTGAAAACGCAGTGAAAGAAAACGTCCAGCTTTCACCTAAATTAGAAGATCTCGCTAAAACGATCGAAGGATTAACCGTCCTTGAATTAGCGGATTTGGTGAAGGGATTAGAAAGCCGTTTGGGTATTCAAGCCGCTGTTCCGATGTCCGCCGGTATGATGATGGCCGGTCCGGCTGCCGGGGCTGCCGCTCCTGCCGCGGAAGCGAAAACCAGTTTTGATGTTGTGCTCAAAGAAGCTGGGGCTAACAAAATCGGTGTTATCAAAGAAGTCAGAGCTGCAACTAACTTGGGTTTGAAAGAAGCCAAGGATCTCGTTGAGGCCGCTCCCAAGACCGTTAAAGAAGCCGTCCCAAAAGAAGAAGCAGAAGAATTGAAGAAAAAATTAGAAGCGGCTGGCGCTAAAGTCGAATTAAAATAATCACAGGTACGATTATTTTTTGAATTTTGAGGGTAAGGCTTACCTCGGATAAGCCTTACCCTCGCAGTTTAATTGTCTTTAAAATAACCCGAAAGAAGGGTGAACTCCTCGATATGAAAAAAATCAAAGTCAGAGACTTCAGCAAATTTCAAGACAATTTTGAATTGCCGCAGCTGTTAGATATTCAGGTGATATCCTATGAGGATTTTTTACAACGAGAGCTGGCTTCGGATAAGCGCAAAGATCATGGGTTGGAAGAAGTTTTTCGCGAAGTTTTTCCTTTAGAAAGTTATGACGGCCAGATCCGCCTGGAATATATCAGTTATTATTTAGGGAAAGAGAAGTACTCCAGCCAGGAATGTCAGCGCCGGAATATGACCTATTCCGCTCCCTTGAAAGTCAAGCTGCGCCTCATTACTCCCACCGATATCAAAGAGCAGGAAGTGTATTTTGGTGATTTTCCGCTTATGACCGAGCGCGGAACCTTCATCATCAACGGTGATGAACGGGTTGTGGTTTCTCAGATCCAGCGTCCGCCAGGGGTTTCTTTTGAAGAAGAAATGCATCCGACCGGAAAAAGTATTTATCACGGCCGGATTATTCCTTCCCGGGGGGCCTGGTTTGAAATCAAATATGATCTTAACGATGTGCTCTTTGCTTATATTGACCGAAGAAGGAATTTCCCTGCGACCCAAATTTTGAGAATCATGGGGCTCTCCTCTTTAGAAGATATCAAAAAACTTTTAGGTGATGATGCCGATAAATTAAAACCCACCTTAGAAAAAGACCATACCAATACCAAAGAAGAAGCTTTGATCGATTTTTATCGTAAAATGCGTCCGACAGAACCTGCCACGGTGGAAGTCGCCGAGACGCTCTTTTATCGATTGTTTTTTGATCCCAAACGCTATGATTTAAGCAAGGTCGGCCGGCATATCATCAATAGAAAATTAGGAACCAATGTGCCGATGGAAAACCGGGTGCTGGATATCACGACGGTGGTGGCGGTTATGAAGTATTTGTTTGGCTTGCGCGAAGGGCATGGAGAAACGGATGATATTGACCATTTGGGGAATCGCCGTATTAAGACCGTTGGTGAACTGGTGCAGAATCAAGTGCGTATCGGGCTGGCCCGTTTGGAAAGATCGATCAAAGAGCGCTTGATTGTCATGAGCAATTTTGAAAATTTAACCGCACATCATTTGATCAATTCCCGCCTTTTCTCGAACCAAATTCAAGATTTTTTTGCCCGCAGTCAATTGTCGCAATTTATGGATCAGGTCAATCCGTTGGCTGAGATGACGCATAAAAGACGTTTGAGCGCCTTAGGTCCCGGCGGTTTGTCCCGTGAACGGGCCGGTTTTGAGGTGCGGGACGTTCATCCGACGCATTACGGCCGGGTGTGCCCTATCGAAACGCCGGAAGGTCCGAACATCGGTTTGATTTCTTCTTTGACAACGTGTGCCCGGGTGAATGAATTAGGCTTTATCGAAACACCTTACCGTAAAGCGAAGATGGCCGGGTGACGCGCAAAGTTGAATATCTCATGGCTGATTTGGATCAGACAAAATATATTGCCCAAGCCAATGCCCATTTGGATAAAGAGGGAAATTTTATTGAGAAAGAAATTATTTGCCGGTATAAAACCGATTTCCCTAAGATTCGTGTGGAGAAAATTGATTACATGGACGTTTCTCCCAAGCAGTTGGTCTCGGTGGCCGCCGCATTAATTCCTTTCTTGGAACATGACGATGCCAACCGTGCTTTGATGGGATCCAACATGCAACGGCAATCGGTTCCTTTGATGGTGACCGAAGTTCCGTTCGTCGGCACCGGGATGGAAGAGAAGGTCGCCCGGGATTCCGGTGTTATGGTGATTGCCAAAAAAGCCGGAAGGGTGACGAAGGTCGATGCCCATGAAGTCGTTATCGGTGATGATGTTTATCAGTTGAAAAATTATATGCGCTCCAATGCCAATACCTGTGTCCATCAGGCACCGCTGGTGCAGGTGGGTGATCATATTGAAGCAGGTCAGACCATTGCCGACGGTATGGGAACGCGCAATGGCCGTCTGGCCTTAGGCCGCAATGTGCTGGTGGCCTTTATGCCGTGGCGAGGATATAACTTTGAGGACGCTATTCTTATTAATCAGCGGGTTGTCCGCGAGGATCGGTTTTCCTCTATCCATGTCGAGAAGTTTGAGGTGGAATGCCGTGAGACGCGACTGGGCAACGAGGAAGTCACCCGCGATATCCCGAATGTCGGTGAAGAAGCCCTGAAGGATTTGACGGAAGAGGGTGTGATCCGGGTCGGTGCGGAAGTCAAGGCCGGCGATATCCTCGTCGGAAAAGTTACGCCCAAGAGCGAAAAAGAACTTTCTCCGGAAGAGCGTTTGCTGCGGGCCATTTTCGGCGAAAAAGCGGCGGATATCCGCGATACGTCTTTAACGCTGCCTCCGGGGATTGAGGGTGTGGTGGTAAATGCCGAGATCTTTCAGCGTAACGAACGGGGCCGCAAGTCCAAAGAAGATAAAGGCAAAGAGCAAGAGGCTATTAAGAAGATCAAAGCTTACTATAAACAGGAAATTGAATTTATTGAAGATGAAAAAGAGCGTCGGCTGAAGAAGGCTTTAGGCAGCGATGCAAAAAAATTCGGCCGTCTCGATGCTGATGAATTGCCGGATGATTCCGAAGCCCGCGAAGTTTTAGAATTTTATAATGACAAGATCGCCGAACTCGTTCAGGAAGAGGAACAGGAAATTGAGCGGGTGAAGCGCGGCGATGAGTTGCCGGCGGGAGTCCTCAAGCGTGTCGTGGTCTATGTTGCCACCAAGAGAAAATTGTCCGAAGGGGATAAGATGGCCGGTCGTCACGGGAATAAGGGTATTGTCTCGCGCATTCTTCCCGAAGAGGATATGCCGTTTTTGTCGGACGGGACCGCGGTGGATATTGTTTTGAATCCGCTAGGTGTTCCTTCCCGCATGAACGTCGGGCAGCTTTTAGAAACGCATTTAGGCTGGGCCGCGCAAGCGTTAGGTTTCTATGCCGAAACGCCGGTTTTTAACGGAGCCACCGAAAAAGAAATTCGTGATCTTTTGCGAGAAGCCAAGTTGCCGGAAGAAGGCAAGACCGTCGTGCGTGATGGTTTTAGTGGGGATTCTTTTGATCAGAAAGTCACCGTGGGTTACATTTATATGATGAAACTTAACCATCTCGTTGATGAAAAAATCCACGCCCGTTCGATTGGGCCGTATTCTTTGGTTACGCAACAGCCGTTGGGCGGCAAGGCGCACTTCGGTGGTCAGCGATTCGGAGAAATGGAAGTTTGGGCTCTTGAGGCGTATGGGGCGGCCTATACTTTGCAGGAAATGTTGACCGTCAAAAGCGACGACGTCGCCGGACGCAGCCGTATTTATGAAGCGATTGTTAAAGGAGAGCAAAAGCTCAGTCCTGGAACCCCGGAATCCTTTAACGTTCTCGTCAAGGAATTACAGGGACTGTGTCTTGATATTAAGTTGGAGAGAGCTAATCCAGAACCGAATCCAAACAAAGATAAAGATATTTTTAAGGAAAAAAAGGGGAAAGATGACCAATCCAGCTAAAGAAATCATCAATGAAGACCGCATTACGATTAAGATCGCCTCGCCGCAAGTGATGCGATCCTGGTCTCACGGGCCTGTTAAAAAAGCCGAGACGTTGAATTATCGGACGCTGAAACCAGAGAAGGACGGCCTTTTTTGCGAAAAGATTTTTGGTCCGGTCCGTGACTGGGAATGCAACTGCGGAAAATATAAAGGCATCAAGTTCAAGGGCATCACCTGCGATCGCTGCGGTGTTTTGGTCACTCGTTCTTCTGTCCGTCGAGAGAGAATGGGTCATATCGAGTTGGCGTGTCCGGTCACACATATTTGGTTTTATAAGGCTGTCCCCAGCCGTTTAGCGGCGCTCACGCAAGTCGGCTTGAGAGATTTAGAAAAACTTATTTATTATGAAGAATATATCGTCATCGATCCGGGTGAAACAACACTCAAGAAGAAACAATTTTTGACGGAAGATCAATATCAAGAGGCCTTGGTCAAGCACGGCGGTGCCTTCCGGGCCAAAATTGGTGCCGAAGCCGTTAAGGATTTATTAAGAGAAACAGAACTGGATGTTCTCTGCAAGAAATTGCGCAAAGATTTAGAAAAAGCCACACCCGCCGGTACCAACGCTAAAAAGATCGCTAAGACTTTGAAGATCGTGGAAGATTTTAAGGCTTCCGGGAACCAGGCAGACTGGATGGTTTTGGATGTCCTGCCGGTCATCCCGCCGGACTTACGCCCGCTCGTTCCATTGGAAGGTGGACGCTTCGCGACATCGGATTTGAATGATCTTTATCGACGGGTGATCAATCGCAACAACCGTCTGAAAAAATTGATTGATTTAAAAGCGCCGGAAATCATTATCCGCAACGAAAAGCGTATGCTGCAGGAAGCTGTGGACGCACTTTTGGATAATGGCCGTCATGGCCGACCGGTTTTGGGCGCAGGCAACCGGCCGCTCAAATCCCTTTCTGACATGTTGAAAGGAAAGCAAGGCCGCTTCCGTATGAATTTGTTGGGTAAGCGCGTTGATTATTCTGGCCGTTCGGTTATCGTCGTTGGACCGACCTTGAAACTGCATCAGTGCGGATTGCCGAAGAAGATGGCCTTGGAGCTTTTTGAGCCTTTTATTATCCGCAAACTTCGCGAAAAAGGTTTTGTGCACACGATCAAGGGCGCTAAGAAAATGGTCGAGCGTGCCAAGATCGAAGTTTGGGATATTTTAGATGAAGTTATCAAAGATCATCCGATCATGCTGAACCGCGCGCCGACCTTGCATCGTTTGAGTATTCAGGCTTTTCAGCCTACCTTGATCGAAGGCAAAGCGATTAAACTGCATCCGTTGGTTTGTACGGCTTTCAACGCTGACTTCGACGGGGATCAGATGGCCGTTCATATTCCGTTGTCTTTGGAAGCACAGATCGAATGCCGTTTGGAACTTTTATCGACGAACAATCTTTTCTCTCCGGCGGACGGCCGTCCGATCATGACGCCTACGCAGGACGTGATTTTGGGATTGTTTTATTTGACCAAAGATAAAGGGGAGACCAATCAAAAGGGAAGAATTTTCCGCGATTCGCAAGAAGTCAGGATCGCTTATTACGATGGACTGATCGGATTGCATGAGCGAATCAAGATTCGACTCGAAGGTCCGGTCTGGGGACAAGAAAAACCATCGTTGGTTATTTCGGAAGAAGGCGCAGCTGAGGAAAAAGGAAATTCCAAAAAAGAAGAACAGCACAAAAAGATCACATTGATTGATACTACCGTTGGACGGGTTATTTTCAATGAGACTCTGCCCCTGGAGTACGGTTATGTGAATGATGTTTTAGATAAAAAGAAGGTCGGCGCGATTGTTTCGGACTGCTTTAAACGTTTTGGCCAGAACCGGACAATCCAGTTGCTGGATGATCTCAAGGATCTTGGGTTTCGGCAAGCCACGTTGGCCGGGATTTCGATCAGTATCAATGATTTGATCATTCCTAAAGAAAAAGAAAAGTTTATCCGCGACGCGAAACAAGAAGTCGCTAAGGTCGAAGATCAATATCGCAAAGGTATCATCACCGGCCGTGAGCGTTATAACAAGATCATCGATATCTGGACGCACACAACGGAAGCCTTGTCGGATCTTTTGTTTAATCAGATGGACCCGTTCAACCCTGTCTTTATCATGGCGGATTCGGGTGCGCGCGGTTCGAGATTGCAGATCCGTCAGCTGTCAGGTATGCGCGGGTTGATGGCCAAACCATCCGGGGAAATTATTGAAAATCCGATCACGGCGAGTTTCCGTGAAGGGTTGACGGTTTTGGAGTATTTTATTTCTACTCACGGTGCACGAAAAGGTTTGGCTGACACAGCTTTAAAGACGGCCGACGCCGGGTATTTGACCCGTCGTTTGGTGGACGTTGCTCAAGAAATGGTTGTCACCGAAGAAGATTGCGGAACACCCAACGGTATTACGGTTGCCGCGATCGTCGAAGGTGATGAGCTTGTGGTCAGTCTTAAAGAACGTATCGCCGGCCGTGTCGCGCTCGATACCATTGTTGATGTGGTCACGGATGAGCGTGTTGTAGAGTCGGGAGAAGAGATCACGGAAGAAAAAGCGGAAGTGATCGAACATTTAGGGATTGAAAAAGTGCGTATTCGCAGCGTTTTGACGTGTGAAGCGGCGCGCGGGGTGTGCGTGAAATGTTACGGCCGCAACTTGGCCAGCCAGCGCCTGGTGGAGATCGGTGAAGCGGTGGGGACCATTGCCGCGCAAAGTATTGGCGAGCCCGGGACGCAGCTTACCATGAGAACTTTCCACATCGGCGGAACCGCCAGCAGAACGATCGAGCAGTCGTATTACCGCACGAAAAATCGCGGGATCATCAAGTATCATCAGCTGCGTGTCGTCGAGCGCGGTGGGGAATTTATCGTTCTTAACCGTAACGGAGCCGTCAGTATCAATGATGACCTGGGCCGGGAATATGAACGGTATCCTTTGCCGCAGGGCGCGACGATCAAGTATGCCGACGGATCGCTGATTAATAAAGAAGAAATTTTTGTTACCTGGGATCCTTATACCATTCCTATCATTACGGAAGTCAAGGGTACGGTGAATTACGAAGACATCAAAGAAGGGGTTACGGTTCAGGAAGAGCAGAATCCCGTTACCGGAATCACCGAGCGCGTTGTCGTCGAACATAAACAGGAATTCCATCCGCAGATCATTATCACGGATGAGAAAAAAGAAGTGGTCGGTATTTATTCGATTCCCGTCGGAGCGCACGTCTTGGTTAAGGATAAGCACGGCGTCGGGGCGGGCGAGTTGATCGCCAAGATTCCGCGCGGTGTCGGCAAGACCCGCGATATCACCGGCGGTCTGCCGCGCGTCGCGGAATTGTTCGAAGCCCGTCGGCCTAAAGATCCGGCTATCATCAGCGAAATTGACGGCCTGGTCGAATTCGGCGAAGATAAGCGCAACCGTCGTACGATTATCGTCAAGAGCCCTACGGGGATGGTCAAGGAATATACGATCCCGCACGGCAAGCATCCGAATGTTTATAAGGGTGACAATGTTTTCTCCGGGCAACAATTGACGGAAGGTCCCGTCGTGCCGCATGATATTTTGCGGGTCTGCGGGGACAAGGTCTTGCAGGAATATTTGCTGAATGAAATTCAAGAAGTCTATCGTTTACAAGGTGTGCGCATCAATGATAAGCACATTGAAATTATTATTTCCCAGATGCTCAAAAAAGTTAAGATTGAAGAGTCCGGGGATACGCATTTTCTCGTCGGCGAGCAGATCGATCGCGTCATTTTCAAGAAAGCCAATGAGGAAGTGTTAAAGAAAAAAGGGAAGCCGGCGAAAGCAACCCCGCTGTTGTTGGGAATCACGAAAGTATCTTTGACCACAGAGAGTTTCATCTCTGCGGCGAGTTTCCAAGAGACAACACGGGTCTTGACAGAAGCGGCGGCATCGGGTAAAATTGACCTCTTACGTGGATTGAAAGAAAACGTTATTGTGGGTCATTTGATTCCTGCCGGTACAGGGTTAAATCGCTATAACAATCTAGAAATGGTGAAGTATGCCGACGATACAGCAGCTCATTCGCAAGAGACGCGAACAGAAGCACAAAAAGAGTAAATCGCCTGCGCTGACAAATTGTCCTCAGAGACGGGGAGTTTGTTTGCAGGTGAAGACCATGACACCGAAGAAGCCCAACTCGGCGCTTCGTAAGATCGCCAGAGTGCGTTTGTCAAACCAGGTCGAAGTCACATCTTATATTCCTGGCGAAGGACACAACTTGCAGGAACATTCGATCGTCCTGGTGCGCGGCGGAAGGGTCAAAGATCTTCCCGGAGTTCGTTACCATATTGTTCGTGGAACATTGGATACCGCCGGCGTGGCGAAACGCAAAAAGTCGCGTTCCAAATATGGCGCAAAACGCGACAGCAAATAGAAGGATTTTTTAAGTTATGAGAAGACATACAGCAGAGATCAGAGAAATTGCTCCGGACCCAAAATTTAGCAGCCCTTTGGTGGCGCGTTTTATCAATGTGTTAATGACCAAGGGAAAGAAAACAATTGCGGAAGGAATCATTTACGGAGCTTTTGAAATTTTGAAACAAAAAACATCCGAAGACAGCCCGCTAAAAGTTTTTAATAAAGCGATCGATAACGTGCGTCCTAAATTAGAGTTGAAGCCCCGGCGGGTCGGTGGGGCCACCTATCAGATCCCGATCGAAGTCAACACCCGACGCGGCAATTCTTTAGCGATGCGCTGGATCCGGGATTTGGCACGCAATAAAAAAGGCAAAGAGATGCGAGTGAAGTTGGCCGACGAGTTGCTGGCGGCTTATAAGGGTGAGGGTTCGGCAATCAAAAAACGCGATGAAACGCATAAGATGGCTGAGGCTAATAAGGCTTATGCGCATTTAAGGTGGTAAATAGATCATGTCTACTGAGATTCCATTAAAAGACGTTCGTAACATCGGGATCATTGCGCATATTGACGCAGGGAAGACCACGACCACCGAACGCATTCTTTTTTATACGGGGACCATCCATAAAATGGGCAACATCGATGACGGCAACACCACGATGGATTTTATGGAGCAGGAGCAGGAACGCGGCATCACGATTACGGCAGCGAGCACGACCTGTTTTTGGCACAACAACCGTATCAATATTATTGATACCCCCGGTCACGTCGATTTTACCATCGAGGTGGAAAGATCTTTGAAAGTTTTAGACGGTGCCGTTGTTGTGCTGTGTGGATGCAGCGGGGTGCAGCCGCAAACCGAAACAGTTTGGCGGCAAGCCGATCGTTACAATGTCCCGCGTATCGCCTTTGTGAATAAAATTGATCGTTTAGGCGCAGATTTTGATCGTGTTTTGGGAGAGATCCATGATCGTTTAGGGGCCAACGCCGCCGCGATTCAGTTCCCGGATGGAACTGAAAATGAATTTAAAGGTATTGTAGATATCGTTGAAGAAAAATATATTCAGTACAAAGATGACCAGGGATTGGAGTATGAGCGTATTCCGGTTCCGGACAATTTGAAAGAAAAATTGCAAAATTATCGACATGCGTTATTGGAGCGATTGGCAGATGCGGATGATGAGGTGATGCAAAGATTTTTGGACGAAAAAACGATGACGCCGAGTGAACTCAAGGCTGCCATCCGTCGAGCAGTTGTGCAGGGCAAGTTCCTTCCGGTCTTAGTGGGCACGTCGTTGAGAAATAAGGGTGTACAGATGGTATTGGATGCTGTTTCAGATTTCCTTCCGTCTCCTTTGGATGTTCCTCCTATTACCGGCATTGTCCCCAAGACAGGTGAACACACCGAACGACCTACGAGTCCCGATGCCCCTTTAGCCGCATTAGCTTTTAAAATTGCTTCCGATCCTTATGTCGGAAAATTATTTTATACCCGAATTTACTCCGGCCGAATTATCAGCGGAGATACGATCTATAACTCAACCCGGGGTGTTAAAGAGCGGGTTTCTAAAATTGTTTTGATGCATGCCAATAAACAAGAAATTATTGCTAAAGCCGAGGCGGGAGAAATCGTGGCCTTGGTGGGTTTAAAAGAAACCAAATCCGGAGACACCATTTGTGCGGAAAATGCGCCGTTGGCCATTGAGAGTATGAGAATTCCCGAACCGGTTGTCTCGATGGCGATTGAGCCTAAAACCAAGGCGGATCAGGATAAATTAGGCATGGTCATGCGCAAATTTCTTGACGAAGATCCTTCGTTGCGCGTGCAGTATAATCATGAAACGGCGCAGACGATTATCTCCGGCATGGGCGAGCTGCATTTGGAAATTATTATCGATCGCATGAAGCGAGAACATGCCCTGGAAACAAAAATCGGTCGTCCGGAAGTCGCTTACAAGGAAACCATTACCCAAAAAGCTACGGGAATTGAGGGAAAATTTATTTCACAGTCAGGTGGCCGCGGTCAGTATGGTCATTGCGTGATCGATGTTCAGCCCGCCGAAGAAAAGGGCAAAGGGATCAATTTTATTAATAAGATCAAGGGTGGTGCGATCCCGCGTGAATTTATTTCAGCGGTTGAAAAAGGTGTTCGGGAAGGGGCGTTGAACGGGATTTTGGCGGGTTATCCGGTTATTGATTTTGATGTCACGTTGGTGGACGGTTCGTATCACGATGTTGATTCGAGTGAGCTGGCTTTCCAGTTGGCGGCAAAATATGCGCTTAAGGAAGCCCTGGCGCGCGGGAAATCGGTATTCCTTGAGCCGGTGATGGATTTGGAATGTGTCGTTCCGGAAGATTATATGGGATCGGTGATCGGCGATTTAAATACCCGTCGTGCCAAAATTGTCAGTTTAGGAAACCGCGGGAAATTGAAGACCACCCGCTGCGAAGTTCCATTGGCGGAGATGTTCAATTATGCCAATGCGTTGCGTTCTTTAACTCAGGGACGTGCTTCGTTTTCTATGGAGCCGGCCTTTTATGCCCAGGTGCCTCATCATATCGCCGAAAAAATTATCGGCGCACGCGCTGAGGCCGCAGCACATAAGAAATAGAAAATAGAATTCGAAAAGAGATTGATTAAAAAATAGGAGGAAAATGTTATGGCTAAGGAAAAATTCATAAGAAACAAACCGCATTTAAACATTGGTACGATTGGTCACGTTGACCACGGGAAAACCACGCTGAGTGCGGCCATAACCACGGTCTTGCATAAGAAAGGGTTGGCCAGAGAAGCGCGTTCTTATGACTCTATCGACAATGCTCCGGAAGAAAAAGAGCGCGGTGTCACGATCAATATTTCCCATTTGGAATATGAGACCGAGAAAAGACATTATGCGCACATCGATTGCCCTGGTCACGCCGACTATATCAAGAACATGATCACCGGTGCGGCCCAGATGGATGGTGCCATTCTCGTCGTTTCCGCTACCGATGGTCCTATGCCGCAGACCCGTGAGCATATCCTGTTAGCCCGCCAAGTCAACGTTCCTTCCATAGTTGTTTTCATGAATAAATGCGATCAAGTTCAAGATAAAGAGTTGCTCGAACTCGTTGAGCTCGAGCTGCGTGAACTTTTAAATAAATACAAGTTTGATGGAGACAAAACTCCGATCATCAAGGGAAGCGCTTTGGACGCTCTTAACAACCCTGACGATCCAGCCAAGGCGCAGCCGATTCTTGATTTGATGAAAGCGGTTGATGATTACATCCCGGCTCCGGTCCGTGATTTGGACAAACCGTTCTCCATGGCGGTGGAAGATATCTTTTCCATTTCCGGTCGTGGGACTGTCGCGACGGGTAGAATCGAAAGAGGGCGTTGCAAAGTCGGCGAAGAAGTTGATATCGTCGGTCTTCGTCCGGCCATCGGGAAAACGGTTATTACCGGTGTTGAAATGTTCCGCAAGGAATTGGAAGATGGTCAAGCCGGCGATAACGTTGGTTTGCTTCTGCGCGGGGTTGATAAGAGCACGATCGAACGCGGGATGGTTTTGGCCAAACCGGGTTCGATTACGCCGCACACAAAATTCAAGGCGCAGGTTTATATTTTGACAAAAGAAGAAGGTGGCCGTCATACGCCATTCTTTAAAGGATACCGTCCGCAGTTTTATTTCCGCACGACTGACGTGACCGGAACAGCTGAACTTCCTGCCGGTGTGGAAATGTGTATGCCGGGGGACAATGTTCAGTTGGTGGTTGAATTGATCACACCGGTTGCCATGGATAAGGAATTGCGTTTTGCCATCCGTGAAGGTGGTCGTACCGTAGGCGCGGGTGTTATTTCGGAGATCATAAAATAAGGGTGAAGAATTAGAAGCCCCTGGATGGATTTCAGGGGTTTCTTACACTGTGAGTCTCAATATGCAAAAAATACGTATTAAATTGAAAGCTTATGATCATCGTTTAATCGATCAGTCGACCCAAGAGATCGTGGATACAGCTATCCGTACGGGGGCCAAAGTGGCAGGACCTGTGCCTTTGCCGACCAAAAAGGAACTGTATACCGTTTTGCGTTCGCCGATGGTTGACAAAAAATCGCGCGAGCAGTTCATGCTGGCCACGCACAAGCGGTTGATCGATTTGGTTGAGCCGACGGCAAAGACAGTTGAAGCGTTACGTAAGTTGAACTTACCGGCGGGTGTCGATGTTGAGATTAAACAATAAGAGAGTAAATTAAAATGATTCAAGGGCTATTTGCTAGAAAAGTTGGAATGACTCAGATATTTGATAAGGAATCGAACGTGATTCCGGTCACGGTATTGCAGGCCGGGCCTTGCGTTGTTTTGAATTTGATCGATGCCCCTCGCAAGAAAATTCAGCTGGGTTTCGAACAGATCAAAGAAAACCGCGCGGCCAAACCGCAGTTGGGATTTTTTAAAAAGATCGGTGTGAATCCGATGCGCTATATGAAGGAATTTGATTCAACGGATAATGCCAATTATAAGGTCGGCCAAGAATTGAAGGCTGATGTTTTTAAAGCCGGGGATTATGTGAACGTGTCGGGATTTTCGATCGGTAAAGGCTTTCAGGGCGGGATGAGGCGTTGGAATTGGAGCGGTGGTCCGGCTTCGCATGGTTCGATGCAGCATCGGCGGGTTGGTTCGATCGGTTCAAGTTCAGATCCTTCTCGAGTTTTTAAAGGACATCATATGCCCGGTCAAATGGGAGATGATTATTTAACGATCCAGAACCTGCGTGTTATGAAAGTCGATGTTGAGAACAATTTGGTGTTGGTTGCCGGCGCCGTTCCTGGGAAAGCCCATAATTGCGTGGTGGTTATGTTCTCTAAGAAAAAGCTATTTAAGTCTCTGGATGAAGAAAAAGTTGTACACGTGGTGAAGAAAAATCCGATGAAGCAGAGCAAGGCCGCCGTTGGAAAGGCAAAGAAGTAATATGTTAAAACTACCTGTTTATAATTCTGACGGAAAAGAGGCAGAAACGCTGGAGCTCCCGGAAAGTATTTTTGGCGCTGCCGTGAACAAGAAGGTGCTGCACCAAGTGGTCTTGATGTATCAAGCCAATTTGCGGTCCGGTACGGCATCCACTAAGGAGCGCGGTTCTGTTTCCGGTGGAGGCAAAAAACCCTGGCGACAAAAAGGCACCGGTCGAGCCCGTGCGGGTTCAAACCGTTCGCCGTTGTGGCATAAAGGCGGTATTGTTTTTGGTCCGCATCCGCGAGATTTTAGCTATGATGTGCCGCGGCAGACGAAGACAGTGGCTTTGCGCGAGAGCGTTAACGCGAAATATACGGAAAAAGATTTGTTATGTGTAACGGATTTTAAAGGAAAACTTTCAAAAACAAAAGAGTTCGCAAAAATTTTATCCACCTTGAAGTTGGAAGGAAAAATCCTAGCGCTGCTTGATGAAAGTGATCCCAGTGTTATGACCGCCTCCAGGAACATTGCGCATTTTAACATTATGCGGGCGATGGATGTCACGGCGTATGATATTCTGCGCAACAAAAAACTTTTGGTAACGAAGTCGGCGTTCAAGAATCTTTTGCGGCGAATTTTGAGGAAAACAAAATGACCGCGTACGATATTGTTAAAACATTGTTAAGAACGGAAAAAGGGTCCAGCCAGGAACCGCAGCGGAAATACCTTTTTCAGGTTTTTCGACGGGCGAATAAAATTCAGATCCGCCGAGCGGTGGAAGAGATTTATAAGGTAAAGGTTGAGGCGGTCAACACCGCCATCGCCGCCGGAAAAAGAAAACGAGTCCGTCAAGAGTTCGGCCACACCAGCGATTGGAAAAAGGCCGTGGTAACGCTGCAAGACGGTTTTAAAATTGATGTGACCTAAGTGAGGTATCGACGTGGGAATTAAAAGATTTAAACCAACAACCAATGGAGTAAGGCATGCGGCGATTTCCGATTTTAGCGAAATCACCAAGAGTTATCCGGAAAAATCGCTTTTACGCCCTTTAAAGAGCTCCGGCGGACGGAATTCCTATGGCCGTATGACGATGCGTTATCGCGGCGGCGGCCACAAGAAAATGTATCGCATGATTGATTTTAAAAGGGACCGTCTGGATATTGCGGCGGATGTGCTGGCGATTGAATATGACCCGAACCGTACCGTACGCATTGCGCTGGTTCAATATCCGGATAAAACAAAAGCGTATATTCTGGCCCCGCTCGATGTGAGGGTCGGCAATAAGGTGATCAGCAGCCATAATCCTGACGTTGAAATTAAGGCGGGGAACTGCATGCCGTTACGCAACGTTCCCCTAGGCGCAGCAATTCACAATATTGAATTGAAAGCCGGCCGCGGAGGACAAATTGTCCGCTCGGCAGGAACCGCTGCTCAAATTATGGCCAAAGAAGGGGATTATGCGCATGTGCGGCTTCCTTCGGGTGAAGTCCGTATGATCGCTTTAAATTGCCGATGCACGATAGGACAGTTAGGAAATGTCGAGCACGAAACGATTTCGATCGGTAAGGCAGGACGTAATCGCTGGAAAGGCCGACGTCCGCATGTGCGCGGCGTGGTTATGAACCCAGTGGATCATCCGCACGGCGGCGGGGAAGGAAAATCTCCGCAGGGGAATCCTCATCCGGTTTCCAAGTGGGGACAAAAATCCAAGGGATTGAGAACAAGGACAAAACGAAAATATTCTGCACAATTTATTTTGAAGAGAAGGGCACCTTAATATGTCGCGTTCGATCAAAAAAGGACCATTTGTTGAAGAGGCGTTACTCAAGAAATTAAACCGTATGATTTCTTCCGGGCAAAGGCAGCCCCTTAAGACCTGGTCGCGCCGTTCCACGATCACGCCGGATTTTGTCGGATATACGATTTCAGTTTATGACGGCCGAAAGCATGTACCGGTGTTTATTACGGAAAATATGGTGGGTTATAAATTCGGTGAATTTGCACCGACCCGTACATTTAGGAAGCACGGCGGCGTGAAGGCCAAAAAAGCTTCCCAATTAACGTAAGGTCAGGATTGAAAAATATGATTGCTAAAGCTCAAGGACGATATATTCGCATGTCTGCCATGAAAATGCGTCAGGTGATTGACCTGATCCGCGGCAAAGATGTGACTTCCTCATTGGTCATTTTGACCCATGTGGAGAAAAGGGCTACGCGTGATATAGAAAAAGTCCTCAATTCTGCTATCAGCAATGCCAAGCAAAAGGGATTAAGCGAGAATCAGCTTTTTATCTCTAAGATTGTGGCTAATAATGGGCCTATGTGGAAGCGGTATCGCGCGGCGACTTTCGGGCGGGCTACGGAAATTTTAAAACGCACCGCACACTTAACCGTTGAATTAGATTTAATTACTAAATAAGGAGTAGAACCGGTGGGACAAAAAGTTAGTCCGTTATTAATGAGAATTGGTTATATCAAGAACTGGCGCAGTGTCTGGTTCGCTGATAAAAATCAGTATACTAAAAATGTTCAAGAAGATTATAAGGTGCGGAAATTTATTCGTAAAAGATTTGAGCAGGCGGCAATCTCGCGTATCGAAATCGAGCGGCTCGCCGATAAAACAAAGATCATTATTTACACGGCCCGGCCGGGGGTGATTATCGGTCGACGCGGGGCAGATATTGATCGTTTGAAAGAAGAGCTGGGAAAAATCGTTACGCTTAAAGAAGTTGCCATCGAACCGCGTGAAATTAAGAATCCCAATGTCGATGCCCAGTTGATCGCGCAAAATATTGCGTTTCAGTTGGAAAAGCGTGTGGCGTTCCGCCGGGCGGTCAAAAGAGCCATGGAACAGGCGATGCAGTCGGGTGCCAAAGGAATTAAGGTGAGCGTGGCTGGCCGGTTAAACGGTGCGGAAATGTCCCGCCGGGAAAAATATTTATTAGGAAAACTTCCTTTGCATACTCTGCGGGCGGATGTTGATTACGGTTTTGCCGAGGCTCATACAACTTATGGATTGCTGGGCGTTAAGGTTTGGGTGTATAACGGCGATGTGATCCTGGAAAGAAGTAAATTTGTAAAAAAGGCTGTACCGGTCGAAGCGGTGGTGAATGCAGGTAAGGGAGAGTAAGTGATATGTCGATGATGCCAAAGAGAGTGAAATATCGAAAATCCCAGCGCGGAAAAAATCGCGGGATTTCGGTCCGAGGTTCGAAGCTTGCGTTTGGTGAATATGGCTTGAAAGCTTTGGAAAACGGGTATATTAAAGCGATTCATATTGAGGCGGCGCGTGTTGCGGTAGCCAGAAAATCCCATGGTGCCGGCCGGTTATTTATTAATATTTTTCCTCATAAGCCGGTTACCAAGAAACCTGCCGAAACCCGTATGGGAAAAGGCAAGGGAGAATTAGATCACTGGGTGGCCCCGGTCAAACGAGGCCGGGTGATGTTTGAGCTT
>Ga0155339_157_pt4 | contig 41610 bp, 48 predicted proteins | sample RifCSPhighO2_02_FD_106307 | JGI IMG/M metagenome (GOLD analysis project Ga0155339, IMG submission 106307) | Omnitrophica WOR_2 bacterium RIFCSPHIGHO2_02_FULL_48_11 | reverse complement strand
GTTGCCATTGATTTATTGCATGATTTTGGTATAGTGGCTAAGAGAATTGACGGCCGGACCGGGGTTTGGGTGGGTCAAGATAAGATCGCTTCTATCGGGGTCGGCGTACGTAAATGGGTTTCGTATCACGGGTTAGCGATCAACATCAATACGGATTTGCAGCTTTTTTCACTGATCCGGCCTTGTGGACTGGATGTGCAAATGACCTCGATGGCAAGGCTTTTAAATCGTCCCGCAGAGCTTGATCTTATCAAAACCAAGATCATCGAACATTTTAGCCGGGAGTTCCATTTGAATTTTACTTCTGAGGAAAAAATATGACCAAGATTTTAGTCCCGGAATTAGGCGAAGGGATTGTCAAAGCGACCGTTGCGTTCTGGCATGTGAAGGCAGGGGATCAGGTCCGGGAAGACGATGACATCGTTGAACTGGTGACCGATAAAGCGACATTTAATGTCCCTGCCAATTGTCCCGGTGTCATCAAAGATATTCTGGTGAAGGAAGGCCAAGAAGCCCGTATCGGAGAAATTTTAGCGATTATCGATGCCAAATAACTGCAGCTCTTATGTCCCCTGAAACTAAAGAACACAAACGACGTGTACTTCTCATGTATATCACTAAGGTCTCCGGTCACCGGCAGGCCACCTTGGCGATCCAGAGATCCTTGCGTTCTATGGATCCCAACGTCGAGGTTCCTTGCATCAATGGTTTTGGGTATACGTATCCGCTTCTGGAAAAAGTCGTCAACCGGGCCTACATGGGGATCATCCGCCGCACCCCCAAGGTCTGGGATTATTTGTATGATAATCCGAATATCGTCAAACAATCGGAATCCCTTAAGAAATTTCTCCACAAAACAAGCCACAAAAAATTATCCAAATTATTCGAGCGCTATAAACCGCAGACGGTTGTCTGCACTCAGGCGTTTCCCTGCGGCATGGTGGCGGATTATAAATTGGCGCATCATCTCAATATTACGCTGATCGGCGTCTTAACGGATTTTGCACCGCATTCTTATTGGTTGAATGAAGGGGTGGATTATTATGTGGTCCCTTCACAGGATATCAAGGACCGCTTTATCATGAAGGGTGTTCCGCCGGATAAGATCAAGGTTTACGGTATTCCCATCAGAATAAAATTCGCCAATCAATTGGACCATCGGCCGATCGCGCAAAAGATAGGGCTGGATATTAATATCCCGGCGGTGCTGATCATGGGGGGCGGGCAAGGGTTAGGCCCGATCAAAGAAGTGGTGGAATCGCTGCTGAATTTAAATTTGAGTTTGCAGTTGATCGTCATCGCCGGAACGAACAAAAAACTTATCCAGTGGCTCAATACCCTGAAGCCGGTGATGAATAAAAAAGTGATTTTTTATGAATATGCCAAGAACGTCGATGAATTGATGGAAGTCGCTACATTGATCATCACCAAGCCCGGAGGGATGACCACGTCGGAATCCTTGGCCAAAGGTTTACCGATGGTGATCATTAATCCGATTCCCGGCCAAGAGATGCGTAATACCGATTTTCTTCTCAAACACGGGATCGGTATCCGTATCGATAAAACAAATAATTTGGCGGAAGAGGTCGAGCTCCTTTTAAAATCACCGGAACGTTTGGCCGCAATGCGTAAAGCGGCTTATGAACACGGCAAGCCTTACGCGGCCCTTAATATCGCAAAATTAATTTTCCAACATCCGAATGACGATGAGACCTAACCGGTAAGCTATGTTTAAATTTTATCTTTATAAGATCAGCCAGTTTATTGTCAACCTTCTGCCGTTACCGCTTTCCTATAGCTTCGGCGTATTTCTTTCGGATCTGCAATGCACTTTTTCTTTCCGCGATCACCGGGCGGTGCGGAATAATCTTAAGACCATTTTACATACGGACAAAGATTTGGAACCGCTCGTGCGGGAAGTTTTTCGCAATTTTGGAAAATATTTGGTCGATTTTTTCCGCATGGAAAAAAAGATCGACATGCAGTTCATTAAAGAAAGAGTCAAGGTCAAGAATTTGGACTATATCAAGAAGGCCCTGGAAAGAGGGAAAGGCGCTATCGTCGTCACTGCGCACATCGGAAATTGGGAATTGGGTGCGGTTGCCGTAAGCATGCTGGGGTATCCTCTGATGGTGGTTGCCCTACCGCATAAAGAGCGGCCGGTCAATGACCTTTTTAATTATCAGCGGGAGGTCAAAGGGATCACGGTTGTCCCCACCAACGTGGCGGTCCGGCGCTGTATCGAAACCTTAAAACAAAATAAGCTTGTGGCGTTGGCGGCGGACCGGGATTTTACTCTGCACGGAGAGGTCTTGAATTTTTTAGGACGCAAGGCGTTTATCCCCAAAGGGGCGGCGGTTTTTTCCGTTAAAACCGGTGCGCCTATCGTTCCGTGTTTTATGACGCGCAATTCCGACGATACTTTTAATCTTACGTTGGAAGAGCCCATTATCCCTCCCGAAAAAATCCCGGACCATGCTGAGACGGAAGCCATCCTCGCCATCATGAAAAAGCATACGACCGTTATCGAAAATAAAATTCGTCAATTTCCTACTCAGTGGCTTATGTTCCGGGAGTTTTGGACCGCATGAAAGTCTGCATTGCTATCCCCATTTATAATGAAGCCAAGGCCATCGGAGACATTGTGGAAGCGATCCGGGCGCGCCGCTTGGATGTCGTGGTGATCGATGACGGTTCCAGCGACGGAGGAGGCGTGATCGCCCAGGCCAAAGGAGCGGCGGTCATCACCCATGAAGGGCGCAAAGGTAAAGGTGTTTCTTTGCAGGACGGTTTTGGTTATATCGTCCGGCACGGTTATGACGGTGTTATTACGATGGACGGTGACGGTCAACATGCGGTGGAAGACCTGGAGGGATTCTTAAAGAAAGCCGAACAATTTCCGCAGGACATTGTTGCCGGGACCCGCATGGATCAATGTGCGAATATGCCCTGGTTAAGGCGGACGACCAATCGTTTTATGTCATGGCTGATCTCGCTGGTCTGTAAACAGAATATCCCGGATACCCAATGCGGGTACCGCTATATCAGCCGCGCCATTCTTCAGCAGATCCAGCTGACCTGCAAAGATTTTGAGATCGAGAGCGAGGTCTTGATCCAAGCCAGCCGTCGGGGATTTAGGGTGCATGCGGCTCCGGTCAAGACGATTTACCGTGATGAAAAAAGTAAGATCAATCCTTTGCGTGACACCATCCGTTTCTTCATTTACATTAGCAAAGAGTTTTTTCGCCGCTAGGAAGAGTATGATCAATTTTAAACATTGGGATTGGAAAGATGAGGAGATCATTTATTGGGCGCTGATGATCTCCATGGCCGCGCATCTTTTGATCGTGGCAGGATTTTCTTTTTCCAATCATATCGTCAAGCCGCGGTTTAAGCGTACGGAGATCAAATACCGGATGGTGCAGCGGTCCGCGGCAGCTCAACCGCCGGCGCCTGCCAAGAGGAACATGGATATGCAGAAGGTGAACAAAACCCAGCAAAAGTTAGCGGCCAAGCAAGTTTTGCCGAATTCGCTTCTTAAGGACATCAATAAAAAGAAAAGTCAAATTGACGGCGTTCTAAAAGATTCTACCAAACAATATTCTCAAGTGATCCCGGCTTCGGGGAAGCGGAGCATTTCGGTCCCGCTATTTGAGTCGGAAAAGATCAGTAACCAGCGGTATTTGAGTTATTACAGCGGGATCCGCGCAAAAATTCTCGAGAGGGCAGGGTTTTATGAAAATGATATTGAATTGATGAATAATCCTGAATTTCAAAAAGGGAAGGTGTATCTGACTTTTGTTCTTTCGTCGGACGGATCTTTAAAACAGATTCAGGTCATCGGTGATAAGACGACGGCCAATGCCTATGTGCAGCAGATCGGCCTCAACATCATTAAAGAGGCAAGTCCCTTTGCCGCCTTTCCCGGCAATTTTAATTATCCGGAGATATCTTTTAACATGGAAATTTCCTTTGAGAAAAAGTAGTGAAATTGCCATTGGGACGCCGTGGCCGCTGTGTTGACAAGGAAAAATTTCGGTGTTATTCTAAATTCATTGTTTTTTGAATTTTTATTGGTTATTTTTACGCAAAGGACATGGTTATGGAACGAGAAAAGCATGTTGATGAGAGCTGGAAGGAATCGGTTGAGAAGGAGAAGGATCCTGCCCAGCCATCCGTCGAATCGCCTGTTACAGAAGATTTAAAAGATGTCCCAGAAGTCAGTTTTATCAATTATCTGACCAGCCTGGCTTTTCAGACGATGATTTTTTTAGGTGAGATCCCCAATCCTTTTACGGAAAAAGTGGAAAAGAACCTGCCGCAGGCGAAATTTCTTATCGATACGCTGGGGATGATCCGCGAAAAGACCAAAGGGAATTTGAGCCAGCCGGAGAGCGATTTTTTGAACGGGTCGCTGTATGAACTGCAGATGAAATATGTGGAACATTTTCAGAAAGAAGCAAAATGATCGATAAGCAACTGCTGGAGATCTTGGCTTGTCCGGCCTGCCAAGGCGACGTTAAGCTGGCTGAGAATAAAATTGTCTGCTGTGCCTGCGGCCGTAAATATCCGATCAAAGACGGCATTCCGGTTATGCTGGCTGACCAGGCCGAAAAATAATTCTCCCAAAGGAGCTCATGTGAATAAAATTCTAGTCATCCACGGTCCCAATTTAAATCTGCTTGGTCAGCGCGAGAAGGATATCTATGGTTCGGCCACCCTGGCGGAAATCAATGCTAAACTGGAAGACGTTGCCAAAAAGAGCGGTGTCACGCTTACGTTCTTTCAATCCAATCATGAAGGCGAGATCGTTGATACGATCGGTAAATCTTCCAAAGAGGGGATAGGGGGGATTCTCATTAATCCTGCGGCGTATACTCACACCAGTATTGCGATCCGCGATGCGATTTCTGCGGTCAAACTTCCCACGGTGGAGGTGCATCTGTCGAATATCCATTCCCGGGAAGATTTTCGCCATAAATCATTGATAGCGCCGGTAAGCTCCGGGCAGATTTCCGGTTTTGGTGTGGACAGTTATCTGCTCGGCCTGCAAGCTTTGGTGAATTTACTCAAACACTGACATTCCTAATCACCCACATTTCATCTGATCTGAAGTGAAAACGCCTATTTCCAAATTGACCGCCCTTTTTGACCGGAAAGATATCGATGCCTTTCTGGTCACTCAGGATGTCAACATCGCGTATTTGACCAATTTTCCTGCCAGCGAATCGTGGCTTCTCGTAGGACGGAGAAAATCGTTTTATGTCACGGATTTTAGGTACCTGCACGAAGCGAAAAAAGGCCTGCCCAAGGAGGTTACGGTGGTGCGTTACTCCAAATCCATGGCGACGGCTCTTTTTCAACTGGCCCGGCAACATAAGATGAGGCGTATCGGCTTTGATGAGCGGCACATTTCCTTGGCTGGTTTTAAAAGGCTTAAAATTCAGTGTCCGCAGGGAGTTGCTTTGGCCGCAGTCAACAATTTGGTGGAAGGATTGCGGCAGATCAAGCAGCCCAAAGAAATTCAATCTGTCCGGCAGGCGCTTGCAATCCATGCCCAGGCCCTTAAGTACTTGAAGAATTACATAAAACCCGGTGCCAGCGAACGGGATTTGCTGCGCCACCTGGAGGATTTTGTAAAATCCAAGAAAGTCGGTTTTTCTTTTGCCCCAATCATTGCCAGCGGGCCCAATTCGGCCTTGCCGCATGCCAAGGTGACTGATCGTAAGATACTGAAAAATGATATAGTTCTGGTTGATATGGGAATTGATGTCAACGGCTATAAGTCTGACTTGACACGTATGTTCTTTTTAGGTAAAATACCGCCGCTTATAACCCGAGCCAATGATTCTGTTAAGACGGCACAGTTAAAAGCGATTGCTAAAATTCAGCCTAAAGCGCGCGCCTGTAAGATCGATGAAGAGGCGCGTAACTATCTCGAAAAAAAACGGTTAGGGAAATATTTCGGCCATTCTTTGGGGCATGGGGTAGGGTTAGAAATCCACGAAGACCCTCGGATATCCCAGACCAGCACCGCGGTTGTTCAAGAAAATATGATATTCACCGTGGAACCTGCGGTCTATATTCCCGGCCAATTTGGTATTCGTATTGAGGACATGGTTTTAGTAACAAAACAAGGGTGTGAGGTTTTAAGTGACAATATCAATTAATGAAGTCGAGTCCGGCATGGGGCTTTTGATCGACGGTCAGATTTATATTGTTGGGGAGTATGTTCATGTTAAACCGGCGAAGGGAAGCGCCTTTGTGCGGATCAAAATGAAGAGCGTCAAAACCGGCAATGTTTTGGAACGCACCTACCGGACGGCCGAAAAGTTGGACGATGTGCCTTTGGATGAGCGTCGCATGCAGTACCAGTACCGCTCCGGTGATGAGTTCCATTTTATGGACGAGGAAAGTTATGAGCAGGTGACCATGCAGGCAAAGGACCTGGAGGAAAATTTTATTAAGTTATTGCAAGAGAATATGCGCGTGATAGGTCTTTGTTATGAACACCAGGTGCTGCGAATGTCTTTGCCGAATTTTATGGTCTGCCAAGTCGTGGGAACAGAGCCGGGGATCCGCGGGGATTCGAGCCGTTCTGGTAATAAACCAGCTACGATTGATACCGGCGCGCTGATCAATGTCCCGTTATTTATTAATAAAGGAGATTGGATCAAGATAGATACTCGAACCGGTGGTGAATACGTCGAAAGGGTACAAAAATGAACCTAAAAGAAATCAAAGAAATGATCAACCTCATGAATGAGAACGATCTCACGGAGCTTGAGGTTGAGCGTGAGGGAGCCAAGATCAAGATCAAAAAATCCTCTTCAGAAATTTCTTCTTCTGTTGTTCGACCTTTTCCAGAATACCGCGTTGAAAGCCAAGGGCTTTCCCCCAAAACTGCCGAATCGCCCACGATTCCGTCAGCTGATAAAAAGACCAATGATATCGCCTCTCCCATGGTAGGGACCTTTTATCGCGCCCCTTCACCGGAGGCCCCGCCGTTTGTTGAGGTCGGGCAAGTGGTCGAAGTGGGGCAGGTTGTTTGTATTGTTGAGGCCATGAAATTAATGAATGAAATCAAATCGGAGGTCAGAGGAAAAATTGTCAGGGTAGCGGTGGAGAATGCCGAACCCGTGGAATTCGGTCAAACATTATTTATTGTCGAACCTGTTTAATTTAACGTGTGAAAGGTCTTAGCGAAGGCGTGAAGCTAAAAGAGGGATAAGGATTTTTAACTTCAAGAACCTTCGTTTTTTTATTTTATGTTCACAAAAATTTTAATAGCCAATCGCGGCGAAATTGCGGTCCGGGTGATCCGAGCGTGTAAGGAAATGAATATCCGCACCGTGGCGGTTTACTCCAAGGTGGACCGCGAGTCGCTGCATGTGCAGCTGGCGGACGAGGCCATTTGTATCGGCCCTGCCCCCAGTGCCGATAGTTATTTAAATATTCCCGCCATTATTTCCGCTGCGGAGATCGCCAACGTCGATGCCATTCATCCCGGATATGGGTTTCTTTCTGAAAACGCGCATTTTGCGGAAATTTGTGAATCCTGCAATATCACCTTCATCGGTCCGTCCCCGGAATCGATCCGGGCGATGGGGGATAAAATTATGGCCAAAGAAACGGTGCGTAAAATCGGCGTTCCTTTAACGCCCGGTGGAAAAGGTGTTATCCAGTCCAAAGAAGAGGCGCTGGATGTTGCCAAGAAATTAAAGTATCCGGTGATCATCAAGGCCGCGGCCGGCGGTGGCGGAAAAGGAATGCGGGTCTGTCATAACGATGTCACCCTGGTCAGTTCATTTGCAATGGCGCAAAAAGAGGCCGAGGCCAATTTCGGCAAGGCCGATGTGTATATCGAAAAATATATTTCTGATCCGTGCCATGTGGAATTTCAAATCCTGGCGGACAAGCACGGGCACGTTATTCATTTGGGCGAACGGGATTGCAGCATTCAGCGGCGGCATCAAAAACTTTTGGAGGAAGCTCCTTCCCCGGCTTTGGACAGCAAGCTTCGCAAAAAAATGGGGGATATTGCGGTCAAAGCCGCTAAGGCGGTCAACTATCACGGGGTGGGAACCATTGAATTCCTGTTGGATAAGAACGGCGAATTTTATTTTATGGAGATGAACACGCGGATCCAGGTGGAGCATCCGGTCACCGAGATGGTCACCGGCATCGATTTGATTAAAGAACAGATCCGGATGGCGGCGGGAGAAAAACTTAAGATCCGCCAGGAGGACGTGAAGATGGAAGGTCATGCCATTGAATGCCGCATCAATGCCGAAGACCCGGAAAATAAATTCATGCCTTCACCGGGGAAGATCGAATTCTTGCATCTCCCGGGAGGACGCGGCGTGCGCCTGGACACGCATATTTATTCGGGCTATACGATCAGCCCTTACTATGATTCGATGCTGGCCAAATTGATCGTGCACGGCAAAGATCGCAACGACGCGATCAAAATCATGAAAAGGGCTTTGGAAGAGTTTCATATCTCTCCCATAAAAACAACGATCGGTCTGCATTCGCAAATTTTGGATAACCGCATGTTTTTAGACGGGGAAGTGTCCACGCATTTCTTGGAAAAGATCATGAAGGACGAGAGTGAGACCCGCAAATAATTTTATACCAAACGGTAAGGTCTGGTATAATTGGAAGGCCTTGTGAGGAGATAAACATGAATCGCGAACAAGAAATTGATTTAGGAACGGTGCAAGTTCATAAGCGGGCGTTAGCGGATATCGCGAACTCTGCGATCCGCGATATCGACGGCGTGCGCCTGATCGAGAATGATTTTAAGGACAGCCTTTGGGAATTGCTGGGCGGGAAGAATTATTCCGGCATTGTCGTGACGGTCGATGAGAGCAACCAGGTTTCGGTTGAGCTAAAGATCGTTGTCCGCTACGGCCTGAATGTCCCGGAGATCGCGCGCGAAGTTCAGGATGTTGTCCGCTCCGCGGTCGAAAAGACGATTGATCTTAATTTAAAAGATATTACTGTTAATATTCAGGGGATAGAGAGGGAGGGACTATGAAGCTGCTGACCCATTTGGCTGTTTTATTTTATGTGACGATCATTCTATTCGTGGGATGCTTTATGCTGCTTTTTGTCCTCAATCTGCTGGATTTCTCTTATCTGGTGAATGTTTTGAGAATTGCTTATACGGATCATAATCTGCGGATTATTTTGGGGATTGTGGCCCTAGTCCTGTTGCTTAAGAATTTTATTTATGCCCAAGCCATTTCGGACCGTAAACAGCGGGAAAAGACCATCGCGTTTGACAATCCTTCCGGACGGGTTACGGTGTCCTTGATGGCGATGGAAGATTTGGTGCGGCGGGTGGTCTTGCGTTCCCCGGAAGTCAAAGAAATCAAAACAAATATTATTGCCACCAAGCGGGGGTTGGATGTTTCCACCCAATTGACCTTAAAATCAGACGTCAATATTCCGGACGTTACCGCCAATTTGCAGGAAGCGATCCGGCGGAAGATTCAGGATACGATCGGTTTGGAAGAACCGGTCAATGTCCGTATGCATGTTATGAAAATCACTACGGATGACATCAAGACAAAATCATTCGAAAAGACGACTCCCGAACGTAGTATGCCGTTTCAAGGCTATCGGGCCTAAAGAGAAGGTGTCATGAAGAAAATTGCTATCTTAACCGGTGGAGCTGACTGCCCCGGGCTCAACTCCGTCATCCGTGCGGTTGTCCGTAAAGGCATGATCGAAGGATATGTGGTGACCGGGATCAAGAACGGGTGGTTAGGCCTCGTTGAGAATGATATGCGGATTTTGGATTTACGTTTGACCTCCGGGATCTTGGACCGCGGCGGTACTATCCTGGGGACCAGCCGTATCAACCCTCTCGAAAATGCAGAACAGATCAAACAGATCACGGAAAATTATAAGCGCGGCGGTATCGATGCCTTGATCGCCGTGGGGGGAGAGGAAACACTGAAGATCGCCCTCACCCTTCATGAAGAAGGCCGCATCCGGGTCGTGGGTGTGCCGAAGTCCATTGACAATGCTTTGTCGGGGACCGATTATGCGTTTGGGTTTGACACGGCGGTGAATATTGCCACCGAATGCATTGACCGTTTGCACACGACTGCCGAGAGCCATCACCGTATCATGGTCGTTGAGGTCATGGGCCGTTACACCGGCTGGATCGCGTTGGAAGCTGGCATTGCCGGGGGTGCGGATATTATTTTGGTTCCGGAATTTCCTATCAATATTCAGGAAGTGTGCGATTCGCTGAAGCGCCGGCATCAGCGGGGAAAGTCTTTCAGTATTATTATTGTTTCGGAAGGGGCTAAGATCATCGGTTACCTTGATAAACGTACGGAAGTCGAACGCCGGCGGTTCGGGAATGTCAGCGAGATGGTCGCCAAAGCGATCGAAGAGAATACGGGTTATGAGACACGCGTGAGCGTTTTGGGACATATTCAGCGCGGCGGTACTCCCACGGCGTATGACCGCTTGATCGGAACCCAGTTCGGCGTCAAGGCGGTCGAACTTGTCAAAGAAGGAAAGTTCGGCAAAATGGTGAGCCTGCGGGATAATAAACTGCATTACGTCGATATTGAAGAGGCTGTTAAAAAACGTAAAACAATTGATATGGACCTCTACGAAATGTCCAAGGTATTTTCTGCCTAAAGTTATTTTATGAAAGAAGCCATCGAAAAAATTTTCAAGGAATCCGTTCAGGTCAAAGAAGCGACCCTCAAGGCAAATCTTCCGGCGATCATCAAGGCGGTCGAGGAAATCACTGAAACCTTAAAAAATAACGGAAAAGTTCTGTTGTTCGGCAATGGCGGTTCGGCCGCTGACAGCCAGCACATCGCCGCGGAGTTTATCGGCCGATTTCAGAAAGAGCGGCAATCCTTACCGGCGATTGCGCTGACGACCGATACGTCTATCTTGACGGCGCTGGGAAATGATTACGGTTTTGAATGTATCTTTTCGCGGCAGATTGAAGGCCTGGGCCGTCCCAAAGATATGGCAATCGGTATTTCCACCAGCGGGCGGTCCAAGAATGTCATCGCCGGCCTTAAACAAGCAAAAAAGATGGGATTAAAAACTTTATCGTTGACCGGGTGCGGGGGGAACGAAGTCGCCCAAGCGAGTGACATCAAATTGATCGTTCCTTCGCAGGTGACAGCGCGGATCCAGGAGTCGCATATTTGCCTGGCGCATGTGATCTGTGAATTGGTGGAAGCAAAATTTGTGCGTTCATAGTCTTTGAGTCAGCATGTCCTGTGGATACTAAAACGAAAATACTTACGGTCAAGGCACTGAAGAAGATCATTGCTCAGCAGCGTAAAGCCGGGAAAAAAATTACTTTTACCAACGGCTGTTTTGATATTTTACACGCAGGGCATATCAGTTATTTGGAAGCGGCCAGAAAAAATGATCGTATCCTGATCGTCGGCCTCAACAGTGACAAATCGGTGCGCACTATCAAAGGGCCTCAGCGTCCGATTGTGGCTGAAGGGTACCGGGCGCGGCTTTTGGCGGCTTTGCAGTGCGTGGATTATGTGACGATCTTTGATGAAGATACTCCTTACGAATTGATCAAGGCGCTGAAGCCTGACATTTTGATCAAAGGGGCGGATTGGAAAACTGAAGAAGTCGTGGGCTATGACGTGGTCAAGAAAAACGGTGGCAAGCTGGAATTGCTCGAATATGTTCCGGGCCTTTCCACCACCCAAATTATCGAATCGATCCTTGAAAAGTGCAAAAGAAAACGGTAACCCAACTGCAGCGCACCATCGATGCCAATTTTAATCGGGCGAAAGAAGGCTTGCGGGTCTGCGAAGATGTTTGCCGGTTTATTTATGATGATCCCAAATTGACCCGGCGGTATAAGGTCATCCGGCATCGCTTGACCGAGGTCATCGCCGGCTTAAAGATTCTGAACATTATCCGGTCGCGGGATATTGCGGGAGATGTCGGCAAAAAAACAATTCCGGCAGAATTGAGGCGGCAAGGCATCGGCGATGTTTTTTATGCGAATTCTCAGCGGGTTAAGGAATCCGTGCGGGTCTTGGAAGAATTTACAAAATTATTGGATACAAAATTAGCACCGGAATTAAAAAGGTTGCGGTATCAGCTGTATGCCCTGGAAAAAGAAATCGTTGAACGACGCTAAGCTTTATTTGATTCTGGACCGGGATGTTGGCACGTACGAGAAGCTCTTTGAAATACTGAAACAATCCGTTCAGGCAGGTGTGGATATCGTGCAGCTGCGCGATAAAAAGGGAACGGCCAGGGACATTTTGGCGTTCTCGAAGCAGGCCTTGCGATTTTTGCGCGGACGCGTACCGTATATTATCAACGACCGGGTTGACTTGGCGCTGATCGTTGCGGCGGACGGCGTTCATCTCGGGCAGGAGGATATCCCTATTACAACAGCGCGCAGCAGGCTCGGGGCCAAGGCCATTCTGGGGACGTCTTGCCAGACGCTTGCCCAGGTTCGGCAGGCCCAGCGTGTCGGAGCGGATTATATCGGATTTGGTTCGGTGTTCAAGACACTCACCAAACCTGACCGGGCGCCTATGGATCTGCGATTGTTGCAGCGCGTGGTCAAGGAAGCAAGCATTCCTGTTTTTGCGATCGGCGGCATCAAGGTGGGCAATGTGCGGCAATTGCAGGTAGCCGGTATCGGGAGAGTGGCGGTTTGCCGGGATATTTGTTTGGCGGAAAATGTGTCGCAAAGAACACAACGGTTTAAAAACATTTTAATAAAATCAAAATCGTAATTTAGCAGTAAAAAATTGCGAGGGTAATTCAGTGGTAGAATTTCAGCTTCCCAAGCTGAGTGCGCGGGTTCGATTCCCGTCCCTCGCTCCAAAGATTGCAAATTGAAATTTAGAACTTACTACTGGTTGCTATTGAGTTTTTTGTACGTTTACATCGCGGGATGCGCCACGGCGCCGTCTGTGCCGATCAGAACGATCGCGCCCGCGTTGGGAAAAGGTGTTTATCATAAAGTAAGGAAAGGCGAGACGATCTGGCGCATTGCTCAGGCCTACCGGGTGAGTATTGACGATATTATCAAGATTAACAAGATCCCTAATGTCGCCAATGTCGAGCAGAATCAGCTGCTTTTTATCCCCGGAGCGGATTCGGTAAAAGAAATTCTTCTCACTCAGGAAGATTTGAACAAAAGTGAGTTTGCCTGGCCGCTCAAAGGGAAAGTGATCTCGTATTTTGGCGAGCGACGCGGTTTGGAATCGAACAAAGGGATCGGGATCCAGGCGAATTTGGGGGAAAATGTCCGGGCCTCCCGCGAGGGGCGGGTCGTTTTTGCCGATCATTTAAGCGGTTATGGCTATACGGTTATTATCGATCATCAAGACGGTTATTATTCGGTGTATGCGAACAATGCCGCCCTGTTGGCCAAGGTAGGAGATTTCGTTTTGAAGGGCGCCCCGATTGCCCAGGTGGGGAAAAGGGAAAATTTAACCGCCCTGCATTTTGAGATACGTAAACATTCGTTAGCGGATAATCCGTTGTATTATTTGCCTTGATGTTAGGATTTTATTCATGAGCCGTTTAAGTTTTGAAGAAAATTTCTTTGGCCGACGTCCTATCTTTGATGTTTTAAAGAAACGGTTGCTGGGCCTCAAAGAAGGTTACCGTCAGAATATCGCCCTTTTGGGGGACCGGTATGTCGGCAAAAGCAGCATCCTGCAAAAATTTCTCGCTGATCTGGATGATAAAGATATCATCCCCATCTACCTCGACCTCAATTTTAAGGACCTTTCCTATGTTGTTATGAAATATGTCGGTGGGCTGCTGCATCATTATTCCAAATCACAGAACTTTACTCTTCACGAAGATGTGCAATTGCTGATTGAGAGCACCAAGAAATTTATCCCGCAGACCGCCAAGGCTATTGCCAAAATACAGGCGGACATGGCGCACGGCAGATCCCTCGAGGCTTACCGCGCCTTGATCAATCTGTCGGAAGTTTTCACCGCCGAAACAAATAAATTTTGCGTGGTGATCCTGGACGAATTCCAGAGTTTGGAACAGTTGGCGCTGCCGCACGTTTTTCAGGAATTGGGAAAAAATATCATGACCCAAAAGCGGTGCCTCTACATTGTCACCAGTTCTTCTTTGGAGCAGGCGAAGAAAATTCTGTCCGAGAAATTGTCGCTGCTTTTCGGGAATTTTGAGACCATTGTCGTGGAGCCCTTCGATTTAAAAACGAGCCAGGATTTTATTCAGCAGCGTCTCGAAAAGATCAAAATGGGGAACTCGCTGCAGAATTTTCTCATTGATTTTACCGGCGGGCACCCGCTGTATTTAAATTTGATCCTTCAAGAGTTGCGTTATCTTTGCGCGATCCATAATCAGAATGAAATTTATGTGCCGCTTTTGGCCTCGGCGGTTGAGAACGCGATCTTTAATCCCTGGGGCGTATTGAGCCGGCATTTTGAATTGACAGTGGACCAGTTGTGTTCCGTCAAAGGAAGCGGGGGAGCCATCCCTCCCATCTTGATCGCGTTGACCAGCGGCCGTCAAAAATTGCAGGATGTCAGCCGGGCATTGGGATTGAAACAGAGTTTTGTCTCGCAGCGATTGGCGCGTTTGGTCGAAGAGGGCGTCGTGGTTAAGAACGGAACGTTCTTTTATATTAAAGATAAACTTTTTAAGTATTGGCTCAAATATGTTCTCCAAAAGCAGTTAAAAGCCGTTGATGTCTCTCTTGAGAAACAGCGCGAAGCGTTCTTGCTTGAGTTGCATCGGGCAGTGGATGATTTTAAGCTGGCCTCACAAAAAGATCTCTCGCTGCGGATCACGGAACTTTTGCGCCGCTTTGAAAACGAAGCGCTCAATATGAACGGCCGCCGGTACAGGTTGCCGACCTTCAAGAAAATTTTGCCGGCTAAGTTGAAGATGCCGCAGCCGTGTTTTTTTGATGTCCTGGATGCGTCCACAGAAGAAGGGTCATGGTTCATTATCCTCAAGAAAGACAGTCTTTGTGAAGGGGATGTCTCGGCAGTCCTGACGGAATCCAAAAAGAAGGGAACGAAAACCTTAGGGCATATCATTATTTCGCTGGCGGACATTGAAGAGAATGCCAAGCTCAAGGCGTTGCAGGAGCGGATGTGGGTCTGGAATGAGCATGAGTTAAATACGCTGCTCAACTTTTATGATCAGCCGTACATCCTTTTGGGCGGGGATCCTGAGCCAATCGTGGTTGAGCCGCCGCCTGCCGATCCGCAGAATATCGAACAGATAGCGCAATGAAAATAGGCGTGGTCTCTGATACCCATTCCCGGGAATTGCCGGGGCAGATGCTCAAAGATTTTGAGAAGGTTGACCTGATCATTCATGCGGGTGATTTTTGTTCGCTCAAAGAATATAAAACTTTAGCAAAGATTAAAGACGTGCAGGCGGTCCAGGGCAACATGGATTACCCGGAGATCTGTAAGCTCTTCCCGCGGCGGCAAATTTTAGAATACGGCACAGTGCGGATCGGTCTCTTTCACGGGGAGGGGCCGGCGCAAAAGATTTTGAGCGTGGTGGAAGAAGAATTTAAGCGCGATAAGGTGGACGCGGTCATTTTCGGGCATTCCCACCAGCCTTTTAACGAATGTATCAAAAAGACTTTATATTTTAATCCCGGCAGTCCCAACGATGTGGTGATTGCTCCGTATTGTTCGTACGGCATCCTGGAGATCGCTAACGGCCAGATCGATGCGAGAATTATCAAGGTGAAATAAGAATGGATAAACTTTGGGCCCCCTGGCGGCAGACCTACGTGACACAATTGATCGGCAAGACGAAGAAATGTGTCTTTTGCAGGATCATCAAGGAGCGTAAAGATAAAAAGAATTTTATTTTTATGCGGACAAAATATTCTTTTGCGGTCTTGAATATTTATCCCTACAACAACGGCCATGTCCTGGTGATGCCGTTTCGGCACGTGGACGATCTGGATAAGCTGCAGGAAAAAGAATTGGTGGACCTGATGAACCTGATGACGGCCTGCAAAAAATTGCTGCAGAAAGTCCTTGGTCCGAAAGGTTATAACATCGGCATTAATCTGGGGCGGGTGGCGGGAGCCGGTTTCCCGGGACATGTGCATATCCATATCGTCCCGCGCTGGCCCGGGGATGTGAATTTTATGCCGGTCACGGCGGATATAAAAGTGATTTCGCAATCTTTAAGAACATTATATGAACGGCTCCTGCGCGTCCAGAAGAAAAAGGTCTGAAAGCTGATGATCCATGCGTAAACGGACAGACATCGAGGCATTAGAAGAAAAATTTTTAGCCCCCTACGCCATGAAGAGCCGGAATTCTGCGGGGCGAGAATACGAAGAACCCCTCCACGAGGTGCGTACGTGCTATCAGCGCGACCGCGACCGCATTGTCCATTCCGAAGCCTTTCGCAAGCTCGAATACAAAACCCAGGTTTTTATCATTTTTGAAGGGGATTATTACCGAACACGCCTGACGCACACCATCGAAGTCGCCCAGATCGCCAGGACCATCGGCCGCAGTCTGCAGCTCAATGAAGATTTGATCGAAGCGATCGCCTTGGCGCATGATCTGGGGCATCCGCCCTTCGGCCATGCCGGGGAAGAAGCGCTCAATATCATTATGCAGGAAGCAAGGTTGCCGGGTTTTAATCACAATAAACGCAGCTTTGAAATCGTCACGAAGTTTGAAAAACGTTATCCCGAGTTCAGCGGTCTCAATCTCTCCCAGGAAGTCCTGATCGGTATTCTGAAACACAAAACATCTTATGATATCCCCGGCGTGTCGGACAAATTTGCCAAGGAGAACCTCACCCTTGAGGCCCAAGTGGTGGATGTCGCTGATTCTTTGGCCTATCTCAATCATGATGTGGACGACGGACTCACCTCCGGCTGTATCACCGAGGACGATCTCATCGACAGCGAGTTGTGGCAAACGGCGCTCACCCGGGTCAAATGCGTAATTCATTCCAAAGAAAAAGAAATGTTAAAGTATCAAATTGTCAAAGAACTCATCGACATGCAGGTGAAGGATCTGTTATCGTCTTCGGATGAACGCATCACTGCGGCTGATTTTAAATCCGCCGAAGAGGTAAGAAAAAAGAACAAGGTCTATGTCGATTTCAGTCCCGAGATGGGGCGGCAGCGGCAGTATCTGCAGGATTTGTTGAATAAGAAATTTTATCACCATTATCGCGTCGAACGGATGACATCCAAGGCCAAGCGGATCATTGAAGATCTTTTTAGGGTGTACAAAAAGAATCCGCATCAGCTGCCGTATTCGGTCTATCACCGCGACCAAAAGTATGATCAAAAAGCCGAGTATGAAATTATCTGCAACTATATCGCTTCCATGACGGACCGGCATGCGCTGGATGAACATAAACGATTCTTTGATCCTTACGAAAAAGTGTAGAGCCAAGGGTATTGAACGTATGAACGGGTTAAGCGTCAGACAAACATTTCATCAGCATAATAAGTACCAGATGGTCCTCTCCGCGGTGCACATGGTTTACCGGCTGGTGAATTCGACCTACAATGTCAAAGAGTTGTCGCTGCGGCTGACCCGGCTGCTCTGCCAATTTATCAAGGCGAGTTCTTCAAGCATATATATTCTCGATCCGGAAAAGAAGCGGGTCGTGGCGGTGGCGGTCTATAACAATAAGATCAACATCTTTCTTGATAAGAAAAAAGATATCAGCAACATCCCGGAGAAAGAAAACGGGGTGGCCCGCGGAAAAACGATTTTTGAAAAACATCTCATCGGGCTGCCTTTGGTCGCGGATGATTTCTTGGGGGCTATTTTTGTCCGTCGAAAAAAGGGAGAGCGGGCCTTCACGGAATTTGATCAAAACATCCTCGCGGTGATCGCCGAGCAGTCCGTCACGGCCATTAAAAATCTGCAGCTTTATGAGGATCAGCAGAAAATGGTTCTCGGCAGCATCAAGTTTATCGGCAAGTTGATGGCCCGGCAGAATCAACTGGCCTCGCTCCATGCGCCTGTGTATTTTAAAATCGTTAAATCCTTGGCGGAAAAATTGCATATGAATCAGTATGGGATCAGTTGCCTGCATTATGCCAGCATCCTCCACGATGCCGGGGCGATCGATGTCCCCTATGAAATTCTTTCCAAGCGCAGTCAATTGACGCCGGAGGAATTTAAGGTGATCCGTAATCATCCCGCCAAAAGCGTTGAACTCATCAAGCCGGTGGCCTTTTTAAAGCCGGTGTTGCCGATTGTTTTGTATCATCATGAAAAGTACGACGGCACCGGTTATCCTTCGGGCTTGAAGCGCGAACAGATCCCCCTGGGCGCGCGGATCATGGCGGTCGTGGATGCCTTTGAAGCCATGACGATCGGCCGGCCGTATAAGGATGGCTTGTCGATCCAGGATGCCATCAATGAATTGCGGCGCAACAGCGGAACGCAATTCGACCCGACGGTCGTCGAGACATTCTGTGAGCTTGCCAAGCAAAAAATCTTTAGAAAATACTTGAGTTCCATGAAAAGGTAAGCCTATAATACCGTTATGTCTATTGAATATCGTGAATCTCAATTTGAACTTTTCCCGGGAACAGCCGACAGTTATCCGCGGACAGCAAAAACCCGATTTTATTTTAATAGTTTAACGCTGAATTTTGATACGATCGTCGTTTTGAGCATCGTTGTCGTGATGCTGATGGTCCTGTCTTTTTCTTTGGGGGTCAATCGGGGCACGCGGATCACCGTTGCTAAGGTCGCGGCAGCGCGGCAACGGCTCCCGGCAGCTGCGGTCACTCCGGCGGTCAATAAAAATATGTCTGCCAAGGCCGTACCGCTTACGCCGGCCCAAAATAATGCCCCGTTGCCGCCATCGGCTGTCCAAGTACAACCTGTGGACCTGGCTGGCACCACTGCTTTAGCCGTGCGGCCTCCGGTCGTCGAAACAGTTGCCGAAAACGCAAAGGGCGTGTATACTGTACAAGTTGCTTCTTTCAAACAAGCCAGGTATGCCCACCAGGAAGCAAATAATCTTAAGAATAAAGGGTATGAAATTTTTGTCCTGCAGAAGGGCAATCATTTTATTGTCGGGGTGGGACGGTTTAATCAAAAAGATGAGGCCAAAGTATTGTCAAGCAAGCTGAAACGGCAGTATAAGGATTGCGTCATTCGCAGTTTATAATTTTATTGTCCGGCGGTTCTTGCCAAGAAATTTTACAGCCTCGAGGAAAGTAAGGAGTCAGGTATGTCAATTCATTCATCTCTTAAGGTCGGTCTTGCGGGAGCTCAGCAAAGAACGGTTTTAACGCGCATTGAGCGGATTAAAGATCTCATGAAAAAGGATCTCTGGGCGGATAATCATGACGTCACAGGTCTTCCCAAGACAAAGATCGTTCATATCAAATCTAAAAAAATCAAGGTTAAAGACGAAGCCGCAGATGCTGCCGCCGGTGCCGGTGCCCCAGCCGCTGATGCAAAAGCTGCCTCTGCTGGAGCGAAAGCTGCCCCAGCCGGAGCGAAGGCTGCCCCTGCTAAGGCTGCTGATGCGAAAGCTGCTGCGAAGCCAGCTGCCGGAGCCAAGGCCGCAAAATAATTCCTCATATCACTCAACCAGTGAAACGATCAATTGTTGGGCTATGGTGTTTTCTTTTTTTCTTCTCTGGCACGGCCATGGCTGCCAAAGAGCAGTTTCCTTTTCTTGCCGAAGTCATGACCGACAAGGTGCATATCCGCGCCGGACAAAATAAAAGTTTTGAGTCGCTGGGCCGCTTGGCTAAAGGTGCGGCGGTCGTGGTTGTCGGGAGAAGTTATGACTGGTATAAAATCAAACTTCCTGCCAATGCCTTAAGTTATATCCGTAACGATTATCTGCAAATGCTTGGCGACAATATCGGTGAGGTCGTCTCCCAGCGGGTGAATGTTCGCGCTGGCGCAGGAGTCAATTTTACCAGTCTTGGGCAATTGTCTAAAGGAACCAAGGTGCGTGTCTTTGAGACAGCGCAGGGTTGGTATAAGATTGAACCGATGGAAGGCTGTTATGGCTGGGTTGCCGTTGAATTTTTAGCCTTCAAATCCAAAGAGATCCCTTCTCAAGCTGCCGTCCGATTCCCACATATCCTTGCCTCAATATTAGCGCACAAGCCGTTTTTTTTGACTGCGGGGATGAATGATTATTTCCTTAATTGAAATACTTGAAGTTGCTTTGCTTGTTCTTTCGGCGATTATTCTTCATGAATATGCGCACGGGTGGATGGCTTATCGTCTGGGGGACCCCACCGCTATGCTGGCGGGGCGGTTAAGTTTAAATCCTCTCAAGCATATTGATCTTGTCGGAACGATCTTACTGCCTGGAGCGCTTTTGGCCTTGCGGTTAATGGGGCATGAAACTTTTATTTTTGGTTGGGCCAAACCTGTCCCGGTCAATTTTTCCCAGCTGCGCCATCCCAAACGCGACGTGATTTGGGTGGGGTTAGCCGGGCCGGCGATCAATATCCTGCTGGCTATTTTTTTTGCCGCGATTTTGCATTCGGGGGTGCTTAGAGGAAGTGAAGACATTTTAACGTTAGCTGTTTTTATCAATTTGCTTTTAGCGGCATTCAATATGGTTCCGATCCCGCCGCTGGATGGCTCGCGGCTTGTCATCGGGCTTTTGCCGGCGCCGTACGATCGGATGTACGCCCGTTTAGAACGGTATGGCATTCTGATCGTTTTTGTTTTATTATATTTGGGAGCTTTTGAACTTATCGTGATGCCGGTGATCCAAATTTTAGGACGATTATTGGGGGTGGAGTTTTGATGAAAACTGTTTTGGTCAATCTTAAAGACAATCCTTATAAAATCATTATCGGGCATGGGATACTGCCGCAATTGGGAGCCGCGTTAAAGTCCCTTAAGATGGGACGGGACGCGGTGATCATCACCCAACCGGTCATTCGCCGTTGGCACGGTCCGGCCCTGGCGGCTGGCCTGACGCGAAATGGATTTACGGTGAAATTTTTTGAAGTTCCCGATGGCGAAAAAAGTAAATCCACCAAGGTCGCCATGCAGTTATTGGAAAAGATCGCCCGCTATGACACACAGAAAGACATTTTTATCATCGCGCTGGGCGGAGGCGTGGTGGGGGATCTGGCGGGATTTGTGGCGGCGATTTACAAACGGGCTATTCCCTATGTGCAGGTGCCCACGACACTTTTGGCACAAGTGGACTCGGCGATCGGCGGAAAAACCGCGGTCGATCTTCCGGTGGGGAAGAATTTGGTGGGTGTGATTTATCAACCCAAGATCGTTTGGAGCGATGTGGGAACCCTTAAGACTCTGCCGGACCGCGCGTACCGTAATGGCTTCGCTGAGATCATCAAGTACGGTGTTATCCGCGATCGAAAATTATTTAATTATGTCGGGAGGAATTCTGCCCAACTTTTGTCCCGCAAATCTGTCGCGTTAACAAAAGTTGTGGTGCGTTGCAGCCAGATCAAGGCGGAGGTCGTCAAGGCGGATGAAAAAGAGACCAAAGGAATTCGGACCATTCTTAATTTTGGGCATACGGCCGGGCATGCTTTGGAGGCAGCCAGCGGATACCGTTTTTTTCATGGAGAAGCCGTGGCCTGGGGAATGGTGGTCGCTGCTGAAGTTTCTCAGCGCATGGGCTTATTGCATAAAAAAGATTTTACAGCTTTGCGCCGGGTGTTGACCGACTTCGGCCTTTTGGAGAAGAATCCTTCACACACAAAAATGATCAATCTTTCCGGTATTTTAAAACACATGCAGCATGATAAAAAGTTTATAGCAGGAAGGAATCGGTTTGTTTTAGCTACGAAAATTGGTGCGGTGCAGGTGATGGAAGGAGTCCCCGGGAAGATCATCGAGCAAGCGATCCGCGCGGGGTTATAACGAATTTTATTGGACTTTCAAAGTTTTGATATTCTCGCCGTCCTTGATCTTGACCATTTCCGGACTGATACTTAAAATTTCTTTCCCGTCGATAGAATCCCCGACTTCGTAAATTTTGTTGTTGATCAAAGCGACCCGTTTTTCTCCCATTAACATAATGCCATTGAGCACAATGCCTTGTTGGACGGTTTCTTTTTTGGCCGGTTTGGTAGAAGGGGAGATCGTTTGCTTGACTTGTTCGGGAAGGGGAATAGATTCAACGACCTTGTTGATTTGTTTAGGAATATCTTTGACCATGTTTTTTTTTGCATTGGCGCGGCTCCGGGCATCGGGAATCGATTCGATCTTATAAAGATAAAAGGCCAAGAAAATCCCGCAGCCGAGCAGGATGAAGGTGACAAACGTGAGGAATATTTTTGTCACGCTCGGTTTGCGTGATTCAGAACCGTCTTGTTTTCTTAAATCTTGCGGCCGGGGAGGAGAAATTTCTTCCGACAATATTTTCGGTTCTGCCGGCTTGGTCTTCTCGCGCACCGGGATGTACTGCGACATATCAGGCATCGGTGCCGGCTGAGGGGGAGCAGGTTTTGCTATCGGGTTTTGACTGGTTGGTTGAGGATTCATGGGTTGAGGATTCGCTGGTTGAGGATTCACGGGTGGGTTTGGGTCGGGCATAGGCTGCGCTTTCTCTTGAGAATTATTTTTGCTGAACTGGTGCTGAGCTTTTTTTAACGCATCATTTATAATACTCATTTTTGGGTTCCTTTTAAATGAGAAAGTTGTTTTTATTTTATACTCAAAATTGCCGGCTGCCGATACATTTCAGGCAATAATTCCTATTTCGCGTGAACATTTGTGGATGATATTTTCATCGATCGCAAATGTCCCTGCCACAAAACCGGCTAATAAGGCCCGATCACAGAGGATATTGACCAGCCGAGGAGTCCCTTGAGAAAGGTGATAAATAGTTTCCACGGCCTTGGCGGTGAATTGCAGGCCCGGCAGGGAAAGTCCGTTGGCTGAGGCGACCTTGAGCCGGTGGTTAATATATTGTCCCAGCTCCGATTTGTCCAAAGGCAGGATATGGTAACGCACGCTTATCCGCTGCTGCAGCTGGCGCAGGGCCGGAAGTTTGAGTTTGTCGTATAGCTCTGGTTGGCCTACCAAAATGATCTGCAGTAATTTTTCTTTTTCCGTTTCTAAATTCGACAGCAGGCGTATTTGCTCAAGTTGTTTAATTCCAAGATTTTGTGCTTCATCGATAATAATAACGACATTGTGACCCTGGCTTGTTTCGTGAATGAGAAATTCGTTTAGGGCACTGACCAAAGTAAGTTTATTTTTGAAGTTCCCATGGATTTCTAGGTCTTTAACCATCAATTGCAGCAGCTGAACATCGGAAAAATTGGGGTTCATAATAAAAGCTGTTTTGATCGTCGGATCAAGCTTGTTGAGCAGGGTGCGGCAAAGGGTCGTCTTACCGGTGCCGATTTCCCCGGTGACGACAATGATCCCTTTACGCTGTTGGATCCCGTAAACAAGATGCGAAAAGGCCTCGGAGTGGCGGGAGCTGGAAAAGAAAAACGCTGGGTCGGAGGTGACGTTGAAAGGATTTTCTTTTAAGTTGTAGAATTTCTTATACATACGCTTGGGATTATACCACTTTGCCCAGCTTTGGTAAAGAAACTGTCGGTTTTATTGGCCTTTTCTTTTTTATTTTTGGTGTACAAAGGTCAATAAAAAGTCATTGTGCCTGCAAAAGAATATGCTATAATTAATCCGCTTTAAAATGACTTTAAGGGAGAGTTAAAGAATGGCAGTTGTTCAACAAGAGAAGCGAAGACTCAAGCGGGTGGAATTCCGTGAGCCCTTGCGATATTCGAAAGGGGCGTTGATTCCGCTGAGCGGCAGTCTGGCCTATGATTTAAGTGAGGGGGGTCTGCGGTTTCAAACTGAAGACTTTATCCCGCTCAATGAATCCTTGGCGATCATGATGGAATTATCCCCGGAAAAGGTTCTCAGCCTTCATGGGCGTGTGGTTTGGGTTCAAATGGTCCCTCACTCAGACCGGTATCATGTCGGTTTGAAGTTTGATAACGATGACTCGATGATGAAATCCCGCGAAGTGATCAAAGAATACATCGGCACGCGCCAATCGAAATAATCCCCCACACATATAAAATTGGATGTGAAGTTAAGAAAGAAGTTAAGAAAGGAGTAGGGAGTTTGCTATGGCTGAACAAACGGCAGCACCAACAGATACATTAAAAAATTGTTTTTCTTGTAAAAAACCGATGAAGCGGACCAGACGATATTATCGTAACGGTCATTATTATTGCAATAAAAATTGCTGGAAGAATAAAACCAAAGACGCGCCGGCTCAAGAATAATCATGGATTTCTCAAAATCATACGACGAACGACGTAAGCATCCTCGGATTGATAATACTGTCCCGGTCAAGATCTCTTCGGAAGAAGCGGATTTTGTCACCGAGACACGTAATCTCAGCCGGACCGGGGCGTATTGCCGGGTCAATAAATTTGTTGAGCCGATGACTAAGCTCAAGATTCATTTATTGCTTCCCTTAAAAAGAAACGGCAAGATCGTCACCAAGAAAATATCCTGCCTGGGGATCGTGGTCCGCAGTGAGCCTATCCCGGGACAAGAGTATTATCATTCCGCAATTTATTTCAGTGATATCCAAAAAAAAGACGCAGACTATATCAGCGATTATGTTCATGAAGAACTCAGGAAAGACAAAAAGCAACAACCCGCCTGATCATGTAAGGACAAACATCCATGGAAAATTCTATTAATCTCAGCGTTACCCCGATCCAGGCCTTGTTGGCTTTGGCCTTTCAGATATGGATCGTGGTCTTTCCAATTCTTATTATCCGTAAACTCAATTATTTAACTCAGCTTTTCCAAGAGCAGTTTGAGGCCCAGGACGAAGCTTCCTAAAAGGAGCCGTCTTAAGGTGTATGTCCCACGATAAGAGTCCCAACCGAGTCATTCCTGTCCTTTACGAGGATGATTGTACGGTTGTCTTTGATAAGCCTGCCGGACTTTTGGTTGTTCCCACTCCTGCCCGAGAAAAAAATACGCTCGCCACGCTCGCCAATATTCAATTTAAAAACTCTGGAAGTTCTGAAAAATTGCTCCCTTGCCACAGGCTTGACCGCGAGACCTCCGGCGTCATTATTTTTGCCAAGGGGGAGAAGAATCAGACGCTCGTTATGCATCAGTTCAAAAAAATGCAGGTCAAGAAAAGGTATATTGCCTTTATCCACGGTAAATTGAACCGCGGCAGCGGTGAACTGAGAAGTTATATTCGTGATCTTGATCAGAAAAAATATCAAAAGAATTCTTCAGCAAAATTCGCCCTGACCCGCTATAATGTTCTGCAAGTGAAAAAGAAGTTCAGTGTTTTAGAGGTTATGCCGCTCACCGGACGCACCAACCAGATCCGGATCCAGTTCAGCGAACTGGGGCATCCTTTGCTGGGGGAGCGCAAATACGCTTTTGGCCGTGATTATGAGCTGCGTTTTCGGCGGGTGGCATTGCACGCCGCCCAGATCGAATGGCAGCATCCGGTCTCGCATAAAAAAATCGTGGTGGAAGCCTCATTTCCTGAGGATATGGAAAAATTCTTAAAAGAAAACTGATTGATAAATAGGGGAGGACGCTTTGGAAACTATACAGATTAAAGGACAGTCGTTGAATAAATTGGCCCAAACGTGCCATGCCATTGCCGTGGAGAAAGGGTTTTGGGACAAAGAGCGCAATATCGGTGAGGCCCTGATGCTAATCGTGACGGAATTGGCCGAGGCCATGGAAGCGCACCGCAAGCAGGACAAGGAAAATTTTAATGAAGAGATCGCCGACAGCTTTATCCGTTTGTTGGATCTGTGCGGCGGTTTGGGGATCGACATCGAAGCGGAGATCGATAAAAAATCCCAGAAAAATAAGGGTCGTCCGTATAAACACGGAAAGATCTGTTAAGCAAAGGCCGCCAACTTTTAAAAAATTGGCGAGCCTCGCTATTCAAAATAATGAAAGGCGGGAGGACGGTATGCGAAAACTTCTTTGGGTGGCATGTATGGCGCTTCTCTGCGGGTGCACGACAGCCCAGATCCCGCAATACTTAGCGGATAAACATCCTTATAAAAAGCAATTTTATGCCAATTATGATGCAGCGCTGAAGGCCGCCAAGTCAGCCTTATCGGAATTGGGGTGGCAACTGGCCGGCGAAGGGGACCCGGCGGTTTATGAGGTTGGTGCGCCGCGAGAAGGTCAGCAGATTATTTTATTCACGGAAGTCAGGCAAACCGCTATGTTTTTAGGGTCGCGTTATGCGCGGATGAATATTATTTTACGCTTCCAAAGTAACGGGACCGAGATAGAAGTTCGTTACCTGACCATCAACTCTGTTCCTTTCAAGAATATCGAATCGTTTAAGAATGAAAGCGCCGCCCATAGAGTATTTGAGCGGATTGATGAGCTATTAAAGTCACAAGCGGCTTCTCCCTAAGTTTCCCAAAAATTTCCAACTGAATATGGATAAATTCGTCCTCAAGAGCAAGTTCCGTCCGGTGACTGAACAAACAGGCGCTATTGATCAATTGGTCAAAGGCATCGACCGCGGCGATCCGGCCCAGGTTTTAATGGGGGTCACCGGCAGCGGCAAGACCTTTACTCTGGCCAATGTGATCGAGCGTATCAATCGTCCCACCCTGGTGATTTCGCATAATAAAACCCTCGCCGCCCAATTGTACAGTGAGTTTAAGGAATTTTTCCCGGACAATGCCGTAGAATATTTCGTCAGCTATTACGATTATTATCAGCCTGAGGCTTACGTCCCGCAGACGGATGTGTATATTGAAAAGGATGCTTCGATCAATGACCGTCTGGACCGGCTGCGTTTGTCATCGACGACCTCATTGATGTCGCGGCGGGATGCGGTGATCGTGGCGAGCGTATCCTGCATTTACAATCTCGGCTCCCCGGAGGATTATAAAGAAAATTTATTGTACCTGGAAAAAGGCCAGCCGATCGAGCGCGACAAGCTGCTGCTGGAATTGGTGGACATTCAATACGAGCGCAATGATTATGAGTTCAGCCGGGGCAAGCTGCGGGTGCGGGGCGATGTGGTCGAAGTTTTTCCGGCCTATCGGCAGGATGCGTTGCGTATTGAATTTTACGGCGATGCGATCGAAAAGATCTTCCAGATCGACCCGGTCACGGCGGAGAGAAAAGTTGAACTGCTCAAGGTGGCGATCTTTCCGGCAAAACATTTTATCATTTCCAAGCCGCGCGTTGACGATGCCATTAAAATGATCCTGGCCGAACTCGACGTGCGTTTGGAAGAATTGAAAAAGCGGGGAAAATTGCTGGAGGCGCAGCGTTTGAATTCGCGCACCCGTTATGACATGGAAATGCTTAAAGAAATGGGATATTGCCACGGGATCGAAAATTATTCCCGGGCGCTTTCCGGCCGACCGTCCGGCAGCCGGCCGTATTGCTTGCTGGATTATTTTCCGGAAGATTTTATCGTGCTGATCGATGAATCGCATGTGACGGTGCCGCAGCTCAACGGGATGTATGAAGGCGACCGGGCGCGCAAAGAGACCCTCGTGGAATACGGTTTTCGTTTGCCGTCGTGCCTGGACAACCGGCCGCTCAAATTTTTGGAATTTAAGGAGATCATGAAGCAGTGCATTTATGTGTCGGCGACGCCGGGTCCGTTTGAACGCCAAAACTGTCAGGGAAAAATGATCGAACAGATCATCCGCCCGACGGGGATCGTGGACCCGCCGATCGAGGTCCGTCCCACGCCCGGCCAGGTGCAGGATATCATCAAAGAAACACAAAAGCGCGCCAAGATCAATGAGCGCGTTTTGATCACGACGCTCACGAAAAAAATGTCAGAGGATCTGACGGAGTATCTGCAAGAGAGCGGCTTGAAGGTGAAGTATTTGCATTCGGACATTGAAACCATCGACCGGGTCAAGATCTTGACGGATCTGCGGATGAAAAAATTTGACTGCCTGGTCGGGGTCAATCTTTTGCGCGAAGGGTTGGATTTACCGGAGGTCTCGCTGGTCGCGATCTTTGATGCGGACAAGGAAGGTTTCCTGCGTTCGCAGACAGCTTTGATCCAAACGGCGGGCCGGGCGGCCCGCAATATCAACGGCCGGGTGATCTTGTATGCGGACAGCGTGAGCTTGGCCATGAAGGCGATGATGGATGAGTGCGACCGCCGTCGGAAAATTCAAATAGAATTCAATAAAGAACATAATATCACACCGACCACCATTCTAAGGGCGATGAGTCAAGGCATTGAACAGCTCGCGGAAGAAAAGGCGGAAGAGATCGTGCTCGAGGCCGCGGGGCAGGATGCGGAGAGATATGCTTTTTCTAATTTGATCGCGGATTTGGAGCGGCAAATGGAGTTGGCGGCCAGAAATTTACAATTTGAGCGTGCGGCCGCGATCCGTGATAAGATCAAGGAGTTTAAAGAAAGCGGCCTGTTGCCGGGAGAAAAAGAAATCAAACCTTCCTCCCGGGTCAAAATTTCACATAAAGTAAAAGGAAAGTAAGCATGCTTTTGGCCATTGATATCGGAAATACCACGATTGCGCTGGGACTCATCGTCAGGAAAAAAGTTTTGCGGGTTTTTCACATCGAGACGGTCCTGCCGCAAAATGTTTTGCGAAAAAAAATACGGACCACTTGCCTTGCTTTGGCTCGGCAATCTCCCAAGCTGAAAGGCATCGTGATTTGCAGCGTTGTCCCTCAGCGCCTGGCGTTGGTGCAAAGCACTGTTGAAAAAATATTCGGCATAAAGCCGGTGGTGATCGGCAAAGATGTTTTGGTGCCGGTCAAAAACCGTTACCGCAATCCTAAGCAGGTAGGGCAGGACCGGCTGGTCGGGGCTTATGCGGCGATGGTGCTTTACGGCGCGCCCAGCATTATCATCGATTTCGGCACCGCGATCACTTTTGATGTGATTTCATCAAAAAAAGAATATTTGGGAGGGATCATTGTCCCAGGGATCCGGCTGTCTGCAGAATCTTTATTTGCCAAGACCGCGCTTTTACCCAAGATTCACATTAAAGGCCCCAAAAATTTAATTGGTCGCGACACGCAAGGTAGTATTTTGAGCGGTTTATTTTATGGTTATGGGGCGATGAGCTCAGGATTGGTGGAACAGATCTCCCGCGAAGTCCGGGGGAACCCCAAGGTCATCGTGACCGGTGGATATATAAAGGTAATGCAAAAATTCCTTAAAGGCACCCGCCATATTGTTGATGAGGATCTGGTGTTTAAGGGAATGGAATTGATTTTTCACAAGCGTTAAATTTTTTTTGTTTTTAAAATAGCACTCTTTTTTGCGAGTGCTATTTTGTTTTTACAAAGCCATGTAAAAATTTTTCTTGACAAAATTTCAGGTTTTTTGTAGATTAGCACTCTATTAAGTTAAGTGCTAAGCATAAGTTCAATGTTTTTAATAAATTTTGAACCATTCAAAAAGGAGGCAGTATATGGAGATCAAACCTTTAGGAGACAGAATCCTCGTAAAACCCTTAGAGGCCTTAGAAAAAACCAAAGGGGGAATTCTTCTCCCAGAGACCGCTAAAGAAAAACCCCATGAAGGTAAAGTGGTGGCTGTCGGCAAGGGAAAAGTTTTAGAAAGCGGCAAGGTGCAGGAAATGGAAGTTAAAGCGGGCGATCGCATTCTTTACGGGAAGTACAGCGGGACAGAAGTTACGACCTCAGAAGGGGAAGAACTTTTGATCATGCGGGAAGATGATATTTTTGCGATTATCAAAAAGTAATTTTTAATAATTTTTTTCAAAAGTAAATGGAGGAATAAAAATGGCTAAACAACTTATTTTTGATGATGAAGCAAGACGCGCGATTTTGCGAGGCATTGAGCAATTAGCCCGCGCCGTCAAAGTGACCTTGGGCCCTAAGGGACGCAATGTCGTTCTTGATAAAAAATTCGGTTCTCCCACCGTGACCAAAGACGGTGTGACGGTCGCCAAAGAGATCGAGCTGGCCGATCCGTATGAAAATATGGGCGCCCAGATGGTCAAGGAAGTTGCCGAGAAAACTTCTGATAACGCCGGTGACGGAACCACTACGGCGACGGTTTTGGCCGAAGCAATCTATCGCGAAGGTTTAAAGAACGTCACCGCCGGTGCCAATCCGATGGCTTTAAAGCGCGGGATTGACGCAGCGGTTGAACATGTGGTTGAAAAAATCAAAACCCTCTCCAAGAAAATCGATCTGAAAAATTCCAAAGAAGTCGAACAAGTCGCCACCATTGCCGCCAACAGCGATACCGTGATCGGAAAGAAGATCGCCGAAGCCTTTGAGGCCGTTGGTAAAGATGGTGTCATCACGGTCGAAGAATCCAAGACGATCAATACCGAGTTGAAGATCGTCGAAGGTATGCAGTTCGATCAAGGGTATCTGTCGCCGTATTTTTCCACGGATATGGAAAAAATGGAATGCGAGTTGGAAGATCCTTACATTCTCATTTATGAAAAGAAGATCTCTAATATTAAAGACATGCTTCCGCTTTTGGAAAAAGTGGCGCGCAGCGGCAAACCGCTCGTCATTCTTTGCGAAGATGTCGAAGGTGAAGCGTTAGCGACACTCGTCGTCAATAATATGCGCAAAACGCTCTCTTGCGCGGCGGTGAAGGCTCCGGGTTACGGCGATCGCCGTAAAGCCATGCTGGAAGATATTGCGGTTTTAACCGGCGGCAAGGCTATCACCGAAGACTTAGGCCTCAAATTAGAAACTGTGGAGCTGCAGGATCTAGGCCGTGCCAAAAAAGTGAAAATTGATAAAGAAAACACCACGATCGTTGAAGGGGCCGGAAAAACCAACGACATCAAGGGCCGTATCGTTCAGATCCGCAACCAGATCGAAAAAACTGATTCTTCTTATGATAAAGAAAAATTGCAAGAACGGTTAGCCAAATTAGCCGGCGGCGTTGCCATCATCAACGTTGGTGCTGCTACGGAAATGGAAATGAAAGAGAAGAAGGCCCGCGTGGAAGACGCTCTGCATGCGACCCGCGCTGCCGTAGAAGAAGGCATTGTCCCGGGCGGTGGTGTAGCCCTTTTGCGCTGCATTGATGCCTTAGACAGCTTGAAACTCAAAGGTGACGAAAAGACCGGTGTCGAAATCGTACAGCGTTCTTTGGAATCTCCGGTACGTCAACTTGCCTTGAATGCTGGTTTGGAAGGATCTGTGATCGTTGCAGAATTAAAGAAGAAAGAAGTTGGTATCGGATATGACATTAACACCGATCAGTACGTAGATATGCTTAAATCCGGTGTTATCGATCCGGCCAAAGTGACCCGTACGGCTTTGCAAAATGCGGCCAGTATTGCCGGCTTGCTTTTGACAACCGAAGCTCTGGTCACCGATGCTCCGGAAAAAGATAAACCCGCTATGCCACAGATGCCGGGTGGAATGGGTGGAGGCATGGGCTTCTAATTTTTGCGGCCCTGCTCGTTGATAAAATTGCCCCCACTGTTTTGTAGAAAGCAGTGGGGGCTTTGTTTTTTATTGAATTTTATAAAGTAAGATTTATCATGGTATTAATGAAGCCTCCCCCAAAATTCATCCCCGCGCTGTTTTTGGTCATTCTCGGTCTTGCCGTTTACGCCAATATCCTGCGTGCCCCTTTCCAATTTGATGATTTCAATTTTATCGTGGGCAATCCGCTCATCAAGGATGCGTCCCGTCTGTTGGCGCATTGGGAAGAGCAGGCCATTGATAAAAGAAAGATCCTGACGTTTTTGACGTTCGCTTTAAATTATCAATGGGGGAAAGAGGATCCGCTCGGCTACCATCTGGGAAACGTCATCCTGCATATTAGCGCGGCCATACTTTTATACTATGTCCTGCGGCAGTTGTTTTCTTTGCCGGCCCTAAAAAGTTCCGTCTGGAAAAAAGATCAGGACCTCTTTGCCTTTGGCGCTGCCTTGCTCTTTTTGGTGCATCCTCTGCAAACTCAATCCGTCACTTATGTATGGCAAAGATCCGAAGTCTTGTCCGCGCTGTTTTATCTGCTGAGTTATTATTTCTATCTGCGGGGGCGCAGCCAAGGGGACAAGCGGTGGTTTGCCGGTGCGGTCGTTATTTTTTATGTCGGTTTTTTTGCGAAGGGGACGATCCTGTCTTTACCGCTCTTGATTGTCCTGACAGAATTGAGTTTTCTAAATCTTCCGCAGAAAAAGGTAAGCCAACTTGCCGGGACCCTGCTCGCTGCGGGTGCGGCATATTTCCTTTTATGGTATTCCGGGATTCTGGCGCGGATATTTCAGATGTTGCAGTTATCTTTCCTCTTAAGGGATACCGCGCCGCATTTTTATGGACAATATTTTTTGACACAATTCAAGGCCATTGCGCTTTACCTGCGGCTTTGCTTTGTTCCTCTCGGGCAGAATTTGGATTATGATTTTCCGCTTTCCAATTCTCTTTGGGAGTGGCCGACATTTTCAGCGTTTCTCTTAGTCGCGGGGGTCATGGGTGTTGCTGCGTATTTTTTCAAGAAAGAGAAGCTGCTGGCCTTTGGGATTTTTTGGTTCTTTATTTGTTTATTTCCGACATCATCGGGGTTTGTCCCGCTGGAACCGGTCCAGGAACATCGACTTTATTTGCCGGTGGCGGGATTCGCGATTTTTTTGACGGCGGCGTTGTTAAAATGGGTCCGGCCGGCAAAGTCATGCCCGGTTGTCTTGACGGGGATTATCGTTATTTTGAGCGTTCTGACGGTCTCGCGCAATTTTGTCTGGACATCCCGCGAAGCCTTGATGCAGGATACCATTCGCAAATCGCCTGATCATCCGCGGCCTTATTTTGTTCTGGGGTCAATATACTATCAAGCAGAGCGGTTCCAGGACGCGATCCCGTTATATCTTAAGGCTATTGAACTCAATCCTTTCTATCCGGATCCGCACAATAATCTCGGCTTGATTTATATCAAACAAAGGGAGTACAAAAAGGCGGAAGAAGAATTTAAAATGGCCATGAGCGTTGACCCGAGTTTTGTTCATGCTTACATCAATTTGGGGTATTCAGCCTCCTTGCAGCGAAAGACCAAGGAAGCCGAAGGGTATTTTTTGAAGAGCCTGGAGTTAAAGGAGAACCATCCGTCGGCGTTTATGCCGGGCGTTGACAAGGCAGCGGTCATGCTGAGCGCCATATATCTTGAACACAATCGGCTTGTGGAGGCCGAGAGTGTGCTAAATAAGGCCCTGGACTTTAATCCGGATAATGAGCGGGCTTATTTTGGGCTGGGAACGGTTTATCTTTTGGAAAATGATTATCCGGCGGCGCTGCAGATGTATAAAAAGGTTGTCGAAATCAATCCGGCGTTGTTTGACGGCCACCTGCAAACGGGGGTTACGTATTATTTTATGAAGGATTATAGAAAAGCGATCGAGTTTTATGAGCAAGCCCTGCAGGTTGATCCCAGCCGGTCCGCTGAAGTTTATCCGAAATTGGCCGATGCTTACCGGGGGCTGGGCGATCAGGAAAAGGCCGATTATTACAATAAGCAATTAAGGTAAAGCGGAAAATAGGAATTGACTTTTTTAGGCAAATTACTTATAGTATTATATCTTTTATTCATAAAATCAGCATAAACCCTATCTATACTATTTTCAGGAGGTTTTAGCGCTATGGCAGAGTGGATTGGAATAGGCCGTCGAGCCAGAAGGTGCTATGGTTTTGATGAAGTTGCCCTGGTCCCCGGCATGGTGACTATTAACCCCAACGAAGTCGATATCAGCTGGGTCATCGGTGGGAAAAAAATCAAAGTGCCTATTCTGGCGGCAGCGATGGACGGGGTGGTGGATGTCAAATTTGCCGTTGCCATGGGGAAATTGGGAGGGATTGCCGTTCTCAATCTGGATGGGATCCAAACGCGCTATGAAAACCCCGATGAAGTTCTGCAACAAATTGCCGCTGCTGATCCGAATGTAGCCACGAAATTAGTCCAATCGGTTTATCTTACTCCTATTAAAGAAAAGCTTATCGCCAAGCGGGTCGCGAAAATCAAAAAGGCTAAGGTCCCGGCCGCGGTCAGCTGTATCCCGCAAAATGCGGCTCATTTTGCCCCGATCGCCGAGGAAGCGGGCTGCGATATCTTTATCGTTCAGTCAACGGTGGCCACGGTCCAGCACATCTCTACTCAATATAAAATTTTAGATTTAGAAAATTTTTGCAAACAGACAAAAATGCCGATCATCCTCGGAAATTGTGTGACTTACGACGTGGCGTTGGAACTTATGGAAGCCGGTGCCTCGGGATTGCTGGTGGGGATCGGGCCGGGAGCTGCGTGCACAACTCGTGGTGTTCTGGGGATTGGTGTTCCGCAGATCACCTCGACGGTTGATTCGGCGGCGGCGCGCGATTATTTTTTTAAGAGAAAAGGAAAATATATTCCCATCATCACCGATGGCGGCATGCGGATCGGCGGAGAAATTTGTAAAGCCATCGCCGCCGGCGGAGATGCGGTTATGGTGGGATCGGCTTTTGCCCGGGCTGAAGAAGCTCCGGGAAGAGGGTATCACTGGGGTATGGCCACCTCCCATGCCAATCTGCCGCGCGGGACGCGTATTCGCGTGGGGACTTCGGGGACGTTGAAAGAGATTTTGGCGGGACCGGCAAAGGTCGATGATGGTTCGCAAAACCTCATCGGGGCTCTCAGAACCTCGATGGGTTCGCTGGGTGCTTCGAATATCAGAGAAATGCATGACGTGGAAATCATTATCGCACCGTCGATCCAAACGGAAGGGAAAGTTTTTCAAGTTGGACAACGCGTGGGAATGGGGAAATAGGAGAGCTATGGCTAAGACAAAGAAAAAAATAAGAAAAAATAGAATTATTTACCGTAAACCTAAAAAATTAAAATTACGAAGAATACATAAATTCAACAATCTGCGGCAGAATAAAAAACAAGATGTCGTTGCCAAGAAAACGGCCGTCCGCAATAAAGACAGTATTCTTATTTTGGATTTCGGGTCGCAATACACGCAGTTGATTGCCCGGCGGATCCGCGAGAACAAAGTGTTTTGCCAGATTGTTCCTTTTAATATCACTCCTGCCGAGATCCAGGAGATTAATCCCAAGGGATTGATCCTCTCCGGCGGGCCGATGAGCGTTTATGATGAGGGGGCTCCGGAACCGCATGAAGGGATTTTCAAGCTGGGGCTGCCGATCTTAGGGATTTGTTACGGGATGCAGGTGATCACGTATTTGCTGGGTGGTAAAGTTGATAAGTCGAAAGAAAGAGAATTCGGTCGGGCTGAGTTGTTCGTGGACAGCAACACGGATCTGTTCGCCAACCTTCCGACAAATTTGACCTGCTGGATGAGTCATGGGGATGAGATCAAGAAGCTGCCGTCGGGATTTATCCGCTTAGGTCATACGCTCAATGCCGAGATCGCTGCCTTTGCGAACCGGTCACGCCGGATATTCGGCGTGCAATTCCATCCGGAAGTGGTGCACACGCAGCGCGGAATGCAGCTTTTGGTGAATTTTGCGTCACAGATTTGCCGCTGTCTGCCGCGTTGGACCATGGACAAGTTCATGGATGCCACGATCAAAGATGTCAAAGAAACAGTGGGCAATAAAAAGGTCGTACTGGGATTAAGCGGGGGAGTTGATTCCGCCGTTACCGCGGTTTTACTTCATAAGGCCTTGGGAAAGAAGTTGTATTGTATTTTTGTCGATAACGGCCTGCTGCGCAAGAACGAAGTGGCGGCGGTCGAGCGCACCTTCAAGGAACATTTTAAGATCAATATGATCACGGTCAATGCCGCCAACCGTTTTCTACAGCGTCTGAAGAATGTTACGGACCCGGAGCAGAAGCGAAAGATTATCGGCGATGAATTTGTCAAAGTTTTTCAAGAAGCGGCCCATCGGATCAAGGATGTGGAATTTTTAGCGCAAGGAACTCTGTATCCCGACGTGATCGAATCCATCTCGCCGCTCGGCGGTCCTTCTGCGAAGATCAAGAGCCACCATAATGTCGGCGGTTTGCCGAAGACCATGAAATTGAAACTCATTGAACCGCTGCGTGATCTATTTAAAGATGAGGTCCGGGTGATCGGTAAACATTTAGGCCTGCCGGATGTTGTGTTAAACCGTCAGCCGTTTCCCGGTCCGGGGCTCGCGATCCGCATTGTCGGAGAGGTCGCGCAGGACCGGTTGGATGTTTTGCGTAATGCCGATGAAATTGTTTTAGAAGAAGTGAAAAAAGCCGGCCTCTATCAAGAAATTTGGCAATCCTTCGCTGTTTTGCTTCCGGTCAAATCCGTCGGGGTCATGGGTGACCAGCGGACCTATGAGAACGCGATTGCGATCCGCTGTGTCAGCAGCGTCGATGGCATGACCGCCGATTGGGTCCATCTTCCTTATGAGCTTCTTGGTAAAATGGCCAACCGTATTATCAATGAAGTCAAAGGAGTGAATCGTGTTGTCTACGATGTCAGCTCCAAACCGCCTTCAACTATCGAATGGGAATAAATAAAGGTCAACCAAGTCACAAAGTCACCAGGTCACACGCAAAATCACAAGCTACTGGTGACGTGGTGACAATGGTGACATGGTGATGTTTTATGTATCACTCCGATTTTGTCCATCTGCACGTTCATACCCAATACAGCCTTTTGGATGGCGCTTGCCGGATCAAAGAACTCGTTCAAAAAGCCGCGGAGTACAAAATGCCTGCTTTGGGCATGACCGATCATGGGAATCTTTTCGGTGCCATTGATTTTTATGAAAATGCCGTCAAGGTCGGGGTCAAGCCGATTATCGGCTGCGAAGCTTATGTCGCGCCGGGGAGCCGTCTTGACCGCGGGACTTCTTCCGGACCCAAAGGCATGGGCGCTTCCCATTTGGTCCTTTTTGCCCGTGATGAAGCCGGATATAAAAATTTGCTGAAATTAGTTTCGGCCGGATATCTCGAGGGATTTTATTATCGCCCCCGGATGGACAAAGAGATCCTGGCGAAATATTCCGAAGGGCTGCTGGCCACGTCCGCCTGCCTGCGCGGCGAAGTTGCCTGGTACTTACGCCAGGGCGATTATGCGGGGGCAAAAAAAGCCGCCGGGGAATTCTCGCAGATCTTCGGCAAAGGGAATTTTTATTTAGAATTGATGGAACACGGCATTGAAGATCAGAAGATCGTCAACGAAGGCCTGCTGAAATTAGCCAAAGATTTGAACTTGCCCTTAGTCGTCACCAACGACGTTCATTACCTGACCCAAACCCAGTACACCGCCCACGAAGCGCTTTTATGCATCCAGACCCAGACGATGCTCAATGACCCTAACCGGATGCGCCTTAAAACAGATCAGTTTTATTTTAAAGACCCGGCCTTGATGAAAAAAGAATTCGCCTGGGTTCCGGAAGCGCTCAAGAACACTTTGGAAATTGCGGATAAATGCAATCTGCAATTGCGCTTTGATCAAATCCATCTGCCGCATTATGAACCGCCGTCCGGGAGGACCAAGGAAGAATATTTAAAAGAGCTGTGTCAGAAGGGGATCGCGGAGCGTTACGGCCGGGCCACGCCCGAAATTGAAAAACGGCTAGAGTATGAATTGTCGGTGGTCAAAAAAATGGGCTTTGTCAGTTATTTTCTGATTGTCTGGGATTTCATTCACTATGCCAAGCAGCGCGGTATTCCGGTGGGGCCGGGGCGCGGTTCTGCGGCGGGGAGTCTGGCCAGTTATTTGCTCGGCATCACCAATTTGGATCCTTTGAAATACGGATTGCTGTTTGAGCGTTTCTTGAATCCGGACCGGGCGAGCATGCCGGATATTGATATTGATTTTTGTTTCGAACGCCGCGGCGAGGTCATTGACTATGTTACCAAAAAATACGGCAAGGATAACGTGGCCCAGATCATTACTTTCGGGACCATGCAGGCCCGGGCCGCGGTCCGCGATGTGGGCCGCGTCATGGCCGTCGAGTACGGCAACGTGGATAAGCTGGCAAAATTGATCCCTGCGGAAATCGGCATTACCCTCAAAGAGGCCTTGGAGAAAGAACCCGAGCTGGCAAAGCTGTACAAAGATGAGGAGATCGCCCGCCAGATCATTGATACGGCGCAGGTTTTGGAAGGATTGAACCGCCATGCCTCGGTGCATGCCGCGGGGGTGGTGATTTCCGATAAGCCGTTGACGGAATATATCCCGTTATTTAAGACCAGTGATGACCAGATCACGACGGGTTTTTCGATGGACGGCATAGCGAAGATCGGTTTATTAAAAATGGATTTCTTAGGGTTGCGCACGCTGACCGTGATCAGTGAGGCGATCAAGATCATCAAAACTACGCGCGGCATTGATATCGATATCGACAAAATTCCTTTGGATGATAAGAAGACTTATGAAATCTTAGCCAAGGCGCAAAGTTTTGGAATTTTTCAGCTGGAAAGCTCGGGGATGCGCGATCTTTTGAAAAAGAGCCGGCCGACGCAGTTTGAAGATTTGATCACGATTTTAGCGTTGTATCGTCCCGGCCCGATGGGCAGCGGGATGTTGGATGATTACATCAAGCGGAAAAAGGGGGAAGTCCCGGTCCGGTATGATCATCCCAAGCTCGAGTCTGTCCTCAAAGAAACGTACGGCATTATCGTGTATCAGGAACAGGTCATGCAGATGGCCAGCACTTTGGCCGGCTTCACCATGACGCAAGCCGATCATCTCCGCCGGGCCATGAGCAAAAAAGTCCCGGAGATTATGGAAAAAATGCGCCGGGATTTCGTCGAAGGATGCCGCAAGACCAGCCAGATCAAAGAAGAACAAGCCAATAAATTATTTGATTTTATCGATTATTTCTCCGGTTACGGCTTTAACCGCAGCCATTCGGCGGCCTATGCGTTGATCTCTTATCAGACAGCGTACCTGAAGGCCAATTATCCGGTGGAATTTATGTGCGCGCTGCTCACCAGCGAAAAAGACAATACCGATAAAGTCGTGGAATATGTCAAAGAATCCGAGGCCATGGGGATCCAGGTTTTGCCGCCGGATGTGAATGAAAGCGTCAGCCAATTTAAGGTCATTAATGAAAAGACGATCCGTTTTGGTTTGCTGGCGGTCAAGAACATGGGGTCCATCGCCATCGAATCTATCGCAGAGAACAGAAAGAACGGCCCGTATGTTTCCATTTTTGATTTTTGCCGGCGAGTGGACTTGCGTTTGGTTAACCGTAAAGTTTTGGAAAGCATGGTCAAATGCGGCGCGATGGATTGTTTTGGCTCAAAACGCTCTCAGATGATGGAAGCGATCGAGGGCGCCTTAGGCATGGGGGCGCGGACCCAAAAAGAAAAGGCCAGCGGACAATTTTCTTTCTTTGATACGGATGAGGGATTCAGCGATTTTAAAAAAGAATCCGAGAATCTGCCTGACCTTGCCGAATGGCCGCAGGCGCAGATCCTGGCGTTTGAAAAAGAATTGCTGGGTTTTTATTTGAGCGGTCATCCTTTGGCCCACTATCAGGTTGAAATAAAAGAGTTTACCGATTATTCCACGAAAAATTTAAAAATGGCCGTTGATGGACAAGAGGTTAAGTTGGTCGCGCTGATCACTTCTATAAAATTGACCACGACCCGCCGGACGAATGAGCGGATGGCAATTTTGAAAATGGAAGATGTGGAGGGAGAAGTTGAAGTTTTGGTTTTTCCTTCAACTTATCCCGTTGTCAGTCAATATCTTAGAGAAGGAGAAGTGGTCGTTTTGGTCGGCAAGGTGAACTTGCGGGAAGAATCGCCTAAAATTATTGCCGGTGACATTAAACCCATCGGTGATGTTTATAAGTCGGTCAAAACCATTAGCTTAGATTTATCCCGCGTGAATGAATCCGGGTTAAAAGATCTGCAGCAGCGGCTTTCAAAATTTCCCGGAAAGATACCGGTCTATCTTCGCTTAGATACGAAGGGTTATAAGAGCGTGCAAATTATGGTGGGAGAAGACCTGTTTGTGGCTCCTTGCCATGACTTGATCGAAGAAATCAAAATTCTGGTCGGACAAGATAATTTTTCTATGTCGCTGTAGGGAGGCGGGAGGAGCGAAAAAAACCTGCCAATTTATCGCTTGACACTGTAACACCTTGCTGATACTATGCTTACGATTATAGGAGGTGGCTACATGACCAAAAAAGATATTGTCCTCAGAATTACCGACACAACAGGTATCAAGCAAGTGGACGTCAAAAGAATCGTCCAAAAAACCTTTGAAGTCATTGTGGACAGCTTGATTCGTTCAGAAAAAGTCGAGTTAAGAAATTTTGGAGTTTTTAAGATCAAAGAAAGACGGGCCCGTTTTGGCCGCAATCCACGTACGGGGCAAAGCGTTCCTGTCCCTCCGCGCAAAGTCGTTATCTTCAAGCCGGGTCTTGAGATGAAACTGAAAATAAGGTAATCCCCTCGCTGCATACGAAAATAACTATTCATTGCATATAAAAGGGCGGAGATAATTTTACCTCCGCCCTTAAGGTTTATAGGGTTATGGCGAAACAATTCTTGATCCCCCGGGGCACCAGCGATATCTTACCCGCCGAAATTCCTTTCTGGCAAGCGCTTGAAAATACGGCACGGACTCTCTGCCAGCTCTACGGCTACCATGAGATTCGTACGCCTGTTTTTGAGGAAACCGAATTGTTTGCCCGTTCCATGGGACAGACCAGCGATGTGGTGCAAAAGCAGATGCTTACCTTGCAGTCACAGAAGCAAGGGGAGGAAGAATCTTCCGGCTATGCGCTGCGTCCCGAAGGAACGGCGGCGATCGTCCGGTCTTATATCCAGAACGACCTTGATAAAAAAGAAAGTTTGTCGAAATTTTTTTATATCGGCCCCATGTTCCGCGGCGAGCGGCCGCAAAAGGGAAGACTGCGGCAATTTCACCAGATCGGCGTGGAGGCCATCGGTCCGGCATCCAGTTCTCCGTATCTTGATGCCGAAGTGATCGCCTTAAGCGTGAATCTTTTGAAGGCCTTTGGCTTGGCCAATCACAGACTAAAAATCAACACGCTGGGAACTCCGGAAAATAAAAAAGCGTTCTACGAACTTCTCAAGCGCAAATTGCAGCCCAAGATCGCGGAATTGTGCGAAGACTGTCAGCAGCGTTTTGAACGTAATGTTTTAAGGGTCCTGGATTGTAAAAATGAAAAGTGCAAACAGCTTGTTAAACAAACCAATTTTGGCCGTGAATGGTTGAGCGAAGAAAGTCAGAATTATTTTCATACGGTTAAGCAGACGTTGGATACGTTGAATATTGTTTTTGAAGAGGATCCGCTTTTGGTCCGCGGGCTCGATTATTACACGCACACCGTTTTTGAAATTTCAGACGCGTCTTTGGGCAGTCAGGATGCGTTGGGCGCCGGCGGCCGTTATAATAATTTGGTCAGTGAATTGGGCGGTCCGCAGGTGGATGCAGTGGGTTTTGCCTTGGGAATGGAACGGATCCTTCTGGCGCAGCAGGGAAAGAATAAGCCCGTGGACCCGGCGATCGATGTCTTTATTATTGCCATGGAAGAAAAGTATACCAAGGATGCCTTTGCGCTCTTGCAGGAAGTCCGGCGGTGCAATCTCTCCGCAGATATGGGTTATCAAGGCGGGTCATTGAAAAGCCAGATGCGTCTCGCCAATAAATTATCCGCCCATTATGTGATCATTTTGGGGGAAGACGAGATC
>Ga0155339_135_pt4 | contig 52522 bp, 48 predicted proteins | sample RifCSPhighO2_02_FD_106307 | JGI IMG/M metagenome (GOLD analysis project Ga0155339, IMG submission 106307) | Omnitrophica WOR_2 bacterium RIFCSPHIGHO2_02_FULL_48_11 | reverse complement strand
GCTACAAGGTCGGCATTGTGCAGTTCATCAAGGGAAATTGGCAGACCGGCGAGAGCAAATTTTTCAAGAAGTTCAGTGATCTATGCGATGTTTTTACGATGGGTGATGGTTTTACCTGGGACACCAAGAATTTTGATGGGGATGTCAAGACCGCTCAGCGGGCCTGGCGCAAATGCTGCGAGATCCTTCATGACGAGAAATATCAGCTGGTTATTTTTGATGAGATCAATTACGTGATGAAATACAATTTTTTAAGTTCGCAGGAAGTGGTGAGCGAGTTAATGAAAAAGCCGGAATTGAAACATGTTATTTTGACCGGTAATGGCGCTCCGCCGGAATTGATCGAATTGGCTGACCTTGTTACGGAAATGAAATGCATCAAACATCCGTATGAGCAGGGGGTCAAAGCTCAGCCGGGGATCGAATACTAATGCGGATCGTTTCGCTCATCGCCAGTGCCACTGAAATTGTCTGCGCTCTGGGATTTGAAAAAAATCTCGTTGGGCGTTCCCACGAATGCGATTTTCCATCCGGTGTCCACAAACTCCCGTCCTGTTCCGAGACCAAGGTCAATGTTCATGCCAGCAGCCGTGAGATCGACCGGCAGGTCAAAGAGATCGTCCGCGAATTTTTATCTGTTTATATTATAGATGAGGAAAAGTTGAAAAGTTTGAAACCGGATGTGATCGTCACCCAGGACCATTGCGAGGTTTGCGCGGTGAGCCTGAAGGATGTGGAAAAAGCGGTTTGCCAGTGGCTGGATTCAGAGACAAAGATCGTTTCTCTGCGGCCGAATTCTTTGAACGATATTTGGGACAGTTTGCATCAGGTCGCGAAAGCCCTGCAGGCCCCCAAGCGCGCAGAGGAATTGGTCGCGCAATTAAATTCCCGGATGCAGGCGATCCAGAAGAAAATTAACCATGCCTGGCCGAAACCCACCGTCGCCTGTATCGAATGGTTTGACCCTTTGATGGCTGCGGGAAATTGGGTTCCCGAGCTGGTCCAGATGCTGGGAGCGAAGGATCTTTTCGGAACGCCCGGCCAACACGCCCCCTGGATGACCTGGGAAGATCTTAAAAGTAAGGATCCGGACATTATTATTACAATGCCATGCGGCTGGGATATCAAGCGCAGCCGCCAAGAGATAAAAAATTTGACCGGTAACCCTGTGTGGAAAGGTCTCCGGGCCGTTAAAGAGGAGCAGGTTTTTCTTGTCGATGGCAATCAATATTTCAACCGTCCCGGCCCCCGGGTGGTTGAATCGCTGGAAATTCTTGCTGAAATCCTTTACCCCGCGCATTTTTCCTTTGGCCACCGCGGCCAGGCCTGGGAAATTCTCTAAGCGGCCCAACCCTTAGAATTCAATTAATTATTGACATTTTTAGGCAATTCTTTATAATTTATATGTTCAATTATTGAACAAGCTGTCTATAAAACCTCTAGCAAAGTGATAAGTATATATGCCTAAAGAAGTTTTGGACGAACGCGAGTTTGAGCTCGTTAATATTATCGGACAGAAGTTAGGCTCTAATCAGCGCGACCTTTCCCGCCATTTGCAGCTTTCCCTGGGGCAAACGAATATGCTCATCCGTCGCCTCGTGGCCAAGGGTTATATCCGCATCACGCAACTCAATCAACGTAAAGTTCAATATATTCTTACCCCAAAAGGATTTGCCGAAAAAATGCGCAAATCCATCAAATACACCCTGAATACACTCAATGCCATCGGCCTTATCAAAGACCAGGCCAAGCAACTCATTGCCGCGCTTTATCAAGAGGGGGAGAGGAATTTTGTCATTCTGGGGAAATCAGACTTTGCGATCCTAACGGAAATGGTCTTTAAAGATCTGGGATTAACGGATTATAAATTGGCCTACACCGAAGAACTTCCGCCCGCGGATTTTAGGGGTGTCGTGTTTATCTGCCGGGAAAATGTTATTGTCGATCCCGGCTATCCGGTTAAAACAGTTGACCTTATTCATGAACTTTCCAAAGACAATGTCCTCATGGAGAAAAATGTTTAATTTTAAACTGAAAACACATTTGGTGTTCGGCGCAGCGACGAGCGAACAGCTGGGGAAGATCCTGACGGAGTTAGGTTATAGAAAAGTCGGGATTATTTTGGATCGCGGTATCGTAGCGCATCCGCAGACGAGAAAGGCTTTGGAAAGTATCAAGGCGGCGCAGGTCGCCTATCAAACGTTTGAGAATGATGCCATCGAGCCCGACTATGATTTCCTGGAGGCGTTTAAAAAACCGTTCTTAAATCAGGGATTCGAATGTCTCGTGGGGATCGGCGGGGGCAGCACGTTGGATTTAACGAAGGGTGTCGCGACGCTGGTGACCAATCCGGGAGAAGCGATCTCCTACCGTGGTTTTCCTAAATTGCAGCACCGTCCTTTGCCGGTTGTGGCGATCCCAACGACCGCGGGGACCGGAAGTGAAGTCACTTACAACGCGGTCTTTACGGATGCGAAGCAAAAGAAAAAATTGGGCATCAACTCCGAATACAATTACCCCGTGCAGGCGATCCTTGATCCGCTTTTTACCGTCGGGTGTCCGAAAGCGGTCACCGTCTCCTCGGGCGCAGATGCTTTGGTCCATACGTTAGAAAGTTATGTGCACAAAAATCACACCCCGGTTTCCCGGATGTATTCCACAGAGGCCTTTCGCCTGCTTTATAATAATTTAAATAAAGTCCTGGATCACCCTCAAGACATCGAGATCCGCGGTCATTTGGCGCTGGGCGCGTATTTGGCGGGCGCCGCCTTGATCAATGCAGGCTCCGGCCCGTCGGGGGCGTTTTCGTATCCGCTGGGTGCGGTCTATAAAGTTCCCCACGGCTATGCCGGGGCGATCTTTCTGCCGGAGATCACGCGCCTTAATGTCGAAAAAGGGTATCAGGATTATGCCGCCCTTTATGATCTCATGGAAGGCGCTGACAAAAAACTTGCGGTGAAAGAAAAAAACAGCGAATTCGTAAAACGGATTGCGGAATTAATGACCAAGCTCGATGTGCCCAAGGCCATCGCTGCCTATAAATTGACCGATAAGGATGCGGAATTCCTCATCGAGCAATACGATGTCTTAAAGGCGGCGATCGACCAGAATCCTATGGAAATTACGAAAGAAGATGTAAGAAAGATGATGACAAAAATATTTCATCCGGGGGGAACTTATGCCAGGGTTTGAGTTGATCGGAGAAGAAGAAAAACAGGCGGTGGCCGACCTTTTTGATAAGGGAGGCGTTTTATACCGCTACGGATTAGATGCCAAGCGGCAGAACATTTTTCGGGTGAATGATTTTGAAAATGCCGTTGCTAAGAAGATCGGTGTGAAGCATGTCTTGTGTGTTTGCAATGGGACCGCTGCTTTGAAGCTTGCCTTGCTTGCCGTCGGGGTCAAGGCCGGGGACGAGGTCATCACGCAGAGTTTTACGTTTATCGCGACCATCGAGGCGATCTTGGAATTAGGCGCTGTTCCCGTTGTGACGGAGGTGGATAAATCGTTGAATATGGACCCCAAAGATCTGGAAAAAAAGATCACGAAAAAAACTAAAGCGATCGTGCCGGTATACATGGCCGGAGTCGCTGCCAAGATGGAGGAGATCCAGGCGATCGCGCAAAAGCATGGTTTGCCGATCGTGGAAGACAGTGCTCAGGCCATGGGCGCGACGTATAAAGGAAAATATCTGGGAACGCTTGGCGCCGTCGGGATCTACAGTTTGGATATCGGTAAGATCATCACGACCGGCGAAGGCGGGCTGGTTGTTACCAATGATGAAAAAATTTATTTGAAGGCACGGGAATATTCGGATCACGGCCATGAACAAAATCCCAAGGTGCCCCGCGGCGAAGACACGCGCACGACTTGGGGCTTCAATTATAAAGCCAATGAACTGCACGGCGCGATCGGCTTAGCCCAGTTAAAGAAATTGGATTATATCCTGCAAAAACAGCGCGACAATAAGCGCAAGATCAAGGAAGGGATCAAGAATATTCCGGGCATCGAGTTCCGGGAGATCCCCAACCCCGAGGGTGATGCGGGCGACACGCTGATCTTTTTCATGCCATCGAGAGAGAAGGCGTCGCTTTTTGCAAAAAAGTTGAAAGACAAAGGCTTTGGGACGAAAAATTTGCCCGACGCGATCGATTGGCATTTTGCCGGTACATGGACACAGATTTTTTATAACTTTTCGGAATTTAAAGGAAAAGATCTGGAGAAAGTTTGGAGCCAGTCAACCGGTTATCTGCGGCGGGCGATCGCGCTGCCAATCATGGTTTTGATGCCGGAAGAACGTATCAACCAGGTTATTGCAGCGGTGCGCGACACCGCTCAGGAAGTAGAAAAAGAATGTCTCGTATCCCGTACTTAGCCGTGATCCCGGCGCGCGGAGGAAGCAAAGGGATCCCGCGGAAAAATATCAAAATGATCGCCGGCAAACCTTTGCTCGCCTGGACGATGGAAGCGGCGCGGCAAGCGAAATTGCTCGACCGGTGCGTGGTCTCGACGGAAGATGCCGAGATCGCTCAAGTGGCACGAACGTTCGGGTGCGAGGTGATCGACCGGCCGAAGAAATTGGCAACGGATACCGCGACGACCTTGTCGGCCTTGCAGCAGGTATTAACTAAGATCGATGCGGAGAATGTTGTGATCTTGCAGCCGACCTCACCGATCCGCCGGGCCGGATTGATCGATGAATGTATCAGAGAGTTTGAAAAAAAGAAGTGTGATAATTTGGCGACCGGGTTTATCTGCAAATTTATGGAATACGGCAGTTACACCAAGCGCCGGCAGGAGTTAAAGGGATTTTTTTACGACGACGGCAATGTGTATGTGGTGAAATCGTCGTTGATCAAAAAAGGAACGCTCTACGGAAAAAAGGCAGGCAACGTTTTTACCGGCCGCGAAGAAAATATCGAGATCGATGAGGAGTTTGATTTCTGGCTGGCGGAGCAAGTTTTGTTGAAACAACACGCGGGTGTAGAACATGACACAGCAACCGTATCATAAATATGTTTTTGATACCGAAAACCGTAAATTCGTGGGCCGCTTTGAAGAGATGTACGCCAACGAGGAGCGAGAAGGTTTTGACAGCTGGTTTCAGGAGGATCTGCGGCATCCGACCAAGCAAGGTTCCTGGGAGCTCTTGAAAAATTACAGGTTCTCTTCCATTCTGGACATCGGTTGCGGCAAAGGGGCTTTTACAAATCAACTCGCAACGATTGCCGATTCTGTGATGGGTGTTGATATTTCGCAAACAGCGATCGCTAAAGCTGAACAACGGTACCCGGGGATTCGTTTCTCCACCGCGACCGCCGAAGAAGCTTTAAGTGCTCCGCAAAGATGGGACGCCATCGTGATGCTAGAGGTTCTGTCTTATTTACAAAATTGGGAAGAAGTTTTGCAGAAAGCCGCGGCGAAAGCCAACTATGTTTATATCACGCTGTATTTACCACCGGATCCCATCGGTTTTGTGAAGTCATTTGAAGAACTGAGAGAGGTTTTTAATACGCTTTTCAGCCTTGAAAAAGAGGTTTTAAAGAATAACGAGACGATCTATCTTTTGGGAAAGTCAAAACACCATGGCTAAGGGAATTAAAATAGGGAACCGTGTGATCGCGGAACAATGTCCGGTCTTTATCATCGCTGAGGCAGGGGTGAATCACAACGGTCAGATCGCCATGGCTAAGAAGTTAGTGGATAGTGCAAAAAGGATCGGTGCGGACGCGATAAAATTTCAAACCTTTCGCGCTGAGGAATTAGTGACGGCGAACGCGCCGAAAGCGGAATATCAAAAAAAGACCGATGCGCATCCTTCCCAATACGCCATGCTTAAAAAACTGGAACTTTCCGAGGATCAATTTTCCGAATTATTTGAGTATTCCCAGAAAAAGGGGATCATGTTTTTGTCAACGCCGTTCGATCGGATCAGCGCGGAGTTCCTCGCGTTGCTGGGATTGCCGGCGTATAAGATCGGTTCTGGAGAATTGACCAATGTCCCTTTGTTGCAGCAAGTGGCACAGTTTAAAAAGCCGATCATCTTGTCGACGGGCATGTCGTCGCTGGAGGAGGTTGTTGAAGCGGTGAAGACGATTCATAAGGAGGGGAACAGGGAGCTGATTTTGCTGCATTGCACGTCGAATTATCCGACCAAATATGAAGAAGTGAATTTGAATGCGATGCTGACTTTAAGAAATAAATTTGATGTCGCGGTGGGGTATTCGGACCATACATTGGGAATTGAGATCAGCGTTGCGGCGGTTGCGCTGGGCGCGTGCGTCATTGAAAAACATCTGACACTGGATAAAAATTTGCCGGGGCCGGACCATAAAACTTCGCTGGAGCCGCAGGAGTTTCAGAAAATGGTCGAGGCGATTCGTAATGTTGAGAAAGCCAGAGGCAACGGTATTAAGAAACCTAATCCGTCGGAGATCGCGATTCAGAAGGTCGCGCGCAAGAGTATTGTGGCGGCGTGTGATATTGAAAAAGGGGTCACAATCACGTCGGATATGCTGACGGTCAAGCGGCCGGGAACCGGGATCGAGCCGAAATGGCTACAGCGGCTGACCGGGAAAAGGGCCAAAACTATAATCCGTAAAGATCAAATTTTTTCATGGGATATCGTGCAATGAAACGTAAAGTGTGTGTGATCACGGGAACGCGGGCGGAATACGGGATCTTGGCTCCGGTGATGGAGGCGATCCGGAGTTCGAAGCATTTCAATTTGTATGTGGTGGCGACGGGAATGCATTTGATGACGGAGTTTGGTTATACCGTGAAAGAAATTGAACGCGACGGGTTTTCGGTTTACGCAAAGATCGACATCAGTCATGCGCAGGATAAAGGTGGGGCGATGGCCGATGGTGTGGGGCGCGGCACCTCCAAATTTGTGCGATGCTTTCAACGGTTGAGACCGGATTTTATTTTGACTTTGGGCGACCGGGGCGAGGTCCTGGCGGCCGCGGTGGCGGCGAATTATATGAACATTCCCGTTGTGCATATTCACGGCGGCGAGGTCTCGGGTCATGTGGACGGGGTTGTCCGCCATGCGATCACCAAACTCGCGCATATTCATTTTCCAGCTACCCAAAAAGCGAGAGAGCGGATCCTGAGATTGGGGGAAGAGCCGTGGCGTGTCATGGTCGCGGGTGCTCCGGCGCTGGATCGGATCTTAAATGACCAGGTCATGCCTAAACAAACATTATTAAAAAAATATCGCCTTGATCCACGCCAGCCGTTGGGTCTTTTGGTGCAGCATCCGGTGCATTCACAAATCAAGGAAGCGGGAAAGCAGATCCAGTCGACCTTGCAGGCCATTGTTGATCTAAAGTTGCAAACTGTGGTGGTTTATCCGAATGCGGATGCCGGCGGGCGGGCGATGATCAAGGTTTTGGGTAAATTTAAAAAATATCTGTTCCTGAAACATTATAAAAGTATCCCGCATGCCGATTATTTGGGCCTTTTAAAAATAGCATCGGTGCTGATAGGAAATTCCAGCAGCGGGATCATTGAAGCGGCGTCGTTCCGTTTGCCGGTGATTAATATCGGCTGCCGTCAAGAAGGCAGAGAGCGCAGTGTCAATGTGATCGATGTGCCGCATGAGAAGCGGATCATTGCGCGCGTGATCCAAAAAGTGATCCATGATCAAAAGTTCCGCCGGCGTGTCAAGCAGTGCCGCAATCCTTATGGTGACGGAAAGGCCAGCGGCCGGATCGTAAAATTTTTAGGGAAGGTCAATTTAAATAACCGATTAATACAGAAAAAGATCACCTACTAAAAATATGACTAAACCAACAAAAGTTATTATCTGGGGCGCGGGAGGACACGGCAAGGTCATCCTCGACATTTTAGCGGAATCAAAAATTCCGGTGTTAGGTTTTATCGATGATGATAAAAAGAAGGTCAACCAAAGCATCAACGGCTGCCGCATTTTAGGAAATGCCGCGTATTTGGAAAAGATCAAGAATAAGCGGGCCGTAAAAATTGCGTTAGGTATCGGTAATAATGAAATACGTAAAACCATCTTTCAAAAAGCGACGGCGCTCGGCTTTCAAGTGATCTCCGCCGTGCATCCGCGGGCGGTTGTGTCGCGCCATGCGCGGCTAGGTCGCGGAGTGGTGGTGATGGCCGGAGCGGTGATCAATCCTTCCGCGATCTTGGAAGACGGGGCGGTGGTGAATACCGGTGCCAGCGTTGATCATGACTGTTACCTTGAGGCTTTTTGCCATATTTGGCCGGGCGCGCATTTGGCCGGAACGGTGCGGGTAGGCAGTTGTTCTTATGTGGGGACAGGCGCCGCCGTGATCCAAAATGTTTCTATCGGAAAGAACACGATGGTCGGAGCCGGCGCGGTTGTGATCGCTTCCGTTCCGGAACGTGTTACGGTTGCCGGTGTGCCGGCGAAAGTGATTAAGCGAAAAAAATGAAAAATAAAATTTTAAAAAGTGCCCTTATTTCGGAAAAAGCCACGGTCAAGGACGCAATGCGGGCTATTGACCACTCTGGACTGCGGGTGGCGTATGTCGTTGATGAGAAAAAGCGTTTTGCCGGAGTGGTCAGCGACAGCGAAATACGCAAAAGTATCTTGAAGGGTCAGGATATTAAAAGTTTAGTGAATAAAATTCTTAATCCTAATCCGGTTATTCTTAATCCTAAAGATTTAAGCAATTCCCAAGTTGTCCGCGCCAAGATAAAGGAATTGTTGAGCCGCATGCCGGATAGCCGTTATATTCTGGTGCTTGATGAAGAGGGGCAGCCGGAGCGTTTGGCGTTATGTTCGGAATTGATGGAGGAACAATTTCCCAAGAGAAAGAAACATCACGCGGATCGTCATGTCTTGGTGGTGGGAGGAGCCGGCTACCTAGGATCGATCTTGGTGCGAAAACTTTTGGCGGACGGTTTTCGTGTGCGGGTCTTGGACCTTCTCATGTTCGGTGCTGGGCCGGTCGAGGGATTGATCGGGCAAAAAGGGTTTGAGCTGATTGAAGGCGATATGCGCAATATCCCGACGCTGGTCAAGGCCCTGGAAGGCGTCGATGCGGTCATTAATCTGGCCGCCGTGGTCGGTGATCCGGCCTGCCAGGAGAAACCCGAATCCGCCATCGAAACAAATTATTTGGCGAACAAGGTTTTGGCCGAGGCCTGCAAATATCATCAGATCAACCGGTTCATTTATGCCTCGACCTGCAGTGTGTACGGCGTTATGGACGGGGATCAGGAGTTGAAAGAAAATTCGCCGCTCAATCCGGTTTCGCTTTACGCGCGTTCCAAGATCCAGGCCGAAGAAGGGATCTTAAGCCTCGAGGACGAAAATTTTTCTCCGACGATCTTACGGATGAGCACACTGTACGGTTATTCGCCGCGGATGCGCTTTGATCTCGTGGTCAATACGATGACCAAGACCGCCGTGACTGAAAAAAAGATCTTGGTTTTTAACGGCGGGAAACAGTGGCGGCCGCTTTTGCATGTTGAGGATGCGGCGGATGCGTATATCAAGTGTTTAAAAGCGCCGGTGGATAAGATCAAAGGGAATGTCTTCAATGTCGGATCAAGCCGGCAAAATTATCAGATCATTCAGATCGCTCAGAAGGTCCATAGCTGCGTGCCTGAGGCCCAATTGGTCGTGGAGGATTCCAACAATGACCCGCGCAACTATCTGGTTTCCTTTTCAAGGATCGAAAAATTTTTGCGCTATAAAGCCGATCAGGATCTGGAGAAGTCGGTCCTGCGCATTAAACGCGCGATTGAGAAAAATGAAATTAAAGACGTCAACGATCGTAAATATTACAACGTGGAGTATAACAAATGAGTAAAACACAGACGAAAGTTCCTCCGGTAAACTCTGCAGCGATCTTAGGGGGGCAGCCTGCCTTCGCGCAGCCGTTGCCGATCACCAAGCCCACGATCCCGTCGATCGCCAAATTGACCAGCCAATACACGCAAATTTTGGAAAGCGGCATGATCACCAACGCCGGCTATGTTAAGGAATTTGAAAAACAGGTGGCAAATTATCTCGGGGTTAAAGAAGCGGTGGCGGTGAGCAGCTGTACCTCGGGACTCATGCTGACGTTTAAGATCTTAAAATTGAAAGGCGAAGTGATCTTGCCGAGCTTTACGTTTCATGCCACGGCCCATGCGCTGGTGTGGAACAATCTCAAGCCCGTGTTTGTGGACTGCCTGCCGGAGACGTACAACATTGACCCCGCGCAGGTGGAGAAGGCGATCACCCCGCAAACGTCGGCGATCTTGGGCGTGCATATCTTTGGAAATCCGGCCGATATCAGCGCGCTTGAAAAAATTGCCAAGAAGCATCGTTTAAAACTGATCTTTGACGCGGCGCATGGATTCGGCTCGCAGTATCAGGGGAAAAATATCGGCGGATTCGGCGACGCGGAAGTCTTTAGCCTCAGTCCGACGAAACTTTTGACCTCCGGCGAGGGCGGGATCGTTGCGACCAATGATGGGGATCTGGCCAGACAGCTTCGGGTGGGCCGCAATTACGGTGATTCCGGCGATTACGACAGTGTTTTTTCCGGTTTTAATTCCCGCATGAGCGAGTTTCATGCGTTGCTGGGCATCGAGAGTCTTAAGGATTTAGAAAAGAATGTCGCGCAGCGTAATCGTATCGCCCAATTGTACAAGAAATTGCTGGCGGATTTGCCGGGTATCAGCTTTCAAAAGATCGCCGCCGGGAGCCGCAGCAGTTTTAAAGATTTTTCCATCCTGATCGATGCAAAGAAGTTTGGCCTAAGCCGTGATCAGCTGTATAGGGCCCTGACGGCAGAAAACATCATTGTTAAGAAATATTTTTATCCGCCGGTGCATGAACAAAAAGCCTTTGCGGATTACCGGAATAACCCGGCCCTGACGTTAAAGACGACAAAGTCGGTGGCCGATAATATTTTGAGCTTGCCGCTATATTCGCACATTGCCGAAGCGGATGTGCAAAAGGTGTCTGCGGCGCTGGTGCGTATTTATGATGAGCGGCAACCGATCAAGGCAGAGATAGCGTAAGGATTGCATATGGCCATACGAGAAATTTGTTTTATTATTCCGCTGCCTTTAATGAAGCGCGATTACGACCGGCTGGGGGTCGAACGGTTTCGCGCGCGGGGCTATCAGGTGAGCTTTTTGGATGTGACTTTTTTGCTCAATCCCGAGGTCATGGAAAGAGGTTTAATTCAGCCGTGGGCCTATGAACATGTTTGCGTCGTGAAATCTCCGGCGGACATTGAGCAATTCTTTGCGGAAAGGAAAGCGCGGCGCTGGTTTTTGGTTGATTTTGTCGGCCGTCCGGAGACCGAGCCTCTCTTGGAAAAATATTTAAAGGATAATAATGTCATTCATGGGAATTTTTGCGCCAACAGCATTCCCAAAGTACGGTATCAACCGCTGTGGCGGATGGCATTGTCACGGCGGTCCTGGCAACGGCTCACAGAACGGCTGCAAAAGAAATTTTTATCAACCCGTTCCGGATCCGTACCCGCGCGATTCGTGATCGCCGGCGGGCTTTATGATCAGCATAAATTTCCGCAAACCGATGAGCGGACAAGAATCATTTGGGCACACACGTTAGATTATGATCTGTATCTGGCGCATCAGCAGCGGCGAGAAAAGCCGCTTGTGGAGGGGGATTATGTTGTGTTTTTGGATGAGGGCTGGCCGTTCCATCCGGATTTTCATCTGACGGACGGTCCCCAGAATCCGTTTCGCTCCCCGGAAGAATATTATGACGAGGTGAACCGCCTGCTTAAGATCATAGAGCAGAAATTGCAGCTTAAGGTTGTGATTGCCGCCCATCCCAAGGCCCCTTATGAAAATATGCCGAATTTATTTGAAGGAAGAATGGTGCTCAAAGGAAAGACGGTCGATCTGGTCGCGCACGCCAAATGTGTTTTGTGCCATGGCAGCACCTCGATGAATTTTGCCGTGATGTTCCGTAAGCCGTTGATCTTCTTGCTGCCGATGAAGGTCAAAGGGCAGTTTTATGGGAGAGTTATTGCGGCTGCCGCTAAGCAATTTGCTCAAATACCGCAGGACGTGCGGTCGATTGAGAACCTGGATGCTAGTACCGTGTCTCACATCGATGAGGATAAGTACCGGCAGTACGAGGAAACGTTTATCAAGAGAACGAGCACACCGCGAAAATTTTATGCGGACATCGTGGCTGATGCCTTTGACAAAATTGTTCCTTTAGAGGAAAGTACAAAAAAAGAATACGCAGCTACTTAAAATTTTTTTAACAGCAATGAGAAGTGAGGAAATATGAAAAAAAGTCCGTTAACAGGTAAAACCATTTTAATCACCGGGGGGACCGGTTCTTTCGGTAAAAAATTCGCCAAAATCGTATTGGATGAATTAAGTCCCCAAAAATTGATTATTTACAGCCGCGATGAGGCCAAGCAGTTCGATATGCAGCAGCAATTTGCCCAGTATAAGAATATCCGATTTTTTATCGGCGATGTGCGTGATAAAGAACGTTTAAAGCTCGCGTTTCATGATGTTGACTATGTCATCCATGCCGCAGCCCTTAAACAGGTGCCGGCGATGGAATATAATCCGACGGAAGCGATCAAGACCAATATCCTGGGTGCGATGAATATTATCGAGGCGTCCTTGGAAAGGGGAGTGAAAAAAGTTGTCGCACTTAGTACGGACAAGGCTTGCAACCCGATCAATCTGTACGGCGCCACAAAACTCTGTTCGGATAAATTATTTGTTGCGGCGAATTCTTATTCTGGAATTTCCGGCGCGCGGTTTTCGGTTGTGCGTTACGGCAACGTTGTGGGCAGTCGCGGGAGTGTGATTCCCTTTTTTCTTGATAAAAAGAAAGAAGGTGTGCTTCCCATCACGCATCCCAAGATGACGCGCTTTTGGATTACACTCGAGCAGGGGGTACGCTTTGTGATCTCCCGTTTTGAAGAAATGCACGGCGGGGAAATCTTTATTCCGAAAATCCCCAGCATGAACATTATGGACCTGGCCAAGGCCATCGCCCCGGAATGTAAAACCAAAAATGTCGGTATCCGTCCCGGAGAAAAATTGCATGAAGTTATGGTCTCGGTGGATGACGCCCGCAATACCAAAGAATTAGACAATTGTTATGTGATTCAGCCGGCATTTCACTGGTGGAGCGATGAGAATTATCCGATCGGCAAAGATGTGCCGGAAGATTTCAAATATTCGAGCGATACCAACAGCCAGTGGCTGACGGTGGACGAGCTTAAGGAAATCATTAAAACCATATGAAAACTATTCCTTACGCGATACAGTGGATTGATCAAAAAGACATTCGCAGCGTTACGAAAATTTTAAAATCGAACTTTTTAACGCAAGGGCCGACCGTTGAGCTTTTTGATCGCGCCGTTGCCAAATGCTGTGACGCGAAATATGCGGTATCGGTCGCCAACGGGACCGCCGCGTTGCACTTGGCCTGTTTGGCTGCCGGCATTCAATCCGGGGATGAAGTCATCACGAGCCCGATCAGTTTTGTGGCTTCGGCGAACTGTGTGCTTTATTGCGGGGGAAAGCCTATCTTTGCGGATATCCGGGAAGATACGATCAATATCGACCCGGCCGAGATCGAAAAGAAAATTACCGGTAAAACCAAGGCAATCATTCCGGTGGATTTTGCCGGCCAGCCGGCGGATCTAAAGAAAATATACGAGATCGCGCAGAAAAATAAATTGTTACTGATCGAAGATGCCTCGCACGCTTTGGGCGCGACGTATGAGGGAACAAAGATCGGTTCCGGAAGATTTGCCGATATGACAACTTTAAGTTTTCACGCGGTCAAACATATTACGACGGCGGAAGGCGGCGCGGTGGTTATGAATAATGATCATTTTTACAAAAAACTTTTGCGCTTGCGCACCCACGGTATTACCCGCGATCCCAATCAATTAACCGGGAATGACGGCGGTTGGTACTATGAAATGCAGGATCTGGGGTTCAATTACCGCCTGACGGATATGCAGTGCGCGTTGGGTTTAAGTCAACTGCCCAAATTAAATAAATTTCTCAAACGCCGGCGAGAAATTGCCGCTGCTTATAACAAGGCCTTCAGCCGCTATGACGAGGTGCGATTTTTGCCGGATGCGCCGCAAGTCAGATCCGCGCAGCATATTTATGTGCTCATGTTTAAGCGTAATAAATTTTCCGTACCGCGAAAAACCATCTTTGAGGAATATCGCCGGCAGGGGATCTTAGTGAATGTGCATTATATCCCGATCTATTATCAGCCGTTTTATCAGAAGTTAGGATACGCGAGAGGGAGTTGTCCTAACGCGGAAAATTATTATGAGGAAACAGTGACCTTGCCGCTTTTTCCGAAAATGTCAACGGCCGATGTAAAACGCGTGATCGCCGTCACTGAAAAGATCATTCAGCAGTACAGAAAGGTTCGCTCGTAGTATGACCGATATTTTTAAAAAAATTATTTTTGGCGAGATCCTGACACGGTTCTTTCTGCCTTTTGATGCGGCCAACCGGGAACGTCTCAATCCCGAGTATTTCCGCTGGCTCAACGATGAGATCCCAAAGCTCGCCGATGAGTTTATTCAAACGAACAAAATCCTGGAATCGGATTTTGTGAAGGGGTTGAATAAGAGTTTTCAAACGCACCGTTTTAATTTCTTTGCCAGCCGCTGTGTTTTGGAATACATGATCAAGCTTTCCAATCTTCTCAACGACAGTCTGGCGGATTCTGCCGGCCCGGTTGTTTTAGAGGATAATGCGATCCACCGGTTTGCCGTTGAACGCTTTGCCGCTAAATTTAAGATCTCGCCCAAGGTTCAATGGAAACGGTCGGGTCTTGGGGAGCGCCTGGCCCAAATTTTTTGGAACATTTTGTTTTGTTTAGCTTTCAGTTTGAAAAACGGTTTGACTCTGCGGGGTCCGCGAGAGTCTTATAAGGTGATGCGGGAAGCGGTTTGGGGTTTGTATGACGTGGGCGGATATTACTTTCATGATGATTTTTTGGTTGATAGCGAAAAGATAAAGCAAAAATCATTTTTGCTTTTCTCCAGGAGCATCCCAAAAACCGGGGCACGGCTTAAAGGCTATGAGGACGCCCGGCGGTCTCCTTACGCACACTTTAATCTGCAAAAGTTGTCGTTGGGTGTGAAGCCGTTTTTCGGAAGGGTTATTCCCCGATACATCTTGGCAAGCAGCGGTCTTTTATGGAAAGAATTGCCGTCTGGGAATTTTACGCTATTCCGGGCCATATTTTTATATTTTGCGTTTTATGCCTTAGCCTATGAGCGGATCTTCTCGCACTATCGCGTGACCTCGGAGCTGGGGCATTGTTATTTTGCCTCCAACCATATCGCCGAGGCGATCATCTGTGAGAATTATGGGACACGGTATTACCTGATGCATTGGTCTGATTTCTCGATTGAATCGAACCGCTGGACCGTTTCGAATTTAGGCTGCGACAAATATTTGACATGGGGGAAGATCCACGTGCAGGGTTTGTCGACGCCGTATGTGCCGACGGGTTATGTCTTTAAACGGTTCATTTGTGATGTGGCCCAGCGGAAGGAGTCGGTCCTGGCGGAACTGGGCCTGCCCAATGACCGTCGGGTCGTTTCATTTTTCGATGAATCATTTGACGAGATCTGTGAGATGACGCCGCAGCATTTTGTCAATTTTTGGCGGACAGCTTATCAATGCGCTTTGGAAAATCCTAACGTGACCGTCCTGATAAAGCCCAAGGCCGCGGAAAGATTTCAGCAGCTGCCGCGGCCGCTTAAGGCGCAGTTTGAGGAGATCCGGCAGGGGATCAAGCGGACGACGAATTTTTATATCCTCGATGAGAAGAAATATTGCTTTATCGAAGCGATCGGAGTTGCCGATATCGTTGTCAGCCAGGGAATGACCAGCTCATCCACGATCGCGATCATCTGCGGGATCGAGGGCCTGTATCTGGATGAAGTCGGTTACGGCCATCCCTTTGCCAAACATTTTAAGGATAAAATTGTTTTTGCCGATCCCGAGAAATTATTGAACATGATCAAGAAAATATTGATAGGAAATGAAAATCCGTGCAGCTCCATCCCGGCTGAATTGCTGCGGGAATATGATGAATACAATGATGATCGCGGGATCGATCGCTTCCGTGAAATTTTAGCGGCCGGCGCTTAACGAGGAGATAGGATCTTTGAAAAAACAACGCAGCGGAATTATCGTTCAGGCACGCATGGGGTCAACGCGCCTGCCGGCCAAAGTGATGAAGGAGATCCTCGGGGAGCCTATGCTCTGGCGCGTCATTGAGCGGCTCAAAGCCGTTGCGTCGGCGGATGTGATCGTTATTGCCACACCCCAGGACCCCCAAAGTGACCCGCTGGTCAAGCTCGCCCAAAAGGCAAAGGTTGAGGTGTTCCGCGGGAGCGAGGAAGATGTCTTGGAGCGTTATTACCAGGCTGCGGAAAAGAATAAATTGGATGTGGTGGTGCGTGTCACGTCGGATTGCCCGCTCATCGATCCGCAGGTCGTTGACGCGTGCCTCCGGTATTTCTTGGGCCATCCACCGGTGGATTATGTCTCCAATACTATGCAAAGGACTTTTCCCCGCGGGATGGACACGGAAGTGTTTTCTTTCAAGGCGTTGGAAAAGGCTTATCAAAAAGCGCTCGAGCCTTACGAGCGGGAACACGTGACGCCCTATATCGCCAAACATGGCAAGACGCTCAGTTATCAGCAAAAGGAAAATCAATCAGTGTACCGTTTGACCGTCGATACCGCTGAGGATTTTGAGTTGATCAAAAAAATTTTTGAGACATTGTATCCGAAAGATAAGAATTTTACCTTGGCGGATATCATAAAATTTTTAAAACAAAATCCGTCGCTGGTGAACATCAATAAGCACGTGCAACAGAAGGCGTTGCCGCAGGGATGAAAGCGCTCATTCTCACAGAAGGCGGAAGGAATATCGGGTTCGGTCATCTGACGCGGTGCTTGGCGTTTGCCCAGGCGCTCAAAGTTCATACCGCAACGAGGAATTCGAAGATCGATATTGTTGTTTGCGGCGAAGCGAGTGCGAAACAATTTTTAAATAAACAAGGCGTGCAGCCTGTCTTGGCTGATTGGATCCGGCATCGAGCAAAAATTTTAGGCCGGGTGAAAGCGGCGGATCTCATTCTGATCGATTCCTATAAAGCGCCGGCAGCTTTGTACTCCTGGGTCGCGCGTTTGAATCCGGACGCGGTTATTCTGGCGATCAATGATTTCAAACGCCTTGATTATGATGTGGACGCGGTAATCAATCCGTCGGTCTATGGTGATGAGCTGAAATATAAAAAAGATGTCTACGGCCAAGGCCGGCCGCAGTATTTGTTGGGCAAGGATTACATCATTGTCCGCCAAGAATTTCAGAGGCAGAAGCGGAAGAGTATTCGCAGAGCGGTTAAAAATATTTTGGTGACGTTAGGCGGTATGGATCACGGGAATTTCTTGCAACGAATGGCTGATTTTTTGTTGAATAATTATCCACATATGCAATTTGGCATGGTGACGGCACAGAAAAACCTAAAGTTAAAAGCGCAAAGTTTAAAACGCTATTCCGGTCTTTCGGCCGCCGCGATGAAAAAATTGATGGAACGATCCGATCTGTGTATTTCCGGCTGCGGGCAAACCTTGCATGAACTCGCGCGCTGCGGGACACCGACGGTGGGAATATGCCTGGCTGATAACCAGCGGTTGAACGCGCGATATTTTCAAGAAAAGGGATTCCTGCAATACGCGGGAGAAGCCAAAGATCGGAATATTTTTTTAAATGTGGGTCAGGGCATGCAGAGATTAGCCAATTCCAGAATTCGAGAACAAAGGAGTGCCGTTGGACAACGGTTGGTGGACGGGCAAGGCGCGGCGCGGATCATTGCCGTCGCACTGCAGATAAAAAAGGAAAAGATCATGACCCTTCGGCCGGTCCGCCGCGCCGATTGCCGGGACATTTGGCTTTGGCGCAACCACCCGGACGTGCGTAAATACGCTTTTCAGTCGCAGCCCATTTCTTATGCCGAGCATCAAAAATGGTTTCAGCAAATGGAGCGCGCGCCGCAGGTTGAGCTTTATATCGCGGAAAATTTGAAAAAAGAAAAAGTCGGCCAGGCCCGTTTTTATACGGATTGCTGCGGGGCTTCGTTCATCAGCGTAAATTTAAATCCTAAATTCTTCGGCCGACGGCTCGGCAGCCGGCTGATCAAGGATGCCACGCAAATTTTTTTAAAGAGAAACCCGGCGGTCAAACACGTGCTGGCTGAAATTATATCGAGCAATGTTTCCTCCCAAAAGGCTTTTGCGAAAGCCGAATACCGGCATTTCAAACGCAGCAGGAAGGATGATCAGTCGATCGTCACGTATGTTTTTCGGAGGGATGATGGGTGTAATTAAGAAAGATCATTGTTTTGTCATTGCCGAGGTTTCGGCCAATCACGGGCATAATTTCGCTAAGACCGTCCAATTGATCAGGGAGGCCAAGGCGGCCGGGGCCGACGCGGTCAAATTCCAATGCTATACCGCGGATACCTTGACCATCAATGTAGAAAATAAATATTTCCAGATCAAACACAAAGAATGGGGCGGCCAGACGCTTTATCAGCTTTATCAAGAAGCCTATACCCCGTGGACTTGGTTCAAAAAATTAAAAAAAGTTGCGGATGATCTGGGGGTCGTTTTTTTTGCGACCGCCTTTGATAAATCTGCGGTGGATTTCTTGGAAGATCTCAATGTTCCCATTCACAAGATCGCCTCATTTGAATTGGTGGATATCCCGCTGATCGAATATATGGCCAGAACCAAGAAACCTTTAATTATGTCGACGGGCATGGCCACCAAGAGTGAGATCAACGACGCCCTGCAGGCGGCCCGTGGCGCCGGGGCCAAAGACATAGCTTTGCTGAAATGCGTCAGCACTTATCCGGCCAAACCCGAAGCGATGAACCTTAAAACGATTCCGGATATGCAGCGTTTGTTTAAATGCCCGATCGGCTTATCCGACCACACCCTGGGGATAGGTGTGGCCGTGGCCGCGGTGGCATTGGGCGCCCAGGTCATTGAAAAACATTTTACCCTGAGCCGTAAGGTAAAAACGCCGGACAGCTTTTTTTCCCTGGAGCCGCAGGAATTGAAAGCCTTGGTGGAAAACATCAGGGTTGCCGAGAAAGCGCTGGGCAAGCCGCACTATGGCCTGACCGCTGATGAACGGAACAGTAAAATTTTCCGGCGGTCTTTATTTGTCACCGCCAATATTAACAAGGGCGAGGTCTTGACCGAAAAGAACATACGTTCTATCCGTCCTGCCGCCGGGCTGGCTCCCAAATATTTGCCGCAAGTTCTAGGGAAAAAAGCCAAAAAAGCCGTAAAAAAAGGTATGCCCTTGGCCTGGCCGCTGGTACGTTAAAGGAATTCCAACAGCATGAAAAAAAATCTTTATAATTTGTTCCTTAATAATGTCCGTAAGTCTCCGGAGAAGACGGCTTATAAGTTTGAAGATATCGTCCTCACGTATCAGCAGACCGCGGACGTGTCTTTTAAGTTAAGTGAATATCTGCGGTCCATCGGTGTAAAGCCGGGGACGCACGTCGGGGTTATCTCCAACAATGCCTTGGAATTTTCTTTGCTTTTCTGGAGCGCGGCGTATCTGGGGGCAGTCCTGGTTCCTCTGATGCCGAGTTACCAGGATGAGATGATAAAAAGCCTTTCTCAGGCGACGGACATCGAGTTGATACTCGTAGAAAAGAACCTCCTGCCGGGTAAAAAACAGCTGGCGGAAAATTTTAAGATCTTTCCTCTGCCGAAATTCGCAGACCTGATGCAGGAGACCGGAGATTCGACGATTCAAGAAAGCGACGTCGAGCCGGAGGCGCCGTTTATCATTACTTTAACGTCAGGTTCGACGAGCCAGCCCAAACCCATTGTTTTTTCGCAGGCGACAAAGATCGCGCGATCCATCAACGGCGCCCAAGAACTTTATGAAATTACTGAAAACGACGTCACCGTGGTCAGTACGCCGATGTATCATTCGATGGGGATGCGGATGTCCATTCTGCCTTTGTTGATCGGGGCGACCGGCGTGATCTTGCCGAGGTTTTCTCCTACTTTGTGGGTGGAGCGGGTGGAAAAAGAAGGCGTCACCTTTGCCATCGTCGTTTCGAATCAGATCGAAGCGCTGCTGGATTTTTTGGAAAGAGAAAATATCAACATAAGATCCCTTAAGAAATTGGTCTCTTCGTCCTACACGTTGAAATTAGAAACAAAAAAGCGTTTTTTGGAGAGGGTCAAATGCCGGTTCTACGAATGTTATGGGGCCTCCGAGATCGGTATCGCCACCAGTATTGAATTTCAAGAGGGCAATACGAAGCTGGACAGCGTGGGGGAGCCGTTGCCTTATGTGGATGTCAAGATTTTGGATGAGCACAACCGCCCTGTGCCGTTTGGCCAGGAAGGGGAGATCAGCGTCAAGACGATCACGCTCTACAGCGGATATTACAAGAATGAAGCAGCGACGAAGCAGAGTTTTTGGGAAGAATATTTCAAGACAGGAGACGTGGGATATATCGATACGGACGGTTTTCTCTATTACCGCGGCCGGGAAAAAGATGTCATAAAATACGGGGCGATCAATTTGTATCCCGGAGATATCGAGAATGTGCTGCTGCGGTTTAAAGGGGTGAAAGAGTGCGCGGTGGTGGGCGTGGAGGATAAATATTTGGGAGAAGTCCCCTTGGCGGCGATCGTTTCCGATGAGAAGATCGAAAAGAAAGAACTGCGGAAGTTTTGTCTGGCTAATCTGGCGGATTATCAGTCGCCCGTTGATTTTGTTTTCATTGAGGCGATCCCCAAAAACGAACTGGGCAAGGTACAGAAATTTAAATTGAGAGAAAGCCTTCGCGAAGATTATAAGGCTAAAAAGATGCATTTGGTTTAAAAAGGGATCCAAGTTATGAAATTAGCCGTATCCGTCATCATACCCGCGTTCAATATTGCGGACTTCATTCTTAAGTGTCTGGAAAGTTTAAAAGATCAGACCTTGTCGCAGGATTTGTTCGAAGTCATTGTTATCGACGATGTATCGACCGACAAGACGATGGAGCGGGTGAAGGGTTTTAAGCAGCTGAAAAATCTTAGGGTGCTGACCTTGTCGGTTAACGGCGGGCCGGGGATCGCCCGGAATAAGGGAGTGAAGGCGGCCCAGGGGGAATATATCCTTTTTTTAGACGGAGATGACCGCCTGGAACCGCAGGCCCTGGAGATCCTCTATCAAAATATGCAGGGCGGAGTAGACTCGATCGCTTATAACTGGGCCTATTCCGACGATATCGCTAAAACCCCGCGGAAAAGAGACTTCCCGTATATTGCGCCGGATAAGGCGGATTTTATTCAGAATTATTTAGGCATGAGTGTCAGCGGCGATGTTATTTACACAACGACAAAAAGAGAGATCTTTGAAAAATACAATGTGTCTTTCTTGGGAGGTTATCACGAAGATATCGCGGTCATATTCAAAATGCTCTATCTGTCCTCGACGATAAAGAAATTGCCGGAGGATGTGTTGTATTTAAAAAATAACCGGCCCGGATCGATCGTCAATACGATCACCTTTAAGCACGTTGACGGTTATCTCGGTTCCTGGCCCGATATCATGGATTTTTTAGTTAAACACGAGGGTGCGGCGGCGCTCGAGCAATACCTCAATTATTATCTGCGCGGCATCAACGGGCTGGTTTATACATTGATCTATAAAACGTTGCATACGGCGTGTCCCGACGATCTGGCCGCGAGAAAAAAGATCTACAGCTATATTTTCAGTGCATTGCAGAAAGACAAATTTATTAAAGGTAAAAAAATGAGCGATTTTCCGAAACAAACGAAAAAGGACATAGCCGCGCATGAATATTATCGCCTTGTATCAGAGGACAAATTGAGCGATGAGATTATTTTGGCTTTCGAGAATAAATTTTTTCGGACTACTCCTGTGGAGGCAATAAAATGATGAAAAAAACGTTAAGCTGTGAAGCCTTGCACGGTTCGGTGTACTTTGCCCCGGACATGCTGCGGCATTGTTGTAAAAGATTCCACCGAAATGGAAAAATGCAGGGTGACGTGGAGATCTTTAAGGTTTCCTCCCCCGAGGATATCACCTTCGAAAAGATCGTCGAGCACAAAAAGAAATTATACGACGATATCAATGCCGGCAAAGAAACGCCTTGCACCGGCTGTCCCTGGCTGGTCTCGGATCATTGGAAACCCATCGAGGAGATGAAAATAAAGCACGTCTCGGTCGAAGTGCATTCTGTCTGCAATTTGAAATGCACCTACTGCAGCGATATTTATTACGGAGGCAAGCTGCCCAATTATGATATCCAGAAGATCATCAAGGATTTTGTGTCCCAGGGTGTTGTCTCAAAGGATGTTTCCCTGGTGTGGGGCGGCGGTGAACCGGGTTTATTAAAAAATTTCGACAAGGTTTTTCCGGATATCGTCAATACGCTGAATCCGAAATCCAATTATATTTTTACCAACGCGATCATTTTTAAGGACGTCATTGCCGAATACCTCAAGAACAATGCCGCCACGATCGTCGTGAGCGTCGATGCCGGGACGCCGGAGACCTTCAAAGAGATCCGGGGTGCGGACACGTTTGAAAAAGTTTTTCACAGCCTGGAGCGCTACGCCGCGATGGAAGGGCAGAATGTCATCATAAAATACATCCTCATGGAGGGGAATTCTTCCAAGGAAGAGATGCTGGGTTTTGTCGAGAATGTGCGCAAACATCATCTGGAAAAGTGCACGTTCCAGATAAGCGCGAATTACAAGCTCGACGGCATTGCCGATGAGGGTATAGAGGCGGCCTTTTTTCTTTACAAACGATTGAAAGATTTAGGGATCCACCTGATCAATTTTGACGACCATCTTAAACCGCGCATCAAGAAACTAGCGGCGATCAACAGCAAGATTGCCGAGCCGATCATCGTCTGGGGGGCCGGCGAGTACGCGCGCCGACTTATGCAGACGGATAAATTCTTCCGGCAAAACAGGATCAAATTTTTTGTGGATAAGAACCCGGAAAAACAGGGCCAGGAATTCTTGGGGTATCAGGTGAAAGCGCCGCAAGAAATTTTGAAAGACAGCGAGAGCAAATTTTTCATCGCTTCGGCCCTGAATTTTAAAAAGATATACGAAGAATTGGTGAACACGCTGGGAGTTTCTCCCGAGCGGATCATCGATAATCCCGCGCTATGAAAGGTGAGACTAAAACTATGCAACCGTTCAAACTGGCTTTTGTCGGCGGAGGGCTTAACTCGGTCGCCGGGTATACGCATTTTTCGGCCAGCCGCATGGACCACAAATTTCAGGTGGCCACCGGCGTGTTCAGCCGGAACAAGGACACCAACCAAAAGACCGTCGATTTCTGGGGGATCAAAGATCACTACCCAAGTTTCGAAGAACTGCTCGAGAAGGAGGCGCAAAACGTCGCAGCCTTTGTGGTGCTTCTCCCGACGCCAGATCATTATCAGGCCGTTGCCGAACTGTTAAAGCGCAATATCCCGGTCATCTGCGAAAAGCCGCTGGCCTACGATTGCGGACAGATCAAGGCGCTGCAAAAGATCTATAACCCGCAAAAACATTTTCTGGTGACGACCTATAATTACAGCGGTTATCCGCTGGTCCGGGAGCTTAAGGCGATGATCGAGGCGGGAGAGTTCGGAGACATCCTGCATATCCATCTGGAAATGCCGCAGGAAAGTTTTTTGCGGCCGCCTAAGACCTTGGATTATCCCCCGGGATGGAGAAAAGTCGACAGGGAAATCCCTACCGTATGCCTTGATCTGGGCACGCATCTTTTTCATTTGCAAAAATTTCTCACCGGGAGAGTTCCCCGGCGGTTTGTCAGTAAAATGAACAGTTTTGCCCCTTACAAAGTGATCGATGATGTCAAAATCATTTCGGAATTTGACGGCGGGACAACGGGATATATGTGGTTCGGAAAAACCGCGCTGGGAAACCGCAACGGGCTGCGCATCAGGGTCTTCGGGACCAAGGCCAGTGCGGAGTGGTTTCAGCAGGAGCCGGAAAAACTCTTTGTCAATAAGAGCAACGGGAGCCTGAACATCATCGACCGCGGGAATGCCGAAAAGATCGCCGCGGAAAAAAGGTATAACCGCATGTTCGCGGGCCATCCGGCGGGTTTTATCGAGGCCTTTGCTAATCTCTACCGGGATATCGCGGAGGTGCTGGAATTGTTCAAGCAAGGGAAAGATTACTCCCATCCTTATATTTGGCGCCTGGACGACGAAGCGCAGAACCTGCAGTTTTTTGAGCAAGCGGTCGTTTCCAATAAAGAAAATCGCTGGGTGGAGTTTACCGAGAAATGAACAGAGAAAAAATTTTAACGGTGATCATGGATTTTTTGGAGAAAAGAGGAAAGCTCCCCGAAGATAAGAAAAAAATATTCAGCTACCGCTACCTTGAGACCGGGCATATCGATTCCTTCGGTATGATCCAGCTCATCATGTCGCTCGAGGATGAATTCGGCATAGAACTGCAGCCCGAGCATTTGGAGAATCTGGAGGGTTTGAGTACGGTAGGAGGGCTGGTCGATCTTGTGGAAACGAGGGTTAAAGCCAAGCGATGAAGGGAAATTATTCAAAACAGGATATCATAAACGCCCTTACGGAAGCGGGAATTCAAAAAGCAGACACGGTTTACGTAAGCACGAGCCTTGGCCTGATCGGTCATCCACCGGAGAATATCAAAAGCGCGGATGAACTTTGCGAGCTTTTTTATAATGCGATTTGGGACGTGATCGGAAAAGATGGCACGCTCATCGTTCCTGCTTTTTCGTACACGTTTGGTAAAGGCACAGCCAGCGAACCGGCGGTTTTCGATCCGCAAGCGACACCTGCTGACGTTGGGACATTTCCGAATTTTGTCCTCAAACAAGCTGGCGTCAAAAGATCTTTGGATCCGATGGTGTCTGTCGCGTGCAAGGGAAGGCGATGCGCTGAGTTTATCAAGGACCTTCCTCCGACGAGCTATGGAGAGGGTTCCTTTCTTTCCCGACTGGCCCAGAGTGACGCGAAACTTTTAAATTTAGGGATAGGCCCGGTCTGGCTGCCTTTCGTTCATCACATCGATTGGCTTCTCAAGGCGCCTTACCGGTATGACAAGCTTTTTCAAGGTTTCATAAAACAGGGAGGAGAATTGGTCCCGGTGCGCTGGGTTTACAATGTCAGGATCCGCGCGGATAATTCTTACCCCAGCACGCAGGCCGTCGGGAAAATGGCGGAAGAAGCCGGTTTATGGAAATCCGCCCCGCTGGGAAAAATTAAAATTTTTTCCATTGTTTGTGATTGGTATTTCGAATTTGCCAAAAACGCGGCGCAAAAAGATCCTTGGTTGTTGGTCAAGGGCCCGGCGGTTGATCCGGCTTCCATTGAAAATGAGTTAGAAGAATCCAAAGAACTTGTTGCGGAGTTTTTAAGAGAACAGAGTTTGATATGAACACTATGACAGGAAAAGCCATGTACAAATTGGCGGAGCGGTTGCTCCCGATATGCCGCAGCATTACGGGAAACGGTGTCCGGGCGACCCTGAAAATATTGCAAGAGCACATTCCTTTAACCGTGCAGGAAGTCCCGTCGGGAACGCCGGTGTTTGATTGGACGGTTCCCAAAGAATGGAATATCCAGGACGCCTATGTCAGTGATGCCAAGGGAAAGAAGGTCATTGATTTTAAGAAGAATAACCTCCACGTCGTTGGTTATGCGACCCCGGTCAATAAAACCGTTACGCTGGCTGAGCTCCAAGAGCATCTTTATTCGGATAAGAAATTACCCAATGCCATACCGTATGTCACTTCTTATTATGCAGAGCGGTGGGGATTTTGCCTGGCGCATAAGGATCGGCAGAAGCTGAAAAAGGGGAAGTATAAAGTCGTGATCGATTCCGAACTCAAGGATGGCTCGCTCACCTATGGTGAATTGATCATCCCGGGCCAATCACAAAAGGAGATTTTTCTTTCCACTTACGTTTGCCATCCTTCTATGGCCAATAATGAACTTTCCGGCCCGGTGGTCACCACGTTTCTGGCCAAATGGCTTTTAAGTGAACCGCGGGAATATACCTATCGGATTGTTTTTATTCCGGAAACGATCGGCTCGGTCACTTATCTGAGCAAAAATTTGCAACACATGAAACAAAACATCATTGCCGGTTTTAATGTGACCTGCGTCGGCGATGAGCGTTGTTATTCGTATCTTCCTTCCCGGCTAGGGAACACATTGGCGGACAAGGTCGCGCTGAATGTGTTGAAATTGAGACACCCAGATTTTATTAAGTATTCATTTTTGAATCGCGGCAGCGATGAACGGCAGTATTGTTCCGTCGGAGCTGACCTGCCGGTGGCTTCCATTATGCGCAGCAAATATGGAACGTATCCCGAATATCATACGTCCTTGGATAATTTAAAACTTATTTCGGCGGAAGGATTGGCCGGATCATTTGCAGTGCTGCAAGAGTGTATCGAGGCATTGGAAAAAAATAAAAAATATAAAATGACGTGTTTGGGTGAGCCGCAGCTGGGGAAAAGAGGCCTCTATCCGACAATCAGCGCCAAGGGGTCGGCTGAGCAAGTCAGGAACATGATGGATTTTATTGCCTACGCGGACGGGAAACTTGATTTAATCGACATCAGCGAGAAGATCAATGTGCCGGTCCAGGAGCTGTCCCTTATCGCTGAAAAATTACGCAGGGCGCAATTGGTAGAAGTTGTGGCGGAGCCGTCCCTAAAACAATACGCCATAAGTGAGAGAGGTAAGACCAGTGCCCGTGTGGGTAATTATTTGGAACAAAACACTGGCCAGTGACGGTTTTTGCCTTGACAGGGGGGAGTTAAGGACTATAATACACAAGTGTTCATATTTTGAACATGGGAGTTTATATAGAGATTTAAGTTATTCATATTAAACGAATTACTGCGCAAACAATCTGAAGAATATATGCTAACTAGCCAGGTCAAAATCACGGAACAAGAGAAGTGGAATAGCTTTCAAAAGGAGTTCTATAACTCCCGGGAACACTCCCGGATGTGGTATGACGGCAATTCGCATTTTGTTGCTTCAATTCTAAATAAATTTATCCCTTTTGCCACGCTGACCACGCAAGAGCAAATTTTAGAGATAGGCTGCGGGGCAGGGCGATATACACTTCCGCTGCTTTTAAGAGGATACCAGCTTACGGCTATCGATATTTCCGAAAGAATGCTGAAGAAACTTCAGGAAGATACTGATAAACTGAAAATACCCGAAAAGCAGTACACGATCATGCGCAGCGATATTCATAGCTTAAACGTTGAAAATGATAAGAAGTTCGATATTGTGATCGGCTTTAATGTCCTGCATCATTTATTTGATGTTAAAAATTGTTTTGAAAATATCGCACGCTGTCTCAAAAAAGATGGCAGGATGGTTTTTTTGGAACCGAACGCTTTAAATCCTTTGCACTACATTGATACTTTGTTGGATCGAGGCTGGCAAGCTGAGGGCCATAAGTTCGACAGCCTTCCTGATCGTGTTAGAATGAGCCTGACTGAAGCCGGTTTTCATAATATTCAATATCGCCGTTTTGGATTTTTTCCTCCCCTCTTGATTAATTGTTTTCCTTCATTATTAAAAACCGAAAGTTATACTGACCAATTTAAATTTTTCAATAAGGTCTTACCGTATTTCATGATAAAAGGTGAGTTTTAATCTAATGGATAAAGAACTCCAAACCTCTGCTCCTACAATCCCGCAATACCCGGTACGTTCTCAAGGAGAATGCTTGGCGGATAAGCTTTACGTCCAGGAAAAAAGCAGGATGGGGTACTGGGGTCAATACGATCATTTCATTGCCGAAAGGATGCAGTGGCGGGCCTCAACGATGCGGCATATTTTTCACATTCTTCCCGGGCAGAAGATATTGGAAATCGGGGCAGGCAGCGGCATCTTCACCCAGGCGATGATTAAAGTTACCCGCAACGAATGCCCGGTGACTGCGGTGGTGTTTTCCAAAGAAGACGCCGGCCGCGCTGAGAAAACTCTCCAAGGGTTGAACGCGCAGGTCAAGTATATGGATGATTTTCCCGGGCCTATCCGTGAGGAAAAATTCGACTATATCGTGGCGCATCATATGCTGGGCGATGAGAGCCGTAATATTTTGCTGAATGATGTTAAGCATTTGCTGAAACCTGGAGGCGCGGTCTTGTTTTTTGAGCTCAATCCCTGGAACCCGTATTACCGGCTGCGCAGATTCATCCAAAGGCTCATTCCTATCCGCTGGCGCCGACCGGCTGAAGCGCTCTCCTTAAATCATCTGCAAATCCTTTCCGTATTTTCCGAAACCGGTTACACCCACATTCATGCCACTCCTTATGATTTCTTATACGCCCCGGTCCCGCGCCGTTTGCTCTGGCCGGCCAAAAATTTAAGCTTAATTATGGAAAATTGTCCAGGGATCCGGAATTTTGCCGGGTCGATTTATGTCTGGGCCCGGTATGCCGCCACCAACGCTCAACCCAGGATCAGCCGGGACCTCGCTGAGCATGCTGAGTTCGCCGGCCAAGTTTCCTTTGTTATCCCATGCCATAATGAAGAAATGAACGTCGGCCCTTTGGTCGAGGGGTTAAAAAATTTTTACGGAAAATATATTCATGAAATTATTATTGTCGATGACAATTCCAAAGACCAAACGTATGCGGTCGCTCAAAAACTGGCTGTTGAAGACCTAAGAGTTCGTGTCGTCAAGCGCAGTCCGCCCAACGGCGTAGGCCGTGCTTTGCGGGAAGGGATTGCTGCGGCGAAAGGGGAATACGTTCTGATCATGGATTGCGATTTTCAGGAGATCATTCCGGAATTGCGTGATTTGTTTGATGCCTTGGTGAAGGGAGCGGACGTGGTGGTCGGGTCGCGGTTCTCCCGAGAATCGGTCCTCTTGAATTATCCGTTCACGAAGATCATCGCTAACCGGGCGTTTCACTTTCTGGCCAATATCCTTCTGGGAAAACAATTCCGGGACTTAACGAACAATCTGAAAATTTTTAAAAGAACGGTGGCGCAAAATATCACAATTGAATTCGATGATTTTGCGGCGAATGCCGAAACCGGATTAAAACCTTTGCTGTTGGGGTACAAGGTGGCAGAGGTCCCGATCTCTTGGATGAATCGTTCTTTGGTCATGGGGTTCTCGTCTTTTAAGATCATGAAGACCGGGCCCAATTACGGCCGGCTGCTGTTCAGGCTTTTGGGACGCCGGCTGACCCGACGGGGATTTGGGAAATTATGAAGGAAAGTTTGAAATTTATTGATCACCTCTGGGGACGGTGCCTGCTGGGCGTTCTGGCGCTCATTGTTATTGCTTTGAATGTGCCTTATTTTCAGAGCAACATAATCCCGCGGCACGACTCAATGCTGGCGTATGAACTCTATCATTTTTTTTATAGCAACTTGCTGTTTAACAAAGAGATCGCGCAGTGGATGCCTTTTGATACTTTTGGATTGTTGAGCAACCATGAACAGTTGGAATCGATCACGCCGTTCAGCTATTTGTCATTTTTGGCGGGATACATTTTTAAGATCAAAGACGCGCTCTTATTGTTTAAGGCGACCTTGCTGGCGGAACAGTTGATCTTTCTCATGGGGATGTATTTGTTGAGCAGAGCGTTGTTCGCCCAAAAGAGCACGATCTTTATCCTGTGCCTTGCGGCCGTGAGTTATCCGGACATGTATCACCAGGTGAATTTCAATTTTCGTATCTTTTATTTGCTTCCTTTAGGGATTTATTTTTTGCTTTTATTCTTTGAGAGGAAGAAACCGAAATTTTTTTGGTTGGTAGGTGTTGTCTTTATGGCGTGGATCACCGGGACGATCCTCTATTATATTTCTCTGTGGACCTTCATTTTTACCATATTGTTTGTGGGCCTTTATTTGATCAGCGACAAGAAAATTTGGCACGGCTTTAAGCAGCCGTCTAACTACAGTATTTTTTTGATCGTTGTGTGCGTAGTCGTGGCGGCCAGCCTTTTTGTTCATCTGAAAGAGATGCTGGATTTTGTTGATTTGCGGTCTCGCGGCCCGGGCGGCAAAAATTCTTTAGGGATGTTCTTGACCTGGAGCACAGGCAACGGCCTGTCCCATTTTTATCAGCTGCAAACGGTCCATAACCCATCGACCAGGTATATCGGTTTGTTACCGCTCTTTTTCTTTGTTTGGGCTATTCTGAAAGTAAGAAGTAAAATTTTCTTTGTTTTTTTAGCTGCGACGGTATTGCTGTGGTGGTATTCGGCTGGCGGTATTTTTTCGGCCTTGTGTTATTTTTTTCCGGGGATGTCCTATTATCGTCACATTGGTCTCATCGATTATGTTATTCATATATTCATGCTGCTGTGTGCGGGCTTTGGGTGGGAGAGTTTCTGGAAAACCCCCGGCAAAGTGCAAGTGCGTTCGGCCTTGATCGTTGCAGCTATTTTGGTTTTTCTCATCGATGCCTTCCGGGTATCCGGCGATTGGATCATGGATTTTTATCTTAAAGGATCGGATTGGAAAGGGTGGGCGGCGAGTCTCACGCTGAACAGTGTTCCTTTGAAATATATGGTGTATCTGGCCGCGGTCCTTTTGCTCGTTATGGTTTTTGTGATCTGCAATATTTATGAAAAAAAGACACAGCGGAAATTGAACCGCGGGTGGATGGGTCCGCTGAGCCAGGCTGTGCTTATAGCGGCATTTTTATTTGATATTTTTTCGTCCCAGCTCATTTATTATAAGGCAGCGGAAAAACTTTCGGACGAATACCGTCCCTTGCTTTATACGTTGCAGGCGCATCCGATGCAGTTTCAGGAAAAAAGGACCGAGAAGCCCGTGGAGTCCCGGCAGAAAGATGCGTATCAGCTGGTGACCCGGCCGGAAGGCAGAAATCATTATTCCGTCGCGTACAGCTTCTTTCAATTTGATTCCTGTTTTTCGGAATTTAAAACGCATATGCTGCCTTTGGGATTTTCGCGGTTTACGCAGACCCGGTATAGCATTGATGAAGATTTTTTACGCACGATCGGCTGCTATACCCCGAAGATCCGGTTGGTTTCCAAGGCGGTTTATACGGATACGCTGGAGCAGACTACCGCTGCGATGCGCAGCATGCCAAAAATATTTGATACAGCGGTGCTGCGCGGTGTGGATGCCGCGACCAAGGATGCATTTTCAAATCAGCCGCCGCGGCCCAGGGAAAATTCGGAGATCCGGATGAAAAAATTTTCCGCCAATCAGGTTGCTTTTGATGTCAACGTGCCTTATTCGGCCGGCGCTTGGCTGGTGTATGCCGATTCGTATCACCCCGGATGGAAGGCCTATATTGACGGAAAACGCGTTTCGGTCTTTGAGGCGTATTTAAATTTCAAAGCGGTTCTTTTGACCGGCGGGCAGCATCATGTCCGCTTTGCTTTCGAAAACGGCTTAGGCTCGGTTATCAGTCAGGGCATTGCCTTGTTTGGTTTGGCCGTTGCGTTCACTCTTGCCGCGGCCTTTGTATGGGTTTTGTTAATGGGGGATAAGCAACAGTTAATTATTAATCCAGCTTGGAGGTAAAAGCATGGGAAGCAAGAAAGTTTTAGTGACGGGGGGAGCGGGCTTTATCGGCAGTCATTTGGTGGATCGCCTGATCGCGGATGGACATCAAGTCACTGTCCTGGATAATTTTTCAACGAGCAAGCCGGCCAATCTCGCTCAGCACAAAGGGAATTCCAATCTTAAAGTGGTCGAGACGGATGTGGCGAACTTTGAAAAGATCATCCCGCATTTTAAAAATCAGGAGATGGTCTTCCACATGGCGGCCTTGGCGGACATTGTTCCTTCGATCGTCAATCCGCAGGGATATTTCTGGTCGAACGTGCAGGGCACCATGACGGTGGTGGAGGCCGCGCGCTTGTCGGGTGTAAAAAGATTTTTATATACCGCATCGACTTCTTGCTACGGTATTCCTCCGAAAGGATACTTTCCTTCCCCGGAAACAACTCCCATAAGTCCGCAATATCCCTATGCCTTCACCAAATATATCGGGGAGCAGACTGCCTTGCATTGGGGACAAGTTTATAAATTGCCGGTTGTGTCTTTGCGTTTATTTAATGTCTATGGTCCGCGGGCTCGTACGACCGGAACCTACGGAGCGGTTTTCGGCGTATTTCTGGCGCAAAAACTCGCCGGAAAACCGTACACGGTCGTCGGTGACGGAAATCAAAAGCGTGATTTTACCTATGTCTCGGATGTGGTGGACGCGTTCATCGCTGCCGCTCATTCGGACGTGCAGGGTGAAATTTTTAACGTCGGGACAGGAAACCCGCAAAGCGTTAACCGTTTAGCCGAATTGCTTGGGGGAGAAAAGGTCCATATTCCCAGGCGGCCCGGTGAACCGGATTGCACCTGGGCGGATATTTCTAAAATTCAAAAAATGATCGGCTGGGAGCCTAAGGTGTCGTTCGAAGAGGGTGTCGAAAAGACGCTGCAGTATATCGATTACTGGAAAGACGCGCCGGTGTGGACCCCGGAGAAAATTGAAAAAGCGACGGAAGATTGGTTCAAATATTTAGTAAAGGATTAAAAGGGAAATCGGAATGCCTGATGTTTCTAAAACAACAATAAAGGTAATCAGTGCTATCCCAATTTCATCTATACGATCAATTGGGAGTATTAAGGAAAATTGGGATGGAAAATAACGTCAAAATAAAGATTAAGCCGTTGCCGGCGTTGGCCAAGATCGTCGAGGACTTGAAGAAAAAAGGCAAAAAGGTCGTCCAGTGCCACGGTGTCTTTGACCTGGTGCATTTGGGGCACATCCGGCATTTTAATTTGGCAAAAAAAGAGGGTGATGTCCTCGTCGTCACTGTCACCAAGGATAAACATGTCAAGCGCGGGCCGGGCCGGCCGATCTTTAATGAAGATCTGCGTTCCGAAACGCTGGCGTCTTTGGCGGTCACGGATTACGTAAGTGTCGTTGATGCTCCGACGGCGGTCGAGGCCATCAAAATTTTAAAGCCTAACGTTTATGCGAAGGGGTCCGAATACCGCAGCCGTGAAAAGGACGTCACCGGCAAGATCTATGAAGAAGAGGATGCCGTTAAATCGGTCGGCGGGCGCATTGCCTTTACCGATGACATCACCTTTAGTTCCTCGAGTTTGATCAATAATAATCTGGATGTTTTTCCGTCGCGCACTTTTAAGTACCTGCGGGCGCTGGGTAAACGTTATACGATCGATTCTGTCGTGAATTCTTTGCAAGGCTTGAAGAAATTGAATGCGCTGGTGATCGGCGATGCGATCATCGACGAATATCATTATTGTCTTCCGATGGGAAAATCCTCCAAGGAGCATTTGGTGGCGACCCGCTATACGTCCGAGGAAATGTTCGCGGGAGGGACTTTGGCAACGGCGAATAATGTGGCCAGCGTTTGCGGCAAAGTGGATCTGTTGACGGTTTTGGGAAAAAAGAACACCTGTGAAGATTTTATCCGCGGTAAACTCGCTTCGAACATCATGCCTTTTTTTGTTTATCGGCCCGACAGCGGGACGATCGTCAAGCGGCGTTATGTGAGCGAATGGGGTAGCCGGAAATTATTTGAGATTTGTTACATCAAGGATGATGATATTGCCGCGGAACAAGAAGCGCAGATCCTCGAGCAGCTGCAGAAAAGAATAAAGAATTATGATGTGGTCATTGTTTCAGATTTCGGTCACGGGTTGATGACCAAGAAGATCATCAACTTTGTCCGTTCAAAGGCCAAATATCTGGCCGTCAATGTTCAGACCAATAGCGCCAATATCGGTTTTAATCTGATCACAAAATATCCGGGTGCCAATTGTGTGTGTATCGATGAGATGGAATTGCGCTACGCGGCGCATGACAAGTTCAGCGATGTGCGCATGCTTTTAAAGAAAGTTTATGCGCAGATCGGCTGCGAACATATTATCGCCACGCGCGGGTTCCATGGTTCGCAATGTTATTCACAGAAAGAAGGCTTTCACGAAACCCCGGCCTTTGCTTATCGGATCGTTGATGCGATCGGGGCGGGAGACGCCTTTTTTGCCTATGTAGCTCCGTGTTTTGCCGCCAAATTGCCGCAGGATCTTATTTCGTTTATCGGCAATGCCGTCGGATCATTGGCGGTGCAGATCGTCTGCAACCGTGAGCCGGTTCATCTGGTGGATCTAAACAAATTTATAACGAGGTTACTCAAATGAAAGAAGAAATAAACCACAATCATCAGTTGCTAATAAGTTTATTGAAGGATATCGTTACAACTAAAAAAGGAGAAGGTCTTTCTGCTTTAGATGAGGCAGTCGAATCCGCGATTAATTTGATTTTGGCGCAGACCAATATCGGCGGAAAACTTATGCTCATCGGAAACGGTGGGAGCTCCGCGATCGCCAGTCATATGGCAACCGATTTTTGGAAGAATGCCGGCGTGCGCGCCACGGCTTTCAATGACAGTGTATCGTTGACCTGTATTGGCAACGACAATGGCTATAAGCATGTATTTGAGAAACCGCTTGAAATGTTCGGCGAGGAGAAAGATGTTTTAATCGCGATCAGCAGTTCTGGGATGTCTGAAAATATTTTACGAGCGATCGATGTTGCTCAGAAAAAGAAAATCCGTATTATTACTCTTTCTGGATTTGGGGAAAATAATCCCCTTAGGACGAAAGGTGAAATTAATTTTTATGTTCCTAGCATGCAATATGGTCACGTCGAAGTGATCCATCACGCTATTTGTCACATGTTTATCGATGTCATTATTGCAAAAAACTTAAAAGCCAATCGAAAGGTAGAGGCGTTATGAGTAAGCTGCAGACGATTTTGATCACCGGCGGTGCCGGTTATGTCGGGGCCGTGCTGGTCCCCAAACTTATCAAGAAAGGTTATAAGGTCAAGGTGTTGGACCTTTATCTTTACGGCGATGCTGTCTTAAAAGAGGTACAAGGGCATCCCAATTTGACCGAGATCAAGGGGGATCTGCGCGATACGAAATTATTGGAAAAGATCATGCCGGGCACGGATGCGGTGATCCACTTGGCCTGCATTTCCAATGACCCCAGTTTTGATCTGGACCCGGGGTTGGGGAAGTCGATCAACTATGATGCCTTTCGGCCGTTGGTCCAGATTGCCAAGAAAAACAAGGTGAAGCGGTTTATTTACGCCTCGAGTTCGAGCGTTTACGGGATCAAGGAGACGACGGATGTCACGGAAGAACTTTCGCTCGAGCCGTTGACCGATTATTCCAAATATAAAGCGCTTTGTGAAGATGTTCTTTTAGAAGAAGCGACGGATGACTTTATCGTTTCGATCTTGCGGCCGGCAACGGTGTGCGGGTATTCGCCGCGCCTGCGCTTAGATTTGACGGTCAATATTTTGACCAATCACGCCATCAACAAAAAAGAGATCACGGTCTTCGGCGGCGATCAGACGCGGCCGAATATTCATATCGAAGACATGACCGACCTTTATGTGTATTTGCTGGAATTGCCGGACGAAAAAATTCACAAAAAAATTTATAACGCCGGTTACGAGAACCATAAAGTCAAGGATATCGCCAAAATGGTCCAGTCCATCGTGGGCGACCATGTCCCGATCAAGACTGTGCCGACGGATGACAACCGGTCGTATCATGTTTCTTCCAAGAAGATCAAGAAGGAGCTGAACTTTGCTCCGCGGCACACCATTGAACAGGCGATCTTGGATCTTAAGAAGGCTTTTGACGCGAATAAAATTCCCAACTCGATGACGGATGACCGTTATTACAATATCCGCACGATGAAAACGGTGCATTTAAAATGAAACACGTCATCGGGATCGATTTTGATAATACGATCGTCAATTATGACGCGGTGATGCTTAAGACGGCACAGGCCTGGGGATTGATCAACGGACAAGTGCCGCGGAATAAGAAGGAGATCCGTGACCATATCCGCCGGTTGCCTGACGGTGATATTCAGTGGCAGAAATTACAGGCCTTTATTTATGGTAAGGCCATGGATCAAGCCCAGTTGATAGACGGCGTGAAAGAGTTCGTGGAATTTTGTAAAAAAGAAAAATGGGACGTGTGCGTTATCAGTCACAAAACCCAATTTGCGTCGATGGACCGTGAGGGAATTGATCTGCGGCATGTCGCTTTAAACTGGATGCGGGCAAATGGTTTTTTCTCAGCAGGAGGATTAGGTTTATCTAAGAAACAGATATTTTTTGAATCGACCCGGGCAGAAAAGATCGCCCGGCTTAAACAACTGGGTTGTACGCATTTTATTGATGATCTGGAAGAAACTTTTCTAGAAGATTCGTTTCCGAATAATGTTGAAAAAATTTTGTATGCATCGAATGATAAAAGGCAACCGTTGAAAAGCGTCAGGGTTTTATCGACGTGGGAAGAAATTTATGACTATTTCGCTGGGGCAAGAAGATAAAACACAGGTCGAAGCAGCCAAAAGGATCGCCGCAGCCCTGTTGGGCCGGGCGGTTGTTTCGGCGGAAACTATCGGCGGCGGACGCAATAGCCGGGTTTACCGCATCGAAACGCAGGGCGGAAAATTTTATGCTGCCAAATTTTATTTTCAGCATCCGGGAGATAAGCGTGACCGCGCGGGCGTTGAGTTTAACAGTCTGCAATTTTTGTGGAATAACGGCGTAAGATGCATCCCCGAGCCTATCCGGGCGGATGTTAAAGATGCATGCGCTATTTATGGATTTATTGACGGAGAAAAGATCGTATCCTCGGCGGTAAGCGCTCAAGACATCACTGTCGCAGTGAATTTTTTGGCAACGCTCAAGGATCTGCGCGGTAAGGCGCGGGGACAGGATTTTGCTCCCGCCTCCGAGGCGTGTTTTTCGGCGCAGGCCTTGTTCGATAATTTAGAAAAACGATTTAACCGGCTGCTGGCCGTGCAAGGTGAAGGGGAAGAATACCAATGGCTGCATGATTTTCTTAAAAGCGAGTATTTGCCTTTTTTACAGCACGCGATCGAACAGACGAAAAAAGAATTGGAGAAGTGGGGCATTGCTTTTACTGAGGAGAGCAGCGCCAGTGAAAGGACGTTAAGCCCGTCGGATTTTGGGTTTCACAATGCCTTGCGCCGCCCGGACGGAAGCCTGGTCTTTCTAGATTTCGAATATTTCGGCTGGGATGATCCGGTGAAAATGATCTCGGATTTCTTGTTGCATCCGGGCATGAGCCTGTCTGAGGCATCCCAGCAGCAGTTTGCGAAAGAAATTTATCAGGTCTTCGGCGAATACCGGAATTTAGCGCAACGGGTTCAACTTTTTTATCCGCTGTGGAGCATGAAGTGGACGTTGATCCTTTTGAATGAGTTTGTCCCCAAGGACATGCTCCGCCGGGGATTCGCGCAAGGGGAGTTGGGCGATCGAAAAAAGATTTTGAAAGAGCAACTGCATAAAGCCCAGAAAATGTTAAGGACAGTTAAGGAATATTATGAATCAACCAGTCATGCATAGTCAGTCCCAGTTGGATAAACGTTCCAAAGAGCTTCGCCGGACGATCATTAAGATTTTAGATGCCGGGCGCCGGGGGCACGTTGGGTCGGCGTTTTCCGTCGTGGAGATTTTACGCGTTCTTTATGACGATATTTTGCATTATGATGCGAAAAACCCTCATTGGAAGGACCGCGACCGCTGTATTTTAAGCAAAGGTCATGGCTGTTTGGCACTGTACACTATTTTGGCCGAGAAAGGATTTTTCCCGGAAGCAGAATTGTGGAAGTTCTGTAAGGCTGACGGAATCTTGGGAGGGCATCCGGAGCATAAAGTGCCGGGTGTTGAAGCTTCGACGGGAAGTTTGGGGCACGGGCTTTCGATTGGTTTAGGTTTTGCGCTTAATGGAAAAATTGAAAAAGCCAAGCACCGCGTTTTTGTGATTGTCGGCGACGGTGAGTGTGACGAGGGTTCCGTGTGGGAAGCCGCGCTGTCCGCCGGAAAACATAAATTGAGCAATCTGACGGTTATCGTTGACTACAACAAGCACCAGTCCTACTCGACGACGTTCGAAGTCCAGGACCTGGAACCTTTTGCCGATAAATGGCGCAGTTTCGGTTTTGGCACGGTCGAGGTGGATGGTCATGATGTAGAAGCTTTGCGTAAACTTTTTTCTTCATTACCGGTCGACTCACAGAAACCGACCGCCATCATTTGTCATACGGTGAAGGGAAAAGGGATCAGCTTTTGCGAGAACAATATGAAATGGCATCACAAGAGCAAGGTTTCCGATGAGGAGATCGTAAAACTTTTGGAACAGGTGGAGTAATTTATGCGGCAAGCCAGCTTAGATGTGGTGTATGAATTAGCGAAGAAAGATAAACGCGTCTTTTTTATAGGATCGGATCTGGGTGTCGGCGTCTTACAGAAATTTAAAGATGAAATGCCGGAACGTTTCTTAATGGAAGGCGTCAGCGAGGCCAATATCGTGGGGCTCGCGGCGGGTTTAGCGATGGAGGGGAAGATCGTTTATATCAACACGATCGCCACTTTCTTGACTCGACGCTGTTTCGAGCAGATTGTGCTGGATCTGTGTTTGCATAATGTCAATGTGCGGCTTCTGGCGAGCGGCGGCGGATTGGTTTATACGCCCTTAGGGCCGACCCATGAAGCGATCGATGATATTGCGATTTTGCGCGCGATCCCCAACATGACGATTGTGGCGCCGGCGGACGCGGAGGAAATGCGGCGGGTGATGGCCCAGACATTGGATTATCCTGGCCCGATGTATATCCGTTTTGCGAAGGGTGGCGATCCCATCGTAACGCGCGAAGATATTCCTTTTAAAATTGGCAAGGCCTTGCTCTACCGCGAAGGCAGCGATGCGTTGGTGATCACGACCGGTATTACTTTGCAAAATGGTTTGGAAGCGGCCGAACGTTTGGCGCAGGAAGGGTTAGAAATCACTGTTCTGCATGTCCCGACGGTAAAACCCTTGGATAAAGAAAGTATTTTAAAAGCCGCAGACCGGGTTGCCACGGTGGTGACGATCGAAGAACATACTATCCTGGGCGGTTTAGGCGGGGCGGTGGCGGAAATTTTGGCCGAGGCCAATTTCAATCCGGGTAAAAAATTTAAACGCATCGGTATCCCGGATGTATTCCCAAAGAAATACGGTTCACAGGCGAGTTTGATGAAAGAATTTAAGATCACCACGGATCATCTGGTGGACGTTCTGAAGAATTTAGTGAATAGCGAAATTCCAGCAAAACTATCAGAATCAGAATTGGTAAAGGCCGCCTCGCCGAAATACGAGGCGAGCCTCGCCATAAAAAAAGAAAAGCGGGAGTAAATCGATGGGACAACTGCGCGAGATCGTGACACCGTTGCACAAAAGAACTAAAAGAGATTATTTGGCCCGCATGGTGGATGACAAAATTCATTGCATGTTGAAGGCCAAGGAATATGAATTTGATTATTGGGACGGCGATCGAAGGTACGGATATGGCGGTTACAAATATGACGGCCGCTGGAAAGCCGCTGCCGAAAATATTATCAAAACGTATCATTTAAAACCGGATGCCAAAATTTTAGATATTGGCTGCGGCAAGGCCCATTTATTGTATGAATTAAAACAATTGCTGCCGCAATCCGAGGTGCATGGTTTTGATATTTCCAAACACGGCCTCGCCGACGCGCCCGAAGGCATACGGTCTCATTTAACCCGCCGCAAGGCGCAGGACGTGCCTTATCCCTGGAAAGATAAATATTTTGATCTGGTGATATCCCTGGGATGTTTTCATAACCTGCGGCTCTTTGAATTGGAAAAAGCTTTAAAGGAAGTCGAACGCGTCGGCAAACAGGGTTATGTCATGCTCGAAAGTTACCGCAGCGAAGCAGAGCTTTTCAATCTGCAGTGCTGGGCCTTGACGTGTGAATCCTTTTTTGACCAGGAAGAATGGGTCTGGTTGTACCGGCATTTTGGTTATACCGGCGATTATGAATTTATTTATTTCGAATAACTTACATTGGGGAAAATTATGAAACAAGAAATCTTAGAAAGTAAAATTTCTGCCGCAGCGCAAAAGACGATGCAGGCCGCGGTCCTCGTCGATCTGAATAAACCGCTCGTCGTGGCGCGGCTGGATTTGCCCAAAGTGTTGTCTTTCGGGCAAGTCTTGGTCGAGGTCCGCTACAGCGGTATTTGCGGCGCGCAGATCAATGAGATCGAAGGCGCCAAGGGGCCGGATAAATTTTTGCCTCACCTTTTAGGGCACGAAGGTTCAGGTGTCGTCCTTGACGTTGGGCCGGGGGTGAAGCGGATGAAGAAAGGCGATCACGTGGTCATGCATTGGAAGCCGAGCGACGGTCTGCAAGCGGAAACACCGGTGTATGATTGGAACGTCCTGCCTGCCGGCAGGCAGGGGAAAAAAGTCAATGCCGGATGGGTAACGACTTTTAATGATTATGCGATCGTTTCGGAGAATCGTTTGACGACGATCCCTAACGATTTTGATCTTCGCCTGGCACCACTTTTTGGCTGCTCGGTCACGACCGCGATGGGGGTGATCAATAACAACGCACAGCTTAAAATCGGCCAGTCGATCGTGATCTTTGGGATAGGCGGCGTGGGTTTGAATATCGCGCAATCCGCCCAGATGGCCTCTGCGCATCCGATCATCGGCGTTGATCTGTTTGATTCCAAATTGGACATGGCGAAAAAATTCGGCGTTACGCATTGTTTCAATTCTAAAAAGAATCCCGATTACCTCGCAGAGATCAAGAAGCTGGTCGGCGCTCAGGGGGCGGACGTGGTCGTGGACACAACCGGCAACGCGCGCGTGATCGAGACTGCTTATGAATTGACCCATCCCGACGGCAAGACGATACTCGTTGGAGTCCCTAAAAAAGGCGACAATATCTCGATTTATTCTTTGCCGTTGCATTTTAAGAAAATTTTAAAAGGTTCGCACGGCGGCGATGCGCAGCCGCATCTGGAAATCCCGCGTTACATCCGGCTTTATCGGGCGGGAAAATTGAAACTGGACGAATTGATCACGCATGAATTCAGTCTTAAGGAAATCAACGAGGCGATCGCGATTTTGCGAAAAGGCGAAGCGGGCCGGATCCTGATTAATATGAAAAAGAGTTAAAAAATATGATGCAGCCAGCCCATACATTTCGACGGTTAGTGATTTTGGGAAACACCGGTTTTATCGGCGGGCATTTGGAGAATTATTTCCGTCGAACGCATCCTGGCCTGGAAATCATTGGTCAGTCGCTTGAGCAAGTGGATTTAACGCAATATGAAGATGCCAAGCGGCTGGCAAAAAATTTTGATTTAGAAACAGCCGTGATTATGTGTTCGGCGATTAAACGTCAATTTAGTGATAACGCAGAAACATTTTTGCAGAATGTACATATGTGCGTGAATCTCTGCCGTGTTTTGGAAAACGCTCCAGTTCAGCGACTAGTTTTTTTTAGTTCCGCGGCGGTTTATGGCGAGGACATTCATAATACAGAAATTACTGAAGAAACATTAATTCAGCCGCGGTCTTATTATGGTTTGGCGAAATACACATCGGAGCGGTTGTTCACTAAAATATTTGAGCAAAAACCGCAAAGCTCGCTTTTGATTCTTCGCCCGCCGTTGATTTATGGCCCGGGTGATCAGGGAAAAACGTACGGCCCGGCAGGATTCTTAAAAGCCGCCATCAATAAAGAGCTGATCACGCTTTGGGGAGATGGTTCTGAACTGCGGGAATTTATGTTTGTTGAAGATGTGGTTAAGCTTATCGATCAATTGATGTTAAAAAAACATTCCGGCGTAGTTAATGTTGCGAGCGGACAGAGTTATACGTTTAGACAGGTGTTAGACATTGTTGCGAAAGCGGTTGGCACAGAATTGAAGGTTAGTTTCAAAGAAAGATCCAAGAACAAAGTTGATAATGCTTTTAACAATGGGAATTTATCTAAAATTATAGGCGATTTTAAATTTACATCGCTTACGGAAGGAATACGAAAAACACTTTTAGCTGAAACCACTTTAACTGAAAAAACAATTTAGAAAGGAATCATCATGGACAGAGAATTTTTCTTAAAAAATGGTTATATCATTGCGCCGGCGGAAAGGATCGATGTCTTAGAGCAACTGCGCGATCAAATATTCGAGAAAGCAAAGAAGATGGTGGACTATAATGGAGAAGATGCCACGCAATTTTTTAATCAGTTCCACCATTATGAACTTACCGGGACTCAGCTGAATGACCGCCGTTTTGAATTGTATAATGACATTTCGAAGAATTTAAATGCCGGGGAATTAATTTATCAAGCCTATGAAGATCTTCTCACGAACCTCGTCGGGCCGGACATTTTAGTCCAAAAAGGGACGAATCTTGTTATTCAACAACCCGGCGATTCCAATACGTCCCCGGTCCATAGAGATTCTCCTCTCAATTCACCCTTTGAAGTGGTGGGCTGGGTTCCTTTGGTGGATATCTATGCCACAAAAGGAATGTATGTTTTAAATTTAGCAAAAACAGACAAGGCACTGGAGCTTTTATCTGATTTAGATTCAGGTTATGAACAATTTCAGAAATATACCGAGAAAGAAGGAACGCGGCTTGAGATGAAATTTGGGGAAGCACTCTTTTTCTGGCCGGGCTTAGTCCATGGGATCCCATTAAACCAAGAAGAAGAAACGCGATGGTCGCTTAACATTCGCTACAAAGGATTATTTTCTCCGGTAGGCTCGAAGGGATTAGGAGAATTTTTCCAAATATTACGCCTTTCACCTTTAGCGCAAGTTGCTCTGGAGCATGAAAAGGAGGAGTGCAGCAAATGAAAAGTTATTATTCCTGTTTAGATGCCGGATTTGTCAAATATGCGCCGCAATCGTTGCAGCATTTGGCAAATGGCGAGAAAGCCAAAAAGCTGAGCGGTAAAATTATTTTTTATACCGCGGAAGATTTTAAAACTTTACCTTCGCATGGCGTGATTAAAGCCAAGATGGATGAGAAACAAGCGAACATCGATGGCATTATCTTTTTTACTTTACGCCAGTTTTTTTACGGTGGACGTTTTGATTACAAATTTTTAAAATATGTTCTTGATGAGGGGTATGAGGTGCATTTTGCCAGGGAGGATATATCCGTCGAGAATCAGCAACGTTTGGATGAGCTTTTTCCGATCTTTTATGCGACGCAATTTGTGATCAAGCGCGATGAGGCAGAATCCTCGTGGGATCATATAACCGGCCCTTATGAACGCATCGATCAGGAACAGATAATTTCTAAGGAATTGCATAATGTTGCCTAGTAGAAAAACAGTCACAGATCATTTTGCCCGTACCGAACCTGTCGTTGAGCTTTTGGACCTTGGTCCACAGCCGATCTGTAATAGATTTTTGCAGAATCCGCGGGAAAATGAATATGTGTATCCGATGAAGCTCAATATCTGTGAGGCTACGGGTTTGGTGCAGATCAACGACCCTGTGCCTGCCAGCGAACTTGCTCCGCGCTTTAATTGGATTACTTATAACGAGCCAGAGGCACACTTGGATGATTTGGTGGAGAATATTATCGCCTTGCCCGGTTTAAATCATGATGCCAAGATCGGCGGTGTCAGTTTCAAAGATGATTCAACTTTGGAACGTTTCAATAAAAAAGGATTTAAGAATATCTGGCGCATCGATCCCAAAGAAGATCTGGGGATAGCGCAAACGGGTATTGGCATCGAAACTATTCAGGCCTATTTGACGACGGACAATTTAAAGAAGATTATTAGTCGTAGAGGCAAATCAGATGTCTTGATCGTCCGTCATATCCTGGAGCATGCCCATGACCCGTTACAATTTTGGGAAGTCTTAAAGGATTTAATCAAACCAAGCGGTTATATTGTTTTTGAGGTGCCGGATTGTACGCAGGCCATTGCAATATGTGATTACACGACGATCTGGGAAGAGCATACGCTTTATTTTACGCCGGCGACTTTTAAGAATTGCTTTTCCTACAATCAATTATCTTTGAAATGGTATAAAAATTACCCTTATCCCTTTGAAAATTCTCTTATAGCTATTGTGCAGCCTAGCGAAAATATTCAACCGCAAGTTTTGCAGGATAAAATTTTGCAATCTGAGGTTTTACGTGCGAAAAATTTTGCAAAGAATTTAGAAGTTTATAAAGAGAAAATACAAAATTTTTTTAGAGAATTTAAAGAACAAAACGGGAAGATCGCGCTTTTCGGCGCGGGTCATTTAGCTTGTACTTTTGTGAATATTTTCGGCCTTAAAGGTTATATTGAATGTTTTATTGACGATCATCCTCAGAAGAATGGATTATTTATGCCGGGATCAAAATTAGAAATCAAAGGATCCCGGGTTTTGATCGACGACAATATTAAGCTTTGTGTGCTAAGTCTTAATCCTTTAAGCGAGAAGAAAGTGATAGCTAATAATCAGTCGTTTGTTAAACAAGGCGGCGAATTTACTTCTATTTTTGGAGGAAGTTCATGTGCTTTGGAGATTTTAAGATCCAATCGGAAAGAAGCGGGATATGCAAACTAAAAAATTTAATGAAGAAGTATTGTATACCAACGAGGAAATTACCAATGTTTCCCGTCAGGACATCGCTGCTTTAAAAAAAATGGCCATGGCCAATCCGCGCCAACGGATCCGGCTTTGTTCGCACAGGAGTGTGGAAGATGCTATTCATGAAATGCTGATTATTCACGCGAAAGAAGCTTACGTGAGACCGCACAAACATTTGCATAAGAGTGAGTCTTTCCATTTGATTGAAGGCAGCGTTGATGTCTTGCTGTTTGATGAAAATGGTCAATTGCGTCAGGTGATAGAGATGGGGGATTATGCGTCAGGGAAACAATTTTATTTTAGAATTAATGATCCTGTTTATCACACCTTAATCATCAACAGTGACTTTATTGTTTTTCATGAGGCAACGCAGGGTCCCTTTGTCCGGACAGATACAATTTTTGCCCCTTGGGCTCCGGAAGAAAAAGACGCAGCAGAGGTGAAAATTTTTATGGGTCAACTTAAAAAATCAAAGGAAATTTTCCAATGAAATTTTTAGTCTTAGGCGCCTCCGGGTTTGTCGGCCGAGCTACTTATGCTTACCTGAAATCGCGGGGCTATAAAACCGTCGGGACGCAATATTCTGCCTCTTATCCCGAGTTTATTCAATTCGATTTAACCAAAGATCGAATAGAAAGTGTTATCGGACCATCATTTTTTCAAGGTGCTGAACCGAAATTTGCCATCATATTTGCCGGTTTTACCAATACCGACCGATGTTTTCGCGAAAAGGATGTGAGTTGCAAAATTAATGTGACCAATATGATCCAATTGATCGAGGATTTGGTTCGTTTGGGAGTAAAACCTATTTTTATTTCCACATCGGCTGTATTCGACGGGCAAAAGGGCAATTATAAGGAAGATGCTCAGCCATCGCCCGTATCGGTGTATGCGCATCAAAAATGGGATGTTGAAAAATTTATTACCAAGAATTATCCCGGGGCTTTAATTGTGAGATTAGATAAAGTGATTGCCGATGATCCTTTTTCAAACCATATGTTTACCGAATGGAATCGTCTCGCGGAAAAATCCCAGCCGATCTATTGCATTGAAGATCAGGAATTCGGACCGACCCAGGTGGAGGATGTGGGCAAGGCCTTAGTTGGTTTATGTGAGAAAAATTGTTCGGGAATATATCATTTGGCTAATCCGAATTCTATGAATCGAGTCGCCTTAGCCGAAGCGTTTTTTAAGAAATTAGGCAAGAAAGCTGAGATTGTGGCCTTGCCGCAAAATAAATTAAATTTACTGGAGAAAAGACCGCCACGCTCGTATTTAAATGTGGAGAAATTAATAAAAGCAACAGGGATGGTTTTTACAAACGTTGATGAGGTGATAGAAATTTTTATTCAAAAATTAAAAAGCAAGGAACAAAAAAATCATCAATCTTCATGTGTGCGGCGTTCTGACTGCCGGTTATGTCATTTCAAGGATTTAGAGCTTATCTTGAAATTTATTCCAACGCCCGTTGGTGATTCTTATGTGCCGGTTGAGAAAATTCATCAGAAGCAGGAAGAATTTCCTTTGGAATTATTTCTGTGCAAGACTTGCGGTTGCGCCCAGTTATTGGATGTGGTGAATCCTAAAATACTTTACGGTAATTATATTTATCAGACTTCCATTTCCTTAGGTCTGGTCGAACATTTTAATCGCTATGCCAAAGAAGTTTTGGATTATCTAAAACCCGCCCAGGCGTCTTTGGTTATAGATATCGGTAGTAATGACGGAACATTACTCAAAGCTTTTAAACGTCAGGGAATGAAGGTTCTTGGAATCGATCCGGCTCCTGAGGCCTCAAAATCAGCCAATGCCGCCGGCATTGAAACTTTAAATGATTATTTTCGTGAAGAATTGGCGCGCCAAATTTATGAGCAGCACGGGCCCGCTTCAATTATTACAGCTAATAATGTCATTGCGAACATTGATGATTTGCCTTCTTTCATCCGGGGAATTCGTACTTTGCTTTCGGCAGATGGCTGTTTTGTTTTTGAAACAGGCTACATGGTTGATTTTGTCCAAGGAAAACTCATTGATACAATTTACCACGAGCACTTATCTTATTTTACAGTTTCCTGCATGGAGAAATTTTTCCGCGAACAAGGAATGGAATTGATTTATGCCGAACATATTCCGACCAAGGGAGGGTCCTTCCGCGTCATTGTTCAATTAAAGGGAGGGAAAAGAAATGTTTCTCCGATGGTCCAGCAAATGATCCAGCAGGAAAATAAAATAGGTGTGGGTGACCCGGCTATTTATCGAGAAATTTCTCAGGAGGTCGAGGAGTGGAAAGCTCAGTTATCGGCATGGCTCACCGATATGAAATCTCAGGGGAAAAAAGTTGCCGGATACGGCGCATCCGTCGGGGTAACGACATTATTATATCTATTTGATCTGGCGGATAAATTGGACTACATTGTCGATGATAATCCGGCACGGTATAACTTGTATACGCCCGGCCATCACCTGCCGGTTTTTTCAAGTGATGAAATTTATAAGCGCAATCCGGATTATGTATTGATCCTGGCATGGCGCTACAATGAACCGATCATCAAGCGGCATAAAAAATTTTTGAATGAAGGCGGGCAGTTTATATTATTTTTACCTAAGTTGGAAATAGTATCCGGTGCTCAGCTTAATCAGGACGCAGTTAAATAGAATTTTATACAGATGAAAACATTGCAACGAATTCCAGTTCCAGAATATCCCCAAAGTTTAAGCTTTGGCTTTTCTGAAGGTTTTTGTAATTTGCGCTGTCCTAAATGTCCTGTCCATGGGGACAGTAAAGAAGCTCAAACTCTCATCCGCGGGAATATGAATCTTCAGGAAGCTTGCAAACTTTTTGATGAGCTTAAAGGCAAAGATGTTGTCGTCGCTGGAAACGGCTATTCAGAACCATTATTGCAGAAAGATTGTTGGGATTATTTGAAAGCCATGAAGGATAGGGGATTAGCGGTGAATCTTAATACCAACGGGCTTTTGATGACGGAAGAATATGCCAAACGCATCATTGATTTAAAGATTGATTGTATTTTTGTGAGTATAGATGCCACCACCAAGGAAACATTAAACCATGTCCGCTCAACCCCTAAGCTGGAAAAGGTTCACGAAGCTGTGTTTCATTTGTTAAAAGCCCGTGGAGAAACTAGAGACACGCGTATTGGAGTTTCCTTTGTCGTTGAGGAAATCAATAGGCACGAAATGGATCATTTTGTTAATTATTGGATTCAGCATGTCGATGCTGTGCGCGTGGCGGAAGCGTATATTTCTAAAGAAATGATAAAAGAGCGACTACAAAAAAAACGAAAGCCTTGTTCTATTTTGTACACGACTATGTTGATTCATAACAACGGTAATACTCCTCTTTGTTGTTGGGATGGGCATGGCATGACAAAGGTCGGAAATGTTTTTAAGACAAGCATTAAAGATGTTTGGCATGGAGAAGAAATGGAAAAGGCTCGTTATTATCATGAAACTGGTCAATTTGACAAGGTTCCTTTTTGTAAGAATTGCAATGATTGGATGCGTAATGATTTTGCAGAAAGTGAAATCAAGGGAGATGTTCTCATAAGGCGCTCTCCTTTGCTTACATATTATAATCGGATAGACCGGTTAACAACGTGGAAATTTGGAAAAGGCTCGCAAGTGAAAGAAAATGAGCTTGATAACAAAGAGGTCTCATGATTAAACAGCACAGTGTAATTGTCGGCGGTACTCGCGGGATCGGAAGAGAGATAGTCAAAGAATTCAGTAACCAAGGGCATATTGTTTCCATTGTCGGCCGTCGAGAACCGAAGGCGGAAGATAAAAAAATACTCAATGCACATTTTTGGATGCTGGATCTGGCTGAGCAAACTAATATTGCTGCTACTTTTCAGAAAATTATCCACCAGAACGGAAAAATAAATAATTTAATTTTTTCGCAGAGGTTCCGCGGTGAGTCTGATCCATGGGGCGGAGAGCTCGAGGTCAGTTTAACAGCGACAAAAAATATTATTGAATGTGTGAAAGAAAATTTTAATAAAAGTGAAGGCGGGGCCATTGTTATTATCAGTTCCATTGCGTCGGAATATGTTGCAGATGAACAGCCCGTAAGCTATCACGTCGGTAAAGCTGGGTTGGTGCAATTGGGACGTTATTACGCGGTCCTGTTAGGGCCCAAAGGAATCAGGGTCAATGTGATATCGCCAGGGACGATTATCAAAGAGGAATCAAAAGGATTTTATCAAGATAATCAGGAACTGGTTGATATGTATCAGAGTATAGTGCCTTTGGGGCGGATGGGAACATCGCAGGATATAGCTCAGCTGGTATCATTTCTTTGCAGTTCAAAATCTTCATTTATAACCGGACAAAATATCGTTGTTGATGGTGGCCTTTCTTTGCAATGGCATGAGTCTTTAGCTCGAAAACTTGCTCAATTAAGCAATATTAAAGTGACCCGTTAAGCGTTCATCATGAATAATACCTATAGAATTCAGATAAATATCATGCAAATACTCCAACCCATGGCATCAAAAAAGTTATTTGAAAAATTTTCGACTAAGATTTTAAAAACAATTCTTCTGTTGCCAGGTTTTATTTTATTTTTTATTTTGAGGATATTGCAGCCGGTGTTTCATTTCCGAATTGCCATAGGCGGTTTTGAACGGATCGGTCATTATATTCATGCTGAGCTGTATTTGCGCAAGAAAAAGGCGGGAGAATATAACCCTGGGGAATTTTTAATTATAGTCAGCGAGAAGACAGCCAATCAGCAGTTGCATCGGATGTTTCAGAGGCGATTGTGCTTGATCGATAATGACTTGATATGTTGGATGAGCACGCACATTAAATCCATAACGAAGAAATCACCTCTATGGCTGGAATTGCCGTACGTGCAATGTTATCAGGAGGTGTTGGATACCATCCCACCGCAGCTTGCTTTTATAGGAGATGAAGAATCAAAAGGAAAGAAGTTATTGGAAGAAATGGGAATAAAAAATAACGAGCCCTTTATTTGCCTTCACGTTCGCGATAAGGCTTATTTGAATACGGTCCATAATTATCGTTCGCCGCAAGAATGGGCCTATCATGATTACCGTAATTGCAATGTGGAAAACTTTTTGCCCGCAGCCGAACATTTGGCTTCGCACGGACTGTATGTTCTTAGAATGGGACATGTTGTAGAAAAACCATTTGTCGGTAAAAGTGATAAAGTCATTGATTATGCCAACAAATTTCGCAGCGAATTAGGGGATATTTATTGTATTTCAAAATGCAAATTTTTTATTGCCACGGAAGGCGGTTTACATAGTATTGCCTGGATGTTTAATATCCCCGTTGCCTACAGTAATAGCGCACCTCCTGCTGGGCTGGTTGGATGGCGAGAGGATGATGTGGTTATCCACAAAAAGCTGTGGGATAAGAATCGAAAACGATTCTTAACGTATAAAGAAATTGTTCAATATGGCGCCGATGCATGGTACCAGAATGATCTTTATCTTAAGGCAGGGCTTGAAGTTGTGGAGAATTCACCAGAAGAAATAGTGGAACTGGCGAAGGAGATGAACGCCCGGTTAGATAAGACTTGGGTAATAACAGCGGAAGAAATTGAATTGCAAAATCGTTACCGAAGCATTTTTCCAGCTGGGCACAGAAGTCTTAGTTTTCGATCGAGAATCGGCACAGATTTTTTAAGGAAGAACCGGGAGCTGCTTCAATAATATAAAAATTGATTATATGTGCCCGCATGTTACTATGAGTTTTAATTCATCAAAATTAATTAAATTCTTATGAGCAAAGAAAAAATTTATTTTGCAGATTTAACTCACACCGCACAAGGAATAAGTGCCGCCACTTTTCCATTGGGCATCAGCTTTGTCCTGAGTTATGCCAAACATAATTTTGGCGATGAATTTGATTTTCAATTATTCAAGTTTCCCGCCGATTTAGCCAAAGCCTTGAGCGAAAAATCTCCCGCCATGCTTTGTCTTTCAAATTATAGCTGGAATTTTGAATTAGCCTATAAAATGGCCACCCTCGTCAAAGAGCGCAGTCCGAAAACAGTAACTGTTTTCGGCGGTCCCAATTTTCCCATTGTTAACGATGAAAAATATGAATTCTTAAGTACACATCCTGCTATCGATTTTTATATTGAACTCGAAGGAGAGATGGGATTTGTGAATCTCACGGCACAATTAAAGGAGATAAATTTTGACGTTCAGCGATTTAAGGAAGAGGGCCGATCAGCCAATAACACGACCTATGTTTTCGACGGGAAAGTTATTTCAGGGCCTATTCAGCGCATAACAGATGTGAATGTCATTCCGTCCCCTTATTTAACGGGAATACTGGACAAATTTTTTCAATATCCCCTTGTCCCTATGATTGAAACAACGCGCGGGTGTCCGTTTTCCTGCACATTTTGTGCCGATGGGATGGTCGTAAAAAACAAGGTGCATCGATTTGAGCAGGAACGTATTAATACCGAGTTGGAATACATTGCCTCGCGCGTCAAGAACATGGATGAATTAATCATCACCGATCTTAATTTTGCCATGTACAAGGAAGACTTGGATACGGCCCGGGCGGTGGCCGAGATCCAAAAAAAATATCACTATCCCATTCTTTTGTCCGCCTCGGCCGGCAAGAATCAGCCGCATCGCACGATTGAAGCGGCCAAGATCCTCGGGGGGTCGTGGACCCTGGGGGCGTCGATCCAATCCACGGATCCGGAAGTCCTCAAAGCTATCAAGCGAAGCAATATTTCTTCCGCGGCCTATCAGGAGCTGATCGATTTCGGCAACAATTTAAAAAATAGCAAAACCCATTCTGAAATTATTTTGGGAATGCCGGGAGACACGAAGGAGAAACATTTTCAATCGCTGCGTTTTGGTATCGAAAATAATGTCAATAGCATGAGAATGTTTCAAGCCATGCTTCTGCGGGGAACTGATATGGCCACCGGAGAGACCAGAAAGAATTATGGGCTCATCACCAAATACCGGATAATCCCCGGTTGCATTGGTATTTATGAATTTTTTGGCGAAAAGCACCCCGTGGCCGAGATCGAAGAAATTATCGTTGGAAACAAAAGCATGTCGTTGGAAGATTATATCGACTGCCGCATCATGAACTTATTGGTTGAGACATTCCATAACAATGCTATTTTTGAGGAGGCCTTTGCCTTGGTGCGCACGTTGGGGGGGTCGCCCTTTGAATGTCTGCTCCATGTCAAACAGCATCCGGAACTATATTCGGCCCGTATCAATGAAATCATTGCCGAATTCATCGTCCATACCTCAAAAGATCTATATGAGAGTTTCGATGAAGCAAAAAATTATGTCCTGACCCCGGAAGTGCTAGAAAAATATATCGGCGGTGAACTCGGGACCAATGAATTGCTGCTGCATCGGGCTTTACTGTTTGCGGAATTTGAGGATATTTGTCGCTTATTATTTACATCGATCGCCGAGACGCTCAAAACCAAGGGGATCTTGACTGCTGAGGTTGAAGGGTACCTGGAGGAATTGAATCAATTTATCGTCTTAAGGAAAAGAAATTCTATAACGGACACAGCCTCTGTCTTTACAAAAAGTTTTTATTATGATTTCCTTGCGGTAAGCCAGGCTAACTTTCGGATCAATCCAAATGATTTCCCGAGGTTGTCCAGCCCGGTTGAATTTTGTTTCTTTCATGATGAAGAGCAGAAGAAACACATCGCCAATCAGGTAAAATTGTATGCTCAAACACCGATCGGGATAGGGAGGCTTATCCAACGTTCGAATTTAAAGCTGTTTTATCGCAAATTTATCAGGCAAGATGGTGTTCAAAAGCTGGACAGTCTGCAGAGAGATCTCGTTGCCGTAGAAGGTTTCTTTAATCAACCCGCTCAGTCTACTTAAAGAGAAAACAATGCCATTTGCACAAATAATGAAAAAAACTATCCGCGAT
>Ga0155339_173_pt1 | contig 96726 bp, 97 predicted proteins | sample RifCSPhighO2_02_FD_106307 | JGI IMG/M metagenome (GOLD analysis project Ga0155339, IMG submission 106307) | Omnitrophica WOR_2 bacterium RIFCSPHIGHO2_02_FULL_48_11 | reverse complement strand
TCCCCGGCCCCAAGACAACAATATCGGCCTCCGCGATCGCCCGGATAGCCTCGGCGGTCGGTTTGGCGTCCGGCGGATTCAGCAATAATCTTTTAATGCGGATATTGGCCTTCGGGATCTGCGCCTCGCCTTCTTTCCGTGTCCCGTCGATATATTCCGCCACCAAATGAACGTTCGTCACCGTCGAAGGAACAACTTTACCGCGGATGGCCAGGACCTTGCTCGATTCTTCTACCGCTTTTTCAAAATCTCCTCCGGTCAGCTGCACCATGGCGGTCAAAAAAAGATTCCCGAAATTGTGGCCCTGCAATTGTGATTCTTTAGAAAAACGAAATTGAAAAAGCTCACCCATCAAGGCCGGGGCATCGGCTAACGCCACCAAACAGTTGCGGATATCCCCCGGAGCGACAATGTTGAATTCTTCGCGCAATCGTCCCGACGATCCGCCGCTGTCGGCGACCGTGACCACCGCCGTGATGTTCGAGCTGTACTCCTTGAGACCCAAAAGCAAATACGATAAACCATGCCCGCCGCCGATCGCAACAATTTTGGGACCGCGTTCCAGATAACGTCTTTGGTAGAGAATATTGACCAAATCCCGCTCACCCTTAGGCAAAAATATGGTGAGCAAGGAAATAATCATCTTGCCGATTCCCATGACAATGAGAATGACCCCGCAAATGATCCACACAACGCCTAGCGTGCTGACAAAACGGTAAGGTTCAGACGTTAAAACGGCGCCGACACCGACAATGACGACACCTATCAAGGTCGTAAATAACCACCGCTTGATCTTAATACCGGGGTATAACCATTTAAGAAGATTTTTGGACATGATCGAAATTTAGGCGGATCGACCGTCTTCTTGCGACACTAATTTCCAGATTGCTTTTTCGTCTTTAAGGCTTTTGAGGTTCTCTCTGATATATTTATCTTTTAGAAAACGCGAGATCCGAGCCAAGGCTTTGAGATGAGGGCCAGCGGAGTCAATGGGGGCAACTAATAAGAAGAAGATATAGGCTGGTTCTCCGTCCAAGGAGTCGAAGTCAATCCCTTTTTTACTGACCCCTAACGCACCAGTCAGTTTTGATACAGAATCACATTTCCCGTGGGGAATGGCAATCCCCTGACCAATCGCCGTCGATCCTAACGCCTCGCGCGCCAGCAAAACTTCAACCACTTTACTCTTATGTTTTTTTTCGATCGAGCCGGCCGTGACAAGAAGCCCCACCAATTCTTCGATGACTTCTTCTTTCGTTGAACCTTTAAGATCAGCGGCAATGGATTTGACCTGCAAAAAATCACTGATCTTCATAAAAATCCTCCCTGCCTGCCGGTAGGCAAGCTTCAAAGTTGTCATAAATTCGTAAACGGTGTCGAAATGAATCAGAGCGGCGGATGGGATTTGAACCCACGACATCCACCTTGGCAAGGTGGCATTCTAGCCAACTGAATTACCGCCGCAAATTACCTCAAAAATTATTTAGAAAAATTTGCGGCAGTCCCACATTTTTTGTGGGACCGACGCAGAATTCCAACACATTAAAATCTTCGAACAAATAGTTTTTTCCCAGGGCGAACGAAAATGGGCGGAAGAGGACTTGAACCTCCATGAGTTTCCTCACATGCTCCTAAGGCATGCGCGTCTGCCATTCCGCCATCCGCCCCTTGCTTATAGGCGAACAAATGCTGCCCCCCCATGACTTCGAGGCGAGAGCTTATTTTAAAGGAAAAGTTCACCGCGGCAGCTTTCCCTCAAGTAATCTATTTGTCCTACAAAATTAAATGACCCACCCGCGACTCGAACGCGGCACACCAGCCTTAAAAGGGCTGTGCTCTACCAGATGAGCTAGTGGGTCGAAAACTAAAACAGTATATAAAGAACAATGCCAATGACTTATTTAAACTCAACCAATTCTCGGCTTTTCTCTTCAAGAACCGTGTCGATTTCTTTAACAAATCTATCGGTCAATTTCTGAATTGCGTCCTGACTCTTGAAAACTTCGTCTTCCGAGACCACGCTATCTGCCTGTAATTTCTTAATTTTTTCATTAGCGTCCCGACGGATGGAACGCATGGAAACACGTCCGTTCTCCGCCATATCTTTCACCATTTTAGCCAATTCTTTTCTGCGTTCTTCGGACAACGGCGGAATAGACAAACGGACAATCTTCCCGTCATTCGAGGGCATAACCCCCAGCTTGGAATTATTGATAGCTTTTTCAATTTCCGGGATCACCGACACGTCCCACGGCTGAATCATCACCGTGCGCGGATCCGGGATGGAAATCGAGGCCAATTGCTTGACGAGCGTGAGCGTCCCAAAGTAGTCCACATGCATCCCTTCAATGAGGCCCGGATGAGCCCGGCCGGTCCGCACTTCCATAAATTCGCGGCGCATCGACTCAATAGCTTTTTTCATTTTTATTTCCGTTTGGCTGACGATCTCTTTAGAATTCATAGTTTTTTCCCTGTTATCGAACAACGGTTCCTATATTTTCACCCAACACAGCTTTTTTGATATTTCCTTCTTTGATTAAATTAAAAACAACAATGGGCAAGTTATTGTCCATGCACATACTGATCGCGGTTGCGTCCATCACCTTCAAATTTTTCTTTAGAACATCGATAAAGCGGAGCTTGGAAAATTTCTTGGCGGTTTTATCTTTCATTGGATCAGCGGTATAAACACCGTCGACTTTGGTCGCTTTAAAAATCACATCGGCGTTGATTTCGTTGGCCCGCAGGGCCGCCGCCGTATCGGTCGTAAAATACGGATTCCCGGTCCCCGCCACAAAAATAACGACGCGCTCTTTTTCCAAATGGCGCATCGCCCGCCGGCGGATATAGGGTTCGGCCACGGCATGCATATCGATCGCGGTCATCACCCGGGTAGGAACACTGATTTTTTCTAAGGCATTCTGCAGGGCAAGTCCGTTGAGGACGGTAGCGAGCATCCCCATATAATCCGCGACCGACCGGTCCAGGCCGAACGCCTTGGAGGCGACCTGTCCGCGGAAGATATTTCCGCCACCGACAACCAGCGCGACTTTTACTCCCAGGTCACGGACTTCCTTGATCTGGGCCGCCAAAGAAGCGCACATTTCCGCGTCGATGCCATGCTCTTGTCTTCCCATCATGGCTTCGCCGCTTAATTTTAAGACAATACGCTTATAGATTGGTTTTTTGGTCAACACGCCTAACCCTGACTTGAAATTTATTCCACACCGACTTTATAACGGATAAACCGGCTGACTAAAATATTCTCGCCGATCTTAGCAATCAGCAAATTCAAACAATCCTGGATCGTCATTTTAGGATCTCTGACAAACGGCTGGTCCAGGAGACAATTTTCTTTAATGAACGTCGCCTGATCTTTTTGCGCCGCTAAGACATCGGCCGGGATATCCGCTTGTTTGATATATTTCGGGGCCATGGCGGCAATATGCATCGCCACGTCTTTTGTAAACGCGCAAAAATCTTCGTTCTTGGCCACAAAATCGGTCTCGCAATTGACCTCGACGATCACGCCGATCTTATTCCCAAGATGAATATAGGATTCGACCCGGCCTTCTTTGGCCGTACGGCTGCCTTTTTTGGCGGCAATTTCCAAACCGCGTTTTTGCAAAATCTGTTTGGCCTTTTCAATATCTCCTTTAGCTTCTTCCAAAGCTTTTTTGCATTCAATAACCCCGCATGAGGTCATTTCGCGCAATTCTTTAATCGCATCCACTGAAGCCATCATATTGATCCTTTCTAAAAAAAATTAAACAGTTTCTTTCGTTGTGTTATCTTGTCCTGTGGGTAATCCCTGCAAGACGGCGCTTTCCTGGCCGGCTTCTTTGCCAGGTTCCTTCTGCTTAGCAACGGTTTCACTGGTCAGATAAGCCTTGCGTCCTTCGGCCACGCTGTCCGCGATCAAAGCAGTGATAAATTTGACAGACTTGAGGGCATCGTCATTGCCCGGGACAGGATAATCAACGACATCCGGATCGCAGTTCGTATCAATGAGACCGATGATCGGAATCTTTAACCGTCTGGCTTCCTTGACGGCGATTTCTTCTTTTTTCGTATCCACAATAAAAATGGCCTGTGGCAGGCTGACCATATCTAAAATCCCCCCGAGACCATGCATTAATTTTCCGTGTTCCTTCGTCAAGCGGGCGACTTCTTTTTTGGTTATCTGCTCGAAGATCCCGTCCTGTTTCATGCGCTCGATGGACTTTAATCGCTCGATGGATTTCTTGACAGTCTGCAAATTCGTGAGAAGCCCGCCCATCCAACGGTTGTTGACATAATACATGCCGACTCTTTTGGCTTCTTCTTCGATGACACCCTGAGCTTGCTTTTTGGTTCCGACGAAAAGGATTTTTCCGCCCTTGGAGGCAACTTCGTAGATAAAATCACGGGCTCTATTGAGGTGGTCGACCGTTTTTTCCAGGTCGATAATATAAATCCCGCTTCTTTGCCCAAAAATGAACCGCTTCATTTTTGGATTCCAACGCTTTGTCTGGTGGCCGAAATGGACACCCGCTTCCAACAACTTCTTTATTAACTCATCAACCATCTTTCCTCCCTACTACTCCGACACTTATGGGAATACCTTCGCCAAGTGAACATAAGTATTTTACAGTCTTAATTTCAGCTCCGCTCCTAACCCTTGTCAGAAGAAGAGGAACCGGCGGTTAAACCCTTCCACTTTTCCAAAAGTTATAACCAACCAGCCAAATTGTTGCAGTAGTATACCCAATAATCTTTTTTTTTGCAACCCCTATTTTCGACAGGGTTTATAGCGTTTGTTGGGTTCATTGAGTTGAAGACCACAAACTCAATAAACGCAACGAACCCAATAAGCTCAAAGAACTCTCTTACATATTGAACTGCGTTTCGTACAATCGCTGATAAAGCGCACACGTCTCCAACAGTTCATCATGGGTTCCCAAACCGACAATACGCCCATGCTCTAAAACGACAATTTTATTGGCCTTTTTGATCGTCGAAAGCCGGTGGGCGATGGCAATGACGGTGCGCCCCTGCATCAGTTTATCCAAGGCCTCTTGCACAAATTTTTCCGACTCCGAATCCAATTGGGACGTGGCTTCATCCAGGATTAAGATCGGCGGATTCTTAAGGATCGCCCGGGCGATCGCAATGCGCTGCTTTTCGCCGCCGGAAAGCCTAAAGCCCCGGTCGCCGATAAATGTTTCATAACCTTGCGGCATTTTAATGATAAATTGGTGCGCGAAGGCCTTCCGCGCCGCCTCCTCAATCTCTGCTTGGGTGGCTTTGCGGTACCCGTAACTGATGTTGGCCTGCACCGTGTCATTAAAAAGAATATTTTCCTGAGTCACAATCCCGATCTGCCCCCGCAGCGACGCAAAGGTGACATCCCGCACGTTTACCCCGTCAAACCGGACCGCCCCCTGGGTCGAGTCATAAAAACGCGGGATAAGATTCACCAGCGTTGATTTCCCGGTCCCCGTCGGGCCGACCACCGCCACCAGCTCGCCGCATTTTATTTCTAAATTGATATCCTGCAGAACCCCTCCCGATTCCTCGTCGTATTGGAAAGAAACATTTTCGATAGTGATCTTATTCCTTAAGACCGGCAAGAATGACGCTTTCGGTTTTTCCATGACCGTGATCTTGGCATCCAAAACATCATAAATGCGTTCACTCGCCGCCAACGCCTGCTGGGTAATAGCGTTCACATTGCCCAATTTTTTTATCGGGCTGATGATCGACATGATGGACCCCATAAAAAGGGTAAAAACACCGAAGGAAAGATGCTGGTCCATGACCTGACGGCCCAGCCATAAAATGATCACGATCCCGCAGAAGAACCCCAAGATCTCCGTCGCCGGCGAAATTAAGAGGATACGCTTGATGGATTTCATGCGGATCTTATAAAAATCAAAATTTTGCCTTTTGAACCGGTCGATCTCATAATCCTCGGTACAGAACGCCTTCACCACCTTGACCCCGGAGATCGTCTCCAGCAAAAGCGTATTGATATCCGCCATCCTCTCCTGAGAGCTCTTCGCCAATTTGCGCAGCCGCCGGCCGATCTGGCTCATCGGCACCGCCACTAAAGGCAAAATAAAGAAAACAATAAAAGCCGCTTTGGGATGAATAGCAAAAGCAATGATGACAAAAACCAATACCGTAAAGGTCTGCCGGAACAGATCGGTGACACCGTAGGACGTGGCATTTTCGATCAGCAAGACATCGTTGGTGATCCGCGAGATCAATTCTCCGCCCCGCTTTTTGCTGAAATAATCCAGAGAAAGATTCTGGATCTTGGCATAAAGCTGGTCGCGGATATCCCGCATGATCCGCTGGGAAAGGTCGTTCATCAGGTAACCATACCAAAACGTCACAAAATTTTTGACCAGGATCAGTCCCGCCACCGCGGCGATAAGGAATTTGAAAAGAGTTTCAGAATCAATGCTGTTGACATAACCGACGATGGTCCCGATAAAGGCCGGGGCTTCGGGGGGGACAACGACTTTCTTGTGGGTAAAAAGGATATCGGTCAAAGGCACCAAGAGAGAAAATTGAATGCCTTCAAACAATGACGAAATGCCCATAAAAAAGACCGCCGGGAGGAAGATCCTTTTATGGTGTTTCAAAAAACTGAGCAGTCTGAGATAATTCTGCATAATAGACTATTAATATTAAAAGAGTAAAGCGGATATTCGTCTTCGTTGAAGTGTTTTAACGTTCAACTTCGCCGAATAATCCGCCGAAGCTAAACGCATATTTTAAGCATTTAGCGTAGGCGGATATTAGCATAGCGATTGACTTTTGTCGAGGTCTTTGTTACTATTGCAAAGGTCACCAAGCCACAATGTCACCGAGTCACCAGTTTTTACTACGGGTGACTTTGTGTCCTGGTGCCCTGGTGACATTATGAAAAGAATAAACACCGCCATCATCGGTATCGGCCATCTGGGGGCCCGGCATCTTAAGGTTTATACCGAACAGATCTCTGCCAAGGTCAACCTGGTGGGGGTTTGCGATATTCAGGCCGATCGCACCCAGCGGCTCGCCAGCCATTACCATATCCCCTTTTACAAAAATTATAAAGACCTCCTCGGCAAAGTCGAAGCCGTCAATATCTGCGTTCCGACGGTGGCGCATTTTGCCATCGCCAAATTCTTTTTAGAAAACAATGTGCATACCTTTGTCGAAAAGCCGATCACCTACACGCTGGCGGAGGCCGACCAGCTGATCGACCTCGCGCGCCCCAAAAATTTAAAATTACAGGTCGGCCACGTGGAACGCTTCAATTCCGCCTTTGAAAGCATCAAGCATTTTGCCCGCGATCCGCTGTTTATCGAATGCCACCGCCTCAACAAGTTCCCCAACCGCTCTCTCGATATCGGCGTCGTCATGGACCTGATGATCCACGATATCGATATCATCCTGGGGCTCAACTCCGCACCGATCAAAAGCATTCACGCCGTCGGCATTCAGGTGCTCACGAAACTCGAGGATATCGCCAGTGTCCGTATCGTTCTGGAGAACGGCTGCGTGTGCAATTTGACCGCCAGCCGGGTTTCGGAAGATCCGATGCGCAAGATCCGCATTTTTACAAAAAATTCCTACATTTCTCTCGATTATATGAACCAGGAAGCCAAGATCTACAAGCGGGTCGGCCCGATGATTCTTAAACATGCCCTCCCTATTGAAAAAGAGGAACCCCTCAAAAAAGAGTTGGAAGCTTTCATCGATTGTGTGCGCGACAATAAAAAACCTCTCGTCTCCGGGATCGAAGGCCGTGAAGCCCTCAAGGTCGCGCTGGACATCACGCGATTAATGGAAGAACACCGGAAGATGACGATAAAAAAATAACGCAAAAGTCAAAAATAAAAAGTCAAAACTAATGTGTCGCACAGCGACTCCGCAATTTTACCTTTTGATTTCTAAATTTTGAATTTTAATTATGTCTTCTCCTCAACATATCATCATCGTCGCCGGTGAAGCCTCCGGCGATATGCATGCGGCCCACCTCGTGGCAACCCTGCGCGAACGCGACCCCCGGCTGATTTTTTCGGGTGTCGGCGGACCGCAAATGCAAAGAGCCGGGGTGAAGCTTTATGAAGATCTAACCAAGATCGCCGTGGTAGGTTTTGTTGAAGTTTTAAAACATTTCAGCGAATTCCGCCGGATCTTTCACTTGATCCTGGCTAAAGTGAAAGAAACAAAGGCGCGCACCGTGATCCTCGTCGATTATCCCGGTTTTAATTTACGCCTCACCCGGGAACTGAAAAAACATAACGTGCAGGTGATTTACTACGTGAGCCCCCAGGTCTGGGCCTGGAAAGAAAACCGCGTGGAATTTATCAAAACGCATGTTGATAAAATGCTGGTGCTCTTCGAATTCGAAAAAAAATTCTACGCCGAACGCGGGCTGGATGTGGAATTCGTCGGCCATCCGCTGATCGATACGATAAAAGTTCAAAAACCAAAACAGGAATTCTTACGATCCTTGGGGCTGCCCGCCGATAAGCTCACCATCGGCATCCTCCCCGGGTCCCGGCCCAAAGAGATCGAGAACCTTTTACCGCCCATGCTCGAAGCGGCCGACATCTTGAACCGAGAATTTTCCGGCAGGATCCAATTCTTGCTTCTTAAGGCGCCGACCATTTCTTCCGAATCGCTCCAAAAATATTTCAGAAAGAATTTGATGACCTCGTTACGTGCCGTCTCGCTGCCGCTGAAGATCGTCGACAACCAGACCTATGACGGCATCAATGCCGCGGAAGTGTGCATGGTGGCCTCCGGGACCGCCACGCTGGAGACCGCCATCCTCAACAAGCCGATGGTGGTTGTTTATAAAACCGCGCCTTTGACCTATTGGCTCGCCAAACAACTTGTCAAGATCCCCCACATTGCCATGGCCAATGTCGTCGCCGGCAAAAAAATTGTCCCCGAATGCATTCAGCACGAAGCCACCGGCCCCAAGATCGCCCAAGAATTAAAAAATATTTTCACCAATGAGCTCCGTGTCGCGGAAATGAAAGCGGAATTGTTGAAAGTCAAAAATTCTCTCGGCGGGCCGGGCGCCATCAATCGCGCCGCGCTGTGCATTCTAAAACTGCTGCCCTAACACCTACCCGCAATCTTCCGGGCAATTGCATTTATTTTCGAATTGATCACAGATACGGTTTCCGCAGGGAATACAGGAAGGAACGGCGTAGATGGAATTCTTGCCGGACATGTTGCAGCTGCCGTCCAGCAGATCCACGCCGCAGCGTTTGACAAGGCCGGAACAGCACTGCGCGTCTTGGCCGTTATAACCGATGGTGCCGCAGGCCGGCGAATCACCTTTAAATTTATAATAACAAATTTCCGTATCGTCGCAGCTTTTTAGGATTTGGCAGCGGTCCGCCGGACAAAACTGATTCTTAATAAAAATACACGGCTTCTCTCTGCACGCCATCAAACATCCTGCGCCGTCTTCCGTCACGGTGAAACAACCGTAATCGCAAATCTCTCTCGGGCACTTCCCGGTTGCGGCAAAAGTCTGCGGGCAATTGGAACTCAGAGGCGGCGGCTCCTCGGCAAAAGCACTGGTGAGCGCCAAGGAACAAAACAAAATACCCAGGACCTGATATAAAAATTTTCGGCTGCACAACGACATGCGGCTGGCTTTCTTAATGCTCTTCTGCAATAAGCCTTTCTATCCTCACGGTGACCAACATGGCCAACAAGATCGAGGATCCAAAAAAATACAGCCCTATCTGCGGTTGGGCACTGGCGAAACCTGAAAGTTTGGCGATCACAATGGTGATGGCCACCACAAAAACATCCAGCATCGACCATTTCCCTATCGCTCCTAACCAATGAATATATTTCTCCCGCTGCCACTGTGCCAATCTGCCGAACCATAAAGCAAAAAGCATTCCAAGCTTGATAAAAGGAAAAACAATGGAGAACAAAAATATAACGATACCCAAAAAATAATGTCCCTCATCGACCAGGCTGCTGATCCCGCTTAAGACCGAAAACGTATGTTTCCAGAAGACCAGTTCCTTGAGCGTGATGACCGGCAAGAACAATCCAAACCCCAGCAGTACCAGCGAAACTGCCAAAAGAATAGGAACATCAAGATACCGCGGATGAATTTTTTGCAGCGACTGTTCGGATTCGGACATAGGCAGTTATTTCTTTAAATAAGCCTTGATGATTCTTTGGTCTTCGACGGGTTTATCGCCATACCCGGTCTTTGCATTTTCAATTTTCTGCACAACATCATAACCGCTGACCACTTTTCCAAAAATCGTATGCTTCATATTGAGCCAGGGGGTCGCGGCCGTGGTAATAAAGAATTGGCTGCCGTTGGTGCTGGGGCCGGCATTGGCCATGGCCAAAATTCCCGGCTGATCGAATCCCAGGCTGGAGGAGACCTCATCTTCAAACGGTTTTCCCCACAGGCTGTCTCCGCCCATGCCGGTCGCGGTCGGGTCGCCGCCCTGAATCATGAAATTTTTAATAACGCGATGAAATACAATCCCGTCGTAATACCCTTTTTTGATAAGGCCCAGAAAATTTTCACACGCCTTGGGCGCAACAGCGGGAAATAATTCGATCTCAATCTTACCCTGATTCGTTTCTAAGACGACCGTCGTTTTCTCGTCGGCCGATATACTCCCGCAAAAAAACGCCATCAAATTGAGCGCGACTAAGTTGATTAAGCATAATTTCGTTAACATTTCATGATCCTTTCGTTAGGGGTGGTGTTGTTTATTTTTTTCCAGGGACGAATTCGGTCGCCAAAACAATATGTTTGATCCCGGCTTGGGAGGCCAGGTCTATGACCTTGATAACAAAATCATATTTCACATCTTTATCCCCATGGATCACAATCGAAAGATCCGGAGATCGCTTGGCAAGATCAGCCAGCTTGAACTTAAGGACGCCTAAATCGAAGCGCAGGCTATATTGGGTATTTTCCAGAACCGCATCACCGCTGGCATTGATCATTAAATACACATCCTGCGGAGGCTGCTGCAGGGTCGAGGATTTGGGAAGGTTGATCGCGAGACTTGATTCGACCAATAAGGGTGTCGCCCCCATAAAGATGATCAAGATAACCAGGATAACATCCGTGAAGGGGGTAATATTGATTTCCGCGACTAATCTTTGGCTTCTAGAGCGTCTTTTCATGTGTACTCACGCACAAAAGATCAACTAATTCCGAAGCGCACAGTTCCATCTCGGCGACAAAATTATCAATCTTGCGGATAAAAAAATTGTAAAAAATGACCGCGGGGATCGCCACCACAAGACCGGCGGCCGTTGAAATCAACGCCTCGGAAATCCCGCCGATCACCACGCTGATGCCGCCGCTCCCTTTGAGCGTGATGTCATGGAACGCGCGCATGATCCCAAGCACCGTCCCCAAGAGGCCGATATAAACCGCAGTGCTGCCGATGGTGCCGATAATGCTGGTGAAGCGTTCCAGTTTGATGCTCTCGATAAGAATTTCACGCTGCATGGCTTCCGAGATCATTTTTTCACTGTGGCCATGCAGATGCAACCCCGCGCGGGCCACCTTAGCAAACGGGGTATCGGTCTTATGGCAAATTTCAATCGCGTGCGGGAGCCGGTTTTTTTGCAGCTCGGAACGGATCCTTTGCATAAAGTCCGCCAGCTTTACTTTCGATTTTTTGCTGTAATACATCAGCCGGTCCACCACCACGGTCAAAGACACGACCGAGCAAGCGATCAAAACATACATCACAAAACCGCCTTTATGAATAATTTCAAAAATCGATTTTCCGTCGAACATAAATAGCCTTTTGTAGAAATTTTTTAAATATATTTAACCGTTTGCCATCGCAAAAAAACTATTCCCATTCCACATCGATCCGCTCGACTTTTCGATCGCGGATCTCGTGGGAATACGGAGCAGGGATCGTCGCGGAAGAGAGCATGACCGGATTTTTCCGCCCCGGATACGTAAGACTGATGCGTTTGATCACGCCGCTGTTTTGACCGAAAGTATTTTTTCGTTTAGGATTGTGATAAACGACCCGCGTCGTGCCGAAAAGATTAAAGGCATAAGAATTTTTAGGGAATTCCTTAACCGCTTTCTCGCTGAACAGCCAGCCCGGCAGTGCCGGTGCGAGCGTTAAGGTCAATTGGCCGTCGCGGCTCAGGCGGAACGGTTGTTTCCCGAGGTTCATCCAGAGCCACATATGCAAGAATTCTGCCGTGCTACCCGAGAGGCGCGCGACAAACCCCTGCCCATGCAGCGACGCGTCTTCATGGATGCTGCTCACAATGAACGAAGAGCTCTCCAGGGTGCTGCGGCCGTACTGTTCCGGCTTTAAAAAAGGGATCAGCGCTTTATTGAAATTTTCATAAAACTCTTCGTACAAACCGCAACGCAGAAGTTCCAATAAAAATTTGTATTCCATGTGCAGCCAGATCGACTCATTCTCCAGCCATCCGGGCGGAAAAATACGCGCGCGCCCGATTTCTTCCGTCGCCTCCGCCAGCTGGGCATTCACTTTATACATCGCCAATTTTTTATCAAAAAGCGGGCTCCGCCGGACACCCTGGTAAAGCGCGCGGGCCTCAGGAACATTCTCCGCCACCCGCAACGCATGCACAAACCCTTCCAGGAATAAAGGCAACTGCTGCCGACGAAATTTGAGCGGCTTAACATACGGCACACCCGGCGCATGCAGACGGTCCATTTTCTGATAATCCGTTATCTCATGATAAAAATAGGTCGGATACAGGCCCGCCCGGTCTTTGGCCGCGGCAGTGCCCTGGCTTGTTCTTTGGACGATCAATTTCAAAAATTCTTTCAACTCGGCGATGGTCATGTCTTTTTCCGCGCCTTCGATGCCGGCACGGGTATGAAAACGGTAATGCTCTTTGGCTTCATTCGCTCGCGACCAATAATCCAAAGGCTCTGTGGCCGAAGCCAAAACATTTTTCAATTCCGTCACAAAATTATATAATTCAATAAAAATAGAGATCTTTTGTTTTTCGCTGAACGCCGCCTGCTCCAACGCATTGAGCAAAAATACCGCAAGACGCTTGATCTCGAATGTCTCGGAAATGGAAGAACCGACCAGGCCGGGCAGGCCGTTTAAGGCATCATACCAATTGGGTTTATCCGCTTCCATCTCAACCCCGATACCGCTGGGATCAAGGGTGGCGGCCTTGTTGGCCAACAAGCACACCAACTTGGCCAAGAGATGCGTGTGGTAAACCTCACCCTCCCCGTGCTTAGTGTGCAGTTTGTGCCCGCGCTCGGCGGCTTTGGTTGTTTTGGGATCGTTGTGCACCGAATGATACTGCCGGACACCGTGAGCGGTCAGGATATACCGATGGTCGCGGGGCAGGACATAATGGGAATTAAAATAAAAACTAAAAACTTTCTTCTCCAGCAAGAGAGCGGCGAACTGATCCGGATAAACCGCCACAAAACTTTCCAAAAGATCGGTATTATACGTCCAATGGTCTGTCCAAAAACCCTCACCGTGATCCGCGGATTCATGTTTCTGCGATACGCCCAAGATCTTGCTCAAAAAATCTTTTAACGAAATCTTAAGCTTGATCCCCTCCTGCTCAACGGCCTGCAGCAATTCTCCGGGCTGAAAACCTTTCACCAACATTTCTTTAAGATGCGCCGAAACCTCACCGGCACACAATTCTTTGAGCACTGCCTCGGCCCGGGACGCCTGGCCCACGGAAAAAGTCATTCCCTTGACCACCAGCGGATTATATCCATCCGCCTGGATCAGGCTGAGGAAATTGACGATATGATTTTCTTTCACATCGGCGTTGAACCAAACATCATTGCGCCGGTTTTGGTTGACGTCGCGGTAGTTGCCGTTGCCTTGCGAGAAATAGGTCGGCGCCAGGACAAACCAATTATAATCCCGTTCCAGGTCACCGTGCTTACGGCTAAAAACATTAAAGGCCGCCACCCCTTCTCCTGTTTTCAAAGAAACCGGCAGCCCGCCGCGCAAGACATTGTCCAAGAATGTCTGCTGGCAATACAGATCGAACTCCGGGGAAGAACTCCGGGTGAAAGCAAAATGTTTTACTTCTTCGACGACCGCTTTATTCTCTGCGGCCTTTTGGGCGACAAAATCCTGCCGGAGGGCCTGGGCGGCAAATTGGCTCAACTGCGCCTCGCTGTGAGCAAACCCCGCCGCCGCGATAAAAGTCTTTTCTTCACGGCCCCCTAATGAAAAACGGCTGAAACTCATCGCTGCAGGGGTCCGGTTGCTGGTCTGCTGGGTGCGCGGCACCTGAAATTTTGCGGCATTCATAAAAGTTTCCGGCTGAACAAAATCCAAGACGCTGCCAAAAACACAGGCCGCCTCAACAATGGGCTCAAGCAGTTTGGCCTTGGCGCCGTCTTTTTCAAAACTAAAATAAAAATTTCCTTCTTTGATGTGTTTGACCTGCGGGGTATCGGCGACCTCGGCCCGCAAATGATAATAGGGAGTTTTCTTGTCCACCCCGCGCACATTGACCCAGGCCTCAACGGTCCGGGACATATTCTTGGCCGCCCAGTCATTGAGCCCATAGGGAAAAAAGACGGGCAACCCGTCAACCAGCTCAACATTCCATTTTTTTCTTCCCAAATTAATGATCGTCACGCGCCGGATAAGCGCGGCCAACGGTTCTTGGGGCAGAGTAAAATAATTCACCCGGACCCCGATACCTAAGAAAGCATTCTCCTCTTCGATCGTCAAATCATGCGAAGTGATGCGCATGACCTGTTTCGTCTTGAAACCGGAAACGCCGGAATGATTCTGAAAAGGTTCCCAGAATATTTTTTTACTGCCGGAGGTTAATTTTAAAAACGTTCGAAAGCCCTGCAGCGAGGTCAAGCGGTAGGCTTTATTGGCGGGTTGAAACTCGACCAGCGATTTGTCCTTTCCATGGGTACCGAAACTGGCAATGCCTTGGCCGCGATTAACATAAAACACCCACATCGGAATGCCCCACAAACCGGCGATCCCTGGGAAAAAATTGCTGAAAGGTTTGGCTTGATTATAATTTTCGATGACAAAGCAGCCTTGTCCATCGAGAGAATATTTTATTTTTGCGGTCTTAGCCATGACTTACCAATCAATACGTCCGTTTATTCGGACGGCTTCTCGGACCGGAAAAGATTATAAAATCCGGAAAGTTTAAACCAGAGGATCGTATCCGAATTATCCTTATCCGAGAGACGGATGCGCTTTAAAGCGTAAACATTTTTATTGTAACGGTTATATCCCCGGTTGGTGGTGAACGCGCCCTTATACCCGGCCTGAGCCGTTAACTCGCTGATCTGCGCGTTGAACCCTCCGACGGGATAGGTAAAATAATCCACCGGCCGGCCTATTCTTGCCTCTAAAACTTCTTTACTCTTAACGATCTCTTCTGACTGCTGTTCCGGCGGGATTTCCGGCAAGTACGCATGCGTATACGAGTGACTGCCGATCGTGATAAGCCCGCTTTGTACCATTTCCACGACCTGGTTCCAGCGCACGTGTTCTTTTTTGCCGATATATTTAGCGATCACAAACATCGCGGCCGGATACCGGTATTCTTTAAGGATGGGAAAGGCCTGCGTGTAATTATCCAGGAACCCATCGTCAAAAGTAATCACGACCGTACGGCGCGGGAAGTGTTTTCCGGCCTGGATACCGCTCACCAGCTCGTCAACCGTGATAACATTATATTTATTTTTCTTCAAAAAATCCAAATGGTATCTGAAAAATTTGGGGCTGGTGGTCACCGCATTCTGCAATTGAAGCTGGGCGGTATCCTGGATACTATGATACATAACAATCGGAACGACATAACGCTGCGATGTCCAAAGCAATAAACCGCCGACCAGAAGGGCCGCCAAAAGTAAAGCAACCCATAACCGCTTCTTTTTTAGCATGATTATTCCCTTATATTTTCACTAAAGGCGGGCGGGGCAAATGCTTCCCTGTTACATGCGAGACAATATTTCTTTGACGAGGTCACTGACGCGCTTGCTGTCCGCTTTCCCGGCGACTTGAGGCAACAGGACTTTCATGACCTTACCCATGTCCTTCACGCCGGTCGCCTGAGCTTCTTTCACCGCGGCCTCAACGATACCCTTTAAATCCGTCTCCAACATTTCAGCCGGCAGATAACTCAGTAAAATATTTAATTCGGCCTTTTCCTTTTCCACCAAGTCCGTGCGTCCGCCTTTCCCGAACTGTTCGATAGAATCCTGACGCTGCTTGACCTGTTTTTTGATAATGGCGATCACCTCGACATCCGGCAGTTTGTCCGTTTTTTTATCAATGATCACATTCTTTATCTGCGCCCGCAAAAAGCTCACGGTCGAAGATTTGACCTGATTTTTCTCAAGCATCGCTTTTTTATAATCATTATCAATTTGATCTTGCAGCATAGAAACCTCCCCTATAGTCTTACTGGTCTTTTCCTTACCAATAACAATTGTGGAAACCAGTATTAGACCTTTGTCATCTAGAAGAAAAGACCTGGTATTGACTTCCTTATATCCTTGGTTGTACAAAGGTCAATAATTAGGCATTTATCATAATTGTTTTTTTACGCGATTTCAATCCTTTTATTATCTGAATCCGGCTCTTTTTGACACAAAAATGTTCCGCCAAAGATTCCACTAAGGCCGCATTCGCCTTACCCTCCAACGCCGGGGCGGTCAGATAAACTTTCCAAAGTCCGGCTTCTTGCTTGATGGAATTTTTCTTAGCTTGTGGGATCACTTTGACCTCAGTAATCATCGGGGGAGCACCAAATCCAAGGCATTGTCTTTGAGCCATTTCTGCCGCTTTTGATAATCCGGCATCACCTGGGCGACCTTCTGCCAAAAACGCCGGGAATGATTCGGAACCGTAAGGTGGCATAATTCGTGGACAACGACATAGTCGATCACCGCAAGCGGCGCCATAACGATCTGCCAATTCAAACGAACACTTTTTTGGCGGTAATCACAGCTTCCCCAGATCCGGCGCTGGGTCCGGATAGCAATAGTCTGAGGCTGCACAGCCATGATCCGGCCGTAGTGCCAAACTCGGCCGCCCAAAATTTCTTTGGCTTGCTCTCTATACCAGCGGATCATTTGAGAACGGATGTGATGCTGCTGTCCTTCCGCTGACACCGTCTCCGGTAAGCGCACTGTCCACCGGTTTCCGTCAAATGTCACTTTCGCCCGGGAAGCAGCCGTTTCTTCGATCTCGATCCTGAATTTTTGCCCTAAAAATAAAAACTCTTGCCCGGCAGCAAAAACCCGCTGACTGAGATACTGCTGCCGGTCTTTGACCTCAATGGTCTTGCGGCGGATCCAATGTGCCTTTTGCTTAAGAAAACGGAAAATGACCGCTTCGGCTAACCTAGCCGGCGCCAAAACGCGCACCTGGCCGGTTTCCTCAATTTTCACCACCAGGCTCCGGCGCTCCGCCGAGCGGGTCAGCGTATAAGGAATGTCTGTTCCTAAAAACGAAAGTGTCCGGTTAGATTTCTCAAAGGAAGGCACAAATCCATTATATGGGCAGAAATAAAAAAGGCAACCGTTTCCAGTTGCCTTTTTTCTATTAAAACGAATGTCACAAGGAATTATTTAACGAACTCAACGTTGATTTCAACGCCTTTCGCCGGTGCGGAATAATTTGGATTGTAAGGTTTTCCGCCTTTTGTAAAATACCCGTTATTCCCCAACGCCATGGCGATCCGATCCCGCTCTTTTTGTGCGGCGACCTTAACGGCCTGCGCCTGCTGTTTGAATTCATGGATCTTTACTTTAACTTTATGGACTTTCTCTTTATAGATAGCAATCGTGGATCGTCCTTCTTGCATGCTGACCACATCGCCTTCCAGAATGCGCAAACGCTCTTTGATCGTTTTGACTTCGGCAGTCAACTGATCGATCATAACTTTATTCTGAGCGATTTCACCGTCTTTAGCACCGATCAATTCCTGAAGCTGGGCGTTTTCCTGCCTGGCTGCTTCCAGATCTCTTTCGGCATCGGCCAATAATGTCTTGGTAATACCCAATTCATCGGCATAATGCTTGGACAATGACGCCTGTTGTTCGTAAGCCGAGGTTAAAACTTGATTGATGTTTTCAATGTTGCGGTAATTTTCATTGTACTGATAGGCGGCAAAGATGGTTAAACCCGCCATGATAACGAATAAAATACTTCCGACAAGACTTCTTGTCCGGCGGGCATTGGCGGTCTTGGTAATACCCGCTTGGACTCTTTCCCGTAAATGAGAAATAACTTTTTCTTCCGGCTGAACAAATTCGATCCCGCATAAACGGTTATTGCGGGCCCCCTGACTCTTGGACCAAACAAGTCGCCCTGCTTTAGGAAGAAATTGACCGTTGTCGTAGGCTATCGATTCCAGGGAAAAGGCAGCTTGCTCGATGGGAGAAAAATCCCGATTGGTATCCAAAAGCAGACCTGACGCGCTGATATTTAATACCTTGCCCTCGCCTTTTTCACCATCATCAGTGGACCAACGGACCGGCAAATTTTCTTTAACTCTTAAGGCTCGCCGCAGTTCACTGACGGCACTTTTTGAATCCCAGTTCATTTTCAGTTACTCCTTTTCTTCAATATGTATTTCCTGCGCAGGCGAATAGCAAAAGCCCGGATGAGTCAATAAACTCTTGCAGAATTTCACTTGGGACATAAGTATACCCCGCTCAAGTTAAAATGACAAGAAATTTTCTAAAATGGCCTTCTGGAGATTTTGGCTGGAAAAAAGCTCTATTTTTCGGTGATTTTACGCAAAAATCGGGCCGGATTCCCGACCCAAACCTCTTTGGCAGGAACATGTTTCGTAACAACGCTCCCGGCTCCTATCATCGCACCGTCCCCGATCGTGATATCCCCCAAAATCGTAACATTGCTTCCGATAGAGACGCGCTGCCCTACTTTTGTTTTGACAAACCGCGGTTTCCACTCTTTTTCGTTCTCTAAAATCCCTTTTTCGTTGACCGCCTGGGGGCTATTGTCATTGATAAAAACCACCGAATGCCCGATAAAGCACCCGTCCGCGATGATGACCCCCTCGCAAATAAACGTATGCGAAGAAATTTTACAATTTTTCCCGATAACCGCACCCTTTTGAATTTCTACAAAAGCCCCAATTTTGGTATTGTCCTGGATGGTACAGCCGTACAAATTGATAAACTTGGAAAGTTTCACGTTCTTTCCCAATTTGACATCATCCGCTAAACAGAGATACTGTTCTTTCATTTCAACGTTCCCTCATTTGATATTCTTAAATTAGTTCAGCCAGCCGCAGAAGGCCAAGGCACAGATCGTTTTGGCATCGCGGATATGGCCGCGTTTAAACATTTTTAGCACGCGTGATTTTTTAAAACGATGCACTTGGATCACTTCGTCCGGCTCTTTTGGCATCGCCTTTTCCTTGAGTTCAAAAGCTTCGTAGATAGAAATGATCTCGGTCGAATACCCGGGGACCGGATAAATTTTTCCCAGCAAGGAGAGTTTTTTAGCCGTGTACCCTGTTTCTTCATTCAATTCCCGCCGGGCGCAGGAGAGGACATTTTCCTTTATCTTTAAAGTCCCGGCCGGTAGTTCATAAAGATATTTTCCAATGACCGGCCGATACTGCCGCAGCATCAAAATTTCCTGCGGATTTACAAAAGGCACGATCAAGACCGCCCCGGGGTGCACGACGAAATCCATATCCGCCATATAACCGTTGGGCAGGCGCGTCCGCTTTCGCGTAACAGTAATAATTTTACCTTTGAATTTAAAATTCTTCATAAAAAAATTTAATGAAAAATGGCATCGAGAATATCCCCGATGATTTTTTCCTCCGCCGGCTTCTCTTCGCCAGAGGAAGGCTGACCGTCCGTCTCGTCATTGCCGAGGGCTTTATCAATCAATTTTTGCAGTTCCTCTTTCCCCCTATTGACGACGATCCGCTTTGTCAAATAAGCCGGGTCCGGGAACATCTTCACCTGCGCGGCCGGCCCATCGTACGTGGTGAAAGGAATATAAATCTGACCTTCGTTATCAAACAGCAGTTCCAACTCGGAAACCGCTGTCCCCATCTCCATCGATAAATCTTTGGCCATGGCAAAAGCTGATTCCAGATGGAGGTTTTGATTGAAATCGCACGTGCCGCTCGCGGCGATCCCAAATCCCTCTGCCTGAATATCCGCCCGCGTGAGGTGCGCGGTTTGATTTTCCACTTTGATATCAAATTGGATCTTTTGAAAATTGGTATCTTTTTGCCGCAAAACCCAGCGGTATTTTTCGGAAAGGTTGGCTTGGATCTTCTCAGTCACATCGGCGAGCGGCGGCACAACCCCAAGTTTATCCAAAACCAGACCCAACACATTAAGGTCCAAAAACTTTCCCCCGCGGACTTCGGCGGAGCCGTCCGCCGTCAACGATTGCAAAAAGGCCTGCGGTTCCAGCCCGCGCGACTGGGCTTTAAACTGACCAAAAACATTTCCTTGCCCCTTCACCGGCAGGGTCGACATATCATGCACTTCTTCAATTTTGACTTTTTCTAAATTAACCGCCAAACTGAAATTGGCCTCCTTGAGATAACCAGCGACCTTTGCTTCTCCGAAAATTTTTCCGGTACCGATATTCAGCGCATAATTTCTGACTATAAAATCAGACTCGTTGGCATTAAAAATGACGTTAAAATTTTCCACGGGCTTAGCCAAAACATCGACACTCACCCCGCCGTTTTTCAGCTGCCCATCAAGCGATAAAACCATCAGCCCCTTAGCTCCAGCGGCCATTTGATTTAAGGTCACATCAAGCATCCCGTGCCATTGCCTGACAATTTTAAAATTCTCCATGGCCGGACTTACTTTGAGGACTTCTTCCGGAAGCACCGCCGACAAATTGACGGCAATCCTGGTGTCGTCCAAGCGGGCCTGCAGATTCCGCAAATCCAGCTGAGCACTGCCATTGATGTTGGTGTTCTGCTGTTTTCCCAAGACCGCTGCCGCGACCGAGAAATGAAATTTGTCCTTGAGAGAAAAATTTGTCACCTGCACATCGATCATGGAAATCGCGACCGAGAGTCCCGGCTTTAAAGCCCGGTCGATATAAAGGAGTTTCCCGTCATGCAAACCGATCGATTTGACCAAGACCGCCGGCAACGCGCCAAGGTCAAAATCTTTTTTATTTGCGGACGCCTCCCCCTTTGCCGCTATCGCGCTTGGGGAAAGCTGATCGGTGGAGGGGTCGGCCGAAGCGGACGGCTGACCGAGGGTCTGAACGTTAAGGACTCCTGCCGCTGAACGGATGAGGACGATCCGGGGAGAATTCACTTCAACATTTTTAACTAAAATCCGGCGCTCCCGGAGCAAAACCATGAAATCCACATCAATATTGATATGTTCAACCTCCAGAAAATTCTTCTCGGTCTCTCCCGGATCGTTGGCAATCGTCAAACCGCTCACCTTCAGGACAATGCCTTTTCGAAAAGAGAACGAAAAGGCCATGTCTTGAATGCCGACCTCGCGCCCCACGGCCGTCTCTAATTGCGTGATGATCTGCGATTTGAACTTGTTGATATCGACTGTTTTCAAAAAAATAAAAGCCGCAGCAAAAAAAATCACCGCGAGAATAAATATGATCAATAAAGCTATGATAAGGTTTCGCATATTCCGCCTTAGCGCATCGACCGTCGCGCGGCCATCAAATCTTTATAACGGTTATTAAGGTCCCGGCTTCTTTCCTGCTGCTGGCGTATCAAATCTTGCGCTTGCCGCGCTGCAGCCTGGCTGCTGTTAAGCGCCTGCCGCTGCCGGCTGCGCTGCTCTTCCCGCAGTCTCTCCAGTTTTCTTCCCTGGTCTTGCTGCTGCATCCTGGCCAACCGCTGACTGTCTTTCACTCTTTCCATCAGATACCTGGTGTCCCGCCTCTGTTCCGACAGGGATTGCTGATGTTCAGAATTTTCCTTAAAGAAATTTCTATCTCCTACCATGGTTTTATAAAGCTGGAACGGATCGGTTTCTTTAGAATTGAGAAGAAATCCGCCGATCGGTAGGCAAAATACAACGATAATTAAAATATAAAAAAAGTAGGAAATCATATTATAAGGGACCTCTAAACTTTTTCTATTTTAAGAGGGGGGCAGGGCTTTGTCAACCGCAAAAGATTAAGGCCCGCTCTGCAAAAGTTTTTTAAACTGCTCAGGCGAATTCGTAGGGAGCCGGCAGACATGATTCTCGCAGACGTAAGCGGTCGGCTGGCCGTTCATGGGGGGCTGTTCTTTAAGAAAAGGGGCCAGCTGCAGGAGATCAGCCAGTTTTTTATCATGCGTCGTGCGGGCCAAAAGCACGGTGTTCGGCAAAAAAACCGCCCGGCTTGCCTTGAGCATCTCCTGTGCCGCAGGATCTTCCAGGCGATCCGCCGCAATAACGATCTCCCGGGAAGGACCTAAGGCAAAATTTAAAGCACTGAACAATTGCGTATACGCGCTGGGCCGCTGCATAAGTTCCGCACCGAAAAATTGAAAAAGCGCCGCGGCCTTTGCTTCAAAATCCCCGTTCCCCGTCATGCGGGCTAGGCGGATCAAATCTAACGCCGCCACGGAATTTCCCGAGGGGATCGCGCCGTCATAAACCTCTTTTTGGCGAAACAGCAATGTCTCACTGTCCAACGCTGTAAAGAAAAATCCTCCCTGCGGCTCATCCCAAAACAAACGCAGCATCTCTTCTGTTAGACGCATCGCTTCCTGAAAATATTTCACTTCAAAATTTGCCTGATAAAGATCGATCAGGCCGTGGATAAAAAAGGCATAATCTTCGATCGTCCCCAAGATCGCCGCCTCACCGTCGCGAAACCGGTGCAGCAACCGCCCTTCCCGGTTAACCAATTTCTGCAAAATAAAATCAGCCGCCTGCTGGGCCGCTGTCAGATAACGTTTTTCCCCCAGCAGAGAATACGCCGTCGCAAAACTCGCGATCATCAAACCATTCCAATCGACCAGAATTTTATCATCGAGGTGCGGCCGCGGCCGCTGAGTCTGCACGGCATATAATTTTTTCTTAGCCTGCCGGATGATCCACTCGACATCCGCCGGAACCTTTTGAAATTTCTGGGCGGCTTCCTCCAGAGAATGCGCGACAAAAATAATATTCTTTCCGGCAAATTCACCGTGCGGATCAAACTGCGCATTGCCGTTCTTTTCGATCCCAAAATGAGCGCAAAAAATATCCGCTTCCTCGCTGCTCAGGATGGTCCTGATCTCGCTTTCGGGCCACACATAAAAAACGCCTTCTTTTTTTTCCGTGCCCCCGGCCGATTCAAGACTGTCCGCATCTTCCGCTGAAAAAAATCCCCCCGCGGGCGAATGCATGTCCCGCAGGACATAGTCTAAAATCTCTGCGGCAATGCGGCGATAGAATTCATCCCTCGTGGCCTGATACGCTTCCAGATATATTTTTGCCAGGATCGCTTGATCATAAAGCATTTTTTCAAAATGCGGGACCTGCCAAATGCGATCCGTCGAGTACCGGTGAAACCCTCCGCCCAATTGATCATACATGCCGCCCTGGGCCATAGCCGTGAGCGTCTTTTCGACCATCGCAAGCGCCTGCGGTTCCGCGAAACGGTTCCCATACCGCAGCAAAAATGACAAGCTGTGCCCCATCGGAAACTTCGGTGACTCGCCGAACCCGCCGTAACGCGGATCATAGTTAGCCGCCAAATCCTGATAACCTCCGCGCAGCAGCTGGGCGTTCAAATCAATCTTCTCGACCCGCCGCGCCCCCGAACGTTCTTGCAAAGCCTGGGTGATGGCTTCGCCGGATTTCAAAATTTCTTGTTTCTGCGTCTGCCAGCTGTTGTGAATGGAAAGCAACACATCTTTAAATCCGGGAGCGCCCCACCGGGCCTGCGGCGGAAAATACGTTCCGCCGTAAAACGGCTTTTTATCCGGTGAAAGAAAAACCGACAGCGGCCATCCCCCGCTCCCCGTCAACGCCGTGACGACCGTCATATACACATTATCCAAATCCGGCCGCTCTTCCCGGTCCACTTTGACCGGAACAAAATGTTCATTCAAAACCTGGGCGATCTCTTCGTTCTCAAAGGATTCATGTTCCATGACATGACACCAATGGCAAGTCGAATATCCGATGGAAAGAAAGATCGGTTTATCTTCTTTCTTGGCCTTGGCAAAGGCCTCCGCTGCCCAGGAATACCAATCCACCGGATTATGCGCATGCTGTAAAAGATACGGACTTTTTTCGTGAATAAGACGATTGGTGTGCGGGTGAGTCATTAAGGGATGACGAGCGTTTCTTCTTTCGGGCCGGATTCCGTGCATTGGGCTTTGACACGGATCACTTCATCTTTATTGGCTTCCAGAGGGATATCCTCCTCCACCCCGGAAGACTTTTCCTGCACGACATAATGCAAAGATTTGACTTCCTGATCGTTTTTATAAACAATGATGGAGCGGATATAATGCTTGCGATTGCGCTGGGTGACATGGCTGACTTTCGTATGCAAGATCTTTTTTCCCGGATCATAGCTCAGCTCGATCTTGGACGCCGGGATAGCCCAAGACGTTCCGGCGGTGCTTAAGATTGCCAAAAGAATGAAAAATTTTAAATATTTCATAAACTCTCTTAAGGGATACTGTCCAGGGCGTCGGAAACAATACCGTGCCGGCCGCGGGACACCCCTAGCTCCGGCTGCGATCCCAGGCGGCTCAAATAATCCTTGGTCTGCCGGTAGTCCGGCATGAGCTGATCGATTTCTAAAAATATTTCTTCCGCCATAGCATAATTCTTGGCTTTATATTCCCGCACCGCGTCTTGATACAGCGGCTCTATCCCATCGGTCATTTCCTTCTTGATCTTGGCACGCTGCTGGCTGATTTCTTTTTGTTTTTGCTTTACCTGCCGGTCCCACTCCGACTGCCGCCCCTGCGATATTTTCTTGCGCTGCTGCTTTTGCTCATTAGCGATTTTCTTTTTAGCCAACGCCTTTGTTTTTTTTGGCGGTTTAACTTTTGTCACCTGAGGCTTTTGTTTTTTCGGAACCCGGGCTGCTTTTTTAGCTTTTTTACTCTCCAGGCGTTCTTGTTTGCGGGCGCGTTTCTCCTCCCGCAAAGCCGCTTTGTGCTCCGCCTTTTCTTGCTTGCGCACGTCCTTCGCTTGCTGTTTTTTTTCTTTACGATATGAGCGTTGAAATTCCTGGAGCGCCTTTTCGGAGACCTCATCGGCGACGGGAACCTCATCGGCGACGGCAGGCCCGCTCAAGCAAAAAATGATCATAAAAATAGAATATAATCGCAACAGACGCATTGAAAACCCCCACCTTGCATAATTTTGTGTCGTATTTTTAAACACCGCTATCTTATCACAATACAAAAAGCCGTCAGCAATTTCTTTTATTTTCCATGCCCCAAAAAGCAGGCATTGTCTTTGCAGGTTTTATTGAAATGAAAAAGATACCGGTTTTGCGCGACCCAGCGATAGACGAACGGACCGACGATCCCCGAGCCCGGAAAATAAAACAGCAATATGAACGGATACAGCATCGGCAGGATAAGGCACAGCCGCCGAAAGACCGCAAATCCTCCGTACAATGTTCGGTCGGGTTCAAGCAAATGGAGCTGGCTGGCACAGCGCTCCTTGCTCAGCTCAGGATGCAATGCCTCCAAATGACTGGTCGACTGGAAGTCCACCATTTTAAGCGTATGGAATAAATCCATGACCTGCAGCTGTTGTACGCTGCGCCGGCAAAATTGGCAATGCCCGTCGTAGATAAGCTGACTCTGCGGAGCCTGCGCGTTAGCCCGGCGCTTCTGTTCGATCCAACGCACGATATTTTCCGGGTTGATGAATAACAACAGTTGCGGCGGGAAGAGAAAAAAGAAGATCGCCGGCACATCCAGCGTTAAAATGAGGACGAGATGAAAAAAGCACCCCACATAAATCGCCGACATCCGGGTGCGTCGCCAGAACAATAAGACCGGCATCGAAATTTCAATGATCAGGATCAAGAGGCCCGCCGCATAGCAAAGGCCGGGCTTGTCCATAAAAAAATCCCGCAGCAGGAACCATTTGGTGACACCCGCCGGCGGATAATTCATCAGATAATAAATAGGATTGCCGCTGATCCAGTTGCCGGTGCCGGTGATCTTATAAAGCGCCGTATAAAAAAATGTCGAAGCGATCTGGATCTGCAGCAACCGCTGCAGAAAGAACGGCCGCTTTCGCTTGTAGCTTCCCGCATCCCCCCGCCGCACGGCATCGACGGAAAAATAGTCGCCGTGATACGGTGTCAAGCACATGAGAAAAAGCGTGACCAGCAAGATATCCCAAGACAAGGTCCCGACATGCAGCGAATTCAACGCATAAAAATAATACCCGGCCAGGGTCATCAGGATGCAGCTCAACCGGCTGAACAATCCGATCAGGAAAAAGAACCAAAAAACATAAAAGACAATAACAAAGAACAAGACCGTCTGGTCCGAGCTGCGCTGAACAAGCTCAATGAGCTGTACAGGGAAAAAATCAAAATTAAAAGTTTTAAGCGCGGTGGCGTAATAATTGTCCGGCAGGTTCCATAATGTCGGAATGACGTGGGCGCCGACGGTGATGGCGACCGCGATCCGGAATAATGAGAGGCTCACCGAGGGACGCTCTTCCAGGAACAATGTGTGCCAAATTTTATTCATAAATAGGACTTAGCCTCACTTTTCCTTGCACTGATACAACACCCGCTGGAGTTTTTTATGCGGGGTCTGCGTCAGCGAAGGATACTGCGCCGCCGTGATCAAAAAATTATCAAATTCCGGGAATTTGCGTTCCAAGAACCGGCACACCTGCCCCGGCATGGCCTCGCCAAAAACGACCAAAAGAACATTCCGGTGGATATTGTCGAACCCGATGGTCCGCGTAGCCAAGATCTCGTGCGGATCGATCTCCTGAACGCCGTCGACATTGACCCCGTAAATTTGCGCATAGCCGTAATCATCTTCGACATTGTAAAACATGATCCACCCGGCCGGAGGGAAAAGCAGTTTCATTTTAGGCAGCGGCCGCTTCAGCCAAGGTTCCAGATAATACCGGTGAATAGATTCGTAGTTGAATACGGCCAGCCAGAGGATGACAAAAATCGTGATGACGGTATCGCGCAATTTCATAAGGATAATTTTTATTTTACGTCTTTTCCCGAGAAAACTTCCGCCGTAAAAATTTCCAACCGCGTTCTGGGATCTTTCCAGCAATCGCGCGGCAATCCGGCTTTCTGCTCGCACAGCTGAGAGAGGAATTCGTCCCGGCTCCAGCCGGTATCGGTCGCCACCTGCGGCAAAAAAACCCCGCCATGAAATCCTTTCTTGACGATCACCCCGTGTACTCCCATGGTAATCTCCTTAATACTGTTAGCGGGCCTGGGCTGCGACAAGACGGAAATTTCCACCTCAAGATCCTTTAACTCTGCTTCGCTGACCGGCGGAAACCGCGGATCTTCCGAGGCGGCCGCGATGGCCATATTACGCACGGTGAGATAAAGCGGCCCCTGTCCGATAATGTTCCCGATGCAGCCGCGCAGCTGGCCTTGCCGATGGATGGTCACGAACGCCCCTTCTTCCCTGAGAAGGCGCGGGTCTGTTTCCGAAACTTCCACTTTCTTGCCGGTGCGCACATACTCTTCGATGGTGCCGCGCGCGATCTCAAGCAGCCGCTTTTTTTGCTCTTGCGTGAACGACCCGGCCTGGGCAGGAACTTCTGCTGCGGCTTTTTTATCCACAGGGGTCTTCTCTGTTCCCTCATAAAAGATCACCGACGAATACCCGACTACCCGGCCGCGGTCTCCGGTCACATCCCCGGAGTTGGCATACCGCAAAATTTCCACATCGTTCAATCCCTTGAGCTGAGCGTATAAAAGCGCGGTTGTCACCGGAATAAAACCGCACATCTCCATTGTTCCCAAGCGGCACTGTTTCCACAATTCTTGGGCATTGCCTATTTTGACGGCCGCCAAAGTGCGATGGTCCATCTCCCGGGCAAGGTCATAATCGTGGTAATGGGACAGATCCGTGCTGATGACAATCAGCACATCTTCCCGGTCACCGATCACCTCTTTGAGCGCTGCGGCAAAGGCCTCGCACGTCTGAAACGTCGCCTGGCCCATCACCACCGGCACAATTTTAAAATCACTAAACGTTCTTTGCAAAAAAGGAATTTCCACTTCGAGGGAATGTTCCCGATCGAACGCCGCGGCGTCAAAAGAAAATTTTGCATTTCGGCCGATCAATTTTTCCGTAAAATCTTGATCCACCGCCACCACCCCTAAAGGCGTTTTGAATCCCCCCTCTTTCCAGATCGAAACACCGTCAAATTCGTAAAAATGACTCGGGGCGACGATCACCACTGTTTTATATTTTCCTTGACTGGCCGCCTTAAAACTGTATCCGGCTACGGCCCCGGAATACACATACCCGGCGTGCGGAGCAATGATCATTTCTATTCTTTTGTCTTTCTGCGGGACGGAGGCCAGGCTCAGGAACTCATCCACCATGCGGGACAAACGCTTAGGATCAGCGTCATAAAACTGCCCGCTGACATTGGGTTCTTTGATTTCCGGCTGGCTAAAGGCAAAAGAAGTCATAGCGATCAAGAAAAATAAAAATAAACCCCGGATCCGCAGTGTTCTCTTAACTCTCAAAGCCATATCGTTTAAGATTATGAATTTTTTGAAAAATACTCGTCGAGACTGAAACGCGAAGCCTTAGCGCCGGGGAAAAGCAGCCAGGACGTTAACAGCCACAGGCAGCTATCCACGATGATCACTCCCTGCAAGGGAAGCGAAACAAGGCTGCCAAAGCAACCGCATTCGTCGATCGGCAAGCCGCGGATCAGGGCCTGTCCGACAACGCCGATAAAAACCGTCACGATAACCAGGATCCCTTCCAAAGACCGCGTCAGCCACAGACCCAAAAGGCAGAACAATCCCAGCAAAAATTCGATCCATGGAAAGATCCGGGCGACCCATTCGTCCAGAGGCGGGCCGATTAGCTGATAATTTTGGATGACATAAAGAAAATTTTGGTAGGGACTAAGAAGTTTTTCCGCACCCGAGACGACAAAAATTGTCCCGAGCAGGATCCGTGCGATAACACCGAAGTTATTTATTTTGTCCATTTTCTAGAAGCGGCTGCAGCATATCGGTTAATGATTTAACCCCAACGACCATTTTTTCATTAATAAAATATGTCGGGGTGGATTGAACGCCTAACGAACTCCCCTTGTCCCTCTCCTCAAGGATCAGCTTGACGGTTTTTTCATCCTGCAGGCATACCTCGAGGGAGTTCATGTCCAAAGACACTTCTTGGGCCATCTGCATAAAAACCGGGTCGGCATTGATAAGAGATTGCCACTGCCCTTGCCGCTCGATCAAGAGATCGTGCAGCGGCCAAAATTTTCCCTGCTGAGCGGCACATTGGGCGTAACGAGCGGCGTGCAGGGCATGCGGGTGAATATTCAAAAGAGGATAATAACGCATTTCCAAATAAATTTTCTCAGGATACATGGCCACGTATTCTTTTAATTTTTTGGCTCCGGTGGCACATGCCGGACATTCAAAGTCAATATACTCGACGATATGAATGGCGGCGCCGGGGGTTCCCTTGGCCCGGGAGGACACCCCTTGCGAGAGCGAGCGGGACGACTGCAAATACCACTGCACCCCTAAGATAACCGCTACGACAGCAAGGATCAAAATAACGGTAAAAATCTTTTTAGAATTTCTCTTCGGCTGAATTTTCTTAGACATACTGATCTCCAGAAATGATTAGCACAACGAGGGGTTTAATTTAGATTTTATTTTAGCACAAAAGCGGAATTGGTAAAGAGAGGAAATGGAAAAGTCTTAACGCAGGAGAAAAAATTCTTTCAACGGGTATTAATTGACCGTAAGATAACCCTGGATCAAGAAAATGACTGTGGCGATACAGACAAAGGTCATAAAGATAACAAAAATCCATTCCCCTATACTCTTAGGCATAGCATATGTTTTCACAAATGCAATGATATTGGACATTGTTATCACCTCCCTTATTAAAAGTGTAGATGCCCTTTGACGTTAAGTCTATGCGCGGATATACGGAGAAACCTACGTAATAACACTTACTACTTAACTCATTTTACTGCAGTATCTTATGTTAAATTTATCGCTAAACCAGCCCTAAACCTCTTTATAGCGGAAGCAATCTATGGTGTGGTCATTGACCATGCCGGTGGCTTGCATGTGGGCATAAATAACTGTGGGCCCAAGGAATTTGAAGCCGCGCGCTTTAAGGTCAAGGCTTAAGGCCTCGGCCTGCGGGGTCTTGGCGGGAAGATTTTTGAGGCTTTTGAATCGGTTACACCGCGGCTTACCGGAGACAAAACTCCAAATATACTTCGCGAACGTTCCGAATTCTTTTTGCACCTGAAGAAAACACCGCGCGTTATTGATGGTGGCCTCGATCTTGGCGCGGTTGCGGATGATCCCGGAATTCTGTAAAAGTTTGGTAACGTGTTGGGGCGTGAACCGCGCGACCTTTTTGGGGTCAAACTTGGCAAAGGCCTTGCGATAATTTTCACGTTTGCGTAAAACGATGACCCAGCTCAAGCCGGCCTGCGCGGATTCCAAGACAAGAAATTCAAAAATCGTCTGATCGGCATAGACCGGCACGCCCCATTCCGTGTCATGATATTTCGCATAAAGAGCGTCGCCCTCCGGCACCCAGGCGCAGCGTCTTTTCAAACTTTTGCTTGTGACCTTGCGATTCTGTGACATGACAGCTAGCTCTTTAATGGATGACTTATCTGCGGCCGCGTCTACTTCTTCCGCCGCGTTGCGGGCGGTAACGGTTAAAGCTGAAGACATTTTGTGGTTTATTAAAATCCATCACTGGAAGATCCGGATGTTGCGAAATCGGCAGCGTGGTCTTGATCAACTGTTCGATACTGCTCACATCACCGCGCTGATCCGGCCTGGCAAATGAGATCGCGTGGCCAGGAGATCCGGCCCGGCCGGTACGGCCGATGCGATGCACATAATTTTCTGCCTGGTCAGGAAGGTCATAATTAACCACCAATTCAATCCCCTTCACATCGATCCCGCGGGAAGCAATGTCCGTCGCGACAAGCACGCGGTGTTTTCCGGATTTGAATCCTTCCAAGGCCTGCCGGCGCTGCGCAAGCGAGCGGTCCGAATGGATCTCTGCGGCACTATGCCCTAAATGGCGCAAGGCACTGGTGATCCGTTTAGCGCCCATTTTGGTACGGCAAAAGAGCAGAACCGAACCACGAAATTTGACCAATATTTTTCCTAACAATTCCCTTTTCATTTCTTGCTGGACGATGAACAATTCGTGCGTGACCCGCTCCGCGGTTGTCCCGGTCGGAGCCATTTCCACCTGAATCGGAATTTTCATATGGGACGTCGCCATCCGCATAATTTCTGCCGGCATCGTTGCCGAAAAAAGCATGGTCTGCCGGTCCTTGGGCACGGATCTTAAAATTTCATCGATCTGGGGAGCAAATCCCATATCCAACATACGATCGGCTTCATCCAGGACCAAAATATTCACGTCATTGAGACGCACTTTCTTTTGTTCCATCAAATCCAATAACCGGCCCGGAGTGGCGATCAGCACACGTGGACTCTTTTGCAAAGACCGCAGCTGATTTTGAATCGGCTCTCCGCCGATCAAAGAAACTGTCCGGATATTAAACGGCGTGGCTATCTTACGAATACTTTCCTCAACCTGCAGGGCTAACTCACGGGTCGGCACGAGCACTAAGGCATGATTTTTGTTTTGGGCAAGCTGCTGAATCATCGGGATCGCGAAGGCCATGGTCTTTCCAGTCCCGGTCTGGGCGATGCCAATAATATCTTTTCCCTCCAGCGCCAAAGGAATAGCCTTGTGCTGAATAGGGGTTGCGATCTTAAATTTGAGACGTTCCATCATCTCGATTAGCTTTGGAGCAATACCTAGATTATAAAAACTCAATTAAACTTCCTCCTTAAAAAATTTTATACTCACTCAACGGTGAGCTTACGTAAGAAGAGGGGCAACCCTAAAAGAGTCTGCCCCTCTTCCCAATCAATCAACCATGAACCTACCTTCGTTGTTATAGTTTTACAACGTTGGTGGCTTGTTCACCTTTTGGTCCACGGGTAATTTCGAACTCAACCGCTTGACCATCGGTCAGCGATTTATATCCGTCACCCTGAATCGCGCTATGATGCACGAAAACATCTTTGCCTGATTCGGGTGTAATAAATCCGTAGCCTTTTTGATTGTTGAACCACTTCACTGTTCCTTTAACCATTTCTTGAAACCTCCTTTAAATAATATTTGCAAGTAAGTACACATAAAAGAAAAAACCGCAAGGCGATTGACCTACACACCTTACGGCTAGTGATTTCTTCTACCTTACTTGCTACTTAATTGTTAATAAAAGTATAAACGAATTGTTATCTGATGTCAATAAATAATTTAAAAATTTTTAATCCCGTTCTGACATCAATCTACCCGCTTGGTGATCTCCACCAGGTGAAAACCGAACTGTGTCTTGATCGGCCCATGAACTTTGCCGACTTCCTCCTGAAAAACCACCCGGTCAAATTCCGGCACCATTTGGCCGCGCGAGAATTCTCCCAACTCTCCGCCCTTTTTACCGGAAGGACATTTGGAATGCTGCTTGGCCACATCGGCAAATTTTTTACCGGCGGCGATTTCATCCTTTAATCTTAAACATTCTGCTTCGGTAGCAACGAGGATATGTCTTGCGCTGGCTCTGGCCATAGGATCTCTTTAGGTTAAAATAATTTTTGGTAAGGTCTTCTGCTTTTTATAATTTGGGTCCGGCAGCCGCAGCGAGGATGCGGCCTTCTTCGGTCGTTTCAAATTTTTTAAAGTTGTCACTGAACATCTGCGCGAGTTTGCGGATCATCTGGTCATATTCTTCTTTGTTGGGCCAGGAATCGCGCGGGTGCAGGGTTTGCGGATCGACGCCGGGGAGGGTTTTGGGGAATTTCAAATTAAAAATCGGCAGCGTTTCGAATTCCGCCTTATCAAAGGCCCCGTTAAAGACCGCATCGATCGCGCGGCGGTTCTCAACTAAGGGGATCCGCTGGCCGACACCGTACTTTCCTTTATACCAGCCGGTATTGATCAGATACGCCTGCGAGCCGTGCTCATCCATCTTCTTCCCTAAAATATCCGCATACTTGGTCGGATGCACCAGCAAGAACGCCTGCCCGAAACATGACGAAAACGCAGCCTTGGGTTCGGTGACGCCGAGTTCGGTGCCCGCGACTTTGGCGGTGTACCCGCTTAAATAATGATACATCGCCTGTTCTTTGGTCAGTTTGGAGATTTGCGGCAGGATCCCGAACGCATCGCAGGTAAGAAAAATAATATGCTTCGGATGACCGCCCTTGGAAACCGGCTTAACAATATTGGCAATATGGTTCAGCGGATAAGAGACGCGGGAATTTTCCGTTTTTTTCTTGGAATTGAAATCGACTTGGCCGTTCGCATCGACCTCAACGTTTTCCAAAAGCGCGTCGCGGCGGATCGCGTCAAAGATGTCCGGTTCGCGCTCGCGGGTCAGTCCGATACATTTGGCATAACATCCGCCTTCAAAATTAAAAACACCGTCATTGTCCCAACCGTGCTCATCGTCACCGATCAACGCGCGCTTAGGATCGGTTGAAAGCGTAGTTTTACCGGTCCCGGAAAGGCCGAAAAAGAGCGCCGTATCGCCGTCTTTGCCCATGTTCGCCGAGCAATGGAAGGCGCCGATGCCTTTGAGCGGCAAAAAATAATTCATGATGGAAAAAATACCTTTTTTGATTTCTCCGCCGTACCAGGTGCCGCCGATCACGGTCATCCGCTCGGCGATGTGGAAGGCGCCGAAGACTTCGGAACGCAGACCGTATTTGGCAAAATCCTGGCAGGATGTCTTGCAGGCGTTCAGGATCGTCCAGTCGGGCTTAAAATTCTTCAACTCTTCGGCCGTCGGACGGATAAACATGTTCTTAAAAAAGTGCGCCATCCAGGCCACTTCCGTCACCAACCGTACGCTCATCCGCGTTTGCAGATTTGTCCCGCAAAAACCGTCCATGACGTACAATTTTTTCCCGTTCAGCTGTTTGACGGAAATATCCTTGAGATGCTGCCAGGCCTCAGCGGAAAGGTGTTTGTTGTCCGAACCGGCACAGGCATCATCCGCCCACCACACATTGGTCCGCGAGGTCGGTTCATCAACGATATATTTGTCTTTGGGAGAACGGCCGGTGAACTTGCCGGTATCGACAGCCACCGTGCCGGAGGTCGTAACCGTGCCCCGCTCATACCCTTCTAACGCGGGATCGGTTTCGTGCTTAAAGAGTTCATCGTAGGATAAATTGTAAAAAAGATTTTTCCACTGCTTAATGCCGACATTTTGCAGGAATTGTTCAAGCGAAGATGGAGTAGCTACGGGATTCATAATTTAAAGATTTATTTCAGTCAGGATTTATTAGGGTGTGATTATACCTATTCTAAAACAGTTTGGCAATGTTTTTTTCGGCAGGATAGAAATCGGCTATGGGAGAACCGGTTGGCGGGAATGCCCAAAGTTTTTCTCAAAAATGACTTCTGCGGGCGGCACGTGCTCAAATTCATTGAATTCACTCCAGACGCCTTGAGCGAAATTCCTGGCGGTATGGGCCGCCGGGCCGGAGCCCAGGGTCCAACCGCTGATATTGTTCTGATATTTCACTTTGAGCCCATCTTTGGTATAGCAAGAAAAGATGGGAAATTGGTTGCCGCCGCCACGGGTGAATTTTCTGGCGACCGGATCCCAACCCGCACCATTGGCGTTGGGCCCGTTGGAACCTCGGTCGAACGGGTAGCATTCTAACTTATAACCTTTATCGTCTTGACTCCAAAAGCAAGTTTGTTGCATGTCCGCTAATTTTCTCCAACCGGATTGAATGAGGGTATCAACGGAATCAATAATTTTATCGGTGATAATTTTTGCCGCTTCAAAAGAAAGCGAAGGTTCAGAACCGGTCTCTGCCATGATAACGGAAGCCCCCAGAAATTCTTTCAGTTCAGCAGCTAAAGCGGGATCAGTGTTTTGCAGATTTGAAATTTCTTTATCCAGGAGGTAATAAAAAACCCCGAACACCGCCGCCAAGGGATCGTCTCCTCTGGCCTGAAAATCCCAATAATGCATAACGGCATCCAATAAAGTCCCCATAATCCATGCCTTGGGCGCTGAATCATTGACGAGAGCCATGCCATACTTTTCTATCGCAGAATAATAAATTTTTAAAGAATCCCTTAAGGTCACATTATCGTAACTATCCACCACGCCTGTAAAGTAATCATCGCAGGTCACATCTCCCTTTTTGACCAATCGTTCCGTGAGGACCTTTCCTGTTATGGAATGTCCTCTTTCAAAAGGTTCGGTGACCCCCCCGTAATGGAGAGGGTAAGAAATCTCGGAATTTTTTGGATGCAAATATTGCTGCTTATGACCTAAAACAGTTGATAAAGGCGTATTCCCATTCACCATCGGACCCACTTCTCCCGGAGCGAGGATCGTTTGAATTTCATTTAAAGACAAGATGCCTTTAGCTTGGGTGTCCACATTAGCCGGCAAAATTTTATCGCGCTTAGCCAGAATTAACTCCGTCACTTTATTAGGATTATTAAACCGGGGAACAAAACCAACGCTGTACGCTGTTCCGGTGCTGGAAGAAATAGGATTATGGGAGTCAACATGAACCGCCGTGAAGGTAAATCCGCTAACCAGAGGGTTCCCCTGTCTATCCTGAAAGGCCTTGCGGACCGCCGCAGCCGTATTTTCAGCAGTATAAAGTTCATGAGTAAATAACCCCCAGAGATCCTTTTGAACATCTTTATGAAAGGTCAATGCGTAATCCGAACCGATATGAAAGACTTTACCGAAACCAGGAACTTTTTTAACCGTGCGGGTATAGGCCTTTCCATTTCCGGTCCTAAAGGTATAAATTTTCGTTTCATACGGGACGGATCGGCCACTTAGAGGATCAATATACTGAGTCAACGATCCCCGTGGGATTTTGATGGCGTAGATGGTTGGTATTTGCAAATTTTTTGCAACGACATTCAAGGATGTCCCCTTCCCCAACTCGTCCCATTTACTAAAGATAGTCGGTAAAGTTAATTCGACCGCTCCACCGACCATTGTACGTTTGACTTCTCCGGTAATGGGATCCTCATCAGAAATGGCTACAGTTACGACCTGACCTTGGCTATACATGGGCACATGGATTGACCCAAAATTGACCGCCAGAGTGTCCTTGGCCAGAGACGGGCCATTGAGGTGAGAATTAAAAGAAGCCGTGGCATAGATCGGCTGAGAATTTTGCAGCTGTACAGCCTCCTTATAATTTTTAGGGGGGTTTTGTACAATCTCTATTAATGTCTTCCACTCATACAGAGATTGAAAGCCTGGTCCTTCAAAGGGGAGGATTTTTGGGTTAAGTTCAGCTCCTTTAAAATTTTGCAAAAATGGGTATTTGACAGCAACTGCGTCTCCTGCAGTCCAGTTTGTTTCGAAATAATAATTATAACCGGCAGCCAAATTGCTAAAATGATTTCGCTGCTCAACGCTCAGAGAATTCCAGACTTCCTCCATATCCTGACACGTGCCGTCAAAATGACGGGCCATATCAACCATAACCGGTGTGGGCATCTTTCCGCTGGGGATCGGCAATAGCCTTCCACGTTCGTCAAAATCGACCGCCGGGGGTCGATAGAGATAGGCCACCCCATTTAAAATGTTGTAGTTTTGTCCATTTTCATGACGGCTATAGTTGCAGTCCCGGGCTATCTTGGCCCCCAATCTGTCCGGCATGGCCTTAGCATAACCGTATCCCAGAGCAAAAAATTTATCAGCGTCGTTATCGGCACTTATATAGAGTGTTCCTTCGTTTGTAATTTTAAGTTGTGCTTCGGCAAAGATAGGGGTTGGGAGAAATATAAGAGAAACGCTGAGAGCAAAAAATAGTAACCCGTAAATACGAAAATCATTATATTGAAATTTATCCTTCACTCTGACCCTCCAAAAATAAAAAACCGGCCTACCTTTGGTTTGTTGATTATTTTCGGTAGCCCGGCCACCCCGACGTTACATCGGGGCCACGTGGCTTTGCGTCCCTGTCTCTCGACAGGTTTGCCCTTTCGTCTCTATATTAAAAGCTTAATCTATAAAATTGAGGGTAACAAGGGGGGAAGGCGTCCGACAAGAAAACGTTTGCAAGAAAGTTCTCAAGAGAGGAAACAAAAAGGGGAATATTAAGGGAATATTTTGAGGGTAATGTCTCTGCTAAGCTGCCCTTTCACTCACTACACAATTTCTTATACTCTTTGATCTTAGCCTCGGTTATTTTTTTATCCCGGACAAGTTTCTCCATAATACGCCGCGCGTTCTCTAAGCTCGGCAGATCCGTACCGACAAGAAAAACCCGCTGCGGCGTATCATCAATGACAACCTTAACGCCTGTTTCCTGTTCAAAACAGCGTATATTTCTGGCGTCGCGGCCGATGATCTCCATTTTAAAATCGTCGCGCTCTAATAGTACGGATATTTTAAGATTGTCCATGATTGTCCTTGATTGTCCTTATTGACGCACATTGCCTTCACGGTCGTATATCACCGTGCCTCCGTCAGGTCTGCTCCCGGTAACCGACCGCAATTTTCCATCTTCATAATACGTTCTTGTTTCCCCCGCAGATTCGCCATTCTTAAAATGGTACTCAGCCATCAGGGTTCCGTCCTTATAATATTGTTTAAAGATACCATCATAATTTCCGTCCTTATAATTCTTTTCTTCATATAACTCACCGGTATCATAATACGTCTTTTCCGGCCCGTTTTTCTTATTGTTCATAAATGACGTCTCGACCCTTTGCCCCTGAGCGTCATTTCTCACCTGGACCCCATCTACCTGAATAGGGCGATCTTTCTTATATTTGGCTTTATATAAATATTCCCTAAGGTCATGGGTAATATCCTCTTCATTGCACTGACACTGGATGGCCTCATAGATAAACGCATAGCCGTTTTTATTAGCATATTCTCTTATCATATTGTCCATATCATAAATGTCTTGAATGGTTCCGGACTTAAGATATTTTTGAGTTTCTTCAAAGGGAGTATTTTCATCAAACCCAAAATAAACAATCGCAACGCCGTTAGCCATAGCTTTCTTTGTAAAACTTTTATTGTCTGAAACAAAAAGATATTGGTACGCCGGTTTAGAACCGTATTTAGGATCATTGACCATCTTCATTTCCGGGCCGGTCATCTGCTGACCGGTCGCAGCTTTAAAAATTCTTGGACCGAACTTTTGACTATCGACGGCTGTTGCGGTGAATTCATATCCTTTCGGCGAAAAATTACAGGAATATTGAAACCCTTCGATGGTCTTACCGCAACAATCTTCAAAAAGATACGGTGGATTGGCACTGACCAAATCGGAAATACTCGCCGGATAGCGGCCTTGATTGGCGTTGGCAAACATTTCCGCTGCCCCAGATAATCCGCGCAAATTGCTCCCCACGCCCGCTTCAGCGGCTAAGGACAAATCCGACATCAACAGGTCAGCCTCGCTCCGGCCATTTCCAGAAGCAACAAGAAAAACAAAAATTAAAATAGTGATGTTTCTTACCTTAAGATACAGCATTTTCTTTCTCCTTTTATTTAAAGTCCTTCCCCTGAATGAACTTACTCATCCATCCCGAAAACATCGTCTTATAATAGCGGTACCATTCGCTCTGAAATCTTTCTTCGGGGTCATATTTTAATTTGAGTTTCAGATTTCCGGGGACGCGCACTCAATTTTCCAAGCCGCATACCCCCCCTCTCCTTTTCTCTCAAAATCTGAAATGCACAAAAATACGTCCGAAATTCTTGTCGTCCTTCTCGATCCGATGATACAGCGCACGGATATGTTTCTGGTCCAAGAACCGCAGCACGTTCTTCTTGAGCTGGCCGCTTCCCTTGCCCGGGATGATCTCCAGGAGCGTGATCCGTTTTGCGACGGCTTCGTTGATGATATCGTTCAGGCTGCGGTCAATGTCGCGCCCTTTATTAAAGATCTCATGCAGGTCCAGCGTCAATTTTGCCAATGCGATTCCCCTTTCTTACGATGCGAATGTAGTATTATCACTTGCCTCATTTATGGCAGGGGATTCTGCTGCTTAATAATCTTTATTATATTCAATTCTTTCTTTTAGTCCAGATTTATGCGGAAGATAATCCTGAGCCTCATCTCTGGCGCAGAATTTTTTATTGAACCGAATGAAGAAAGCGGTTTCCCCAAAACACCCTTTCTGTATATCCAATGGCTCCTTTATAGACTATACTTTATGTGATATCTTTTAAGAAATATTTATACCTAAAGGAGCCTCATGTATTTTAAGAAATTGACCGTTCTGACCTGTTTTCTTTTTATCCTTAGTATTCCCGCCGCCCACGCACAAACCATTCTCAAAGACAATCCTTGGGATATTACCCCTTACGTTCACCGCTATGACTGGAAAGAAACGGTCAACGGTGGGGTTTTCGATTACGGGACAACGGTCGAGATCAGGGACCCTAACGGATCTCCGGACGACACGGTTACCGTCAGATATTTCAGCGATTTTTATGAAATAAGTTTTAAGAATAAGAAAGATTATTTACCCCTCCAGCCGCTCATTAAAATCACGACCGGCCCTTATCTTACGAAGGCGGTTCCTGCCCACGTAGAAATGTTCCCTGCGGTAGGTCCTTGCCAGGGGGATTGTGCCCTTCCTTATAATAATGCTCTTCGCTGGGATCGGCTCGAAAAACGATTTGGAAATTATTATGTGGTTTACGATGTGACCGGGACATTGATTCTCGCTTACATAGTCCCGGAAAACATCATCATTCCCGATGTGAGTAATCCTGGAAAATTTATGGCCATCCATCCTAACGGGTTGGGGGTTTTTGTTGCCTCAAGTCAGCTTCCGGTCAAGGAGCAGGAACATTTCAAAACTTTGGAATCGCTTATGGGTCTTCCGCCGGGAAGCATTGCGCTAAGCAATAAAATTTATAGCGATGACCTTAATAAATTTAAACTGCCCCCGGATACCTTGGGAAGAGTGCCGTTTTTTGGCGTGCCGGGTAAATTTAATTACGGTACAAACGGAAAAAATTGCATGGTTCTGGTTGTTTTTATCACGGGATTAGGCAACGATGCGACCGCTTGGAAAGATTTTGTCGCATGGGCTACGCAGACAGAAAGCATGTCGTGCTTTGATTTTGTCCTGTTTCCGTGGGAGGGAAACGAAGTTTCGGACGAGATCTCTGACAAGTTAGTCACATTTATAAGGGAGAGCCTGAAGAACATAGACCCGATGCAGATCAGGCCTTATAGAGAAATCGCCGTCGTCGGATGGAGTTTTGGCGGTGTCGTCGCCGCAAAAGCCGCTTCAAAATTAGACAGTGTGGTCAAAGAATTCAATATGCCTATCCGTGTGCACACCTATGCGACACCGCTTTTAGGCAAATCCTTTGATGGATTCAATTCTTTGGGAAATAAGTATCCCATGGGCAGCGCCATTACGACCATGATCAATTGGTTCCTGTCTTTTAAACCATGGCAGGAAGTGACTGATGGATTCGGTCCTTATAAACGTCCAGAGTCGGTTAAGGTGGTGCATTGGTACACGACGGATGCAAACTTTCAATCCGGCGACGGAGTCCTTTCCGGGCCGTCGCAAAATAATCCGGTAGAGGGAAGCAAGGCTGAGCATCTTTTTGCCGGGCCGGACACGCATACCAAATTTTATTTAAATCTGCCGTTGATGTTAAAGGCCTATCATACTTGTGCATTCAAATGTGTCATTGGCGGGGGGTCGAATGAAACTTTACGTCCGCCGCCCCAGACGGATATTACTATAACCTACACTACTCCGACTCCTCCAGCGACAAACGAAATACCCCCGGCGATCACAGAGACAGAAGGCCCGCCACCCCCTTATCTTTGTAGAAAAAATGCTACTTATAGAGAACCGCAGTGCCAAAACGACGCGGAGTGCAATCCGGCTAATCCTACAGATCCGGTTAAAATATGCGATGTTTTTTGTCAGTGTATCCCTAACCCTGCTTATTATTGCAAAATGAATAGTAAGCAATTGACTGAAAAACCGCAGTGCGATACGACTAAACTTCCAGCTCAACTTTGCGCCGACCCTAATAAAGAATGTGTCGGGTGTATGTGCGTGAGTAAATGCGGTAACGGTAGGATGGATCCGGGGGAACAATGCGATCCAAAAAATGTTCCGGATGGCTGTCCGACCACAAAACTCTGTACCTCAGAATGTATTTGCAAAGATGGCGCCGCGTTATATTAAATAAAAAAAACAATAAATGAAAAGAGGCGATTTCATGATCATGAAATCGCCTCTTTTACGTTACAAAAATTATTTCCTACAAATTTACTTTTTACGTCTGCGCAACAAGAATCCGGCTAACCCGGCACCGAATAAAGATAACGTGGCCGGTTCGGGGACAGGCGCTTGGCCAGGTTCACTTCCGGTGACGCGAAAGGCGCCCCGATTCCAGTCAGAACCTACATGCCACCCGTTTCCGTCCTCTGCGGTATGCGCCGCATATCCATTTGTACGGCTCACATTCCAGCCGATAACCGCATCCGGTCCGGTCGCAGAACCGACGACCCAATACAAATTGCCGTCGTTGAGCACCGGGTTAGATGCCGAGTTTGCGGTCAACCAAGTATAATACGTTCCTTCCGGAGGATTGCTGAAATGAAAGCTCTCCAAAAGACTGCCGGGCTGACCTCCGTTATCATTTACCAGCCAAAGATCAAATTCGTTAGGACCCTGAGAAAAAGTCACCGGAAGTTCTATCGAGTTCAGCGCATAAGATCCGCCTGTGACTGTGAACCCTGCAGCCTGATCATTATCAAAATCAAAAGGGGCTCCCTGGGTCATCAGCAGATAACTGCCTGATGTAAAAAAATTTTCTGTATTATCAAAAACAACGATCGCCTGCGCTTTTTGCGGTACAACAAGCACCGCCAAGCTTACTAAAAATCCGACCAAAACCTTTTGTATCGCCTTCATGACTCTCTCCTCGTGAATAATTTTTTGTGATCTTAAAATATTTACCCCCAAACAATAGCGCAAGTATAATCTCTGGCCTAAAATTTGTCAACGGGACATACCTAGACACACTCTCCCGGGCAAATCGCTCCAGAAAATCGGCAAAAAATCAGACCATTTCTTTAGGAATTATCTGTTGATGAGCCAGAGCGGCACTAAAAATAAAAGAATGATCGCGCCGATGATAATACCAACGGCAACTAACGGTGAGACAGCCTTGCCCGTGCCGGCAACGGGACGATGCTCAACTGAATTAAGATCGTTATCCTCTTTTCCTTTATCGCTACCGAACTTATAGATCCGCATCAAAATGTAGTTTAACTTCCGGTTAACATCACGACACCACAACAAAGCGATGATCAAAAGAATTCCCAGTCCCAAGCCCAAGAATCCCCAGGTGATAACAAAATTAAAGCCGGATGAACCCATTCTTATTTCTCCGTTTTCGACGCGGATTTTGCATCGTCCCAAGTGCGCTTTTGCGCGCCGCGGGATTTCCTCTAAATTATTTTCCTAATTTTTTAAAAGGGGTCAGCTCAGACCCTTTCTTTGGAAATCTAAAATAAAATCGTCCCTTTTTTTTGCAACCCCAAAAATCTCTTAGCGGTTCTTTACCTTGGGCTGCGGCTTAGCATAATCGGAGACCGTGCGGGTCACTGATCCCTTTTCATCATAATAGGTCCGGTCATAGCCCCCAGAGGCATTGAGCACATCTCTGTACTCCAGCTTTCCAGTGTTTTTGTAATAGACCACCCCCATCTCTTCGCCCCCGCGAAAGGTCCTTTCGACCACGACCTGACCGGTGTTTTGGTCAAACAGTTTGCAGACCCCGTCCTCGTAGCCTTCCTTATAAGAGCACATGTACCACTCCTTGCCGGTTTCATAATACCAGCTGGATCCTCCATCCTTCGTCCCGGCGACGTAATGCACCCGGCCTTTGACCTGCCCGTTCGGGAAAAAAACCTGGTAATCACCGTCAAGCTTGCCTTTTTTGTAATTCCTCTCAACCTTGACCTGTCCGCTGTCGTAATGCGTCTGCATCTGTCCGTCGCCATTGGCGAGAATGACCTTTTTATAAAACTGCGAGATATTCCGGAGTTCGGAAAGTTTACTTTCAGCGGATTTTGGGGACTCCATTTGTTCATTATAAGACTCCCCAGCGGCCGGCGAGGCCTGCCGGACATCATAACCGCCCTGCTTATTTTTGACGGCAAAAATAATGTACCCACCGCCTTCTTGAAATGAATGGCCACTGCATTCAAAACGGTAGGCCGTGATCGTCCCGCGAGCGTTTCCTTTCAAAATCTCAACGATCTTGAATCGTGCTCCCTGAGTGGTAGAAGCGTAATGATCACTCGTCTTGGTCACGCCGGAAGCCTGCCCTATGACAACGATGTCCGCCTCGAGAAAATCATCCATCTGGTCATCCCCGAAACGACCACAGAGGGCAGATGCAGAATGACTGACCGCCAAGCAAAAAGCAAACACCATAAAGAATTGGATATAAACTTTTTTAAAGTTCATCGCTCCTCCCTCCCAATGCTCATTAAAAAGGAAAAAGGGACTTGACCCCTTTTTATGACCAAAAGAATTCCCAGTCCCAATCCCAAGAATCCCCAGGTGATAACAAAATTAAAGCCGGATGAACCCATTCTTATTTCTCCAATATCTTAAAAAAATCAGACCATTCTTTCATGGCACCGCTTTTAGTCTACTAAGAATTAAATTCTTGTTATTATTCCAATACGCTATAGCCTCATCAAAGTCAAATACGGTAGCTGGATTCTCTTTGCTTGGAACTGGAGATATCCTCTTAAAGTCTGGAACTAAACTTCTAAATGAATCCAATGCGGTTTTACTAACCACGAGAAATTCCTCCCTAGATGTCATTCTATCTAATAAAGCGCCAATAATTTTTTCCCAATCAAGATTTCTCCCTGACACCTCATTGGTTTTTTTAAGCACCTCACTTGTAGTAAATCGCAGCAAGTACGCCACCTTGGCCTTTGTAACCCATAACGAGTGCTCTCTCTGATCATAAATACTTTCTATATTGTTAAACTGTTCCGTTTCATATTCAGTGCAATTGACATTGGGTTTACACAAAGGTATTTTTTTAACAAAATCCTCGGTATTTAAAAAATATAGCTGGAAAGATAGGATTCTTTTCTCAAAATAGCTTCGTTCAAGTGTATCCATTGTTTCATTCTTTGCTTTTACAAGACTGCTATAATACAACTTATCTGACTTGGCATCTTGCTTTAAATTATCAATGCGCTCAACGACATTACCAATATCCCTTTCTATGTCTTTATTCTTAGATGCCACATCCTTAAGAAGGCCTAAAGTTAATGGGAAAGCCAATATAATGACCAAAGATCTAATTGTATCAAGCCTCTTCTTATCGACTTGAAAACATTCTCGAATTTCTGATATGAAGACTGGGGATAAGGTCCCCATAATAAAAAAACAGAAAAAAGCACTAGATTTTTATTATTCGAGAAAAGATGATTCCAAAAAAATAAGAACAAAATGACCAAAACTAATACATGTAATTTTAAATTGGGGAGTCTCGAGTCTTTTATTGGGATTTCCAAAAAAGATTTTATTTTTAGCGACGCACAGACTCCCACAATATAAAACAAAATTGCTAAAAGTCCTTCAATCATCCACATACCCTCTTCGCCCTTCTGATTTCGAGCAAAATGCTATTTAAATAAATCTCCGTTTCTCGTGAGTCACATCCTCCAACGGTTTTCAAAACCCAATCTTGAAAAACTTATTAAACGCCGCGAACTTCCAAATCCACAATCCCGAGAGAACGACCAGCGGGATCGCGATGAATTTGACAAAAATTTGAAAGGCGAGGTATTGCGAAAATGGCGAATAGATGTAGCAGAGAAGAAGCAATCCGACAGTAAGATGGAACCAACGCAGAATGGTACGGATATTAGATTGCAAAATTTTTATTTGGCTTTCAGCTTACAGCCTTCAGCCTTCAGCAAAAACCATTAATTCCTACTTGCAGCAAGTAAAGCTGATAGCTGACGACTGATAGCCGATAACTTATTATTGTTTTTCTTTGAGCTCCGTCCCGTCCTTCGGGCAGAACTGGTCGTTGGTATTGTAGGTCGCACCGCAAACCGGACAAAATTTATCAGCCATTTTTTCGGCAACGATGATCCCCGTAATAGCCCCGGCTGCCGCGCCGATCGCCGCTCCTGTCCCGGCATTACCGGACTGGTTGCCGATGATCCCGCCTAACGCGCCGCCGCCGATAGCACCCACCGCCGCGCCTTTTGTGGCGGTTGAGCAGCCTGCCGTTAACACAACCAGCATCGCTAAAACTAAAAAATGTCGCATAACTTTATACTCCTTTATCTATTTTATTTCTTTTTGCCGCCGATGACAAAACTGTCTTTGTAATCCGCCTGCACCTTGGGCAAATATTCATCCGCCTGCGCCTTTGTCTGAAACGGTCCCACATTCACCCGATACCAGGTCCCTTTTTCACCCATATCCCGGGTCACGATATACGCCGCATGGCCTTTGGCTTGGACTTTTCCTAAAGATTTCTCGGTGGCAGCTTTGTCCTTGGACGACAACACCTGGATCGAATAGTCGCCGCTTACGACCGGGGCTGCCGGTGCCGTCACCGTGGCCGGTCCCGGAGTCACTGCCGGCTGAAGCGCCCTGGCCGAGACAGCTGCCGCGTTAAACTTTGAGGGGGCCGGTTTGGCCGCAGCCGGTTTTACGTTCGCCGCCGCAACCGGAGCCGCGGCTGCCGGGGCTTGCGCCTGCGGACCGTCCACAAACTCATATTCAATATTCTGGTCTTCGGTCGCAACTACCTCTTCCGGAAAAATTTCACTTAAAGGGATCGTGTCTGATTTATCGCCGTGATAATTGAAGGCGATCAGCGTAACAATCACCACCCCTATGACAATCACCCATAACATCCATTGATTTTTTTCGCTTCCCATAAAAGTTCCCCTCCGAATTTTCTTAAAAAATTAAAAATCTTTCACTGGTTTGTATTATGGCAAAAAGGCTTTGTTTGTCAATACAAAACAATGCCCTTGCCTTACCTTTTCTCGTTGACGATTTTTTCCAACCGGTCCAAACGGCCGGAAATTTGCTTCAAAAATTCAATAATGATCGCGTGCGTGTACTGCGGATCGATCCCGACGCCCGAAGTATTGGATTGGATCACGTCGATCGTTTCCTGATAATCGCTTTTAGGTTTTTTAAGCGGATTGGAAGATTCCATGAAAGCTCCTTTCAAAATTCATCGTCCCAGGCTAAGGTTACGATAGTCGTTTCGGCATTCGACAACGGTTTTCGTCAAAACACGTCGCCCTTGAACGGCCAACGAAACGGGCTGCGTAGCCCCAACCGAACAACATTCTACTGGATCGGTTGATACCACCCAAACGTATATCCGGGGGTATTGGTCAGGCGTCCGATCCTGCCTGTCCCTGGCTCCAGAATCAAGATCCCGTGGGTGCTGTGTCCCATGATCACATAACGGCTGCCCGGCAGCCAGCGCAGGTGTCCCACCGAAAGGATCCCTCCCTCAAACTGATAACGCTTAAATTCGCCCGGAAAAGGAACGCGCGGCACGCGAAACAGCCGCTTCCGCCACCAGCGGTTCTTAATATAATAGAGAAAGTCATCCGCGTCGATGCCCAGCCGCGACCCCGTGTCCGAAACCCAGTCATAATCCCGCGGGCCGGAACGGTTGAAAGAAAACTTGGCGCCCTCCCAAAAAAGCTTGATGCCGCGGGCCTCGACATCCAGCCGCGCAATGTCCATTTCTTTCGTGAGGATCTCTGCCACTATCTCCACCTCGAATGTCGCCAGCGGAATTTTGCAGATCTTGATCTTGTGCGGATACGGGTAACGCGAGGTATCCATGGATTCGGATTTAAAAAAGTAAAGATTCTCGCCGGCCATATCCCAATACAAAGACGGGATCTTTTGGGCCAGTTTGTGCAGCGGATGCTTCTCTTTGCTTTTCAGATCATAAATATTAAATTGGGTGTGCGAAGACACCTTAGACCACTTGGCCACTTCATAGCAGAACTTCCCGCTGTCCGGGGACCAGCTGACCCGGCCGATGACACCGTTCAGCTGCAAGGCCGGATCCGACGCGGGAATAGAGTCGATCAAGACACTCTGCCGCGAATCCCGGTGAAACAAATGCAGCTCCCGCTCGGTGACGATCACCAGGAACCTTCCGTCCGGCGAAAAATGGTATTCCCGGATCTTGTCCGGCGCCTGAAAAATTTCCCTTTTATTCGCGCCGTTGGCGTTGATGGAAAGCAGACTTTTATCGGAAATAAAATAGATCACCAGGTCCTCTTTGACCCAGTTCGTCGTCGGGGTAAGCCGCTGGCCGAAAGTTTCGGCGCTTTTGTGCTGGTAATTCAGCCAGTAAATATAGCCGGACAAAAAGATCATCGCTATTTGCCCCACAGTAACCAGAAACAGCATCACCCCGGGGATCAAGGTCCGCGGTTTGTAATTGGAGACAACCTGGATCTTGACCAGCACCCAGATAATGACCAGGCACGCGACCCAGGTCGCATTGAACCAGACAAGTATCTCAAAATTGTTGCTGACAAATTGAATGAGTTTTTCTATCGTCATCGCTACCTTGTCGTGGTCCGTTGAAAAGCCGTTAGGATGATCTTGCGGATGAGTTCTTCGTACGCCATTTCGATCTTGCCCGCGGATTGGGCCATTTCATCGATCCGGGCGATGCACGGGTTGGCGTTAGGCTCGATGATATAAACTTTTCCCTCGGAAGTGACGCGGATATCAAAACGCACATAACCGTCCAAATCCAGCGCCCGGAAAGCCCGTTTGCAGACATCGGTAATCTCTTCCTCCACACCGTCGGCGAGTTTGCCCGGAAAAACACTTTTGATGCCCCAGCGGTCGCGGTAATCGTCGTCCCATTTGGCCTTATACGTGGCAATGCGCGGTTCATCTTCGGGAAGCTGGCCGAACTTCAGCTCGCGCGGCGGAAAAACCGTTAATTTTTTACTGCCCAAAACGCTCACGTACAGTTCACGGCCTTCGACATATTCTTCGGCGATCGCATCCATGTTCATATTATCGTGAATGAATTTGATGCGCTCGATAAAAGCTTCCTTATTGTCCACGACCGAGGCCTGCGAGATCCCCCGAGAGGCTTCTTCGCACAAAGGCTTGATGACCACGGGGAGTTTCATCTTTTTGGGAAGCCAGACTTTTTTGCCGCGGTAAAACGTATAGAACCACGGCACCTTGATGCGGTGGAAACTCAGGATCTTTTTGCTCAAGGCCTTGTTGTTGCATAAAAATAAACTTCCCGTCGAGGCCCCGGTGTACGGAATGTTGAGCATCTCCAGGATCGCGGCGATATTTTTGTCCAGATGCGCCTTGTCCTGAAAGACCTCCACCATATTAAAGATCACATCCGGCGGGAATTCCTTGATCTCTTCAAACAACGGGGTCGTATCGTTATGGATCCCTAGAATCCGCACCTCATACCCGTTGGCCTGCAGCGCCTCCAGCACGTCCTTCTCCGTGTACATATTCTCCGGGTCAGCCATCTCTTCTTTGTAATCGTAGCCGCGCGGCTTTTGGTAGGGGCTGCTGAACAACAGCAAAACTTTTAACTTCTTTTTCATTTTTTCCTTTTATTTTTCTCGCCGCGGAACCAGCCCGTATAGAGATAGTTCATGACCAGCGCCGTCACGTAACTGGTCGTCCGCAGGATCACGACCGGCTCCGGGTCGACGGCCACCAGCTTCAGTTCCTGACAGCGTTTTTGGGTCGTTTTGATCAGCTGATTGATGATATATTTTTTTTCGCCGGTGTAAAAATTGACGCTCTTGACGATCTCGCGGTGATATTTTTCCAAAAGATCCGAAGCCAACGGGAGCGTTTGGACATCCAGTTTGGATTCGGCAAAGATCTTTTTTAAACCGGCATCGTGAAAATCCGGAAAGTCTTCAGCGCGGTACTCGCGCTTTTTGCGGTAATAATTCGCCAGCGTTATCTTCAGCGTGGATAAGCGCCAAAATTTCTGCTGGTTTTTGACCAGCGGCGGCTGGCCATTGATCTCCTGCATGAGATCATCGACGTACTGCAGTTTTTCGAACGCGCCCCAGCCTTTATACTGTGTCCGCCAGTCAAGCCCCGGGGTGAACCAGACCGCAAAGGTCTCGACAAAATCTTCGTCGGGATGATACTGCGCGTAATTGCCGTCCAGATGACGGACAAAATTCTTGCTGTACGGCCGGAAGCGGAAGGTATCGCCGTAATCTTCCGATGGTGAACCGAAAAGTTTTTGCCATTTCTTACGTTTGTGGAGATTGTAAGCGTAACAGATCGCGTGCCCGGTTTCGTGGCGCAGGAGTTTCATGCACCAATTCTGGCCTTCCCCTTCGGCCTCGAGCATCATCTTGCGTTCCAACGCCGTGAGCCGCGGATGCGCCAGATAAAAAGGAATACCGATGACCGTTTCGTTCTGCGGGGTGAGCCATTCGTCGGCGAGATAACAGGAAGGCCGGAAGACGATCCCCTTGGACTGCAGTTCGCGGGAGAGTTCGCTGATGCACCCTTCCAGCCAGGTGCCTTCAATGGTGATCGGCAGGTCGCGGATGTGGAGATTGAGCAGCCGCTCCTCCGAGATCGTATTGAGATCAATGGGGCCATAAATGTTCGTTGAAGAAAAATTTTCTATTTCCATTCGTCTCCCCCGCTGTTTTGAAAAATTTTTTAAGCGATCTGTTCCTCTAATTTTTTCATCAGGCCTGTAGCTTCTTTGATCAAATCCGCCGGCAGTAATTTTAAAGATTCCGCGTCTTTTTGGAACGAACGGATCGCATTAAGCAGTTTGCGCACGGTCAGCTCGCTGCGTTTATCGCGCTCTTCCTCGGGATCCACGACCTTACGTTCTTTCATGAGCGCGACCAGATCCTTGCGGATCAAAGCGACATCTTTCCCGTTCTCGAAAATATCTTTTTTAAATTTTATATAATCGCTTTTGTTCAACTCTTTATTGTTTTTCGCCAAGCGCAAAAAATTGACGGCTTCGTAACCGGGCACCGCGACCGGCGACCGCGTCTGCGCAAATTCTTCCTTAAGATACGCCGGCTCCTCCTGCTCCAGGAAAAAATACGTTTTGAGTAGTTTGATCGCCAGGGGCTTCTGCATCCCCAGCTCTTCCTGCGTGTAATCTTCAAATTTTTCGTAACCCCAGGTGTAATACAACTTGTCCCGCCAGACAGAATATAAATGCTGCCCCAGGTTGACCCAGGAGGTTTTAAAATCCTTAGCGTACTGCAAAAGCTGTTCGCGCAAAGTATCGCTTAAGACATCCGGGATTTTTTTCTGTTTTTTCTCATCATACAACGTTGCATCATAGGGAACCATACGTCTCTCCGTTTCGTTATTAAAATTTTAATGCCTCTATTTTAACCTGTTGCGCAATTTTGTGAACAATATTTTTATGAATGGCTCCCGGCTGCAAACCCAAAGCATTGGCGGTGCCGGCGGCCACGGCCAGACGAAACGCTGCCAAAAAATCTTTAGGCTTTTCAAAAGCCGCGATAAATCCCGCGATGAACGCATCCCCGCAGCCCACCGCGTTCACGCATTTGATCTGCGGCGGCCTGGCCAGCCACAACCCTCGGCCGTCCGAGGCCAAAGCCCCCTTGGCGCCTAAGGTCACAAAAACATAGGGGATGTCCCGGCGTAGAAAATAACGGATCGCCTTCTTTAATTTCTCCAGGGAGTTGAGCCGCTGACGCAGGAGATGTTGGGTCTCTTCGCTGTTGGGTTTAATAAATAACGGCTTGGCCTGCAGCCCCAACGAAAAAGCACGGCCGTGGCTGTCCAGAAATGTTTTTACGTTTTCCCGTCGGGCAAGATGAAGTAGATCGCGGTAGATCGTCTCTGCGGTTCCGCCAGGGATCCGGCCGGATAAAACCACCCATGAACTTTTTTTGAGCAAGGCTTTAAATTTTTTTTTGAATTTTTCAAGGTCAGGCCGGCACAACGGCGCGCCGTCTTCCATCAAACGGTTCATGGTATTCCGGGAGACGTCCAGAATGGTCACGTTGGTTCTAGTAGGATCACAACAGGAAACAAAATCGTTTTTGATCTTCTCGCGCCGCAGTTCTTCAACAATAAATTGTCCGGTTATGCCGCCCAGCAGGCCGGTCGCCACGACGGGTGTCCCAAGACGCGTTAAGGCCCGCGCCACATTGATCCCTTTTCCGCCGGCGCACGAACGCTGCTCGCCAAGAATCCATCCCGGGGCGGTCCGGTGTTTCTTGACCTTAAAGATTTCATCGACCGCCGGATTGAGCGTAACGGTCAAAACAAAGTTCTTCATAAAAAATAGTTTCTTTCGGGCACTAAGACTGCTAGAATTACTCTAACGATTTTTAAGAATTATGAATCATTCATTTTAATCAAGCCTGTTGCAAATGTCCATCAGATATTTAGCGTCACAACAGTTGTCTTCCTCCCTCTTCCTGAAAATTGTCCTGGGCGGGTTTTTTTGCTGTTTCTCGACGGGCCTGCTCACGATCCCATCGGCTGAGGCAACCTCACTTCCCACCGCACGGCTTCGCATTCAGCAGGAAAAGATCAAACACAAAGACGGCGTTCTTATCTCCCGCCCCAAATCAGTAGATTTTAAGATCATCAACCTCATCCAAGTCCACAACATCCACTCGCTGGAAGATTATGCGCGCTGGCTGAAAGAAAATATTCATTACAAAAAGGATGAGAAAAAAGATCAGTGGGCGACTCCCGAGGAAACTCTCCGCAAAAAACGGGGCGATTGCGAGGATTACACTTTTTTTAATGCCGAGGTCTTACAGGTCTTAGGCTACCAGCCGCGCTTTTTAGCGGTCCGCAAGGACCGCCAGGCCCATGCCATTTGCGTCTTTAAAGCCGGCGAGCATTACTTCTGGTTCGACAATGCCGAGCTCAAAAAAACCCGCGCCACCACTCTCGCCGGATTTCTGCAAAACATCCGCACCAACCACAATTATTTTGCTTTTTCCGAGCTTGACCTTAAGACCAACCAATGGTCGGCGTTATCTAAAAAATCACTACTGTAACGGGTCCGGATGCAAAAATTGATAGCACAATTTTTCTTTGAGCTTTTGGTTGCTGACTTTTTTTAACCTTGTGCCTTGACTCGCCGCAAAGGTCGGCGAGGTTGCCCCCAAATGCAGCGCCGCGCGGGTATAAAGCTCTTTCCTTTTCGGATGACCGTCTGAGCAGACATTAAAAATTTCTGCCCGGATATTCTGTTGGATGATCTGGCTCACGATCGCCAGGCAATCGTCGCGGTGCACCAGATTGACCGGACTGTCGGCCTCCGCCACCTCGCTCTGGCCGGAGAGAAAATTGCCGATCTTCCGTTCGCCGCCGTAAAGCCCGGCAAACCGCAGGATCGTCGTCGCAAACTGCGGATTTTCCCTTAAAAGATTTTCGGTCTCCCAGAGAACGCGGCCGCGCGGATCCGCCGGACGAATGTCCTGGTCCTCGGTGACCCAGCCGTCCGTTTCCGGATAAACCGACGTGGAGCTGGCAAAAATAACAAAATCCACGGTGGAACGCTCGACATGCCGCACGACCGATTGGATCTGTTCTTTGTAGAAGGCCGGATTTTCCAGACTGCGCCGGAACGGAATATTCAAAAAAAGGACATCGCTGGCAAAAAATTCCGCAACGTCTTTGCCTTTGATGTCCGGATGACAATGGATAAGATACGGAAGGATCCCTACTTGACGGAGAACTTCTAACTTGGCGTAGGTGGTTGTGGAGCCTTTGACCGTGAAGCCCAGCTGCAACAAATGCTGGGCCAGCGGTAACCCCAACCAGCCACATCCCAAGATACTGACGATCTGCAACGACATAAAACTATTCTTCGAGATAAAGCTTTAACTTCTCCCAGGTCTTGCGCCCCAGAACTCCGTCGGCGTTGAGGTTGTTGTCTTTCTGAAACTGAACAATGGAACTCTTGGTGTTCCCGCCCAATTTGCCGTCGACGGTACCGGTATAATATCCGGCATTTTTCAGAGCGGTCTGCACCTGGCCCACGCTCACATCCACGCGGATGATGGCACCGTCTTTTTTGCTGACCGATCCCGACTTTCCTTCGAAGCTGTTCGCCCTGGCTCGCCTCTGCAGCTCCAGGCTCACGCGGTCAAGCTCGTCACGCAGGTCAGCGATTTCGTCGTCCTTATCCACAAGCTGCCCTTCCAGGTCGGCAACCTGCATCTGCATCTGACTCATACTTGTCTTTTGCGTCGAGGCGCACCCGGCGAAAGCCGTAACAAAAACCAAAAGCATCAATAATCTTACCGACACATTGTCCTCCTTTGTGAAATGTTATGATAGAAAATTCGACTTTAAAGTTGTTCAAAATTTTAAATTTTCAGCAACAATCGTATTGTAGCACAAAGTTTTTTTATGGAAATTGATTCTTCAATAATTTTAGGAGGGCGGGGAGCATAAAAAAAGACTAGCAGAAGTTTAACCTTCTGCTAGTCAGGCGTGCCATTTTTTGCACGCATGTTAAGTCAGGGTTACTGACTTTTTGGGGGAGAGCTCTTTGGACTTCCAGACAATACTGATCTTGAGCGAGTGGCAAAAGCGCACTTTCAAGAGGGCCGCTTCGCGGGAGATATAAAAATATCCCTTGACCCTAAAATGAAATCGCTCTTCCCTTGTTTTGGTATTAAAGTACTTCTTGATATCAATCCGTGGCGGGTTGATGTTTTGATCGATGTTATCTTCTTTACTGACAACGTAAATAAAATGCTTTCGCACCGATGTTTTGCAATCCTGCTCATCGGAGGTCTCGCAAATCGACATCATTTTATGCCGATTTTTTAAAGAGTGACGTTTGCGGTAAAAAACTTGTCTCATGGGTTATCCTTTTTGCGTAATGTAAGTCTTTTATCTTACGTACGCTGAAAGTATAACACCCGTCAACCCCGAAACAAGACGGTCAAAGCCGTTTTGAGAAAGCGTTTTCTGTGCGCTCCAAAACTGTAACATTCAACAAAATAAGGGGTTACAACAAAAAAATCAGACAGGAAATTACGGACGTTTTTGGAAGGGAAAAAAGACACGCGATTCTTCGCCTTTGAGGAGACGTTTGATGTTGTTACGATGCCGCAGAACAACCGAGAGGCAAATGATGACACCGAGAATCGTTAAAGCCAAAGGCTGCAGGGTAAAAACCATAACGAGCGGCAGCACGACCGCGGCCACGATCGAAGCCAGCGAAACATAACCGCTCAATAAAAAAACCACGGCCCACGAACCGACCGTAGCCAGCAAAACGATCCGGATAGAAGCGATCTGGATCGCCAAACCAATCAAAACACCGAGGCTGGTGGCGATCCCCTTGCCGCCTTTAAAATTTAAAAAAACCGTCCAGTTATGACCACCGACAGCAGTGAGCGCCAGGACGACATACTGCCATATTTGGTTTAATCCCAGAACATCCGGCACGAGCGTTGTGGCCAATGTGCCTTTAAAAATATCCAGCAAAAGCACCGCCGCCCCCGGCCCCTTCCCCAAGACGCGAAGCGCATTGGTGGCACCCACGTTCCCGGAGCCGTGCTGACGGATATCGATCCCTTTTAAAAGTCGGCCAAAAATATAGGCCGTGGGGATCGCTCCTAAAAAATAACTGAACACAACCGCAATGATAAATTGGTTAGACATTTTCGTTTAAAATTTTTATCCCGTCCCGGATATAGCCGATTCCGGAGATGACCGTAAAGACCACCGTGACATTCCAGAGGATAAGCGAGAACGGCCATTGCAAAAGGACTCCGATCACGCAAAACACCTGAAAAAATGTGGTGATCTTTCCCCACCGGGTAGGATTCACGTTGAACTCTCCGCGAACCAGATGGATGATCATCGATCCCAGAAGCAAAGTCACGTCCCGGCTGATGACCGCGACGACCAGCCATATCGGGAACTGCACCGGCACCGGCCCGGGGAAATAAACGCCGATTTTGTATAAAGAGAGAAACGCGCTGATGATGAGAATTTTATCCGCCAACGGATCGAGGATGGCGCCGGCGCGCGTCTTTTGATTCCGCGTGCGGGCGATATATCCGTCGACCACATCCGAGATCACGGCAAAAAGAAATATCCCCAGGGCCGCATAGCGCAGATAATCACGCTCCGGAGAATAATACAAGACCGCGGCGATAAAAAATGGGACCGCCAGGATCCTTCCGACCGTTATTTTGTTGGCAAAGGTTAATCCCATATTACTCTTCCATTTTTTTCAGCGGGACATTGTGTTCCGGACAGGTTTCGACCTTGCCGCCAAAACGCTTCCCGTCCACCGGACAGTATTTGATCACCCGGTTCGCTCCGGTCAACGCCTCGGTCACGGACTGGACCGCTGTCTCGGTCTGCGGATCTTTTTTCATGTCTCTCGCCAGATCCTGCAAGGCCTTTTCATCCACTGGTTGTCCGCTGACCGCCCCGACCACCGCTTGCAGCGCCGAGGAAACTTCGGCCGCGCTCTCGGCAGATCCCGTCTCTGCGGCATTCTTCTTAGACGCAGCGGTCGCGCAGCCTGCTAAAAAAAACAGACCGACGATAACCAAAAAATAATGTGTTTGCCGCATATGTTTTCTTAAAAATGGAGCAATAAGCGCATACGGTTCAGCGGCCAGTAAATCAGCTCGGCCCGTCCGACCACATTTCCTTCCGGAACAAATCCCCAATAACGGCTGTCATGGCTGGAGGCGCTGTTATCCCCAAGAACAAAGACATGGCCCGGCGGAACTTTCACCTTTTCTCCCACCCCGCCGTACGTTCCTTTGTTATAGTAATACGTGTTATTGATACGTGGGTCTTCAATCAGCTGGCCATCAATGTAAATGTCGCCGTAGCGGATCTCAACCGTTTCTCCGCCTAAGGCGATCAAACGTTTGATAAAATCCCGCGCGGGATCTTCGGGATAGACGAACACAATGATATCGCCGCGCTGCGGCCTGCCGAAGCCGGGCAACCGATAACTCGTGAAAGGAATTTTCGGGCCATAGCGCAATTTATTGACGAGCAGACGGTCGCCTTCCAAGAGAGTCATGCGCATGGAACCGCTGGGGATCTTAAAAGCCTGGATCATAAAAGTGCGGATAAAGATCGCCATAACAGCGGCGATAAAGATCGACTCGACCCACTCGCGCAGCGCCGAATCCTTCGGACCTAAAATTTTTGTCAAAAATTTGTCGATCGCTCTAAACATTTTTTTCCTTTATCCTGGATTTTATACCCAGACAGAAATCATACACAAATTTGTGCGCACAAAACACCAGGATTAACCCCGCCTTAAACGCAAAAATCTCTTCGAGATTTTGCCCGGCGGCCCTACGGGCGGATTTTGCTTTGCAAAATCGGGTTTATATCTTAAGTGCCGCCAAGAACGCTTCCTGCGGGACCTCGACATTGCCGATCTGCTTAAGTTTCTTTTTGCCTTCTTTTTGTTTTTCCCAGAGCTTGCGTTTGCGGGTAATATCCCCCCCGTAGCACTTGGCCGTGACATTCTTGCCCATGGCCTTCACCTTGGCGCTGGAAATGATCCTTCCGTCGGCGCTGGCCTGAATTTTCACTTCAAACATTTGCTGCGGGATCAGCTCTTTCAATTTTGTGACCAGGGCCAGCCCTTTTTCATACGCCCGGTCTTTGTGCACCAGGCACGAAAAAGCATCGCACACTTTATCATTGATGAGGATATCCAGCTTGGCGATCCTCGCCGGCATATAGCCTTTGAATTCATAATCGATCGAGCCGTAACCACGCGTGACGGATTTGACCTGATCGTTAAAATCCACAATGACCTCGGAGAGCGGGATATCAAAAACGATCCGCATCCGGTCCGAGACGAATTCGCTTTTTTGAAAAATACCGCGCTTCGCTTTGGCGAGTTCCATCACCTTGTCCATCGACGAGACAGGGGTTAAGATCGACACCTTCAGATACGGCTCTTCGATGGTTTCGATGTCGCCGGCCCCCGGCAGCTCCGAAGGATTTTCCAATTGAATGACCCCTTTGTCCTTGGTGACGATACGGTACCCGACGTTGGGCGTGGTCAAAATAAGATTTAAATCATACTCCCGCTGCAGCCTTTCTTGAACCACTTCCATATGCAAAAGCCCCAAAAAACCGCAGCGAAACCCGTGGCCGAAAGATTCGGACGTTTCCGGCTCGTGGACAAAACTCGGGTCGTTCAGACGCAGCTTCTCGATCGCCTGGCGCAGATTCATAAAATCCGCGGCATTGACCGGATAAACTCCGCAGAAGACGAGCGGTTTCAACTGCCGGTACCCGGGAAGAGGTTCGGCCGTGGGATTGGCAACAGCGGTGATCGTATCTCCCACTTTGATCTCTTGCGGATCATGAATATTGCAGGTCAGGTAACCGACTTCCCCGCAGGATAATCCCTGCACCTTCACGGCTTCGGGACGAAAAACGCCGACCTCCTCAATGGAAAATTCTTTATTCATGTGCATCATCCGGATACGCACCCCGGGCTGCAGCGATCCGTTGACGATCCGCACATAAATGATAATGCCTTTATAAATATCGTACTTCATATCAAAGATAAACGCCTGCAGCGGGGCGGCTTCGTCGCCTTCCGGCGGCGGAATAAAATCAACGATCTTCTCAAAAAGTTCTTTGATGCCTAAACCTTCTTTGGCCGAGACAAGCTGGATATTCTTTTCCTTAAAACCCAGCGCCTCAACGATCTCCTTCTTCGCCAGATCGATATCGGCATTCACAATATCGATCTTATTGATCACCGGCAAAATTTCCAAATTGTTATCGATCGCCAAAAAATAATTCGCCACGGTCTGCGACTCGACACCCTGCGAAACATCCACCACCAAGAGCGCGCCCTCACAGGCGCGCAGCGACTTTTCCACTTCGTAGGTAAAATCAACATGACCCGGCGTATCGATAAGGTTAAAAACATAATTTTTGCCGTCATCCGCCTTATAATCCAAACGGACGGCCGAGGCCTTGATCGTGATGCCGCGTTCCCGCTCTAAATCCATATCGTCGAGCAGTTGATTCTTGAACTTTCGCTCGTCGATGGCACCGGAAAAAAGCAAAAGCCTGTCCGCCAAGGTTGATTTCCCGTGGTCAATATGCGCGATGATCGAAAAATTTCGAATGAGTGATTTATCCATAACTTACACCGTCACAAAGTCACCATGTCACACGTCACATATAGAAACTTTAAAACTACTTGCGACCTTGTGACTCGCTGACCTTGTGACCTTTAATACGTTCCGACATCTTCTCCACCACCTGCTCGGCGGTCAGGTCGGTGGAATCAATAAAAACAGCATCATCCGCTTTTTTCAGCGGGCCGGCGGTCCGGGTCATATCTTTGGTGTCGCGTTCCTTGAGTTCTTGTTTTAATTTTTCGGCTTCGACGTTCTGCCCTTTTTCTTCTAATTCTTTGATCCTGCGGCGGGCCCGTTCTTCAAAATTGGCGTCCAAATAAAATTTATGCGTGGCCTGCGGGAACACCACGGTCCCGATATCTCTTCCTTCCACAACGACATTGTGCTTCGTGCCGATCTCACGCTGCCAGTCGACCATGATCTCTCTCACCCGTGGCGCCCGGGCGATATAAAATGTCTGATTCGTCACTTCCACCTGGCGGATCGCTTCGGAAACATCTTCCCCGTCCAAGAGGACACGCAGACCTTGGCGGGGGTCTTCCTTAAAATCGATCGAAGTTTTTTTTGCCAGCGCGACCAGGGCGCTTTCATCTTCCAGCTTGACTTTGGCCCGCAAGGCCTTGAGCGTCAACGCGCGGTACATCGCTCCGGTATCAAGATAGGAAAAATGCAGCCGCTTGGCCAATTGTTTGGCCACCGTGCTTTTTCCTGCTCCGGCTGGCCCGTCGATTGTGACCACCGTTGTTCGCACAGTCCTACCCACGCTTCTCAAGACTATCTCGTTTGGTTTTGGATTTGTGAAAATAATCGTTCAATCCCTGCTCATCTTTCGTCATGATCATCTTGCGGATGGCCGAAAGATTTTTGACGACTTCATCCAGGGACTTAACGATATTCTTGGGATTCGCCAGGCAGATATCGTTCCACATCTGCGGCGAGGAGGATGCGATCCGCGTTGTATCTTTTAACCCCTGGGCAGAGAACTCCAAATGCTCTGCCGGGATCGCTTCGATCACGGCGTACGCGACCAAATGCGGAAGATGACTGACATAAGACAAAATTTTATCGTGCTGTTCCGGCGGCAGAAATTTCACTTGGGCGCCTAGACTCGTCCAAAAATGCTTCAGTTTATCTTTGGCCAAACGGTTGGTCTGCTCCGTCGGTGTCATGATGCACGTCGTCCCTTCAAAGAGCTCGGCACTGGCGTGCGAAGCACCTTTTTTCTCCGAGCCCGCCAAGGGATGCGAGCCGACAAACATCTGATGCGAAGGTAAATTTTTCAAAGCAGCCTGAACAATCGAGGACTTGGTGCTTCCCACATCTGTCACAATGCAATACCGGCTCAGGTGCGGGGCCAGCATCGGCAGCAAATTGACAATGGTTTTTACCGGCGTGGCCAAGATCACCAGGTCCGCGTTATGCACGGCTGTTTTTAAATCACTGGCTGCCTGGTCAATGATCTTATGCTCCACGGCATAAGCGAGAGAAGCGGGGGTATGGGAAAATCCCACGACCTCACGCGCGATGTTTTGTTTTTTGATGGCAAGCCCTAAGGACCCGCCCATCAAACCGACCCCGATGATGGAAATTCTGCGAAATAGTGGTGTGCGCAAAGGCATAGAAGATTTAAAAATGTGTCCGAACACAGCTGGCTCCTTGGTTAAGTGAACGATAGAGGCTTAAACTAAATTTCCCGTGAGACAGCCGTGGCGATTAATCGTAAATCCTTGACGAGATTGTTAAAATTTTCCGGAATCAAAGACTGTGGTCCATCCGAAAGTGCTTCTTCAGGATTTTCGTGCACCTCGATCATCAAGCCGTCACATCCCGCGGCAACCGCGGCCTTGGCCACACTGGGGACCAATCCCCAACGCCCGGTGGCATGGCTTGGATCAACGATAATCGGCAAATGAGATAGCTGTTTTACGACGGGAACGGCATTAATATCCAACGTGTTGCGGGTGGCTGTTTCAAACGTACGGATCCCCCGCTCGCATAACACCACGTTAAAATTCCCCTGCGAAAGAATGTATTCCGCAGACATCAACAAATCTTTTATCGTGGCACTCATCCCGCGTTTGAGGATCACGGGTTTTTGCGTCATCCCGACTTCCTTCAACAAGGAAAAATTCTGCATGTTCCTCGCCCCGATTTGAAAAACATCCACATATTGGGCGATCAAACCCACATCACGCGGATCCATAACTTCGGTAACGGTGGCGATGCCCACCTTTTTTCCTACTTCGGCCAGATATTTCAACCCTTCTTCCCCCAACCCCTGAAAGTCATAAGGGGATGTCCGGGGTTTAAAAGCTCCCCCGCGCAAAACGGTCGCCCCGGCCTTTTTCACCTTGGCGGCCAGCGATAATAAGGAATCATAACTTTCGATCGAGCACGGGCCGGCGACCACAATAACTTTTTTACCGCCGACCTTGACGTCTTTGCCGATGGTGACAATGGTATCTTCTTTCTTAAATTCCCGCGAAACAAGCTTATACGGCGACAAGACCGGCAGGACCCGGTCCACGCCCGGAAAAATTTCTAAAGGAGTGTTGCGCAAAACATCTTCCGGTCCGATAAATCCGATGATCGTCCGTTCGACGCCGCGCGAGATATGGGCTTTCAGCCCTAATTTTTCGGCTTTTTCAATAATATGCTGGATCTGTTGTTCCGTTGCTTCCGGCCTGAGAATGATGATCATAAAACCTCCTTCAAAACCTGCAAAAACCGCTTATTTTCTTTTCCTGTCCCAATGGTCATGCGGATAAAATACCGCATCCCCCAGGGAGCCATATCCCGGACAATGACCCCGCGCTTCAACATCTCCCGGGCCACTTCACTGCTATTTTTTTTCACCTCAACCAGGATAAAATTCGTCGCACTCTCCCGGTACAAGACATCCATTTTTCCCAAAGCCGCATAAATATTCTTTTTTTCCTTCAGACTAAACTTGGCAATGCGCTGATAATACGCCTGATCTTTCAAGCACGCCAGGGCCGCCGCCTGCGCCAGGGAATTGACATTGAACGGTTCCCGTACGCGATTTAAAATTTCGACGACTTCCTTATCGGCAATGCCGTAACCGATACGCAAACCCGCCAAGCCGTACAATTTCGAAAACGTCCGCGCCACAATAATGTTCTTATAATCGCTCAATAATTTCAGCGTATCCGGATAATCCTTGTCCAGCACATATTCAAAATAGGCTTCATCGAAAAAAATAACTATATCACGGCGCAGGTTGCTTAAGAAATCCAAAATCTCACTTTGTGTGACATAGGTTCCGGCCGGGTTGTCCGGATTCCCGATAAAAATCATTTTGGTCTTTTCGGTCACGACCCGCTTCATGCTGTCCAAATCGTAAAACGCGTTACGCAACGGAACGGCCTTGACCTTGGCCCCGGCCAGCTTGGCAGCGATCTCATAAATAAGAAACGACGGCTTGGCGATGACCACTTCATTGCCCGGCTCGATAAAAGCCCGAATCGCCATCACGATGACTTCATCGGAACCATTTCCAAAAATGATTTGCTCCGGAGCGACCTTGAGACGCTTGGCGAGCTCCTGCCGCAGAAGAAAACACTGCCCGTCGGGATAGCGGTTGAGATTCTTTGCCTCGGCAGCGATGGCCTTTAAGACCTTGGGGGAAGGCGCAAAGGGACTTTCGTTAGAAGCCAGTTTAATGACTTGCTTTAACCCTAATTCACGCTTCACTTCGTCAATGGGTTTTCCCGGGACATAAGGTTCTGCCCGCAACACATGTCTGTTGGCGATCGTCTTCATACCATTACACCGGGTAGGAACCCAAAATTTTTAAATATTTGCACATATCTTCCAATTTCGAAAGAGCCTTTTTCACGTTTCTGTCCAAACGATGTCCTTCAAAGTCCACGAAGAAATAATAATCCCAAGCCCGTTTTTTTGAAGGCCGCGATTCGATCTTGGTAAGGTTGATCCAATTTTTGTAAAACGGCGTCAGCATGGCGTAGAGTGCACCCACCTTATCTTTGATGGAGAACAGTATCGAAGTCCGGTCGCTTCCCGTCGGCGGGGTCTCTTGCGTGCCGATCACCAAAAAACGCGTTGTATTGTTGGCAATGTCCTGGATATTTCTATGCAGGATCGGCAACTTATAAACTTTCGCCGCCAAAGCGGAGGCAATGGCCGCGGAATTCTTTTCTTTCACGGCCATCCCTGCGGCCAGGGTCGTCGAATCAACCCAGATTTTACCGGCATGGGGCAAATGTTCCAGCAGCCAATTGCGGCACTGGCCGAACACCTGCGGATTTGAATAAATCTTTCTAATTTTTGCCAAACTTGTTTTGGACAAAAGGTTGTGCGAGATCGGACAAAGGATCTGCGCACAGATCTTGAGGTCCGAATCAACGAACATGTCCAGTGTATGCGTGACCGCTCCTTCCGTCGAATTCTCGATCGGCACGACCCCATAATCACAATCGCCGCGCTCCACCTTCTGAAACACCTCCAGAATGGTCGTGCAGGGCTGATAATCTATTTGTGAACCGAATTTTTTCAAAGCCGCGGAATGCGTGAACGATCCCTGGGTGCCCAGATAGGCGACATCTTTAATTTTTTCAAGCGAAAGCGAAGAGGACATAATTTCGTGGTAAATGGCTTCCAGCGCTTCCGTCGAGACAGGGCCTTTATTGAGGGAAGCTACGTGCTGCAGCACTTGTTTTTCCCGGCCGGGAGAATATATGCCTTTTTTATTTCTCACTTTCTCTTGCCCGATCAAAAGGCTGATCTCGGCGCGGTCGCATAAAAGCGCGACGATTTTTTTATCCAAGGCATCGATTCTTTTACGGAGACTGGTGATACTCATGTTTAGGTCTTATCCTGGTCGGAAGATAATTCTGATTCTTTTTCTAAAATGTCGGTCAAGCGCGATTCACCTGGTTCATCTTCGGGGGCAGAAGGGTTCTCTTCTTGAGAGATCTCTTCCATCGCTTCTTTTAAATTCGGTTCTCCCATGAGCGGCAAATCATCGCGGTTTTCTTTTTCCAGTTCATCCAAACGCGAGGAGGCGTCAATCGGCTGTGCCGGCTGCTCGGCAACTTCTACCACTGCCGGCGCCTGGTCCGGTACGGCTTGGGCCGGGGCTGCGACTGGCTGTTCCACAACAGCCGCTACGGCACTGTCCGCCTGCGCCTGAGCCTGAGCCGGCTGCAGGGATGGGAAATCTTCTAACTTGGGTAAGTCTAATAAAGATTTCAAACCAAAATATTCCAAAAATTGTTTTGTCGATCCGTAAAGAAACGGCCGTCCGGGGATATCTTTGCGGCCGATCGCCTTGATCAATTCTTTATTCAATAAGTGCACCATCACACCATCGGAATTCACCCCGCGGATCACCTCCACGTCAGCCCGGGTCACCGGTTGCTTGTAAGCAATGATCGCCAATGTCTCCAACGCCGGTTTGGACAACCGCTCTTTATGACGGGTTTTATAAAAACTCCGCACATAAGCGGCATACAACGGATTCGTCAGCATCTGATAACCGTCGGCGATTTCGACGATCAGCATGCCGGTTTTTTTCTGCTCAAGCTCGTCTTTTAAGCTCTGAATGATCTGCTTCAATTCTCCGGCGGTCACCCCTTCGGCGACTTCTTTGATCTGCTGCAGGGTCACCGGCTTTTCATTGACAAATAACAGAGCCTCAACAATGCCTTTAACATGCTCGATCGATGATTGATCCATTATATTTTTATCCTCTGTTTATAAATTTCGTTTAATAAATCTTCCGCCGTCTTAATCCCGCCCGAACGCTGTAACGCTTTTTGCATCATATCCATGGCTTCCGGACGTTTATACTGCAACTGCAAAAGGACTTCCAGGGCTTCTTCCTGCCAATCCGGAACCGGCTGGGTCTCGCTGCGCCGGGCCACGATCCCTCTGTCCTGAATCAGACCGTATTTGCCGACTTTTCCCTGGAGCTTGGCAATGATTTCCCGTGCCTTTTGTACGCCGATGCCCGGGAGGGCCTGCAAGGACTTGTGATCCCCTGCTTCAATGGCCGTGGCAATTTCGGAAATGGGTTTTTCCAAGGCCTTGATCGCCGCGCGCGGCCCGATCCCAGAAACTTTTATAAACTGCAGAAAAAAATCCCGTTCGATCTCATTCAAAAAACCCACCATCACCGGAAACCCGCTGCTCGGACTGATCTGAAAATAATGGTACACGATCAGATCGACATTTCCCTCGGCGTTGACGTGCTGGTCGATACGGCTCAACACCGACGCCGGAACCAAAATCTCGTAATGCACTCCCTGCACATTAAGGACTAACGACTGCTCTGCCTTCTGGATCAGTTTGCCTGAGAGTTTAACAATCATAGCGATCGGCTGTGAATATGCACATATCCCAACGCCAAAGCCAGCGCGTCACTCGCATCAAGGGTCAATTTTTTTTGGTCGACCTTTAACATATGCGCCACCACCTGCTGCGTTTGCAGCTTTGAGGCATTCCCGTTACCGGCCAAGGCGATGCGGATCCGTTTGACGCTGTGCTCGACGAGTTTAATTTTACGCTGCGCGCACAAAAGACAAATCACCCCGCGCACATGGCCGAGTTTGCAGGCCGTGACCGGGTGATTATAATGCGCATACAACTTTTCAAGGACCAGCACATCCGGCTTATGTTCCGCCAGAAGTTCATCGAGGTATTTATAAACCTTGCCGATTCTATTTTGTATCAGATCTTTTTGCTTTGGCTCAATGGTCCCGGTTTCGACCAATTTAATGCTCTGAATTCTTTGCCCATCGAAATCGATGAAGCCATATCCGGTGGCTCTTAATCCAGGATCGATCCCTAAAATTCTCATCATTAACCAGCGGCTTTTTCTAAATCTTCCTCGGAAATATCAAAATTGGCATGCACGGCTTGCACGTCTTCATGCTCTTCCAAAAATTCCAAAAGGGTCAAAACATTCTTGGCGTCATCGCCTTGAACTTTAACCGTCGAATTGGGAAGCATCGTGATCTCTGCCGTTTCCGGGACGATCTTTTTGGCTTCTACGGCCGCCTTGACCGCTTCGAACACGGAAGGATCACAGGTGACTTCATAGGAACTTCCGTCGGACTTAATATCATCCGCCCCGGCCTCCAAAACAATATTCATCAGTTCTTCTTCGCTGATCTTATCTTTCTCGATGGACAAAAAACCTTTTTTGGTGAACATCCAGGCCGTGCTGCCGGCACCGGCGAGACTGCCGTTCTTTTTGGAAAGAATATTCCGCACTTCCGCGGTGGTCCGGTTCTTGTTGTCCGTCAGGCCTTCGATGAGCAGGGCAACGCCGCCCGGGCCATAGGCGTCAAAAAGAACTGTTTCATAAACAACACCCGGCAATTCTCCGGTCCCTTTTTTAATCGCGTTCTCGACGTTTGATCCGGGCATGTTAATGAACTTTGCCCGGGCAATAGCCGTACGCAAACGCGGATTTTTATTCGGATCGCCGCCGCCCGCTTTGGCCGCCGCCGTGACTTCACGGATGATTTTGGTGAAGGCCGCGCCTCTTTTGGCGTCCGTGGCGCCTTTTTTATGTTTGATCTTAGCCCATTTTGAATGACCTGACATCGAACTTCCTCCTGATTAATTTTTATTGAAGCGTATGCCGATATTTACGAGCAGACCAATAAGCCGAGTTATGTACCCCATGATGTTTTAGGCATGATGGGCGGTTATCCCACTCACTCAAGAGATTGCTCTCCTGACTCTTGCGGCCTACCCGGAAATAGTGGCGAGGCGGATGACCTCGCCCTCCGCTGCTTCGCTTTGCGAAGCAAAGCGACGGAGGTCTTTCCCTATTTGGCCTTGCTCCATGTAGAGATTGCTCGTTTCACTCCTTACAGCGATAAGCTGTAAAGCATCGTCACTGTAGCTCTCCCGCCAAACAACTTAGCGGGTCCGCTCCGCCACAAATTTTGGCGGATGGCGGAAATCCCTTTACTCAGCGTTTAGCGGTTCTACCCGCTACCCGCTGAATAACGTCCCGCATTACCGGGATACATTATCCTGCGGAGCTCGGACTTTCCTCCCCGGTGTGAAACACCGAGGCAACCACCTTGGTCTGCTCTTTTTTGATAGCTTGCGTCGCTAATTTATCCGCATCCTGGTTCTGCTCCCGGGGGATGCGTTTAATTTCGACATGTTTAAATTTTTTTCCCAAAACTTTAGCTTCTTCAAAGAGCGCTTTTAAATTTTCATTCTTGATCTGATAGGTGCCGGTCAACTGATAATAAAGCAATTCACTGTCCGTACAGATCTTCAATTGCTGCGCTTTCAACGCGGCAGCTTCTTTTAAGGCATAAATAAAAGCGGTGTATTCGGCGATATTGTTGGTGGCTTCCCCGATCGATTTGGAAATCCTTTTGATGACCTTGCCGTTCTCCTTAATGACAATCCCGACGGCCGCCGGCCCCGGATTCCCGCGGCAAGCCCCATCCGTGAATATTTCCAAAACCTTCATCAAAGATCATCCTCAAGATATAAAATCCGCGCGCACATTTCGCAAATGATCAATTTATCATGCATCTTAATCTGGTTCACGCTGTGGGTGGTGACATTCATGTAGCATCCGCCGCAGACTTCATTCTGTACCGGGACAATAGCCACCCCACTCCTTTTTTCCAAAATTTTTTCATACCGCACCAAAATTTCTTTATCAACCTCCGGCGACAGCTGATTCCTCTGGCCCGCCAAGACTTTCACGCGATCTTCCAGGAGCTTCAGAGACTCCTCAATGTCCTTTTTCTGAACTAAGTACGCCTTCTCTTGCTCGGCAATAAAGACCTTTTCTTTTTCAATTTTAGCATTAATCGTGTCGGATTCATCATAGGAAGCTAATATTTTTTCTTCAAAAATAGATTTGCTGGCTTTGAGCGTTTCGATTTCGGATAATTTGGCGGTATATTCCTTGTTGGTCTTGAGTTGGGAGAGCTGCGCGTTGCCCTTGATGATCTCGTCCTCTTTAGCCTTCAGATCCAGCTCTTTGGCTTTCCGGTCGAGCTGGATCGCTTTGGCTTTGTCCTCGAGCTCCTTGAGTGCCGCCTTCTTGGCTTCGAACTTCTCCTTGATCTCGTTCAGCAAAGCAGGCTTTTCTTGCAATTCTTTTTTATAATCAAAAATTTCTTTGTCGAGTTTTTGAAGCTCTAGCAACTTTTTAATTTGATCTCGAATGGAAACCTGCGGCACGTCTCATTATCCTTTATCAATAAAGTCAACCAAAACCTAAAATCTGGTGGGCATAGAAGGACTCGAACCCTCGGCCTCTGCCATGTGAGGGCAGCGCTCTAACCAGCTGAGCTATACGCCCGACGCTAAGCTGGGCCCACCTGGACTCGAACCAGGGACCAATTGATTATGAGTCAACTGCTCTAACCGACTGAGCTATGGGCCCTCAAAAATAGCTCATCAGTCGATTTTTATTCCGAAAATTTGTTCTTAAGCATATCATAAGAGGTTGATATTTTCAACAGAATTCATGGTCGTAAACAAGGCAAAAGAGAAGGCCGGAAGAGGCGTGAAAATGATTAGGAATCAATAAGTTAAGAGGAAAAAAATGCTGCGGTGAGGACGAAAAAGATCTATTCGTTAACGACTTTAACGCTGAGTTTGGCAAAAGGCTTGACCCCTTTTATACTCATATTATAAGTACAGGAAAGGTCTATCTGGCCGGGCGCTTTAAGCCCTTCCCCCAAAAACGTCCGGTGCACGGATTCTTGGGATTTGATGACAACGTCTTTGGTCCCGGACGCCCCCCGCCTTTGCATACCCCATACTTTATTATTGAATTGGCAGTACAGGCTGTTTTCATTGATCTCGTGAATATACATATGATGCGCGCTGATATTCTTCAGTTCCACGTCAAATTCAATGACCTCTTTCACCTTATATGACGTTTTGGCCGGCTTCAGGGTCATCTGCAGCGGCAAAAATTTCTGCTGATGCTCGGAAAGCAGCACGCCGTGGATATTAACCGCTTTTAAAATATCATACTGCCTTTTGCCATAGGTCATTTTTTCATACCCCGCAAACTTGATACCCAAAAAAGGAAGCGCAAAATTAAACGCATACCGGCCCTGGTCGTAAAAAATCGTGTCCTCCATCGGGGCGATCGTTACCCCGAATTCATAAGGCTCTTTTTTCATTTTTTCTTCGGATTGAGATCGCTTATAGACGATCGCGTAAATCCCCTGCTTGTTTTCATACATCGCCTTCTCATTAAACTGTTCAAGCTCAGGGTATTTCTCCTTGGCCTTTAAGAGAGTATCATAGATATTCAGCATGACTTGGTTGGCGATGGCTTTTGTTTCGGGACTCAGGGGAGGGGCTGATTCCTCGCCATAAACCGTTGGCACAGCGATCACCCAGCTGACGAGTAAAATACTGAACTGCAAAATTTTAAAAAGATTTATCATTTTAAAAAAAGAAAGCCCGCCCTTTTAAGAGGGCAGGCTTCCTGGGTTGGCAACAGAAATACGTATATTAAACAATACCTTCATCTTTGGATGCCATGTCAAGAAAGGCTTTAATCCGTCGAGAACGTGTGGGATGGCGCAACTTCCGCAACGCCTTGGACTCGATCTGCCGCACGCGTTCACGCGTAACATTGAATTCGCTTCCCACCTCTTCCAGGGTGCGGGTGGAACCGTCATGAATACCAAACCGCAGTTCCAAGATCTTTCGTTCCCGTTCATCGAGCGTCGAGAGCACAGACGATATTTCGTCTTTCAGCATCGATTGTACGGTGGCGTTGGCCGGCGAAACCGCCTTACGGTCTTCGATGAAATCTCCGAAATGCGTGTCGCCTTCATCACCGATGGGAGTTTGTAAAGAGATCGGCACTTGGGAGATTTTTAAAATTTCCTTTACCTTGCTGATAGGAATGCGCATTTGTTTGGCGATCTCTTGCGCCGTGGGTTCCCGGCCGCACTCCTGCACGAACAAACGCGAGACACGGATAATTTTATTAATCGTCTCCGTCATATGCACCGGGATACGGATGGTCCGGGCCTGATCGGCGATCGAACGGGTGATGGCCTGGCGGATCCACCAGGTTGCGTACGTGGAAAATTTATAACCGCGCTTATATTCGAACTTTTCAACCGCGCGGATCAATCCCATGTTTCCTTCTTGAATGAGGTCCAGGAACGAAAGGCCGCGGTTGATATATTTTTTCGCAATGCTGACGACCAAGCGCAGGTTAGCCTCGACGAGCAATTTCTTGGCCTTATTGAATTTTGCCTGGCGGACCTTGATGCCCTTCAGCTGTTCTTTCACGTTGTTCATCGATTCGCACAGGTCTCTCAGCAATTTCTTTTTTTCTTTTCTCAGTTCCTTAACGTTCTCGACCTTGCGCTTGCCCTTAAAAATCCGCTCGATCCGCTCCACCCGGTCAATGATCTCGGTGATCTTGAAAACAATCTCTTCATTGATGTTCGAGGTAAGCTTAAACTCCGCTAAGGCCTTGGCCGAATGCTCGGTCCCCAGCCGCGCGTGGCGAACTTTATCAATGATCCTTTTTAAATCACGGATCAGCTTGGGGCGTCTTTCCAATTCGTCCTTGATAACGTCCTCGACGTTGATTTCTTCATTTAAAACGCCGTTGATGATACTCAAGGCTTCCTTGCGGGCAAAAGCTGTTTTAAAAAGCGCCTCGGCGAATTTATTTTCGGTCTCTTCAATACGTTTGGCAAGACTGATCTCATCCTCACGCGACAACAAAGGGATCGATCCCATCTGCTTAAGGTACATCTTGACCGGGTCATCCAACGGGATAAATTTATCCGAATAAACATCTTCTTCTTTATTTTGGGCCTCGCGCAGGCGGCGGATCTGCTGCTCGCGGGATTCGCTATCCTCGACCGGTTGTTCCCCTGCTTCGCCCTCTTCTTCGGACTCGATGATCTTGATATCATTGCCGTCAAGAATATCAAAGACCTGGTCCATGTCTTCCGAGGAATTGTCCTCCGACAAAGTCGTATTGACGTCCTCATATGTCAAGAAACCCTTCTTCTGACCGAGCGTCACAAGTTTCTCAACATCTTGTTTGAAGTCTTGGTCTTTGGTAGCTTTATTCGGTTGTTTGACTGACTTTTTCATAAGGCCCTTTCATTTATACTTTAACGGATGTCTATAAAAAACCGTGGCATGAACAGTTAAAAAGAATTTTAACCTTTATTTTTGACCAGCTGATTGTATTGCTCTTTCAATTGCTCCAGAACGGCATGATTGCCGGTGACCTCGGCGGAACGTATCTTTATCAAAAGTTCCTGCCGCTGGGATTTACGGCGATCCTGGATCATCCGGTCCACGCAGTCGCGGTACACTTTATTTTTATCGACGACCCCGACCTCTTCGTGAACCGTCAGGCCCGCGATAATGCTGCGGACATGCTGGTCGTCAAAACAATTCATTAAATTCAACGGATTGATCTCTTTTCCGTCTTCGAACAATTTATAAATCTCGCTGATGATCGTGCGGATGCTTGCATCGCGAAAATCCGACAATGGGATTTCTTCTTTTGTCAGCGAAACAAAATTTTCGTCTTCCAGCATCAATTTCAAAATATTCTGTTCGACCTTGCGCGGCTGCTCCTTGAGCAGTCCTCTCTGCGGTGCCGGTTCTCTGGCCTCCCCGCGCGAATGTGCGACAAGTTTTTGCATCTCGGCGATCAAGGCCTCCTGCGAAATCGACAACGTCTGCGCCAGCTGCTTCATATACTCGGATTTAACAATGGCATTCTCAAATTTATTGATCGTCGGCAACATTTCTGCGCAAATTCTCGCCCGCCCTTCCACGCTCCGGCTGTCAAATTGCTGCTTAAGCAAAGTCAATTTATAGTCAAACAAATTTTGGGCCTTTTGAACCTGCTCCAGCAACGCTGCCCCGCCAAACTTACAGACAAAAGAATCCGGGTCATCCCCCTCGGTCAAGGTGGCCACCTGCACGTTCATCCCTTCTTCGATCAGCATATCTAGGCTGCGCAACGTCGCCGCTTCCCCGGCCTTATCGGTGTCATAGAGCATAACGATATTTTTAGTATACCGCCGGATCAAACGGATCTGCTCGACGGTCAAGGCGGTCCCCAGCGAAGCCGCGATACTCAAAACACCCGCCTGGTAAGGCATAATAAAATCCATATATCCTTCGACGACGATCACCCGATCTTCCTGGGAAACCGCCGGCTTGGCCATATGCAAACCGTACAGATGCTGCCCCTTCACATAAATTTCGGTCTCCGGCGAATTGATATATTTCGCCGCGTCGTCTTTTTTCATCGCCCGGGCGCCGAAGGCGATGCATTGTCCTTTGATATCAAAGATCGGAAACATAATGCGATTGCGAAAACGGTCATAATGACCGTCCTGCTTCTCGCGCGCGATGATCAATCCCGCCTTTTCCATGAGGCTGGGACTGATATCTTTTTTCCGCAAAAAATCTAAAAGGCCGTCCCACTGGTCCGGCGCAAAACCTAAACGGAATTTCTCGACGATCTCCAGGCTCACCGCGCGCTTCTTTAAATAATCCCTGGCCTGTTTGGTCGCTTCATCGCGGCTCGTCATCAAATACTGATGAAAAAATTGCGCGGCCAGTTCATTCACATGACCCAGCGCTTGTTTGAGGTCCCGGATTTTGGGATCGCCTGTCTCGCGCTCCGGGATCACAATGCTGGCCCGCTCGGCCATACGGCGGATCGCATCCGGAAAATCCAAATGCTCCTGCTTCATCACAAAGGTAATGGCATTCCCGCCTTCGCCGCAACCGAAACAGTGAAAGATCTGCTTATCCGGATTCACCACAAACGAAGGCGTCTTTTCAGTGTGAAAAGGACACAAGGCTTTATAATTGCGCCCGGCGCGTTTGAGCGAAATATAAGCGGATACGGTCGAAACGATATCCGCGCGCTCTAAAACTTCCCGAATAATGTCTTGCGGAATCATCCCCATCAGCGTCGGAATCTCCTGAATCCGGAACAACTCACGATGTCTATATTTCCCTTTTTCTCTAACTTATCCAGCAGCAAATTCATCCCTAAATTATCGCTGGCCATGTGTCCGGCGATCACCACATTCATATGTTCGCTTTTAATTTTATCAAAATGCGCTTCGGACAAGTGCATGCCCAATTGCGTTTTTATTCCCAATTGCGACAGCCGGGCGAAGATATCTTTCGATCCTTCGGTGCCGCCCGTCATATCCACAAAAATTTTGCCTGCCTTATCTTTGGGCTTGCCGATGAGGATCTGCGGACCGACTTTATTAGTCGCCGCGTCCTGATACTCCGGTTCTTTCAATAAAAGATCAATGACCTGCGCCAACATTTTCGGTTTTTTGCGGTCCATCAAGCGCTGCAAATACTGCGCGACATGATTATCCGCGGGGGTGTGACAGCATATGAGCGGAATACCCAGGAGGTTGGCCGCATCAACGGTGCGGGTGTGATTGGCCCCATGCAAGCGGCGGGCCACTTCTTTGGCCCGTTGATTCAAAAGGTCTTGGGCGATTGATGCTTCGATCCCCAACTGCTTAAGGATGTCCACCTGCAGGCCCATGACATCATCCAATCCGGCCAAGGCCACTCCTTCGGGATGGTGTGCCATGACCAGATCAATTTTTTCCCCCTGCTCTGAAAGTCGATCGGCGAGAAGCAATTCTCCTACTTCAATATCAATGCCGACCAAAATACGTTTGACTGGAACATCCCGGTCCCCGCACAGAATACGCGTATCTGAGTACGGATTATTGAAATTTTCTTTGTCAAAGAATTTTTTAAGCGAGGCAGGAGATTGCCGGTATTCCTTTTTTGCCCCACTCAGTTTCTGCTGAATGGTCCTGGAATTCCGGATGTCGGTCCTGGCCCCTTCTCGAACAAAAAGATCATAAATCTCGCCGAGCGTCACTACCACCTCTAAAATCAAAATAAAAAATTATTTCTTCTTCTGCGGGCTCTTCTTATGGATATCAACGTCTAGCGCATCGAAAGCATATTCGTTCAGTACTTCATTCGGAAAAAATTTTACCACCAAGTTGTCATAGCAATACTTGTACATCTTCGGCGAAAAATCCAACAGATAGAAACCGGTAAAGGACTGCTTGGCAATTTTTTGGAGATAATGGCTTCCCGACACTAAAAGCAACAAAAAGATCATGCCGCTGACAAAAAGACTCCGCACAAAAGAAAAAAGAGTGCTCCCCCACTGATCCAACGCCGGATGCGCCTGGGCCTTAATAATGAGCGTCCATCCGCTGATGATCAACTTGAAGGCAATATAGACTGTCAGCCAAAGCAACAAAAAAGCGATAAAATCCTGAACCGCCTCCGGCATAAAAAGCTGTGCGTTCAAAAAATCCGCAAAATAAACGTAATAATGGACTGTCACAAAATTGGCTATGACGATCCCCAACAAAGCCAAAAACTCAACCAGGATATTGCTCTTGCTTCCTGTATAAATCATCCGGATGATGACAATCGCGATCAGAATGTCAACCCAGTTAAAATTAACGAGTATATCCTCAATCATGGCTAGAAATCCGGCTTAAGTTTGTCAAGTATAACATACCCACTTGTTTAATGTCAAGAAAACGCTTGCTTTATAACTGGCCTTTTTGAAGCTTGTAACTTATTGAAAATTATCGTGTTAGGACACCTTTCTTTCCAACGGCATGATCCTCAGCTTGACAACGCGGCACAGAAGTGTTATCTTTCAGTTCAAGCGCGTACCAAGCGCCCCCAAACGTCTTTTTAAATTATATATAAAAAATATTATTTTTTAATAAATAACTTGTAAATTGTCGTGTAGAATATAAAGTAAATATATCTTATATGGAAATCATGGATAAACCTATAGCTAAAGACCTAGAAAATATTAAAGGACAACTGCACCAAGCGCAGAAAGAACTTTCTGTCCTTTATGATATCAGCAACGCCATGCGTACTACGCTGGAGCTGAATCATATCATGTATATCATCCTGACCGGTGTGACATCACATGCCGGATTGGGATTTAACCGGGCCATTCTGTTTTTGGTCAACCGGCAAGACCGCTGCCTCGAGGCCAAAATGGCCATCGGGCCGGAGTCCGGTGAGCACGCCGATCAAATCTGGACTTATATCAAAGAATCCGACCAGAAACTGGAAGACCTGATCGCCGACGATAAATTATCCCAGCTACAAAACTCCTCGACCCTCTATGAAGCCATTAATAATTTAAAAATTCCCCTTTATACCGGTGAGGGTAGCTTACTTGCCATGGCGTTTCATAAAGGAACGCCTCTATTACTTCGCGAGCCGGAACTTGACCAATACCGCAATGCGCCGCTTCTGCAGGTCTTTCACAGCAAAGAGCTGATCATTGTTCCTCTCAAAGGAAAAGAAAAAATCATCGGCCTTATCGTCGCGGACAATATCTTTACCCAAAAACCCATCACCGGCGAAGACGTCAAAATCTTTGTCATGCTGGCCAACCAGGCCGGGTTGGCCATTGAAAATTCTCAACTCTACGAAATGGTCGTGCAGAAAAGCCATACCGATTCCATCACGCAAGTCTGGAATCACGGATTTTTTCAACATACGCTTTCCGAAGAAATGGAAAAGGCTAAGAGTGCCAATGAAAAGCTTACCCTGCTGATGATCGATATTGATAACTTCAAAAAACTCAATGACACCTACGGCCATCAAAACGGCGACATCCTCTTGCGGGAACTGGCGCGCTTGTTAAAAAAATCGTCCCGGGACCGGGATTTTGTCTGCCGTTACGGCGGCGAGGAATTCTCGATCATCCTCACCCAGACAAGCAAAGAACAGGGCTTTGACATTGCCGAGCGCATGCGCGAAGAGATTGCCCATCATAGTTTTCCTAAATTTCATGCCGATAAAGATTTGAACATTCACGTCAGCATCGGGCTGGCGACCTCCCCCGATGACGCCGCTAGCAAGGAAGAGTTGATTGCTAAAGCAGATAAGGCGATGTACATTGCCAAATTCGGCGGCAAGAATCAAACGTGTATCGCGGATAAAGAAGCCGGTTAATCTCACTTAAGAAATGACTTAAACGCCCGCCGTTACTTCTTCTTCGTTCTTATTCTTTTCTTCTTCCGAGAATTTTACCGAGACAATACTGGAGACACCGGTCTCCTGCATAGTGATCCCGTACATCACGTCGGAACTGGCGATCGTGCGTTTGTTGTGGGTGATGACGATGAATTGGGCGATCTTGGCGAAGTCTTTTAAAAGATAGCTGAACCGGCCCACATTGGATTCGTCCAAAGCCGCATCGATTTCATCGAGGATACAGAACGGACTGGGCCGCACTTTAAAAACTCCGAAGATCAAGGCAATGGCGGTCAAAGATTTTTCACCGCCCGAGAGAAGGCTGATATTCTGCAATTTCTTACCCGGCGGACGGGCCACGATCTCGATCCCGGATTCTAGAACGTTTTCCTCATCCAGCAAAACCAGCTGGGCCTCTCCTCCGCCGAAAAGCATCCGGAAATAGATCCTGAATTCTTCGCTGACCCGCGTGAAAGTTTCCAAGAACATCTGCCGGGTCTTGCGGTTGATCTGCGTGATCGTTTTGTGCAGAGAATCTTTAGCTTCCAGAAGATCACTCTGCTGTTTGGTCAAAAATTCAAATCGCTGTTTCAATTCTTCAAATTCTTCGATAGCGACCAGGTTCACCGAACCGAAAGACTCACAACGCTTCTTCAGGCGTTCGACTTCCACCATAAATTCCTCGGACTCAACCGATACCTCTAAGACCATGGCCGCCAGCGCTTCCTCGGTCATCTCATCGAGGTTGATTTTATAGGCCTGCAGCAGGCGATCCTTGATCCCTTTTTCGCTGAAAGAGATTTCTTGCTCCTTCATTTCCTGAGTATGCAGGGCCTGCTTGCTCTCGATGATCTGCTCTTCGATGGAGGCCATGTGTGCCCGGAAACCGTTGAGCCGCCCAACGACTTCCGCTTTTTCGCGCTCCTGCTCCACCAAAATATTCTTGAGAGAATGCCGCTGGTCTTTCAGCTGCTCGATGACTTCCTGCAACTGCACGATTTCGCTCTGAAATTGCTCGCGCTTTTGGAGGTATTCGGTCTGTTCATCATCGAACTTCTTGATCTCCTCGAGTTCACGGTCAAGGCCTTGCTCAAAAAGATTCAAATTTTCCAACTGAGCTTTTTGTTTTTCCCGGTCCGCTTCCAATTCGGTCTCCAATTGGGCAATGGCCACCGTCACTTCTTCTTTTTCCTGGCGCTTTAAACTGATAAAATTCTGGCGTTCCTTGATGTTATTCTGACAGGACTCTAAATCCTGCAGCAGCGTGTCGAAATGGAAACTCAATTCCTCTTCGCGTTTTTTCAGCTGGCCCAAAGAATCCCGCACCTCGTGCAGTTCACTGTCGACCAGTTCAAGCTCATTCATGAGCTTGCTCATATCATCCAAAATGTCTTTTTTCTGTGACTCGAGAATGGAGATCACTTTTTCCTCATCATGAATCGCCTTCTCGGCCTGCTCGCTGCGCAATTTTTGCTCGTCGATCCGGGCGTTTAAGGCCTGCCGCTCGCCGTGCTTAAGGACGATCTCCTCGTGGACCCGCTGAATCCGATCAATGATCTGCGCCGGATCCAATTCAATGAATTTGGCCTCGCAAAAAATTTCAAAAAGACGGTCACTGTTCGAAGGTTGAAAGCTGTTACGGATGAGCTGCGCCCTTTGGGGATCCAGTTCGACCACATCCTTAACTTTTCCGATGATCCCGGTGTGTTTCTCGAGCGGGGGTGTTGTGGTAATGATCCGGCCTTCAATGATCGGGTCCGGAATGTCCTTATACTGCACCTGCAATTTTTCGATGAATTCTTTCTGCGATTCGAGTAAAAATTTATTTTTTTCCAGACCATCGATCGCTTGTTCCAGAATTCCCAACTCACCGTTCAAACCGCCCAAGGCTTGGTTGTTCTGTTCCTGCTCGCCTCTTAACGCGCTCAAAGTCTCTAAGGCCTTTTCTAATTGCTGCGAGATGGCGGCCAATTTTTCATCGACCTCCTGCTTCTCCGAAGACACCTTCGTATTCTCTATCTCCAGACGGCGATTACGGGCCAGGCATCCCTGGATCTCTTTCATCACTTCCGTAAGTTCATTTTTAATGCTCACTTGTTTGGACGTGACATTGAGGATGTTTTCTTCATGCTGCAAAATAGAGCGCTGCGCATCCGAGACAGAAACCGCCACACCGCTCAAATTCTCTTTCCTCGCTCGCAAAGCCTGCACTTTTTCCTGCAATTCATCGCTCAACCTGGCCAAGCCTTGCTTTAATTCTTCAATGCGCTCCTGTTCTTTGCGGCAACGGTTGATCAGTTGTGTTTTCTTTTCAACGAGCCGCGCCTCAGACTCGGTCAAACTCTGGATACGTTCTTCATTAAAACCGATCTGACGATTATTGATGTCCAGCTGACTTTCCAGCTTGATGTCCTCGCCGTTGAGCTCATTGATCTTCTGCTCTAATTCTCCCAGCAGCTGGCCTTGGCTTTCTAAAAGATCGCTGCTTTCCGTCAGTTCCTGGCTCAAGTGCGATTCCTGATCCCGCAGTTCTCCCAACTGTTCCTGCAGCTGGCCTTTTTCGTCGGCAAATTTTTTCAGCTGGTGCCTGGCCAATTGCACTTCAAAACCCTGCAATTTTTCAAACTCTTCCTTATATTTACGGGCCTTGGTCGCCTGGCGTTCAATGGAGCCGATCTGGCGCTTCACCTCGATGATAATGTCATTGATGCGTAAAAGATTATTTTCTGTATCCTTGAGCCGGTTCAACGCTTCTTTTTTCTTGGATTTATATTTGGTGATCCCGGAGGCCTCATCCAGGATCATGCGGCGGTCTTCCGGACGCGCACTGACCACCAGGTCCACTTTACCCTGCTGTACCAGCGAATACGCCTCGGCGCCGACCCCGGTCCCCATAAATAATTCTTGAATGTCCTTCAGACGAACGGTATTTTTGTTAAGCAGATATTCGCTTTCTCCCGAACGGAACAAGCGGCGAGTCACCGTGACCTCATCATATTCAATCGGCAGCATCTTGGCTTCGTTGGAAAACGTCAGACTGACTTCGGCAAACCCTAAAGGAGATTTTTTATCGGTTCCGTTGAAAATAACATCTTCCATCGAAGAACCGCGCAATTCCTTAATGCTCTGCTCCCCCAAAACCCAGCGGATGGAATCAAAAACATTGCTCTTCCCGCAACCATTGGGTCCCACGATAGCGGTGATCCCCGGCTCGAAATTAAGAGTTGTTTTATCTGCGAAGGATTTGAAACCGAAAATTTCTAACCGTTTAAAGTACATTCGTCACTCCTCTCTTTTCCTTATCAATATTTGTCGATTGGGAGTTATGAAAATTTATTTTTTACTGGCTAATAATTTCTTAACGATCGCCACCGTGGCGTTCAGATCCGTGAACTTCGGCAAGAGGTCCTCCGGAATAACGATCCGGTATTTTTTTTCGATCCCCGCCAAAATCTCCAAGGCCATCATCGAATCCATGCCGAGATCTTTGACAAAATGTGCCTCTCCTTTGATATCCGCCGGGTCTCCCTCGAGGATCTCGGCGATGAGGGCCCGCATATCTTTTTCAACATCAATATTGGTATTCGTTGGTCCCATACTTCTTCTCCTCCTTATTTCATGCTCTCCAACCAAGCATCAATTGTCTCGCGCTTGAACCGCCATTGACCAACCGCTTTAATGCTTGGTATTTTACCTTTTTTAATCCAGTCATAAATCGTCCGTCTTTTCACACGGAGATATCTCGCGACTTCTTCAATTGTCATCAAATTTTCGTATGCCATAAAACTGACCACATTTCCCTACGGATTAACTATATATATTTCAATGAGTTCTGAGCATCAAATCACGACAATTGTCAATTTATTATAATCATAGCCGTATGTCAACAATTAATTTATATTTTTTACTTTTAATGACATTAAGCATTGTTAAATACTGTATTGGTTGTTTTATTTACATTCTGTACATAATACGCAATTTAGGTGCATTTATTAACATATACTGACATAAATTGACATGTCTTATGTTTGAGCAAAGAGGATAAAATTTAATTTGGGGGGAGAAAAAAATTATTTCGGCAGGTTAAAATTTTAAATCAGCTTCGACATCCGCGGCGTAATTCACATTCTTGATACCGAATCCAAAAAGTTTTAAAAAATCTTCATGATATCCCTTGATATCGGCGATCTGGGTAATATTGTCGTCGGTCATTTGACTCCAAATTTTTTTTACTTCCGCCTGAACATCCGGGCGCATCTCCCAATCGTCGATGCGAATACGCCCCTCTCCATCCACCGGGATCGCTGCTCCTTGATAAAGCCGTTCTGAAAATAAACGATAGATTTGCTGCACGCAATCTTCGTAAATTCCTTTGGCGCGCATGACCTTGGAGAGAATGGTAAAGTACAACGGGATAAACGGGATCGCCGAACTGGACTGAGTGACCAGGGCCTTATTGACCGAAACAAAAGCCCGGCCGCCGTTCTTTTTAAAACGCTGGTCCAATTTCTTAGCGGTGGCCTCCAAGTGGTTCTTGGCCGCGCCGATGGTTCCGTTGCGATACACGGCAGTGGTAATGTCCGGCCCAATATAAGAGTAGGCAACGGTCACGCAGCCTTTGGCCAAACACCCGGCCTGATCCAAGACATCGATCCACATCTCCCAATCTTCCCCGCCCATCACCGCAACCGTTTGCTGGATCTCTTCTTGGGTCGCCGGCTGCAAAGTGATAGTGACCAGTTTGTCGGTTTCAAAATCCAGGGATTTATTGGTATAGGGGACATCTTTGGGTTTAAGGACGGATTTGGCGATCTGCCCGGTCTTGGGATGCGCCCTTCGGGGAGAAGCGAGGCTGTAGATGATCATATCCACGGATCCCAGATCTTTTTTGATCGCCTCAACGACCTGTTGCTTCATCTCATCGGAAAAGGCATCTCCGTTAAAATTTTTTGTATAGAGCCCTTCTTTTTTTGCGGCGCGATCGAACGCGATAGAATTATACCACCCGGCCGTGGCGGTCCTTTTGTCCTCGGCTTCCCTTTCGAAAAAAACACCGACCGTTGCCGCCCGGCAGCCAAACGCCGTGACGATGCGCGACGCCAGGCCATAACCGTTGGAAGACCCGATCACCAAAACTTTTTTAGGACCGTTCTTGATCAACCCGTGTTCTTTGACATAATCGATCTGTTCTTGAACATTGGCGGCACAACCTGCCGGATGCGCCGTTGTACAAATAAATCCTCGGATTTTAGGTTGAATGATCATTCCATTCCCTTTGATAATTAACGCTATGATTTACTCTGGGATAGCGGTTTTCTTCGGCACGATGACAACTCCGGATGTGGTAACAGCAAAACGTTTTTTGTCTAATTCCAAATCATAACCGATCGTGGAGTGCGGCGGGATATTGACTTCTTTATCAATAATCGCATTCTTGATCTTTGAATGTTCCCCAACAACGACCCCTTCCATTAAAATAGAATTCGCAATATGCGCTTCCTTATAGATTCGCACGCTCGGCGAAAGGATCGAACGCTCGATATGCCCTCCGGTGATCACGCATCCCCCGGCAATGATGGAATCCAAAACCAAACCGCGGGCGGCCCCTGACGAGGTGGCCTCGCTGATCAACTTAATGGGCGGATACTGCGCGTGATACGTCCTGACCGGCCACGACTTATCATAAAGATCAAAGGCCGGCTTGGCGCTCACCAGATCCATATTGGCCTGATAATAGGCATCGCGCGTTCCGATGTCACGCCAGTACAACGGCTGATTATTGTCATCGATAAAATTATGCACATAAATTTTTCGCTTACGCTTGAGCATCTGCGGAATGACATTCTTGCCGAAATCATGGTCAGAAGGTTCTGCCTTGGCGTCCAGATCCAGCTCCTCACAAAGCACATCTTTATTAAAAAGATAAATTCCCATCGAAGCAAAAATTTGTTTTGGGTTTCCGGGCGGAGTCTTGGGGCTGTCCGGCTTTTCCTGAAACCCGCACACCCGCTGCTTCGCATCGACCTCAACGACACCAAATTGGCTGGACGTCTCCTTGGGCATCAAGACGCACGCCACCGTCATATCCGCGTTCATCGCCTTGTGGTAATCGATCATCTTGCGGTAATTCATTTTATAAATATGGTCCCCCGCCAGGATGAGCACCATGCGCGGGTTCAGGTCCTGGATCGCATAAATATTTTGATAAATCGCATCTGCCGTCCCTTTATACCAATCCGCCCCGATGCGCTGCTGGGCGGGGATCACATCGATAAATTCCCCCAGCTGGCTGGAGACAACGTCCCACCCGGCAAGGATATGCTTTTGGAGAGAGAAAGATTTGTATTGGATCAGGACATAAACTTTACGCAGGCCGGAATTGATGCAGTTGCTCAAAGTAAAATCAATAATACGGTAAATACCGCCGAACGGAACAGCCGGCTTGGCCCGGTCCCGTGTCAAAGGGTCCAACCGCTCGCCTTTGCCGCCCGCTAATACAAATGTTAAAACATCACGCATTTTTTATCTTATCTTTCTAAAAGATACTCCGCTTGAATGAAACGCAGTATTATACGACCAGTTCCCCGCTTTTGCAATCTTTTGACTGGAACATTATTTTCGCAGGGATTTCAAATTCTTCTTTAAGTCTTCGTTATCCGGAGCGATCTCCAGCCCGGCCTGGAACGCGGCGCGCGCCTTCTCTTTCTCCCCTAACGCTTTATAGCTGATCCCGATTTTATTGTGGACCTTTTCCAGCTCTTTATTGGTGCTCATGCCCAACTGATAAATTTTTTGTGCCCCGGCAAATTGGTCTTGCTCATAAAAAATATCTCCGATGACCAATAAGTCATTCAAGTTGGCAGGATTTAAGGCATGCGCTTTGGTAATGGTCTCCTCAGCCTTATCATACTGGCCGTCTCTCGCATACACTCTTGCCAAAAGAAAATATGCTTTCCCTTCTTTAGGATCGGCCTGGATCAGCGATTGGTACTGTTTGATCGCGTAAGCATACTCGCCCAGATCAAAATACGCCTGAGCCATATTAAACTTCAATTCCTTATTCCCGGGATCAAAAGAAGCGGCAATACGAAAATTTTCAAAGGCCTTTTGAAATTCCCCGCGCTTCCCGTGAATTTTTCCTAGAATTTTACGTGCCTCTATGCTGGCCGGATCGATCTTAAACGCCTGTTCCACCTCGGTGAGAGCCGCATCGTCCAGCCCCAACGACTCCAACGAGAATGCCCGGAAGGTATATTGATAAGCCGAGACCCGCCGGGCCCCAAGTTTGTACAGATCGAATGGCGTTGCCTGCCATTGCGCCAGGTCCAAAGCGAACCGGTTGATGAGTTTCTGGTGTTCCGGAGATCTTTTAACAAAAATAAAACCGTCATAATTGAAATACACCGGGACCCATTCCTGACTTTTATAAAAATATTCCACGATCTTCGCCGGGACCGGCTGGCCGATGGTGTTAAGCAACACGATCGTCACGCCCCGGTCAGCGGAGATCTGCTCAAAAAAAGCCATGTCTCCCTGGTGCCAGATCCGCTGATAAATATTCTTAAAATAATCCGCGCCGTACACTTCTGTCCGGCCGTCGATAAAAACCTTGATGTTCGGATAACAGCGTCCCACCAGATAAGCGCCGGAATTAAAATCGTTCAAAATATTTCCCCGCACGTTATTGTCCACCAGAAAATCCACGGCTTTATTCGGGAAATTTTTGAGAGAGATCCCTTCCAGGTCACTTTTCATTTCAAGCTTATCAAAGTCAAAGGTTCTCCCGGCACCCATCATCATGCCAAAATTGACCATCCAGAGGGCCAAAACAACTTTCAACAGCGTCGCCGTAATGTATTGAAATTTCTTATGAACAAAGCGCATCGGCAGCAAATCATTCAAAGAGATCGTCAAGGCATTGGTGACAATGACCAAATAGGCCGCAAAGGCAAAGAATACCAAATTTCTGACCGCGGCCAGAGAAAAACCGAGGAAAACCAGCCAAAAAAGCAACGCCCCCAGATCGATTCTCCGGCGGTTAAAAAGAAAACTGTAAGCCGAGATCACGATCATCAGCTTATAAAACGGCAGATTCTCAAGCGCAAAAACATTATTTTTAAGGATCGGTTTTTGCAATTCCTGAATATAATCAAAAAATATCCTGGATTTCCCCGAAAGCTGCAGCGAAATCTCGATCGGATACCAGGCCCCTTTCCAGGCCAAGGGATTCACCAGGCAGGCCAAAATCACGGCAAGCAATATCCTTTTCAGGTGCGCATATTCTTCATTCGTCAGCCGTCCGGTTTTGTTCCATTCGTAAGGGAGCTTCACGTGCCGTTTCAGCCATTCGGCGCTGAGGGCGATCAGCACGAATACCGGGCCGAAAAAGAAAAACCCGTGCATATTGGTCCACAACACTTGCACAAAGAACAAAAAGAACAACGCCCAGCGCTTGTCGATATGGATCGACAAAACATAAATATAAAGAGTAAAAAAGAGTAAGCTGAAAATATCCGGACGGATCGTAAAACGCGTCATGTAGATGAGGAGGACCAACAAGAGCGAAAACGTCACGATAAACTGCTTGTCGCGGTTGTACCCCAGAAGCAGCAAAAGGACCATGGTAAACCAAACCACCGCGACCTGCATGCGGATCAACCCTTCAAATCCGCCGAGACTGTGCACGAAGTACACCAAGATCTGAAATAACCATTCATGATTGGTCCAGGGCCGACCTTCGATCATATACGACAGGATATCCACCGTCGGGACGAAGCTGTTCTGCACAATGAATTTCCCCACGCCCAAATGGAGCCAAAGATCCAGGTCCCGGATCTCTAAATGCGCGGTTAAAGCCACCACCCCGAACAAGATCCCGATCGAAATGAGTCCGGAAAAATAACTTAGCCTGCGCCAAAATGTGTCACTCATACCATCTCCCAAAAATTTTTATAAAACATGTTCCTTTATTCTTTCAGCTCATCCAAAAAATTTTTAAATTCCGGATTCTCCGGCTCAAGGCTGATGGCCTTTTCCAAGGCCTGCCGGGCCAAAGGTTCTTCCCCTAAACCCTGATAAGCCAAAGCCAATTTACCATGAATTTGGGCCAAATTTTTTTCCAAAGGCAACGCCAGTTCATAAATTTCTTTGGCAAGATCATACTTTTTGCGCTGATAAAAAACATCTCCCACCGACACCAGGTCGTCCGACTCAAAAACCGTCAATCGCTTGATTGATCTTACAATATCCATGGCCGCGGCATCGTGTTCTTGCTTGGCCTGGATCCTCGCCGACAAAAGCAGCGAAGCGGGCATGCCCGGTTTATAAGCCAAAGAGACCTGGCACTGTTCCAGCGCCTGCTTAAAATCTTTTTGCTGTTCAAAGAAGAGCGCCAGGCGGTAACGGACTTCGGCGTCTCGCGGGTCCAGGAGTTTAGCCACCCGCAGGACCTCAAACGCCTTGGCGTATGCTCCTTTCTTAAGATAAAAATCCCCCATCACTTTGTAGGGTTCGTCATACGTCGGCATGATCTTCATGGCTGCATACGCCTCGCCGAACGCTGCGTCCTGGTACCCCATCGTCGCCAGCGAATAAGCCCGGTGCATGTTTTGATACGGTTTAATGTTGGTCAGCCCCACCCGCGCCAGGTCCATCTTTTTTGTTTTCCAGTGCGCCAAATCGATTTTGTGCTTTTGAATGACCTCGGCATGCTGCGGCGCGTCCCGCAGAAAGATGACCGCATCATAATCCAAATACACCGGCACCCATTTTGCGTCCTGCGAGACCTGCCACAGCAGTTTCTGCGCAATCGGCGCATGCACGGAACCTAAGAACAACCCGTCAATCCGGTATTTTTCGACGATCTCATCAAAAACTTTTTTATCGCCCCTCCAGGCAAGGTCTTGCCGGTCAAAAAATTCCGCGCCGTACAATTCAGTGCGCCCGTCGATAAAAACTTTAATGTTAGGGAAAGCACGCCCCACCAGATAAGCGCCCGAATTAAAATCGTTGAAAAAATTTCCCTTAATATTATTTTGCACCAGAAAATCAACCGCCCGGTAAGGGAAATTGCGCAGGGATACGCCGCCGAATTCGCTTTTCCGCTGATACGTGTCGAAATCATAATAACCGCTGTAAGAAAGCCTTGTCCCATAATCCGCCAGGTATAACACAATCACAATTTTGATAAGCAAAGAAAAAATGTGCCGCATTTTGGCGCTGACCGCTTTTAATAAAGCCGCCTGTTCCGCCAGCAGTCCCGAGGTATTCACAAAAATCACAAAATAGGCCATAAAGGCAAAGTACGCGAGATTGCGGATGGCCGAGAGCGAAAACACCAGGAAGACCGCCCATAACAAAAGCAGATCGAGATTGATCTTCCGACGATTGATAAAAAAGCTTAAAAACGAAATAACGATCAATAATTTATAATGCAAATAAGGCGTCAGCGCCAGCGGATGACGCCAGTCCACCGGTTTTTGTAATTCCAATATTTTTGCAAAAAATATTTTGGACTCGCTGGAGAGATGACCGAGAATTTTAAGCGGATACCACGCGCCTTCCAGTCCCAGGGGATTGATAAGACAGGCCAGGATGAGGACAGCCAAGATCCCTTGCAATCTTCGGTATTCCTGATCGGTAAACCGGTCAACCTGGTTCCATTCATAAAGAAGACGGGTGTGGCGCTTCAGCCACTGGGAACCGACGAGGACTAAGGCGAGGCCCGGCCCCAAAATAAAGAATCCATGCATGTTTGTCCAAAGGATCTGGCTGATAAATAAAACCGGCAGCGCCCACCGGCGGTGAATATGATAAAACAAGATATAAAGAAAAAACGTTAAAAAGAATAGGCTGAACAAGTCCGGGCGAATGGTGAAACGGTCCCGGTAAACGAACAGCACCAAAAAAAGCGGAATGAGCGTGCTCAGCTGATTTTCTTTGTTATACCCTAAAAGCAATAAGAAGGTCAACGTCAACAGCACCACCACAACCTGCAGCAGGATCAAACCGTCAGCCCCGCCCCATTGGTTCGAAAAATACGCAATGATCTGAAACAGCCACTCATGATTCACCCACGGTTTTCCCGCCATTGTGCAAGAAAGCACATCCACCGACGGGACATAGCCGTTCTCGATGATAAACCGGCCCATCGCCAGATGTAGCCAAAGGTCCAGATCCTTGATCTCGACATTGGCCATCAAAGTCAAAAGGGCGCAGATCCCTCCGATGGCCAGAAGCCCGGCGAAGTAGCTTAACTTTTTCCAGAAAGGATCACTGAGCATAATGATCATTATTGTATAACAAAATGTCCGCCGCCGGTATCAACGAGTTGAGAATTTTCGCCCAGGACAATTTCGGTGGTTCTTTTCACAGGGCGATAGTCCAGGGCCGCGGCCAATAATTCTTTGGTGTAAGGGTGCTGCGGGTTCTTGAAGACTTTTCCCGTGGCGGCCAATTCCACGATCTTCCCTTTATACATGACCGCGACCCGCGCACTGATGCGGCGGACCACCCGTAAGTTGTGCGAGATAAATAAATAGGTCAGTTGGTAACGCTTTTGCAGATCCAACAGAAGCTGAATGATCTGCTCCTGGACCAAAACATCCAGCGAAGAAACCGCTTCATCCAGGATCAAAAGCTGCGGGTTCATGATGAGGGCGCGGGCAATGGCAATGCGCTGCCTTTCTCCCCCGCTGAACTCATGCGGATACCGGCCCAGGATGTCCGCGGGAAGCTGCACCGCCTCCAAGAGTTCTTCCATCCGTTTTTTCTGTTCATCCACGCTGGGATAGCGGCCCTGCTCCAAATGCATCGCCTCTTGGAAAACAGAAAAGATCGTAAAGCGCGGATCCAAACTGCTGTAAGGGTCTTGAAAAACCATCTGGACCCGGGAACGGAACGGTTTCATCTGCGCAAACGAGAACCGCGTAATATCCTGCCCCTCAAAAATGATCTCCCCGCTGTCCGCCGGATACAATTTCACAATCAACCGGGCTAAGGTTGTTTTGCCGCATCCGGATTCACCGACGATGCTCAAATTCTCGCCGGCGCGCAATTGCAGATCAACACGGTCCACCGCCCGCACATATTCTTTCGTCCCCCCAAAGAAATCCTTGCGGGCCGGAAAATATTTCTTAATATTTTTTAATTCCAAAAGCATTTACTGGTCTTTTCCTTACCAATTACAATTTGTGGAAGCCAGTATTAGCCCTTTGTCATCTAGAAGAAAAGACCTAGTACATGGCTTCTCTAAAATACTCTTAATGAAGCCAGTACTGCCTTCATTAATCTTTTAGATAAGGCATGTATTGGCTTCCTTATATCTTTAGTTGTACAAAGGTCAATAACGAAACGCCTCCATGAGTTGCCGGGTAAAGGCGTGCTGCGGGTGGTGCACCACCGCTTCCGCCGGACCATATTCCACCACTTTCCCGCCGAACAAAACAGCCACCTCATCCGCCATGTGTTTCACCATGCCCAGATCATGCGTGATGAGGAGAATGGAAATTTTAAGTTCCGCCTGCAATTTTTTTAACAATTCCATGATATGCGCTTGCAAAGTCACGTCCAGGCTGCTCGTCGGCTCATCGGCGATAAGCAGTTTGGGGCCGGCCGCGATAGCCTGAGCGATCATCGCCCGCTGACGCATCCCGCCGCTTAGCTGGTGCGGATAACTGCGCGCCACACGGACCGGGTCGGAAATGCCGACGGTATGCAATAATTCCAAAGCCCTGGCTTTTCTTTGTTGCACAGCAAGCGACGTATGAATGATGAGAACCTCCTCCAGCTGATCCCCGATACGGAAGACCGGATTAAAAGCATTGAGCGGTTCCTGAAAAACCATCGCGATCTCTTTCCCGCGGATCTCCTGCAGGCGGCGGGCTGAGGCGGTGAGCAAATTTTCTCCGCGGAACATGATCTCTCCCTGCCGGACAGCGAGGCTCATCGGCAGTAATCCCAGGATCGAAAGGCCGGTGGTTGTTTTTCCGCTGCCGGAACCGCCGACCAGCGCGACAATTTTTTGCTCGCCGACAGTGAGATTCACCCCATCCACAATTTTTTGCGGACGCTCGGCATCGTTGACCGCAATGACCAAATTTTGAATATTTAACAGGTCCCCTGCCATCAATGGTTCCCTTCTGTTTTCAAGGTCGGGTCCAGGCAATCCCGCAGCGTGTCTCCGATCACATTAAAACAAATCACCGTCAAGAAAATAAAAACGCCGGGCAGGAGGATCCACGGGGCAAAATGGATCGGCACAATGCCCATGGCCTCCGAAAGCAAATTTCCCCAGCTGGCAGTCGGGTCCTGGATCCCCAGGCCGATCAAACTTAGCGCCGCCTCGCCCAAAATATACCCCGGAATGCTGAGCATGATCGCCACAATGGAATACGACAATGTGTGCGGCAAAATATGCTTGCGGATGATCGTAAAATCCGACAACCCCATGACCTTGGCAGCCAAAACATATTCCCGCTCTTTGAGCGAAATGCTCATCCCGCGGATGATCCGCGCCAACCCGGCCCACCCGATAAACGAAAGGATCACCACCACTGCCAAATAAATCTGCAAAGAATTAAAATTGTCCGGCACCGCCGAGCGCAGGGCCAGCATGAGATAAAATCCCGGCACCATCATGAACACTTCGCAAAAACGCATCAGAAAATTGTCGATTTTTCCGCCGTAATAACCAGCCACTCCGCCCACCAGCAACCCTAACGAAAAAGAGATAAAAACACCGATAAGGCCGATCGACAACGAGATCCGGCCGCCGTATAAGATCCGCGACAAAAGGTCCCGGCCGCGCGTATCCGCGCCTAAAAGATGCAACCGTCCCTCGCCGAGAACTCCGAACAAATGGGTCCGGCTGGGAATAAAACCTAAAAATTTATAAGGATCGCCTTGAACGAAAAGCCGGACCGGGAATCTCTGGGAATTATCTTCCACAAAAATCCTTTTATGATATTCATCGAACTTCAGCGTCATGCCATACACCTGCGGCCCGGTGAATCTGCCGGCCGCATCGACCCAATGCACCTTCATCGGTGGGCAATAAGAATAATTGCGGTCCTCATTATCATAGGAATACGGCGACAAAAAATCCGCAAAAAGCGCGCTGCCATAAAAAATTCCCAAGATAAAGACACAGACCATCGCGGTGCGATTTTTTTTAAAATTCTGCCAGGCTATCTGTAATTGACTCAACGATTTTTTATTCGTCATAGCGGATCCTCGGATCAGAACAGGCCAAAAGGATATCGGCAAGCAAATTTCCCAGCAAAAGCAGGATCCCGCCCATCAGCATGCTCGTCATGACCAGATACACATCTTTGGCGCGCACCGCCGTAAGCATCATAGAGCCCAATCCCGGCCAACTGCAGATGATCTCGGTCAAGGCCGCGCCGCCCAGGAGCCCGGACAATTCATAACCAAAAAGCGTGATCAGCGGATTCACCGCATTGCGCAGGGCATGACGATAAATCACCCGGTGTTCGGGAAGCCCCTTGGCGCGGGCCGTCAAAATGTACTGTTGCCGCAGGACCTCCAGCATATTGCCGCGCATGATCCGCTGCAATGCGGCGATGGACCCCACGGAGATGACCAGCGTCGGGATCGCCAAATGCCGCAGCAGATCCATGATTTTCCCGAACCAGCTGAGATCATCATAACCGGCACTGCGCATTCCTCCCAAGGGCAAGATCCCCCACTGGCTGACCGCATACAACAACAGAATCGCCAGAAAAAAACTCGGGATCGAAAGCCCGATGAACGAACCCAAAGATAGCACCCGGTCAACCCACTGATTCCGACGGACAGCCGCCCAAATCCCCAAAGGCAGGGCCACCGACCAGGTAAACAGCAAGCTCGCCAACGACAGGATGAACGTGTTCCACAACCGGCCCGAGATCAACTCAGCCACCGGAACATTGTAAAAGAACGAATAGCCTAGTTCGAAACGCAAAAGATTGCCCAGCCAATAAAAATATTGTTCCAACCACGGCTTATCAAGATGATAAAGTTTTTCGTACCGGGCAATGGTTTCGGGAGAAATTTGCGGGTTGAGCTTAAGCGAATCAAAAAAATTCCCCGGCGTCATCTGCATCAGGAAGAATGTCAACAGCGACATCGCGAACAGCAAAGGAATCGCCACCAGGATCCGTTTAAGAATGTATTTGGCCATTTTTATCTGTACTCAGGGTGAATATAAATTTCATCCAGATTATGGAACGCGCCGCCGTAACTGCTGGGCTTTAAATTCCCGAATTTATTGCGCACCGCAAAGATCGAACTGTCCAAGACCGTGTACACCAAAGGCAGCTGCTCTGAAACAATGACCTGAAATTCATCATAAAGCTTTTTGCGTTTATCTTCGTTCAATTCCTGCACGCCCTGATTAAAAATTTCGTCGATGCGCCTTTCCCAACCGGTCGCGGGTGTCTTCTGCTGCGGAAACCACATATGCAGTTGCGCATCCGAAGACCACACATTTTTTCCGAAGTGCGGCTCCACCCCGCCGGTTAATCCTAAAATAATGGCATCCCAGTCAAAATTGGCGGTCAGTTTTCCCACGAGGCTGTTAAATTCCAGCGGCACATAATTCACCTTCATTCCCAGTTTCTGCAGATCATGGCGGATGATCGCCGCGATCTGCATGCGCTCATTCGCCCCGGAATTGGTGTACAAATTGAATTCCACCGGATGGCCGTCTTGATCTTCAATGACCCCGTCGTTATTGCGGTCGATGAATCCCGCCTCGGCCAAGATCGTTTTTGCTTTCTTCAAATCATAGTCGTAGGTCACCACCTGCAGGTTATAAAAAAACCCGGCGCTGGGGCTCATCGAAGAATCTTGCGGATAGCCGAGACCGTTCATCAGGATGTCGATGATCTTCTTTTTGTCGATCGCGTGCGCCACGGCCTTGCGGAAATTTAAATTCGTGAACCATTTCAATTTTTTGGGATCCACGAACGGCTGTTGGTTTTTTGGATTGACCCCGGTATTCTGATTAAACGTAATAAAGTTGCTCCCGAACGCCGGGCCGGTCTCATAAACCAAAAAATTTCCTTTTTTCTCTGCCGGTTTCAAGAGCGGATAATCAATGCCCCGCAATCCATAATAATCCAGCTCCCCGTCCATAAATTTCAAAAGGGCCGTGTCGGCGTTCTGTACGATGAGATAAATGATCTTTTCGATATACGGCAACGCGTCGCCGGTGGATGATTTTTTCCAGTAACGGGGATTTCTTCGAAAGACCAGCCGCTCGCCCGGCCGGTACTCAACGAGCCGATACGGTCCGGTCCCGACAATCTCCGCCGGGTCGGTATCGATACCCCAGGTAAAATTAAATGTTCCCTCGGCCACGGCCTTTTCCAATTTATGCCGCGGCAGGATCGCTTGTCCCATGCCGCGCAAAAACGGCGCAAACTTTACCGGCAAGGAGAACTTGACCGTATAAGCATCGACTTTTTCGACCGTAAAATCTTTTCCTTCAATGCTGAAAATATCCCGCGCTGAGCTGGGGATGTCCGGATTATAGATTAGCTCATTAAAGGTAAAAACCACGTCATCGGCGCTAAAGGGCACGCCGTCCGACCAGGTCACATCGCGGCGAAGATGAAAGGTCCATTGCCGACCGTCCGGGCTGATCTCCCAGCTTTCGGCCAAATTCGGTTCCACTTTGAGAGTAAAAACGTTGGTGCGCGTGAGCCCTTCAAAGATCTGCTCCGTCACCAGGGACGAACTGGTTTCTTTGGCGAGAATATCATTGAAAGATTTTGGGTCCGAGGTGGTGGCCAAGACCAGCTGGCCGCCGTATTTGGAAAGGCTGTCGTTTTGGCTTAGGGCAGCCGCGGGGATAAACCCGATAAAAAATAATACAAAGAATAATCGCTGAGGAAAGATAATTTTTTCTCGAGAGGAGAGTCCCTTAGGGATCATCAAAATTGATTACCTAAGAATTTCTTATAAGCTAATTATCGGTAACGGCGTTGGTGATCGGCATTTCCGGTGATTCTGCTGAATCCAACAGTTTATTGAGGGTCTCGCCATCTGCTCCCTTGATAGGCATCGTTTGCGGCATCAAGGAGCGGTCTTTTCGGCTCGAAAAAAACGCCAAGCTGAGCGAAGTCACAATAAAAATTGCGGCCAGAACACTGGTGGTCCGCACCATGAACAAATTGGTTTTGGCTCCAAACATGGATTCGGCCGACGCAAAACCTTCCGTCAGTCCTCCCCCCCGTCCGGACTGCATCAAGACAACGAGAACGAGAAGTATCGCAGCAACCGCATGAATAAAAAATATAAATCCCATAGTAACCTCGACAATTTAAAAGATAATTATTTTTTTGCTGAGTTCAGGCACGAATTTTTCACGATCTTCACAAACGATTCGTGCTGGAGACTGGCACCGCCGACCAAAGCTCCGTCGATATCCCCCTGCGAAACCAATTCAGCAATATTATCCGGCTTCACACTGCCGCCGTATTGGATCCTGACCCTGGCGGCCAATTCCTTACCGTGCAACTTCACCAAGAAATCACGGATAAATTTATGAACTTCCTGCGCCTGAGCCGGAGTCGCCGTCTTCCCGGTCCCGATAGCCCAGACCGGTTCATAGGCAATAATAATTTTTGCCATTTCTTCTTTGGTCAATTCGGCAAAAGATTCTTCCAGTTGTTTTCCTATGACCACAAACGTTTTGTTGGCCTCGCGTTCTTGAAGCAGTTCTCCCACGCAGGCAATGGGGATCAATCCCGATTTGAGGGCAGCCTTGATCTTTTTATTGACGGTTTGATTCGTTTCGCCGAAAAACTGCCGCCGCTCCGAGTGGCCGATGATCACGTATTGCACGCCGATATCCTTGAGCATCGGCGCAGAAACCTCGCCGGTAAAGGCCCCGCTGTCTTCCCAATACACATCCTGCGCGCCTAACCCGATGTTGGATTCGTTTAAGACTTCATGCACTTCCGCAAGGGCGGTAAACGGCGGACACACGACGATATCAACTTCGGTAATATCGACAAAATCCCGCTTGAATCCGTTCACGAGGTCAATGGCCTCGAGGGAGGTTTTATTCAATTTCCAATTTCCGGCAATAATGATTTTACGCATAGCTTAAGTCCGAATTAAACTTTCACGGATTGTTTTTTTTCATTAAGCGCGGCAATCCCCGGCAATTCTTTGCCTTCCAAGAATTCCAGCGAGGCGCCGCCGCCCGTTGAGATATGGGTCATTTTGTCATCCAGATGGAATTTGCTGACCGCCGCTGCCGAGTCCCCGCCGCCGACGATCGTGGTCACCCCTTTAAGGCCGGCCAGAAATTCTGCCACGTCCCGGGTCCCCTGGGCATACGCATCGATCTCAAAAACACCGACGGGCCCGTTCCACACCACGGTCTTGGCCTTCGCCAGGACTTCCTTGAACCGTTTACGGGTCTCCGGACCGATGTCCAAACTTTCCCATCCATCCGGGATATCTTTAACAATTTTCAGCGTTTCCGGAGCATCAAATTTTTTCACTATGCAGAAATCCGTCGTGAGTACGATTTCGACTTTGACCTGTTTGGCTTTTTCTAAAAGATTTTTTGCCGTTTCTACTTTATCCGCTTCCAATTTGGAATTTCCTATGTTTTTGCCCTGTGCCTTCAGGAAGGTATAGGCCATCCCCCCGCCGATCAAGATCGCGTCGGCTCTTTTGAGTAAATTTTCGATCAGTTTAATTTTGTCGGAGACCTTAGCGCCGCCCAGGATCACGACGAGAGGCCGCTTGGGGTTATTCACGGCCTGTCCGAGATATTGGATCTCCTTTTCGATCAAAAGTCCGGCGACCGACGGAAGGTATTTGGTGATCCCCTCGGTCGAGGCATGGGCCCGGTGGGCGGTCCCAAAGGCGTCATTGACATAAATGTCCGCCAGCGAAGCCAGCTGCTTGGCAAACTCAGGGTTATTCTTTTCTTCTTCTTTATGAAACCGCAAATTCTCCAGCAGGATCACCCGCTGAGTGCTCTTGGCGATCGCCTGCTTCACCGCATCGCCCACGCACTCATCGAGTTTCAAGACTTTTTCCCCGAGCAATTTTTCTAATCTTTTTGCCACCGGGGTCAAGCGCATTGATTCCACGACTTGGCCATCCGGCCGGCCGAGATGGCTCATGAGGATGACTTTGAGAACGCCTTGTTTCAGGGCATATTGGATCGTTGCCAAGGCCTCCGTGATACGCCGATCATCGGTAATATTGAGCTTATCGTCCAGCGGGACATTGAAATCCGCGCGGATAATAAGCTTTTTTCCTTTGAGAGCAAGGTCTTTAATGGTTAATTTATTCATGACTTTTCCTCAGTTGATACAAAAATTTAAGATATTTTTCAAAATCCCGCCAAATTGGTAATCATTATAGGCACGGTGATACGTTTGTCAATTGATTCCTCACGCTCGAGAATCTTCCTGCACAATTTTTTGTACGGCCATGATCACACCCAAAATAAGCCAGAAAAAATTGGCCAGCTGCACGGAGTACAAATTGGTATCAAAAAAGCTATGAATCAAAAATGCCACCAACCCAATGAATAATCCCACCAAAAACGCCCTAAAAAAGGTCGCCGAGTTTTTCTTAATCGTTCGTATGACCTCACGGCACACAACATAGATAATCCATAAAAATGATAAAAGCCCGACCAAGCCGATCTCCGCAGCCATTTGCAGATAACAATTGTGCGGGTATCCGCCGCCTTTCATATAGAGCACGGAGGAAATCTTGCTATAAGTGTTTAGTCCGCTCCCAAAAATGGGATTATATTCAAAAATTTGCATGGCCTCCCCCCAAAAAATCTTTCTTCCCATTCCTTGAAAGTGCGACAGCACGGCAAATTTCTTCTGCCAGTAAACTAAAAAGCCATCATCTTCTCTTATGTTCGCTTCCTCAATGAAACGTTCTTGTTTGGGCGTATCATCCGTGATAAAAGAAACTTTGCGCGTCAATTCCATCTGCGGAAGGAATACCTGCCAGAATAAGACCATAATAAGAATAAAAATGGGGATATACTTTCTTTCAATGAAAGACCAAAAAATCAATGATAATAGGAATCCCACCCAAGCGCCCCGAGAATACGTCAATCCCAAACAAATAAGGATAGCAACAAACAAAAGCACGACTCCCAGCTTAAAGGCCCCAGTGAGCTTTTCTTCATTTCCTTGCTGCCGCGCCCGCGAATTTCCCCAAACACCTTGCGGCAAGAATGCCAACAGCAAAAAAGCCATCGTCATCGGGGCCACAACTAAAAGATAAGATCCAAAGTCATTGGGATGACGCAGCGAGCTTCGCACCCGGCCATCCATCAATTCCTGGCCAAAAATAAAATCTTTCCCCGTAAAATATTGAACGATCCCGTTCACGCAGATGACCGCCGCACTGACAAAAAAAACTTTTAAGAAAATTTTTAAATGCTTCTTGGTCACGAACGCTTCAATAAAAGTAAAATAAACATAAACCCCCTGCAGCAGCTTGAAAAAGAATCCCTGCAGACTTAAGACATAATGCTGGCTGCAAATAACCGAAACAAGGTTAACCAGAATAAAAATACCTAGGGGGAGATTTAAGCTGCTGGGAACAGGCTTAAAGATCTGCAGAAAAAGCCTTCCCCCCTGGCCGGGAGATTGGACCCCGTGATTTTTCCATGCCTGTCCGAATAAAAATCCTCTTTTAACAAAAAAAGCGAGCAAGGCAAAACTCGCCGATGCCTCCACCAGGGCGATGGAGATAGGCAAGAAATAAATGAGCGCATAAAACGAAAAGCGCATGACAACATCGCACCCATTCAATATCTTCTGAGAATTCATAAGAATAATCCTTAATGATTTTCTAAACGGACTGCCGGTACCACTGCACGGTTGCTTTAAGGCCGTCGGCAAATTTCATTTTGGCGTTAAAACCAAATTCTTTGTCTGCCAAAGAAACATCTAACCGCCGCCGAGGCTGACCATCCGGTTTTGTCCGATCCCAAATAATGGTCCCCTTAAATCCAGTCAGCCGGGCGACAAGATGCACCAACTCTTTAATGGAGATCTCGGAACCTGACCCAAGATTCACCGGTACGGATTTATTATATTTCTCAGCAGCCAAAATGATGGCCCGCGCTGCGTCATCCACATAAAGAAATTCGCGCGTCGGCTTCCCCGTGCCCCAAACCGTGATGGAG